>Ga0209163_1000028_pt1 | contig 386955 bp, 340 predicted proteins | sample MTBAKSrepl2MetaG_FD_187457 | JGI IMG/M metagenome (GOLD analysis project Ga0209163, IMG submission 187457) | Enrichment culture microbial communities om Arthur Kill intertidal strait, New Jersey, USA, that are MTBE-degrading - MTBE-AKS2 (Arthur... | ecosystem: Environmental > Aquatic > Marine...
AAAGGTCAAGAAATTATGAAAACTTGGCTAATAAATAAGTCAATTAGAATAAGGAAAAAGAAAATAATATCAATTACTAGTCAACTAATTAATTAACAAAAAAGTCAACGCTATTCAGGCATGGACACAAAGTAAAGTATATACACTAAACCACTAAATATGAATGTTAATACTAAAAAGGTTACTATTTGTTTTTTTGATGACGGTAAATCCATTTCCGCTCCCCTGAGTTTTTAAAAAGACGAAAGAAGTTATATAATAGTTACAATTTTTCTTTAAGATCGATAACACTATTTATAAGTGAATTGAAACCATCAATTTTACATTCAACAACATCGCTATGGTTTATAGGAACCGCCCCGGGTGTCCCCGACGATATAATGTCACCGGGCAAAAGTGTCATTACTTTTGAATGAAACGATACAAGATAGTCTGGAGGGAATGTCATATTGGAAATAACATTCTCCGCATGAACGCTTCCATTTATCATTGTTCTAACTTTCAATTTCATTACATCATCAATTTCATCGGGGGTTACTAATGTTGGCCCGAAGCTGAAAAATGTATCGAAACTTTTTGAGCGGGTGAGAAATCTGGGATTGCGTCTCAAAATGTCTTCCGCCGTCATATCGATTATTGTTGTAAAACCGGCAACATAATCGAGCCAATTTTCTCTTTCAACATTTTTACATTCTTTGCCGATGATTATCCCAAGTTCCGCTTCCGCCGTGGTTCTGTTTGACTGAAGCGGAATTTTAATTTCATCACCGTAACCGATGATGGCAGTATCGGGTTTCATGAAACTTGCCGGTTCATCTTCAGGTGAAACTTCGTCTAAATCCGCGGCGTGCTCTTTATAGTTAAGACCGATGCCCCATATTTTGCGCGGGTACAAGTATAACGGAACATATTTTGTTTCGTCTATAGGGTATACAACCAATTGTGATTGGTCGATGCTTTCAAGCCAGTCTTTCAGCTCCGTTATTCTACCTGATTGGATAAGAGTGAAAAGATCGGTTGGGAAATTAAGGTGAAAGCTCTCGTTCAGAGCAGCAATTGATACCAATCCGTTTCTTAAATGAATGTGAGCAGATAATCCGATAGAGGATTTAATAGTAGAAAGTATCATAAAATTGGCCGATTATTTTTTCTATATGGCTCATCACATTTTCGGTGGATGGCCTGTAATTATGAATGTCAATATTCCGTAAATAATTCCTCCTACTACACCCCCTACGTTTGCCAGCATGTGTAAGATTATTGCAGTTACAATACTCCCCGATTTGGAGCGATAATATCCGGCTAAAATTCCCACACAAAATGTAAATATCAGTATCACGACAACAGTAAGAAGATCAGCCCCGCTTTTGATGATAATCAGGTGCATTAAACTGAAAAATAGTGCTGCAATAAAAGTAGGGAAGTTAACCTTAAGTACCCATAGATTGATGTAAGTATCCTTGAACGGAGCAAGGTAGCTTTGGAGAAATCCACGCATTAATACTTCTTCACAGATGCTTGCAATTATCCAAACGTACAAAATTATTTCCGGGAGTGATAAATTTTTAACCGCCTGAATTCCGGAAATACCTAAAAGTACTGTAACCAATGTTGCAATTGCGCCGAGACCTAAAGCGATGATAATTGGAAGCAGCCATTTAATTTTTTCAGGCTTTTGAAATCCGTAAGCTTTGAAATCACTTTTACCAAGAATAACGATTGCAGCCAGCGATAAAATCAACATTGATAAATGAGTTACGAAAGACGGTTTCAATAAATCGATAAATTTTGGAAGGATAGTTGCAATTATAAAAATTACTGATGCTGCCAATATCCCGGAGACGAGTATTTTTACTTTTGACGACTCCACGACTCCCCCTATAAAGATTGTTGAAAAAAATTATCTATTTTCGTTTTGTAAATAAAAGTGCGGACCAAATATCGTCGATTGAACAAATTTTATAATCTACAAGACCGTTAGCCAATCCGATTTTTCTAACAACTACTTGAGTAAGGTTTGTAGCTGTCCCGGATGCTTGCTTCCGCCATGCGATCCAGACTTTGCCTTTATCAGCCAAACCTTTCGATACCGCGATGATTCGCTTTTCTACCTCATCAGAAGATTCGGCAAACCAGATTATTGTTTCACATTTAACGCGAAGATCGGAACGGACAATCACTCCGCCAGGTAATTCCCCCAAAGTCTTTTCAAAATCCGGCGGTGCGTTCAATAGGGAGAGTTTTGTGTTTTGCGCAATCCCCATTTTTTTTATGAGCGGAGTTCCTTTATAAGGAGCGAATACGGAATCATGCACTATTGGATTTGCTACTTTTTTGCTGATGTTGCTTTTTATTGCGGTTGATATCTTATCCCAAGTAGTAAATACAGCATCCGGAAATAACTTTTTAATTTTATCAACTTTCTCATTTTCACCCCCGGCAAAAATAATTGGGATTTGTTGCGTGTTTTTTTTCTGGCGTAAATGTATTGCCATGTCCCTTCCTTGAGAGGGAAGTCGATCCAGACTTATGATAAATAAGTCGGGGGGATTTAGCTGAAGTTCTTTGAAGAGTGCCGGTCCTGAAGTTAAATCAAAGTCAATTTTCGCATCTGGGATTTTAATTGACTGCGCAAGTTCTTTCGATTCTACTGTGTTCCAGTGTATCAGTTTGATTATTTTCATAACAGTCCGAAAAAAATATTGCCTTTGCGTCGCATAAATAATCAGCAACACAAAGGCAATATACAAAAATTTATTTAAGGAACATCATTTTCGCGCTTTGTTGAAAATCCCCGGCCGTTATTTTATATATATACACCCCGCTTGAAAGAGAAGCAGCATCAAACTCAGTTTTATAAAATCCCGGCGGCTGTTCTTTATTAACAAGTGTTGTTATTTCATTCCCCAAAGCATCGTAAATTGTAAGTTTTACATTTGCGGTTGTGGGAAGTTGATAACTGATTATTGTAGACGGGTTAAACGGGTTGGGATAGTTTTGGAACAATGCAAAACTCTCCGTTATAGAATTCTCATCCACATCCAAACATGGAAGTGTTTGAAAGGAGAAAGGGTCTGTCCAATTGCTTTGCCCGGCTGCATTTACAGCCTGAACTTTCCACCAATATTCTACACCGGAAACCAATTTCAATGAAATATCAAGTTCGGTTCCTATTATTTCAGTTTCGTCAATAACAAGGGGAAAGAAATCCTGATAATCTGATAGAAGAAGATTATAGCTGGTTGCCTCATCAGATGCTTCCCATTGTAATATCGTTTGATCTAAAAAGACATCTTGTTCTCCATCAGCCGGTGATAACAATACGGGCATTCCCGGCATTGGGGTAATTGCTACATACGCATCAATTACGACATTTTCCGCTAATTTATTTCTAACTGAAAATGTTCTCAAAAGTCCGAATCCCGCATTCCAGTTTGGTTCACTTGCTATTTGGAAATCCCATAGGAATGTTCCTTTAATCAAATAATTATTGCCGGCATTTATATTGAAAAACGATTCGTATGCATTTGCCTGCTGTTCGCGTCCATCATCCAATCCGTTTCCATTGTTGTCTTGAAATATGAAAGGATCGAACTCTTCGGATGCAGCATTGAAAAGAGAGGCGACAACATCAACGTACCCGAATTCAAGAAAATAAACGGGCAAGTTCGGATGCCTGTTTTGCAAAGGGATTAAATGGTTATTGAAAATCTCTCCCCACTTTTCTTCGAGCTCCGCGGTAGTATAAACCCTGTTCGGAGCTTCATCGGTTAATTGAAAGTATGCGGAGATGCCGATTATATCCAGCCCCACATCTTCCCATATATGATCGATCGATTCGCCGAATTGCGCTTGATCGGTTAGGGATCCCCAATGCTGTTCATATGTCACCAAGCCGGAAAAATATTTTTTGACTGAATCGACAACAGCCTGTATATAATCCTTGAATTCGTTGGGAAATAAACCTGAAATGCGGGTACGGAAAAGTCTGTCTGTTTCAACCCCAATTGCGAATATACCCGCTCCTTCCTCTTCGGCAATGCGTGCAAAGTATGCCGCTTGCTCTGCATAGGATTCCCAGAATGTTTGAATGAAAGTCTGATGATCAGGATGCCCCGGATTCCAAGGCCAGTTCTCCGCTTGAATATTCGGATCGTTGTTATGTGCAAAAGTATCCCCCAGCTGCCACCGTTGGAATGGTAACTCTGATTGGCTCGCTTCATGTCCTTCGATAGCGAGTGATAACATCACATTCATGTTGTTCGACTTAAAGCCCTGTATCGCACTGCGCAATGCATCGTCCGATAATGTCGGTACTACAAGCGCGTCGGAGTAATCCCTTTCGATAGTTGCATCCATACTATTATCAAGATGCAGGCCGATAGTCAATCCCACCCAATCGACACTCAGGTTACGTAAGAATTTATAATAATCGGCAGGCTGCTCGGCAAATCCTCTTTGACGGTTTTCACCCCAGTTGCCCCCGGCATGCGCCCCTCTAATAATTCCCGGGAAATTTTCTTGTGCAAATAAAAAACCGGAAAAATTGAGAGATAAAACCAACAGTGCAAATATGAATAAAGTCCAAATAAAACTTTTCATAAATCTCCCAGATTTTTTTAAGATTTTACACCGTGTATAGAAATATTTATACAAACAGGATCAGAAGAAATAAAAGCAGTTTTTTGCAAGCCCCCAATATTTTCCGGCTGACGACAATTTACAATTTTTTAATTAAAATCACATTAATAATTTTATCAACAGCGGATTACAAAATAAAAAAGAAGCTGTCACAATCTCTAAATCGTGACAGCATATAATTATCTTATCAATATCATTTTCGCGCTTTGGATATAACTCCCCGCTTGCAATTTATATATGTACACACCGCAGGCAAGCAAAGCTGCATCGAAATTAAATTTGTACATCCCGGCAGGTTGAATTTCATTCACAAGTATTGCAACTTCACGGCCTAGAGAATCATATACTTTCAATATATAAAAAAAATATTCCTTCATGCAGTATAGTTTGTGAATGTAAAAATGTAAAATCAGTTTGTAACACATAAGCATTAATCATACAATTAAAGCAAATCCCATTTATTGCTTGGAATTGTACTTTAAGGTAGTGAAAATTATCTTTAGCATATAGAAATGCTGGTTGCACTCCTTTTTCTTCTGGTCTTAATGCGAGTTGTGGCGGATTTTTTTCTAATTGGATATCTTCAATCACTGAACGCAAAGAGTCAGTAGATCCCAAATTATATTGTTCTAATGCTTCATTTGTTGATTTTAGACTTTTTTTATATGTTTCTTCAACCGTATATAAAATCGTATCTCTTATTTTGTTTTGTAAATCAACAAATAGCGAATCACTTTGATCTCTATCTTTTTTTGCAGTAACAAGTTCTTTATTATCATCTAAATCTATAAAAAAATTAAGCCCAACAACTGCTAAAATACACAGAATTAAGACCCATCCCTTTGAGTTGATTTTTCGAATCCACTTAATTTCTTTTAACTTATTAAAGGGCTCCTCTAAAAACTAATTTTTAAGCAACGGAACACTGGTTCACGCTGCCAAACTGTGTTTTCAAAGAATGCCAAATAAAGTTTTTAGAGATGCCCTAAAGAGAATTTCACCAGCAGTAATTATTATAATTAATGCCCCAATGATATTGACAAGTAATTTTCACACATAGTTTGGCATAATAAAATTCCCCGACTTTCGATCTTATAATCAATTAAAATAAAAACCTGGGGCTGTCTCATAATTCATTTCTTAACCACGGTGAGCGAAGACGAACCGTGATTTTTAGCTCTAAAGCAGACTTCGACTTCGCTCAGTCTGCTCTTTTACGATTTTTGAGACAGCCCCAAGTTAAATAGTTACTTTAACGGTACTGCTTTATACCCATACATAAGTACTCCGGCGTCTCCTTCTGCTTGAACGCGCCTAAATTCTACTCTCACAGGTATGCCGATGTTAAGTTCCTCCGTTTCGCAGTCGGTTATCTGCATCATAGTTGATAAACCGTCTTTCAATTCTACAATTCCTACTGCATACGGAACTTCATCTTCAAAACCGGTCGGGGCAACCCTGATTACCGTAAATGATTTTACAATCCCTTCATCCGCGAGTTTTACTTTTTCAAATTCGCGGTGGCCGCATTTAGGGCAGATTAATCTCGGAGGGAAATTTATTTTATCACATTTATTACATTTCGCAGCTTCCATCCGGTAACGCTGCGGATATTCGCGCCAATTTCTTCCTGTTATTCCCATTTTAATTTACCTCCAAAATATGACAAACCGAACTTCCACCTGAGCCCCCCATGTTTTGAGCCATCCCAACTTTTGCATTTTTAACTTGACGTTCGCCGGAATCACCTCTCAATTGTTCTGTGATTTCAATTATTTGCGCAATACCGGTTGCGCCAACAGGATGACCTTTCGATTTCAGCCCCCCCGAAGTATTAACAGGTATCTTTCCACCAATGGAGGTGAATCCTGATTCAACGGCGGGGCCACCTTTACCCGGTTCAAAGAACCCAAGAGCTTCGGTAACACAAATCTCAGCTATTGAGAAGCAATCATGCACTTCGCATAAATTAATGTCAGATGGTTTTTTCTCTGCCATCTCAAAAGCTTTTTTACCGGAAAGTTCAACAGCGGTCAGCCATGTTAAATCTTTACGGTCGTGGAGTGCGATTGTGTCTGTTGCATGCCCGGTACCAATCACTTTTATTATTTCATGATTTTTGAATTTCTTCTTGGCAAGATCGAGCGGGCATAAAATTACGGCCGCCCCGCCATCTGTTACAGGAGAGCAATCCATTATTGTTAACGGGTCGGCAACCAATACCGAATTTATTACACCATCTAGAGTAGTTTCAAATTGAAATTGAGCACGATGATTTTTTGAACCGTTTTTATGATTCTTTACCGATACATGCGCTAATTGTTCTCTTGTTGTTCCGTATTTATGCATATGTGCTTTTGCAATCATTGCATATAAACCAGGGAATGTTATTCCATGAAAACATTCATACTCTTGATCTGCAGCTGTGGACAATGCATAAGTAGCGGCGGCTCCATCAACATCCAGCATTTTTTCAACACCACCGGCCAAAACGATATCACTCATACCGGAAGCGACTTCAATATAAGCCTGGCGGAATGCCAATCCCCCCGATGCACATGCAGATTCCACTCTTGTAGCAGGAATGTTTCCATAACCAAGATAATCGGCCATAATTGAACTAAGGTGTTCCTGCCCAACGAACAATCCCCCGCTCATACAACCAATATACATTGAATCAATTTTGTCAACACCGGCATCGTTGATGGCATTAAGAGCCGCTTCAACGAAAATATCTCTAATAGATTTTTCCCAAAGCTCTCCCCATTGCTCATTCATCCCGATACCGATAACAGCAACATCTCGCATGTTGTTAATTCCTTATATTATTTTACTTCAATTATTTTTTCATAAACTTGAACTTACACTTGAACTTTCTCCCCCTCTCCCTCAGCTTTTGTTCTTTATAATTTTCCCTCTGAACTTGGCATAAGTTCCATAGTCCAGGTATCTTTGATTTTTATCAAGATAATCCCTGGTTTTTTTAGCATTGTTCTGAACTCCGGGCAATTTATCGGTACACCTGAAAATGAAACCGTCACTGCCAGCACCGGATCCGTATGAAATCATCAAAATTTTATTTCCGGGTTTAGCAACGTCCAATACAGCCGAAAGGCCTAAAGGTGAAGCACCGGAATAAGTATTTCCCAAAGTAGGCACAAGCCAACCGGTTTCAATTTTTTCTTTAGGGAAACCGAGCATTTGCCCAACACGCATCGGAAATTTCCCGTTAGGTTGATGGAACACTACATAATCAAAATCTTCCGGTTTAGCGCCAGCTTTTTCCATAATACCTTCAGCCGCTCCCATCACATGTTTAAAGTATGCAGGTTCACCGGTAAAACGTCCTCCGTGCTGCGGATAAAATTGATGTTCACGCCGCCAGAAATCGGGAGTGTCGGTCATAAATGAATATGTCTCCTCGACCTCTGCAAGCAATTCATGATCGCCAAAAATAAAGGAAGCTGCCCCTGCCGAAGCACTGTACTCAAGTGCATCTCCCGGTGCGCCTTGTGATGTATCGGCGCCTATACCAAGACCGTACTTAATCAAACCGGCTTTGACTAATCCGTATGCAACAAACATACCTTCCGAACCTGCTTTACACGCGAATTCAAAATCGGCGCAATGAATTGCAGGAGTTGCTCCTATGGCTTCCGCGACAATTGTACCCGACGGTTTAACCGCATAAGGATGCGATTCAGATCCAATATAAATTGCTCCAATATCTTTTGGATCAACGCTGCATCTTCTTAATGCATTCTTGGTCGCCTCAACAGCCATTGTGACTGTATCCTGGTCAGGGGAAGGGACAGACTTTTCACGCAGCATCAATCCTCGTTTATAACTTGGGGCATCTGCTCCCCAAATTTTTGCGATCTCTTCTACTTTGATCCTGTTACGGGGAATGTATGCGCCATACCCAACAATTCCAACAGCTTTGCTCATGAACGATCTCCTCCATGTATAAATAGAAATTATTTATTTGTTGTTTTGCCGCAGCCGGATGTAGAACAAATTTTTTGCCGCATCAATAAATTTGAATTTACCTTAATAGGTTATCTGCAAAGGAATGGTAATGCCAAGATAAGTAGTTTTATTCTATCAATAGTTGACCGGTTATGATTTTAAAAAAACCGGCCGGTTTTACTTATATCTTCCCGGGACACAAAGAAATATTTCTTTTTTAAATAAAACGTTAAGAGATAGCTCCGATACGAATCCAATATTTTTGTTTTGTAGTAAATTGGAATGAATAATCATAATTAGTAATTGGACTTTTAGAATTTTACAATTGTTTTTATCAAGATAGAAATTCTTATTAATTAATCAAAACAAAAAACTTTTAGTAAAGCCCAAACTTATTTTTAACAATATATTTTAAAACTCAGCTAACCTTTCTAAAAGTACTGCGTCTAAAAATCTGAGAAAATAAAAGAGAATACCATGAAAGACAGATTATATCGTTCCAGGCAAAATAGGGTAATAGGGGGTGTTGCAGCAGGATTTGCAGAGTATTTAAACATTGATATCATACTTGTAAGAGTGATTTTTGTTATTCTTACAATTATTAATGGCATCGGTTTGTTGCTTTATATAATTTTATGGATTGTTGTCCCAGAGGACAAATCCCTGCAGTCCGAAGCTGACGTTAAAATTGAAAGTAAACCTAAAGAATCAAGCAGCGATACTGTAACAGGAGTAGAGGACAAGAATCAACCGGTTAAAAGTTCATCCGGTAAGGGGCGTTTTTTCTTCGGAATTATCCTTATCGGTTTCGGTATAATATTTTTGTTGGATCGGTTCTTTCCATATTTCGACTTTTTCGATTTATTCCCGATTGTGCTAATCGCTTTGGGTGCATTAATGCTTGTTAACTCAATTCGCAAATAAACTTGAAGATATAAAATGAAAACTGGACAAATATTTTGGGGGATTTTCTTTTTAGCTATAGGCGCTTTGATTCTATTAACAAAATATGATCTCCTAATATGCAATTGGGATTTTGTTTGGGATCTTTGGCCGCTGTTACTTGTATTTATCGGTTTGATGATAATAACCAGAAAGACAACTATTAAACCTATTGTTAATCTTATATTCGGGCTTTTTGTAGCCATCCTTGTGTTCGGAACATTATATAATCTTTTCTATTTCACGAATTACTGCGACAAAGATTTCGATTATTCTGTCGAACAAATATATTCCGAGGAATACGACGGTTCCGAATATGCCAGCTTATATGTTGAGGCAGGAGCGGGAATATTCAATATAAAACGAACCACCGATCTATTGGTAAAAGGAATTGCTAGGGGGGCTTTTGCCGATTATAACTTCTATACTTATGATAGAGGCAATTCCACTAAAATTGAATTCGATATGGGGCGCACTTCTTACACAATTTTCGACGGTAAAGTAAGAAACAATTTGGAAGTTGAATTGAATAATAACCCCGTCTGGGATATGAGACTTGATATAGGCGCTGCAACCGCAAAACTCGACCTGTCTCCTTACAAGGTGCGTGAAATTGAATTGAACACCGGGGCAACAAAAGTTTTATTGAAGTTAGGCGATCTTTACGACAAAACAGATGTCAGGGTTGAAATGGGAGCTGCATCGCTTGAAATCGACATTCCCAAGAATTCCGGTTGTAAGTTAACTGGGAAAATGTTTTTAGTTTCTAAAGATATCCCGGGATTTATCAAAAAAAGTAAAAGATATTATATTACACCCAACTATGATGAAGCTGCGAACAAAATAGATATCGATATACAGGGGGGGGTAGCTTCATTAGAAATAAATAGATATTAGCCAAATCCCTACTATGTTGTACATGAAGACCCGGTCTTGTTAATCAGATCGGGTTTTCTTTTGGGAAGGTTTTCGATATAGAATATTGGGATTGGGAATCCAGAGAAATTTCTGCATCACAACGCATCCGTCATCGTCGAATTCAACCCCTTCCGACATTAGCAATTCCTGCATAAGGCTTTCACTTCCGAAATGGAGCTTACCTGTAAGTGCGCCATATCGGTTTACAACGCGATGACATGGAAGATTGGAATCTTTGGCACCGTTCATTGCCCAGCCTACAGTTCGAGCTGCAGATTTGACACCGCAGACCTCAGCTATGGCCCCATATGTAGTAACTTTGCCATACGGAATTTGGGCTACCACATTATAAACTTTATCGAAAAAATCTTGGTCGGATGGTTTTTTATTTTTTGTTATTTTGATTCTCATAGCAATCGGAGATTATTCTCCCAATACCTTTACTACCAAACGCTTTCTTCTTTTACCATCAAACTCGGCGTAGTAAACCTGCTGCCAAGGCCCGAAATCAAGTCGGCCTTCTGTAACGGGAATTACTACTTGATGGTGAACAAGCATACTTTTAAGGTGAGCATCGCCGTTGTCTTCTCCGGTTCTATGATGTCTATAATCCGGGTTAAAGGGTGCAATTTTTTCCAGCCATTCATCAATATCCTGAATTAATCCACTCTCAGCATCGTTTACATAAACACCTGCCGTAATATGCATTGCCGAAACAAGAATCATCCCTTCTTTAATTCCGCTATCATGAAGTATCCGCTCAACATCAGGTGTAATATTAATATATTCTCTTCGCTTTGACGTGTTGAACCAGAGATAATCTGTGTGTGATTTCATAAGTATATTTATTTAGTTAATCGAAGTTAAATCTTTTCTTATATCTATTTTAACTGCAAGATTATGATATTCATCCGTAAGATTCATCAGTCTTTCTGCTAAATTTTTTATAATTTTTTTCAATATGTCGGGATATCTTTTCATTAATTCATAAAGGTCGGCAGATAAAGGAATAAGATGTGAGTCCGTAATAGCTTTTATAGTAGCTGTTCTTGGGCGGTTAAGTATCAAACTCATCTCACCAAGTATCGTTCCTTCGTCGCTGAATTCGGCAACTTTAAGATCGCCTTTAAATATGCCAACCGTACCGTCAACCAAAATAAGCAATTCCTGATCCGTACTCCCCTCCCGGGTAATAACTTCACCTTCCAAGTACAATTTCATTGTAGCTCCTGCAATTAATTATTTGCAAATTTTAAAAGGAAAGCTCTAATAAATTTATTTAACTCTCCATCCATAACACCTTGCGTATCGGAAGTTTCTACATCCGTACGATGATCTTTGACCATATTGTAAGGATGAAAAACGTAAGAACGAATCTGGCTACCCCACTCTATCTTCATTTTATTCTTTTCGATTTCATTAAGTTCGGCTTCCTGTTTCTCTTTTTCTTTTTGATATAATTTCGACTTCAGTAATTTCAGAGCGTTTGTTTTGTTCTGTGTTTGAGATCTTTCACTCTGGCATGCGGCAACCAAGCCGGTTGGTATATGAGTTATTCTAACGGCTGTTTCAACTTTATTAACGTTCTGCCCCCCTTTGCCTCCGGAACGGTAAGTATCAATCCGGAGATCGGCTAAGTTGAGATCAATTTCAATTGTGTCGTCTACTTCAGGGATAACGAAGACAGATGCGAATGAAGTGTGTCTTCGTTTGTTTGAATCGAACGGGGAAATTCTTACCAAACGATGTACACCGTTTTCGGCTTTCATATAACCGTATGCAAACTCGCCAACTACTTCAATAGTAGCGCTTTTAATTCCTGCGCCGTCTCCTTCAAGAAAATCGATGAGATGCATTTTATACCCGTTTTGTTCACCCCATCTTAAATACATCCGCATCAGCATTTCGGCCCAGTCCTGCGCTTCTGTACCACCTGCCCCTGAATGAATTGTAAGTATACAATTTTTATCATCATCCCTACCGCTAAGCATACTCTTCAATTCAAGATCATCAACTGCTTTAGCAAGGGACTCCAGTTCATTGTCAATTTCGTTTAATTGGGATTCATCCTCTTCCATCTCGGCTAATTCAATGAACTCGCTTAAGTTATCATATTTTTCCTTTACAAGATTCCAGACATCAACCCAATTTTGCAGCAATTTTGCTTTTTGCAATAGCCCTTGTGCGTTCTTTTGATCATCCCAAAAATCGGTTGATTCGCTTTCTTTTTGAATGGCTTTTATTGCGGTTTCTTTATCATCTAATTTAAAGATAACCTCGAAGGTTATTGATTCTTCCACTTAAAGTACTCAATGATTTCAACTGTTCATCATACATAGAATTTCTCCGCGAATAACTAATAGTAAAAAATGTAATGTGTAAAGATAATAATTAGTGCTGATAATTTTTCTCAAAAGGCAAAGGGATATCCAATTCCATTTTTAAGAGTGCTGAAGCTAAAGTTTTCCCTTGTGCATCATGCTTAAGGGAAACAGTTCCGCCGCCGCCAAGTGTATCGTGAAGAATAAAATTCAGAGCGAAAATATTTGGCATTTCAAATCTTTCGACAGGACCGTTGCAAATACCTACAAAATATTTTTTAACTTTAGCGGCTGTGAGATATTCCCTGAGAACTGTATATCCTTCAGCGTTATAAGCGATAATGCCGATATTTGCAGAATCTCCTTTATCGCCGCTTCTTCCGTGTGCTATATCTATCAACCTGATTTTCATATTATAACTCCATTATTTTCACTGTGGCTTCAACTAAATGCTTCGGGATCAATGCAGGCCAATATGCGATTACTTCTTTCGGTTTAGACCTACCCCCTGCAAAACCTGTAACTCCTGGAGGGCCGGTCAATATAAGAGGCGCAATTTCTTTACCGAAACGTTCGACTGCTTTAAAATCTTTTGAACGAACGGCAATACGCAAACGAATTTCATTTATCTTGTCTTCATCAATTTCCATTGATAAAGCTCCGAATGTGGAATCGAAGCCTACATACTCGGTTCTGATTTCATCAAACTTAAGATCTAAATTTGTGAGTCGCTGCCTTAATATTTTATCTGCGGCTCTTGCTTTCGACAAAGCCTGCGGCCACGAATAGGTTAGCCTGCCAACCGCTGAATATCCGCACGCATAAGAACATGATACTTTGTAAGTATCAGTCTCTTGCCTGCCTTTCACATTGAAAACTTTAACGCGGTTGTTCCCCTGATCCTCCAACTTTATTGATGTAAAGTCGGCAATGCAATCGGGAGTAATATATTCAGCCGGGTCACCAATTTCATAAACTAACTGTTCGGCTACGGTTTCAAAACTAACTTTACCCCCTAGAGATTCGTGTTTTGTAATAATCACTTCACCATTCGGATATGCTTCGGCAATAGGGAAACCGATCGTAGCCATATTTTCCACCGATTCCCAATCAGCTAATAAATTTCCACCGGAAGCTTGTGCCCCGCATTCCAAGATGTGCCCGGCAACGGTACCTGCCGCAAGTAGATCATAATCATCCTTCTTCCAGCCGAATTCATAAATCATCGGAGCAAGAGTTAAACCGGTATCAGTTGTTCTTCCTGTTATAACAATATCGGCACATTTCTTTAACGCTTCAACTATTGGGAAAGCGCCAAGATAAACATTAGCACTGAGAAGTTGATCTTTTAAATCCGCAATAGATTGCCCTGTATCCATATTATTAAGTCCACACCCTGCTTCGATGATTTCATCAATTCGATCATGAATATCATCACCAGCAACAACAACAATTTTAAGATCTTTGATATCCAAAGCTTCTGCAATTTTTAAAACGGCAACAGCGCATGCCTCGGGATTAACTCCACCGCCGTTTGTTATAACTTTGATCCCTTTTTCTTTAATAATGGGAAGAATTTTCTCCATCAATTCCGGGATATCTCTGGCATATCCCATTTCGGGATTTTTGTTTTTCTGCTTCTGCAATATTGACATTGTAACTTCTGCAAGATAATCCATCACTAAATAATCGATAGATCCTTCGGTAACCTGCTGATACGGAGCGCCTATTAAATCGCCCCAAAATCCCTGCCCCGATGCAATCTTTATTTTCTCTCTCATTCAAAATCCTTGATTATTTTTTCTTCAATTAATTGCAAATCCTCTTCACCTCCAACATTGAACCATTTTATTCTTTTATCTTTTCTAAACCATGTGAGTTGTCTTTTTGCATAACGCCTGGTGTTTCGTTTAATCAGTTCGATTGCTCTTTCAAGAGGCACTTCGTTGTTAAGATAGGAAATAATTTCTTTGTAGCCAACAGTGTTAAGAGCATTCAAATCATTATTTTTGAACTTTCCCAAGATTTCCCGGGTCTCTTCTACCAATCCTTTTTCGATCATAACATCCACACGATGCTCAATATTTTTATATAAAATACTTCTATCCCAAGCTAAGCCGTATTGAATAAAATCAATATCCGAATTTCGTTTGTGCTCTTGGTGAAGCGACCAAATCGTCTTGCCGGTAGCATGAAAAACTTCCAATGCCCGAATAACCCTTTTCCAATTTTGTGGAAGCATATTGTCCGCACTTTCGGAATCAACTTTTCGCAATTCATTATACAGATATTCGTTGCCCCTCTCATTTCGCAGATTGAGCAATTCTTTCCTAAATTCTTTATCGGTATCAACATTATCAAATATTCCATCCACAAGAGCTTTTATATATAAACCGGAACCGCCAACTACAACCGGGATTTTTTTTTCATTAAACAATCTCTCAATTATGCTAAGTGCATCATGTTCATACCTGCTAACGTTGTAAGTTTCTTCAAGGTTCAAATAGTCGATAAAGTGGTGTTTCACACTTGCGAGTTCTTCGCGCGAAGGTTTGGCTGTCCCGATATTAAGGAATTTATATATTTGTCTGCTGTCTGCCGAAATTATTTCAGTATCCAATTTTTTGGCAACTCCTAAACCTAGGGAGGTCTTCCCCGAACAAGTTGGCCCTGCTATTACTATTACTCGTCTTTCCAACCTTCTCTACCAATCAATGGCACAAATGCAAAATTAGGTATTGATTCAACTTCATACTTCTCATCGGTGGTTTTTCGGATAATCTTCATTGCCTGTGTAGTTCTATCTCCAACAGGTATTACAAGTCTACCTCCGATTTTTAATTGCTTCTTTAAATTCTCAGGGATAGTCGGACCTCCGGCTGTAACTAAGATTGCGTCGTATGGAGCAAATTCCTCCCAGCCGATTGTACCGTCGCCGTATTTTGCCGCTACACGGATTCCCATATCATCAAATAATTTTCTTGTTATTTTGTAAATATTTTGGTTGCGCTCAATAGTAAAAACTTTGACTCCCATTTGCACTAGTATTGCTGCCTGGTAACCGGAACCGGTACCTATTTCCAATACTTTTGAATTGGAATCGAGTTTAGCGGCCTGAGTCATAAAAGCAACAGTATAAGGCTGCGATATAGTCTGCCCGTATCCTATAGGTAATGCACTGTCTTTATAAGCAAGATGCCTTACAACTTCAGGCACAAATAAATGTCTGGATACATTCAACATGGCCTTTAGAACATTTTCATCGGTAATGCCTTTGCTTCTCAAAGAATCTATTAAGTCTTTCAGCTCTTGCTTACTCATTTTTGTCCGTTGATAAATTTGGTTAGTAAAAATATAATTTATTTTATTAAGTTTTGTCCTAACAATAATAATTATTGAGGACAAAATGTTGGAAACTATTTTAGGCGCATCTCTAATATTGTTAATGCGTGTTGCCGATGTTTCTTTAGGCACGATGAGAATGATACTAGTTGTTCAAGGGAAAAAGTACCATGCCGCAATTACTGGTTTTTTTGAAGTATTGATTTGGATTTTCGCCATGAGATATATAGTTCAGCACATGGACAATGAAATCAATCTAATTGGTTATGCTGCTGGTTTCGCATTAGGTAATATACTTGGAATCCAGCTGGAGCAAAAATTGGCTATTGGGTACGTTCAGATAAATATTATTTCGAAACACTTTGCGGATAAAATTGCTAATAAATTACGAAGTTCAAAATACGGAGTGACCTTAATTCCAGGTGAAGGAGGCAGCGGAGGGATGTCCATTCTGATTGCAATAATTCGAAGAAAGGATATGAAATCAGTGATGAAATTAATCGACACTGTTGATAATGATGCGTTTATAACTGTACAGCATTCAAGGCCTTACCGTGGATTCATTCATGGGGCTAGGAAATAAATAATTTTATCTTTTCGTATTGATATAATTACAAAACAATATTATATTTCACTCTCAAATTTTGATACACAAGTTCTTATTAAAGTTGATGAAAGTTTTAATGCGGGAATAGCTCAGTGGTAGAGCGCAACCTTGCCAAGGTTGATGTCGCGGGTTCGAATCCCGTTTCCCGCTCAAGAATCCACTGCGGTGGATTTTCTTGTTTTTTGTAAGATTTTTTAACTTTGTGGAATTTTTCTTCATTGAAAATTTGATGTCGCGGGTTCTGCCGAAGGCATTCCTTTGGAAGAATCCCGTTTCCCGCTCAAGAATCCACTGCGGTGGATTTTCTTGTTGATACATATTGTATGATTAACCTGTTCTTGTAAAATTTGATTTTTGTTTATATTTTCAAAAACGGCAGTATAGCTTTCCCGGCAAAAGCCGGGTGAGTTATGCTGATTGGAAATATACCCTAGATAAATTTTTATAAAAGGCGGCGTGGCCAAGTGGCTAAGGCGAAGGTCTGCAAAACCTTTATTCATCGGTTCGAATCCGATCGCCGCCTCAAAAAAGGTCTGTAAATTCATTTTTGCAGACCTTTTTCATTTTAAACGAAAGCTTTTCATCGGTTTTCCATTGAGGACTCCAATGAAAGAACCTGCCTGCCGTAATTCCTGTTTTTTTGAAGAACGAAGGCAGGTCCGACCTGTCCCGCGTAGTTCGATTTTTGAACGAAGCGGGATCGCCGCCTCAAAAAGGTCTGTAAATTCATTTTTGCAGACCTTTCCCATTTTAAACAAAACTCTTTTTCATCGGTTTTCCATTGAGGACTCCAATGAAGGAACCTCCCTGCCGTAGTTCCTGTTTTTTTGAGGAACGAAGGCAGGTCCGACCTGTCCCGCGTAGTTCGACTTTTGAACGAAGCGGGATCGCCGCCTTAACACCATTGTAAATTATTATTTGCAAACCATCTTAACCTTATAAATAAATTTAGAAATATCTATACGATATTTAGCTAATCAGTCGATGATAAGGTATATTTATTTTAGGATATGGAAATCAAAGAGTTTATTTAATATTCTAAAACAATTATTTGAAGATTGCATAATAAATTATCATTTTTGATTGTTTCATTGATCAAATTACCTGTACTAATGTGAGGATTACCCATAAGTGATGTCCGCCAAAAAGATTCAACAGATCCCAACCCTCATAGCTTTTTTGTCACTAGTTATATTAATATTTATAATCTTACAGTACACTGAATTCAATCAAGCAAATAAAGAGAAAGATGTAAAAGCCGGATTATTCGAATTATTAATTGGGAAAAAAGCTCTGATAGAAAAGGCCCTTAATTCAAGAATTTATTATACAAAAGGGATAGCCGCATACACTTCAATTAACCCTGATATTACCAATGATGAATTTTACGGACTAGCCGCCGAATTAATTCAAGACGACACCGTTATAAGCACAATGTCAATTTCAAAAGACTGTATTATAGATGCAATATTCCCAATCGAAGGGCATGAATCAGCAATAGGATTGAATCTCTTAGCTCACCCTTTCAGGAAAACAATTGTTGAGAAAACAATTGAAACCCATAACACATTTATCGCCGGACCGGTAGAACTTGTAGAAGGAGGAATTGCGTTTATAAGTTATACTCCGATATTTACTCGTGTTGAAAAAGCTCAATCGGATTTTTGGGGCGTAACCGACATTGTCATTTGGAAAAACAAACTCTTCAATGAATTAAATTTCCGCGAGCAGGATGATAATTACAAATATGCATTGCGCGGTGTTGACGGCACAGGTATTGACGGTAAATGCTTTTTTGGTGATGATGATATCTTCAATCATGACCCTGTAATGGTAGATATATTACTCCCGACAGGCAGCTGGAAACTAGCCAGCATTCCGATTAACGGCTGGTCGGATTTTATCGACGACACAGAGTTACTTACCGTTTTTTTATATATAAGTGCAGTAATTATTAGTTTATTGATCTGGCTCTTATCAAGAGCAATAATAAAAATCAGAGCGCATGAAAGAGAATTAAATGCCTTGTTCGGTTCAATGCAGGATATAATTATTGAATTTAATAAAAACGGAGAATATGTAAAGATTGCCCCAACCAACGATGCATTGCTTGTAAAACCACGTCAAGAGTTGCTTGGGAAAAAACTTCATGAAGTTTTCAATAAAGAAAAAGCCGACTATTTCATAGATGCAATTACAGAATGCTTAGAAACAAAAGGACTTGTAGTTCTTGATTATCCATTAATTATTAATAACGAAAAACTATGGTTCCAGGCAAGGCTTTCCTATTTATCCGATGATTCGGTAATGTATGTTGCGCACGACAATACTAAAAAGAAATTATTTGAAGAACAACTTGTGGAAACCGGAGAAAAGCTGAAAGAGCTAAACGCTACGAAGGATAAATTATTTTCAATCATCGCTCACGACTTGAGGGGACCTTTCAATACAACTTTAGGATTAGCTGAAATTCTAACCGAAGATTTTGATACTCTCTCCGAAAAGGAGAAAAAGGACTACATCCGCGAGATATCGGAAGCTCTCCATAGTCAATATAAATTACTCGAAAATTTATTAGACTGGTCGAGAATGCAAACCGAGCGAATGGCAGTAAAACGTGAGACGATTAATCTTTTCGAATTTACTAACAAAGTAATCGATATCCTAACACCTTCTGCTGCGCAAAAAGACATTGAAATAATTAACAATGTTGAAAAGGACGGCATCGTTTTGGCCGATGAAAATATGCTTCGCTCTATCATATATAACTTAATAGCGAACAGTATTAAATTCACACACAGTAAAGGAAAAATTGTTGTTTCATCAAAGATTATCAATGGAGTAAAACAAATTACGGTTTCCGACACAGGAGTTGGAATTGAGAATAGTGATTTAGAAAAATTATTCCGTTTGGATACCCAACATTCAACTCACGGAACAATCGGAGAAAGAGGTACAGGTCTCGGCCTGCCTTTAATTAAGGAAATGATAGAAAAACACAATGGTACGATTTGGGCTGAATCCGAGCCGGGGAAAGGGAGTGATTTTTCTTTCACCTTACCAGATGTATGATTACTTAACCTTGTGCATTAATCAAAAAGCTGAAAATTATTCTAGGAGGTGTTTAACCCGAATTTGTCATTAGAAATTTAGCGAGCTCTATTAATGTATTACCTTACAATCTGTTATAGGAGGATATACTACTCAAAAAATGCAAGCTTCTCATATGTAAAATGATAAAATATTGAAATTCCCTATGAGCATAACTAATTGTATCAAAATAAGTTAGCTGGTGATTTTTCTAATGGTGGTCATTAGAAAATTTTCTTAATGACAAATCTGGGTTTAATTAATCTTTTGCCGTTAATAAAATCAGCGTTTCATTCTTGTCGTTGAGCCCGGAGAATTTATCCATTCTTTCCGATGCAGTAACAATAGCTTTACTAATTGCTTTAAGAAAAAATTTAATCCATACGGCCAGCCCGTTCCGCTCACGAACGGCATTCAATTTTACAAGATATTCTGTTTTCGATTTTTCCAATACTTCTGATAACAACACCACAGGCTTAGCCAGCATCTTAAATTCATGTAAAAATAGCATTACTAATATTCGGTTAACTTTCCCATTCCCATCCAAATAGGGATGAAGGGAAAAGAACTGATAATGTACAATTGCCAGCTTAATAAGATTGGGAATTTTTATTTCGTCATTATGAATGAAATACTCCAAATCCCGGAATAGTTCGCCAAGTTCTTCATGAGCAGGCGGAACATAAATTGCCTCTTTAAGTGTTTTGCCTCCTACCCAATTTTGACTTTTTCTAAATTCACCCGGAGTTTTCTTTACCCCCTGTTCAGTATCCAATAATATTTCATGAGCAATATTTAATACCCTTGAAGATAGCGGAAGTTTTTTCATTTCTTTTATGGAAACATTCAGAGCTTCAATGTAATTTCGCACTTCAATTAAATCATTTCTTTTTTCGGGGGAAATTTCATTCTCACGAACAAACAGATCACCGTAATCTATTTTGGCACCTTCTATTCTGCATGAAGCCAATGCTTCTTTAACTAGTTGTTCTTTTACATATTCATCAATCTCGGATTTATGTTGAACAAGTTTATTTAACTCATCCAATTTTTTATCAGCTTCCATAAGCAATTGATCGATTTCCTGATCATCCCAGGTCCAACTATGATTTATGTTAGCCGGGCTAAAGCTTTTATACTGATATTGCTGGTGGTAACTTCCGGCTTTGAATTCATTAAAATCCATGTCTCATTCTCTCAAGATATATTTGTTTAAGTGATAAATTTTTCACTATTACTAAATATTAATAGTGGTAAAATTCTCTGAATTAGATGCACACAAATTAAAAAGATGCAACGAAAATCGTTTTTTAAAACAGAAATCCCCCGGAATGGAATAAACCGATTGGATAAGGTAAGATTGTGTAACTTATTTCAATTCGGATTAATATTCGATAACGCCGCGCTCAACCAGTTGATCACCTCAACAAACATTACATAAATACCATAAATGGCAATTACACTTCCAACAAATAGTACTAACAGAATGAGGTAATCATCCGTATCCAGATTTAACTTGACCTTCATATGCTACCTCTTTGGCATATTTCGAAAATGAATTAGGTCCCCCATTCTATATCCGAAAACAAGGTAACAAAATTACCGACAACCTTCAACAATGATATAAAAAGAGTGTGGGTGTTTTTTTACCCTAACACGATAAAACACTAAAACAGTTATCACGTCTATTATTATGAGCAAAAGATGAAATAGTTTCATCTGTGCATAAAAATAAATTTATAAGGGGGTCATTATGAAAAATCAAACTCTTTTAACCATTTTGTTGTTATTAGGTTTCTTGGTTGTGCAACCGATATTTGCAGGCGGTAATAATTCTGCAGACACTAAGAAATCCATAGAGGCAAATCTTCTAATTGGCGTTAAATCCGATAATGAAGGCCTCAAAGTAAGTTCAGCTTATTATCTTGGAGAGTTACGAACAAAGGATGCGGTAATTCCTTTGATGAAAATACTCCGCGAGGGAAATTCCGATGCAGCTAGAATCATTGCAGCGCTTTCCCTAATAAAAATTGAAGACCCGCAAGGATTATTCATGGTAAAGAGAACGGCTAAGTTTAATGACTTTGAACGGGTAAGAAAAATCAGCGAACATTTTTACAACGCTTATATTGCTAATAAACATGCCGGATTGAAAAAAGATAAATCAAATATAATTGCCGATTTATAAGTCACCATCCGCAAGGGGGCTTCGGCTCCCTTTTTTTAATTTCAAAAAGTTTAGTCCCAATTTAAATTTTAACTCATTTTGCTCTATATGTTTTTCTCTCTCAATATGAGTAGTTTTGTTCAATATTATTATGCAACTTAAGTATTGTAATCAACATGACCGATGATGAAAAATATATTAATCACTGTTTCGAGCTGGCTAAAAAAGGGATTGGTAAAGTAGAACCGAATCCTTATGTCGGAGCGGTGATAGTTAAAAATGGTAGTATTATAGGAGAAGGATGGCATGAATACTTCGGTGGCAATCACGCGGAAGTTAATGCTTTTGCAAATGTAGCTGAAGATGTAGCTGGGGCAACGTTGTATTGCAATTTGGAGCCGTGCTGTCACACAAATAAAAAAACTCCCGCATGCGTCCCGTTAATAATCGAGAAGAGAATTTCAAGGGTTGTAATAAGCACAATCGATAGGAATCCGGAGGTATCGGGGAAAGGTTTGGAAATGATGGAAAATGCGGGTATTGAAGTAATTTCGGGGATTCTTCAAAAAGAGGGGGCAAAGTTGAACAAGGAGTTTTTCTCGAGATTTTTATCAAATCAAAATGACTTTTGAATACCCCAAAATTATCCCACGTACATATGGATTAGTCATACTAATTCCATATTTTTTGTTCTATGTTTACAGGAATAATTGAAGAAATAGGAAGCGTTAAAATTGTTCAACCGATAGCAGGCGGAATAAAGTTAAATATCTCAACACTAGCAATTTTAGATGATCTTAAAGTGGATGACTCGGTTGCTGTGAACGGTGTATGTTTAACCACCACAAAAGTGGAGCCGGACGGTTTCTGGGCTGATGCTGTTGGTGAGACACTAAATAAAACTACACTTGCCAAAATTTCTACCGGCTTCCCCGTTAACCTTGAACGTGCAGTTCGCCCTGTTGACAGACTGGGCGGTCATATTGTACAGGGACATGTAGACGGAATCGGAACAATTTTACAAATAAAAAAACTGGGTAATAATTATCACCTCGAAGTGGAAATTCCCCCTAATCTAACAAGATATGTTATAAATGAAGGATCGATTACAATAGACGGGATCAGTTTAACAGCAGCAAAAATTTTGAATAACAAAGTAAGCATTTCAATAATTCCGCATACATGGACGAAGACAATTCTTCATAAAAAAAAGATGGGCGACAAAGTGAATATTGAAACCGATGTAATCGCAAAGTATTTGGAAAAACTATTTACAAGTAAAAAAATAAATGGTGAAGATATTTTCACCGACGATTGGTTCAACAGACTAGGATATAAATAATGGAAGAAGTAAAAATTAACGACAGCACAACTATGTTTGATTCCATTGAGGAAGCGATAGAGGAGTTTGGAAAGGGTAAGATGATTATTGTTATTGACGACGCAGACCGTGAAAATGAAGGGGATTTAATTATGGCCGCGGAATTAATTACTCCTGAAGATGTAAACTTTATTGTCCGTGAGGCACGCGGAATGTTGTGTACACCTATCACCGAAAGTAAAGCACGCGAACTTAAATTAAATTACATGGTCGAAAAGAATACCGCGCTTCATGAAACTCCTTTTACAGTTACTATTGATTATATCCATGGCACTACAACAGGTATTTCTGCTTTCGATCGCGCCAAGACAATCCTTGCATTGGTAGATCCGAAATCAAAACCTGACGACTTTGCCAAACCCGGGCACATCTCACCTCTTATTGCGAAAGACGGTGGTGTTCTGAAAAGAGCCGGGCATACAGAGGCGGCGGTTGATCTTGCAAGATTAGCAGGGCTGCAACCTGTGGGAGTTCTTTGCGAAATTTTAGATGACGACGGTTCAATGGCAAAAACAGATAAATTAAGAAAGTTTGGTAATAAACACGGACTCAAGTTTATTACAATTGCCGATCTGATTGAATATAGAAGAAGAAGCGAAAAATTGATTAACAAAAAAGTTGTTGTAGATCTCCCATCGAGTCACGGCAATTTCAAATTGCATCTATATGAAAATGCACTTGATCATAACGACAATCCCATCGCTCTTGTTAAAGGAGAAATAAGCAAAGATAAACCTATACTTGTAAGGGTTCACTCCGAGTGTTTGACAGGAGATGTATTCGGTTCCAAACGCTGCGATTGCGGGGATCAATTGGCTGCTGCGATGCAGATGGTTGAAAATGAAGGATGCGGTGTTATCTTGTATATGCGGCAGGAAGGGAGAGGGATCGGTTTGCTTAATAAGCTCCGCGCCTACTCGCTTCAGGAAAATGGTAAAGATACAGTGGAAGCTAACGAGATACTTGGCTTCAAAGCCGATTTGAGAGACTACGGAATAGGTGCCCAAATATTGAAAGATCTCGGCGTTAGAAAAATTCGCTTGATGACTAATAATCCTAAAAAGGTCATCGGGTTAAGAGGATATGATTTGGAAATTGTAGAAAGAGTCCCCATTGAAATCGATCCGAACGAAAACAACGAAAATTATCTAAGGACTAAAAGAGATAAAATGGGTCACCTTTTTATGAACATAAAATAATTTTATTATATAAATCTTAGGAGTAAATATGGCTCAGGTTATTCAAGGACAATTAACCGCTAAAGGTAAAAAGTTCGGAATAGTGATTAGTAGATTTAACGAATTCATATCGAAACAATTATTATCAGGAGCGGAAGACTGCATACTTCGCCATGACGGCAACTTAGACGACTTAACTATTGTATGGGTACCGGGATCGTTTGAAATTCCGGTAGTAGCGAAAAAAATGGCTCAAACATCTAAGTATGATGCGGTTATTTGTTTGGGCGCCGTTATCCGTGGAGCAACGCCGCATTTTGAATATATTGCATCGGAAGTATCCAAAGGAGTTGCTAATATTGGTTTGGAAACAGGAGTACCCATTATATTCGGTGTAATAACTTCCGATACTATAGAACAGGCAGTTGAAAGAGCAGGGACAAAATCGGGAAACAAAGGTTGGGATGCCGCTCTATCGGCAATTGAAATGGCCGATTTGATGAAGAAACTTTAAGAAAAAATTAGAGACCCAATTTTTCTCAATATTAAAAAAGTTGGGTCTCTTAAAGGTGATTTTGTAATTTGAAGCATTGCATAACTTTATTAAGGTCCTTCGCTTCGCTCAGAACTATTCTATGCAAAGATTAGCAGGAAATAGTTTATAACTTCATTCCTCCTTCCCTACTAAATATCTTTTTATTTTTTGAGTAGTGGTTTTCTCAAATTCTTTTTCTCTCAAATTGAATTGCCTGATTTGCTTATACGGAGCTAACTGCTTATTTGCTCTTTCCACTTCTTCTGCAATCACTTTGTTTATAAGGTCATCATTAATTTCAATTCCTTTTGATTCCGACAATTCAATAAACGACTCGGCATTAACTACGAGTTGTACGGCAATAATTTCATCCTGCTTCAAATCCTTCTCGCCGTAAACCAGGCATTCCATTATATAAGGACTTCTATTTAAAATATCTTCAATCTCTTCCGGGAAAATGTTTTTGCCGCTCTTAGAGATAATTACATTTTTCTTCCGCCCGTTGATATGAAGGAAACCGTCTTGATCCATATAGCCTATGTCTCCTGTTTTAAACCACTCTCCTTCGAAAACATCGTCAGTCAATTTTTGATTTTTATAATAGCCAAGCATTACATTAGGACCTTTGGCAAAAATCTCACCATTCCCCTCTTCGGAGGGATTATGAATTTTCAACTCAACACTAGGCAATGGTAATCCCGCGGCGTCATCTTTATAGGCATCCAATCTATTCAATGCCAGTATCGGTGCAGTTTCAGTCAGGCCGTAACCTTGGAGGAATGTAAACCCGAATTCGCGCAAACCTTTTGCCACCATCGGATCGGGAGCCGCCCCGCCGGCTATAAATATTCTTACATGCCCGCCGAATTTTTCGTGCATCTCTTTAAATATTTTTTTCTTGATATCCTTAGCCCCGGCTTTGGCAATTATATTTGTTAACTTTACCAAAGGAGGTACAATTTTAGATTTTACTTTATCATCGGAAATTGCTTTTGTAATACGTTTGAACATCTTATCGAATAAAAGGGGAACACCCAGCAGCATTGTGGCTTTCACCTTTTGAATATCATCCACAATTGTCTTTAATGAGCGTGCATAATGTACAGACGAACCGGAATAAATCGGACACATCATTCCGCAGGTACATTCATAAGTATGATGCATCGGAAGAACGGATAAGAACTTGTCTTCAGGATACATCATCAGCATGCTAACCATATCAACAAGATTAGCAGCCAGGTTCTTTTGACTCAGCATTACTCCCTTTGCTCTTCCGAGTGAGCCGGATGTAAAAATTATTTCGGCCATTTCTTCCGGGTTTATTTTTGGAAGATCATTTATAGAGCATCTTTTACTTTTATTAATCAAATCCATCATAATTAAAAATCCGTTGGCAGATGTTTTATCCATACAGATCATTTGCTTCAGTTTTTTTAGCGATGTTTTATGCTCAGCTATCAAATCGGCATAATTTTCCGAGAATATTATTGCTTCGGAATCCGATTCGTGAATTATGTTAAGAATTTCATTTTCCGTAAGCATCTTATCGATAGGCACGGCAACATAATTGAAACACATGCAAGTTAAAAAGCTTATTGCCCATTGTACACGGTTTTCACCGATGATTGCGATGTGAGCTCTTTCATTTAAGCCCAATGATTGAAGAGCAGTCCCAAATTTCAAAATATTGTCAAGCAGGCCGTTGTAATCTACCGTCTGCAACGGTGTAATATTCAAATCTTCCAATGCTAATTTGCTGCCGTATTTTTGTGCTGATTGGATGACCATATCCTGAATCGACACAATTTTTGGCACATCATAAAGTTGTAAATCTTTTTTCATAATATTTCTATGTGGTTGTTATTAAAATTTACCTCAAAATAAGCAGATTATTTTGAAAAGTCATTCGTAAAGATTGGAGCTTTTAAATAATATAGGAAAGAGGCTGTCTCATAACTCAATTTTTCATCACAGATAGCGGAATCGAAACATGATTTTACCGCCGAATGTAAACTTTCCTCTTTTGCGAGACTTAGTTTCCTGATTTTGCCCTTTTGAGACAGCCCCTGAAAGATTAATTTATTCAACTACATTTTCGCCAATTTGGAGAGAAACTTTTTTACTATTTCATAAAATTTTTCAACGTCTTTTATATTTACACTTTCTGTTGGTGAGTGCGCACCGGTAATTGTCGGGCCAAATGAAATCATATCGAGACCGGGGTATTTAGCACCGAGCAATCCGGTTTCCAAACCGGCATGTATTGCTTTAACTTCAGGCTCGCGTCCGTAGAGTTCTTTAACGATTTGTTTACCCATCTTAAGAAGATCTGATTCCATATTCGGCTGCCATCCAGGGTAACCGTCACCGTAAGATACTTCTCCCCCGCCTAAAGCAAATACTGAACCCATAGAATTGGAAGCGTTTATCTTTGCGCTTTCTATTGAACTTCTCTGGCTGGTTACAAAAGTAACTTTATCTTTCTTTGTTGAAACGGTTGCAAGGTTGCATGATGTTTCTACTAAACCGGGAATATCGGCGCTCATTGCAATTACACCGTGCGGTGCAGCTAAAATTACGTCGATCAATTTTTCCGTGAATGAATTTTTAAATACTTTTTTTGCTTTGCCTTTTTTCTTCTCAAATTTGACCTTTAATCCGGGGTCTGTTGTTTTTAGTTCAAGCAGTGAATCAGCAACAAACTGATCTATTATTGCCAATGCTTCAGCCTCATCTTTTTCCTTCAATAAAATGGTCACTTCTGCTTCTCTCGGTATGGCGTTACGAAGCGATCCCCCGGAGATTTCGGAAATATAAAAATTGAGGTCCCATAATCTTTCCAGCAAGCGACCTAACAATTTAATTGCATTACCTCTTCCTTGGTTGATATCCAGCCCGGAATGCCCGCCTTTCAAACCGGTTATCATTAATTCGTATTGAGTCAAACTTTTTTTGGGCTCTGTTCTAGAACCTTTGAAAACGCCTGTTGTATCTTTACCGCCTGCACAACCTACATAGAAAACCCCGTCTTCTTCCGAATCCATATTCAGTAAATATTTACCTGTTATAAATCCAGGTTCCAGCGCGTTAACACCGGTAAGACCGGTTTCTTCATCAACCGTACATAAAATTTCCAGCGGACCGTGAACCGTATCTTTATCATCTACCACTGCCAGGCCAGCCGCAACGCCTATTGCGTTATCGGCGCCCAATGTTGTTCCGTCTGCACGCATCCATTCTCCGTCTCGAACCAAGGTAATCGGATCATTTTCAAAATCATGTATTTTGTCTTTATTTTTTTCGCATACCATATCAACATGCCCTTGCAAAATTACGATCGGAGCATTTTCGTATCCTTCTGTTGCAGGAACCTTAATAACAATATTACCCGCTTTGTCCTCGTTGAATTCCAATCCCCTCTCTTTCGCAAAATTTCTTATGTACCCGCGTACTTTTTCTTCTTTTTTGGAAGGCCTTGGTATTTGAGAAATATCATAGAATCTTTCCCACAACAGCTGTGGTTTTAATCCTTCAATTGCTTCTTTAGACATTGTGGTTCTCCTATTTATTATTATAAAATTTAGTTATGTCTTATTACCAGTATATCGCCATCTTGAACAATATATTCTTTACCTTCAAGACGCCATGTGCCTGTTTCTTTACATTTAGCGAATGATCCGTTTTTAACAAAATCATCATAATGCACAACTTCGGCGCGTATGAAACGATCATAAAAATCGGAATGGATAGCTTTAGCCGCAAAATGTGCCGTATCTCCTTTTTTAATTGTCCATGCATGAACTTCGGTTTCACCTGCAGTAAAAAATGAATGAAGGCCCAAAATATCATATGAAGTTCTTAAAATTTTGCTTTGTGCCGATTCTTTAATACCGTAATCTTCCATAAATGATTTACGGTCGTTATCATCGAGCTGAGAAAGTTCGTTTTCGATTTTAGCGAAGAATGGAATTACATGTACATTATCCAATTGAATTTCAGACTTTATCTTCTCAACAATTTGATCGATTTTGTCCATTGAGTTTTCGTCACAATTTAAAGCAACAACTAATGGTTTGAGTGTGAAAATCTGGTATCCGGCAATAGCTTTTCTCTCATTTTCATCAAGCGTCAAAGAGCGCAGCGGCTGTTCATTTTCGAGATGAGCTATACATTTTTCTACAACAGGTAATTCTCGTTTTAAGCTCTCATCTTTATTTCTCATTATATCTTTTTTCAATTTTTCCAATCTATTTTCAAAAAAACTCAGATCATATAAAAGGAATTCCGTTTCCAAAAATTTTATGTCCCTAAGGGGGTCTACATTATTCATCGGGTGAGGTACTGTTTCTTCATGGAATTGTCTGATTACATAAAAGAGAGCGTCGTTATCTCTAACATTACGTAAGAATGACGAGGTCATTTTCACTTTCCCGTCTTCGGACATTCTTAATCCGGGGAAATCGAAAACTTCTATTGTGGCATTTACAATTTTGGGAGGATTGAAAATTTCGGCTAATTTATTCACTCTTTCGTCGGGAACTTTAACAACTTCCACATTTGCTTCCTCACTGCCGGTTTGATCGGCCTCGGTTTTTGCAAGAGTATTAAATAACGTTGTTTTACCCGAGTATTGTAAACCTACTAATCCTATCTGCATTTTCTCAGTCTATTTTGTTCAAAATGATTAATTAAGTGAATAAATATAAAATAATTTTGAGGGAAAAAATAATTCCGGGAGAGTAATACTTAAATTTTACGATACAATTTGTGTATGGAGAGCAATTTCCTCCAAAATTGAAGTAACTTTAAGGCAACCGCTAATCTCCCCTTCATAAACCGTTGCCTTTCCCTTAACATGAACTTCAAAAGTGAAATCCCTAGCTGTTTCATAACCGCATTTTATGGCTTTAATCAACTGTTCTATAACCTCATCAAATGAATGCCAATCATCGTTAAAGAGTATAACTCTGCAAAGAAGACCTAAGCTTGTATCTTCTTCACTCTCCGGTTTGTATATTTCGTTAGGTAATTTTTGCGGCATAGTATTATTTATTTTAACTCCGTTTATAATTTATTAAAATACAGGATAAAAATAAAATTTCTTTAAATTTCGCTTTGTAATTGGCCTGTTGTATATTTATATTTTTAAGAAAATTTTCTCGAACTAATGGAGGAATAATGAAAATAGTTGTATGTATTAGCCATGTACCGGATACTGCTGCAAAAGTAAGCATTGGCGAAAACGGAAAGACTATTGACCCTAAGGATGTAGCTTTTGTTGTAAATCCATATGATGAATATGCTATCGAAGAAGCATTAAAAACAAAAGAAGCATTGGGTGGCGAAGTAATTGCTGTTAGCGTTGGTACAGATGCCAATAAAGAAACCATCCGTAAAGCTCTTGCTATGGGTGTTGACAGCGCTGTTTTATTGAAAGATGAGAACCCGCGTGATTCTCTTTCCGTTGCCAAAGCATTGGCTGAAGAAATTAAAAACCAGGGTGCCGAACTTGTTTTCTTCGGTAAACAATCTGTCGATTATGATAATTCTATTGTTGGTCAAATGACAGCAGAATTACTAGGATATAACTGCGTTTCTGTTGCGGTAACTTTTCAACTCGAAGATCAAAAGATAAGAGTAGAACGTGAAATTGAAGGAGGACGTGAAGTAGTTGAAACTTTTTTACCTGCTGTAATTACGGCGCAGAAGGGATTAAACGAACCACGTTACGCTTCACTAAAAGGCATTATGGCCGCCAAGAAAAAAACAATTGAAGAAAAAGAAGCAGCACCTTGCCAAAACCACGTAGAAGTAGTGAAGATGAAACGTCCTACACCTAAACAAGCAGGTAAAATCATCGGTAACGATGCATCGGCAGTACCTGAACTAGTTCGTCTTTTAAGAGAAGAAGCTCAAGTTATATAAGAGGAGAAAATGGTAAATAATATTTTAGTATATATCGAACAAAGAAACGGCCAAATTAAAAAGGCATCTTTCGAAGCTGCTAAAGTCGGGGCAGACTTTGCAAGTAAATTCGGATCGCAAGTTGAAGCAATTATTATAGGGGGAGATGTTGAAGATTTGGAAAAGATCAGCGGTTACGGAGTAATAAAAGTAACCCATTACAAGAATTCCGATCTTGTAAATTATTCATCATCAGCATACGGAGAAATAGTTGCAAACCATGCGATTGAATCAAAGAACAATATCATCGTCTTCTCCAATACTTCGATGGGAAAAGATTTGGCGCCAAGAATATCGGCTAAACTAGATTGCGGAATAGCAATGGATTGTACACAGTTTGAATATGATGGCGACGACATTTTGGCATCGCGCCCTGTTTATGCAGGCAAAGCATTGATAGATGTTAAAATCAATTCGGTTAAAAAAATATTTACAATACGTCCTAATGTATTTGCAACTGGAGCACCTGTAGATGGAACTGCTGAGATCGTTGTCAATGAATTAGGGAACCTTAATCTCAAAACAAAGGTTGTAGAGCTAAAGCAATCCGAAGGTAAACTTGACGTAGCCGAAGCTGACATAATTGTTGCCGGCGGACGCGGCCTTAAAGAAGCGAATCAATTCAAATTAGTTGAAGAACTTGCCGACCAACTAGGGGCCGCTGTTGGCGCTTCCCGTGCAGTTGTTGATGCAGGCTGGAGGCCTCACAGCGAGCAGGTGGGGCAAACCGGCAAAACAGTATCGCCTTCTCTTTATGTGGCATTAGGAATTTCGGGAGCTATTCAGCATCTTGCGGGTATGCGTTCTTCAAAATATATTGTTGCCATTAATAAAGATGCCGATGCACCGATATTCCAAGCTGCAGATTACGGTATTAACGGCGACTTATTTGAAGTAGTTCCAGCATTAATTGAAGAAATTAAGAAATTGAAATCGAATTAAACCAAGGTTAATTTGGATAAAGTGCAAGTTGAAATAATAGGTCTGTCTTCCAGCCCCTCTACCGGAGGAGCATTCGCTCTTTTACTAAAAGAATCTTATGGTATTAGGCGGTTACCGATTATTATCGGTTCTTTTGAGGCACAGTCTATTGCTTTAGAAATTGAAGGGATAAAACCTCCGCGCCCTCTCACTCATGATTTATTGAAAAACCTTTCTGATAATTTGGGGGCTACAGTTAAGGAGATATTAATCGACGCATTAAAAGAAAATACTTTTTATGCCAAGATTATAATTGAAGTATCCTCTTTAACAAATGAAATCGATTCGCGCCCAAGCGATGCAATTGCCCTTGCAGTAAGAACCGGTGCGCCTATATATGTAAATGAAGAAGTAATGCTGGAAGCCTCTTTTATACCATCGAGCGAAGAGACGGAAGAACAAACCGAGATTGAACCTAAATCCCCTGCAAAAAAAGAGGAACCAATTCCGGACTATTCCACTAAAGAAACAAAACTTGCGGCACTTCAAGATAAACTGAGGGAAGCCATAGAAAAGGAAGATTACGAACGAGCTGCAGTAATAAGAGATCAAATTAACCAGATGAAAGGTTTATCGAATTGATTTGATAGAAATTATCTTAAATCCGCTTGGGTATTTTTGCACAAGCGGATTTTTTTTAACTAAAGACAAGCTTTCCTAATTCGCATTCAAGACATTTATTTTTAGAGCAGTAATTTCTGAATAACTCTATCATGCCTTGTGAGTATACAGTCTTCTGCAATTGATTTTCCATCCTCAGGCTTTCCGCTACATCACGGACAATCTTGTTATCAGATTTTTGATCGTAAATACTATATATCTTAAAAATCTTTTTAGACAATTCCTGATTGCCGAAAATTTCAAAGTAGACTGCAAATATTGGTAGAATAACATTTATTACTATTTCATCCGCACGCGCTGCACCTACAAAATATTTTATATTAGCTTTCGTTTTATGATCAAATACATAATGGTTGCTCCAAAAGCCATCCGATTTGATAACAAAAAGAGAACGTACAGAATTAATCAATACGTTGAGATTCCTTATTTCGGTTATCTTTTTAATTATAATAGAAATTAGATCATTGCACAACAATTCCCTTGCAATGCGGGCACCTGCCGCAAGCCGGATTGTTGGAAAATTCTGCGGTCTTAATTTAAAGAAATACCATTGTGTTTCGTCAAACGTTTTGCCGTCGTAAAGATGCTTTACTTCATCCCAATTTTTTTTCAAGCTGGTAATATATTCTTTTATTTTCTCATCATGAACATCGCCGGGGGATTGGATCATTCCGCTAACATGAAATAATGATGCTTCAATTTGTTCAAGCGTAGAGGAATTTTCTTTTAGTTTAATTAAGAATGGAATATCGACGGCTCTTGCCAAATTTATCATTATACTCTTATTTTTCGAGTATCCCAGTGCTTCGAATATCTGTTCATAAATCAATTGCTGCCAAAGAGTTTTATCTTTGAAGTCATCATAAGAAAATTTTCTTTTATTTAATTCGGGAGTAAGATCGTAACTAATTACAGGCTCTTTAATATTAAGCTCCTGTATATATTTCATTTCTTTAAGCCTCTGGTATAACTTGTTACATTTCTTCTTGAACCTTTCAATTCCTAAATTAAGGATAAATAACTCTTTGATTTTATTATCAACGGTGTCAATTTCGGCACCGCATCTCAATGCATGGTTTTGTATTCCCTTGGAATTGTTAATTTCAAACTTGGATAAATCTAACGAGCCTTCTTCAATATGTTCAGCTAGACAAAGTGTGGGTACTTTTCTTCCGTCTTTTGTATAAACATAAGGCTGACTAAATTTATTTATAAGGGAGGCATGAAGAATGACTTTATTATATTTACTGTCTATATTATGGCCATGGGATTTCCAATCCCGATAATCGTTATCTATCTCGATATCACCTACATATGTAAGGTTACCAATTCTGATCCTTGCATTTTTGAAATCCGGACCGCTTGTTTCCAAATTTTCGGTACCAATATCCAAAATTGCAACTTCATCACCGGAAATAGTTTGAAGATCTTTGGAATAATTTTGTTCCTTCCAAACTTCGTATAATTGTTTCTCGAGTATCCTCGGCGTGCTACCCATAGTTAGCCCCTCTTTTGAGAACTACTGATTTATCTACAATTGTTATATTCTTTTAGAAAAATGCCAGCTAAAAATATCAATTGAGCTAACAATTAAAGTTAACCATTACCATTAAAAAATAAAAGCGATTTCCTTGTATCTAATTCATTGAAGCAATTTTCCTATTATATTCATCCAATACATTTTCAGCAACCTTTCCGAATTTTTTACCGTTATCGGCGTATATTAATCCACGGCTTACGTTTATTATATAATCGGTATGTTCAATTGTATTAAATGATTTTACTACATCTTCCAAACTTCCCCCCTGAGCGCCTACCCCAGGGAGAAGAACAGAAAGATTTTTGAAAGATGAAATATTTTTTTTTAATTCTTCATTATTAGTTGCGCCGAAGACAATACCGCAATTTTTATAAGTGTTCCACTCATTCACTTTTTTAATAACACTTTGAAAAACAAAAGAACCATCGGTCAGCCGGAGTTTTTCAAAATCCAATGCGCTTTTATTTGATGTTAATGCAAGAACATAGATAATTCTATCCTTGTATTGAATGAATGGTTCAACGGAATCTATACCCATATACGGATTTACCGTAACTGCGTCGAAATTAAAATGATCGAAGATCGAAGCAGCATACATCTTTGCCGTGTTACCGATATCCCCTCTTTTAGCGTCTCCAATAGTAAGAATATCATTAGGAATTAATTCCAAAGTACGCTCTAAATTTTCCAACCCGGCAATACCTTCTTTTTCATAAAAAGCGAAATTAATTTTATAGGCGGCGCTTTTTTTATAAGTGGAATCAATAATTATTTTATTGAATTCCAATACAGGGTTTTGCATACTTTTCAAATGTTCGGGTATCTTGCCGATGTCCGTATCTAAGCCGACACATATATGCAAATTTTGGTCAGTTTTATTTTTAAGTTTTTGTTGAGAAGTCATAAAATGTTCCTATTAATAAAATTGATAAATATCATTGAATCAATTTGTGCAAGTTTAAGCATGCATTTTTCTATTACGATAAATATTAGCTACAATTCCAAGCAAAGCCATATTAACCAATAAAGAACTTCCTCCGTAACTTACAAATGGAAGAGGTAATCCAATAACCGGAGCTATACCAACATTCATCCCGATATTTATTGCGAAATGAATAAAGAATGTAGAGAGTATTCCAATTATCACGAGACTATTGAATTTGTTTTTTGACGATGAAGCAATATTTAATAATTTTAGAAACAGTATAAGGAAAAGAATCAATATTAAGACACTCCCAATAAATCCGAATTCTTCACCGGCAACACAATAAATAAAATCCGTCCATTGCTCGGGGATAAACCTGAGCTGTGTTTGATTTCCTTCTAAAAATCCTTTGCCGAAAAATCCCCCTGAGCCGATAGCCACTTTTGCCTGAAGAGCATTATACCCTGAACCCAGAGGATCGGCGGAGGGATCAATAAATGCCTCGATACGTTTCTGTTGATGTGGCTTCAATAATCCGAAACCAAATTCGAAGAAAAATCCGGATGCAAGATTAATCACAAAAATTGTGGCGCTAGTAAAAAGGTTCCTCCTAAAAAAGACAAGCGCTATTAATACGAATAACAGAGCAAAAATAAATGTAACCGTACCGAATATGGATGCAAAAATTACTATACCTGGTGAAAGCACAACAAACAAACCGAATAAACTTATACCGCTCCAAAAAATCATTGTAAGTGTAATTATCGAAAAAACTATTGCAGTCCCCATGTCGGGTTCAAGCAAAATCAAAGCAATGGGGAAAAAACCTATAAGGAGCGCAACGCCAATGTCTTTAATATTATTAATATCTTCTTTACCTTCAGTAAGCCATCGGGCTAAGAGAAATATTGTACCAATTTTCGCAATCTCCGAAGGTTGAAAACCCAACTGCCCGGTTAATACCAGCCAACTCCTTGCACCGTAGACTTTTTTCCCAACAACAAGCACAACTATCAACAATAAAATAGAAATTATATACGAGGGTGTGGTTAAAAGTTTAAAAGTTTGTCCAGGGAGAAAATAGATAACGAAAAAACCAGTAAGCGCAATCAACATCCAGATAACTTGTCTTTCAAAATTACCGCTTGCCGTGGGATGATTATATGTAGAGCTGTAAATTGCAGTTAACCCGATTAATATCAAAAAAAATACCGGCAGAAAAATTCCGAAATCAAACTTGTCTTGTATTTTATAACTTATTCTCATCTAAAAAAATCTCATCTATTTGCTGAAGAAACAACATTTGAATTGGAATTATTACTAATTTTTTTCAAGTATGCGGCAATAACATCCCGCGCAATTGGCGCCGCATGGGTGCTGCCGAACCCGACATTCTCAACAATAACAGCTATTGCAATTTGCGGATGTTCAAATGGAGCGAACCCGATAAAAAACCCGTGATCTTCGCCGAATGGATTTTGAACTGTACCGGTTTTCCCGGCAATTTTTATGTCGGTCATTTTAATATTTCGAGCCGAACCTTCTCCGTTTACAACACGATACATCCCTTCTTTAACAATATCGAAACTTTCTTGGCTGATATGAAGATCAATTTTTTGAGGTACGTCCGGTACAAATTGGTGAGTATCGCTGTAGACAATTCCTTTAACAAAATGAGGAACTGCCGAACGCCCGTTGTTGGCAATTAATGCAACACACTTGGCTAATTGTAAAGGAGTAACACTAAGTTCCCCTTGCCCGATTGCAAGATTCAACAAGAGCCCGGATGTCCATTTCTTTTCCCCGTAAACCCTATCGTAATAATCGGCGTCGGGAACAACGCCTGAAATTTCCTCACCTATATCAACACCTGTTTTACTACCGAATCCGAATTTTCTAGAATACTCCGACCACTTTTCCAATCCTATTCTCTGAATCAGGGTATAGAAGAAAGTATTACAGGATTTTTCAATTGCCCGGTAAATATTAATTCGGCCGTGAGAATCCAAACATTTGAAAAATCTATTACCGTAATTTACACCCCCGCGGCAGGTTATATAATCTGATGTTGTGATTATTCCTTCTTCCAATGCGGCAAGAGCAGAAATAATTTTATAAGTTGAACCGGGAGAATAAATAGACATTGTTGCTCTATTAAACAAGGGCTTTTCAGCATCCTCATATAACTTAGTCCAAATATCCTGCGAGGTAACTGTAGAGAAATCATCAAGATCAAACCCGGGGGCACTAAGAAATGCAAGAATTTCACCGGTATTCGGTTCGATAGCAACTAAAGCTCCCCGCTTACCAATGAAAGCTTTTTCCGCAACTTTCTGCGCGTCGGAATCTATTGTTAATACAAGATCATTCCCTTTGACCGGCGTCTTATCTTTTAATCCCTCGTTATATCTTGCAATAATTTTTTGCTTAGAATCAACCAAAGCAAATTTTATCCCCTTCTCTCCCCTAAGCAGGTCTTCGTATTCCTTTTCCAAACCGCTGAATCCTACATAATCACCGAGGTCGTAAATGTTCTTATATTTTTGATATTGTTCGGGGGATATTTCTTTTATATATCCAAACATGTGCGATCCGTTTACATCGAAAGAATAATCACGCTGAAGATCGACAATATAATCTATACCTTCAACCTTCTCGGCATTTTCTTCCAGCCATGCAATAACTTTGAAATCAACATCCCGGCTTATTTTTCTAGGCGTATAACTTGAATACATTCTGGTACTAGCCAATACCCGGTTTATATATCCTTCTTCAACACCCAGAAGGTTTTCAATTATCGGGTTCCATGATTTATCATAGAAAGCAGGGACTATTTGAAGAGTAAAAGAAGGTTTGTTACTTAAGATTACATTGAAATCTCTGTCATAAAAAATACCACGCGGTGCGCTTTGAGGAATCTGCCGTACGCTGTTCTCATTCGATTTTTCCTCATAAGAGATTTGCTGAATTATCTGCATATTGAATAAGTTCAATACGACGATTGAAAAAAAACCGGTAATGATAAATAGTATAATCCGTTCTCTCGTAAGTGAACCAAATTGGTTATCACCCATAACTATACTTTCTTAGTCATAAAAATTAAAATTGGGAACACCACCAGTGTAGTGTAAACACCCGGTAAAATAGACAATTCAAACATAAGATAGAGTACATCCATGCCTGTACCTGAATATGCCAATACCGAATAAGCTAAAGAGTCGATTACCGCACACACAAAAATAATCACGACAAATGTGATCGATTTTGTATTTTGATCAATTTTATTTTCGTTATAAAAGTAACCGGCTGAAAATCCGGCTAAAGTTTTTGCAAACATAGCACTTCCTATCAATCCCCCCGAAAGCAAATCGAACAAGAAACCGAGCGTGAACCCGAGGAGAGTTCCGTATATTTGTCCATATAGCAATGTAAAATAAACTACTATAATTACAATCAAATCGGGGGAGATATGCCCGATAGATACAAAAGGTATAATAGTCAATTGAATGACGGCAAAAGGAATAAATATCAAAATCGGCAAGAAATGTTTGAGCTGCATTTTATTTAATCAGGTTGAGTTCAAGATTTTTAATTTGCTTGCTTTGTATAACCTTCATCACGAATACATTCCTAAGAGAGTTTATATCAACATACGGTTCTACGGTTACGTTATTAAGCAATCCCGAAATATTGGTTTCTTTATCCGTAACAATTCCAACAGGTATTGATGGTGGAAATATTGTACTGAATTCTGAAGTAATAATTCTATCCCCTATCTTTACATCATAGGTTGTAGGTATGTTTTTCAATATTAGGCTGCTCCCGTTCCAATCCAGAATACCCGAAACGTTACTCCTCTGATCCACAACCGCTAATGAAAGCCTGCTGCTTCTTAAAGTCCGGACAACAGAAAAGTTATCCGATGCATCCGTAATAATTCCAATCAGTCCCAGTTCATTAATCACCGGCATCCCCAAAGAAACACTATCCGCTCTTCCAACGTTAATGATAAAATTCCCTTGCACGTTGGATACCAATTTGGAAACAATTACAGCGGGTATCACGGGATGCGCGGTTTCTTTTTTATAATCAAGCAGGTTTTTTAATTCATTATTTTCCAATCCATATTCACGAAGTTTATTAACCATCAGCATCAATTCGGCGTTTTGCTTTTTAAGCCTGATCAATTGATCGGTGTTGGAGAAAATATTCGCAAGACCGGAGGAAACCGAGTTGATAAATGCAAAATTTCCGAATGCAAATGTTTTTAGATTTTTAACTTGCTGATTGTCGTTGGCAGAAAGAAATGAAAGACTAATAATTAATAAAAGTACAAGTAAAATATACTCTTTGATGCTTAATAAAAATCTTCTGATAATTCTTTGCATTAGTAACTTCTTTTACGAATAAAAACCTTTGAGTATTTATTTAGATTTTCTATTGCCTTACCGGCACCTCTTACGACGGCAGTTAACGGGTCTTCCGAAACGTGAACCGGCAGATTTGTCTCCATCCTGATTCGTTCATCAATTCCTTTCAACAAAGCCCCTCCCCCGGTAAGAACGACACCTCTATCCAAAATATCGGCAGACAATTCAGGAGGTGTTCTTTCAAGAGTTTGTTTTACCGATTCTACAATCTGAATTATATTTTCATTCAGGGCTTCTCTTATTTCAACGGAACTAACTTCGGCAGTTTTAGGAATACCTCCCACCAAATCTCTGCCTTTTACCTGGATGGTCACTTCTTCTTTCAAAGGAACTGCAGAACCTACTTCGCATTTGATAGCTTCGGCGGTTCTTTCCCCAATCAATAGATTATAATTTTTCTTAAAGAATTGCATGATAGCATTATTCATTTCATCACCGGCGATACGGATTGATTCTTCGTTAACAATACCGGAAAGAGCAATTACGGCAATTTCGGTAGTTCCGCCACCTATATCAATAATCATGTTACCCACCGGGGCTTCAACATCAAGCCCAATACCAATAGCCGCGGCCATCGGTTCTGCGATTAGATGAACTTCTTTTGCCCCTGCATGTTCGGCAGCGTCGCGTACTGCACGTTTTTCAACTTCGGTAACACCGCTAGGCACCGCAATTACAATACGGCTGCTGGTAAAAGCGCCGGTAACTACTTTCTTAATGAAAGCACGAAGCATCCCCTCCGCAATTTCAAAATCGGCAATTACACCGTCGCGCATAGGTCTTGAAACTCTTATCTCTCGATGTTCCCTACCCTGCATCTCTTTAGCCTGGTTACCCAGTGCAATTATCTTTTTTGTGTTTCTATCATAAGCAACAATCGACGGTTCATTAAGTACAATACCTTTGCCTTTAACATGGATAAGGGTATTGGCAGTGCCAAGATCTATTGCAATATCAGTTGAGAAAAAGTCAAAAAATCCCATAAAGCCTCTCAGTGTTTGAAATTTCTTATTCCGGTGAATATCATTGATATATTATGTTTATCGGCAGCTTCAATAACTTCCTCATCACGCACCGAGCCGCCCGGTTGAATAACAGCCGTGATGCCATGCTTAGCAATTTCTATTAGTCCGTCTGCAAAAGGGAAAAATGCGTCTGATGCCGCAACTGCACCTCTGAGATCGTGTCCGTTTTCTTTAGCTTTGAGAGCTGCAATTTTTGAAGAATCTACGCGGGACATTTGTCCTGCCCCAACGCCAATAGCTTTTTTATTCTTGGCGTAAACAACAGCATTAGATTTAGTATGCTTGCAAACAACCCAGGCAAATTTCAGATCGTCAAGTTCTTTATCCGTGTACTTTCTTTTTGTAACTAGTTTTAATTCAACGGTTGTAAGATTTGATTTATCTTTACTTTGTGCAATAATACCACCGGGAATATTTTTATAACTTAATTCATGTGCATCATCACCGGCTATAACTTTTATTAACCTTCTATTTTTTTTCTTTGCAAGAATCTTAAGCGCGTCGTCGGTGTAACCCGGTGCGCAAATAATTTCTAAGAAATGCTCGTTAAGTTTTTCCGCCAGTTTCATATCAATCATACCATTGACGGCTACAATTCCCCCGAAAGCAGAGGCATGATCGCAAGACAGCGCTTCTACATAAGCGTCAAAAATATTATTAGCCGTTGCGGCGCCACATGGGTTTGTGTGTTTTACAATTGCGCATGAATTTTCATCTAAATCGTTAACGAATTCTACGGCGGCTGCCAGATCAATGATGTTGTTATATGATAATTCTTTGCCGTGAAGAATTTCGAAATGGTCATAAAAATCTCCGAAGAGATATGCATTTTGATGAGGGTTTTCACCGTAGCGAAGCTTGCCGGATAATTTATAGTTTAACCGGATATCGGTTTTGTCCTGCTCAAATTCTTTCTCAAAATAATTTGCAATTAACGTATCATAGTAAGATGTATGTGCAAAAGCGGCATAAGCAAGTTTACAGCGTGTTGCAATAGAAACTTCTCCCTTGCCCAGTTCAGTCAAAAATTCGTCATACTGCGCCGGTGCGGTTAGAACGGAAACGTGTTCATAATTTTTAGCCGCGGCTCTAATTAGACTTGGACCGCCTATATCTATATTTTCAATTTTTTCTTTAAGTGAAATGTCGGTTCGTTTAACTACATCAGGAAAAGGATATAGGTTAACACAAACAACATCTATCGGTGTTATGTTGTTTAATTCCGCCTGGTTGATGTCGTTTTGGTTATTACGTCTCATCAAAATACCGCCGAAGACAACCGGATGAAGTGTTTTCACTCTTCCGGAAAATATTTCCGGGAATGATGTATAATCGCTTATTTCAATTGTTGTAATGTTATTTTCTTTTAAGATTCGAGCAGTGTTTCCGGTAGCTATAATATCATAATTAAATTGAATAAGTTTGGATGCAAACTCAACAATGTTCTCTTTGTTAGAAACGCTAATCAAAGCAAGTTTTTTCACCCCTACTCCCTATTTTATTCTTCGAGTAAATATACCCGGTTGTTTCTTAATACAATTTTATTTTCAGAAAACTTTTTGATAACAAAAGGAAGAAGTTTATGTTCTATTTTTAATACTCTTTCGGCAATTTCATCAGGGTTTTTAACGTTGGAAATATCAACACACTGCTGTGCAATTATTTTGCCGTTATCATAAATTTTATCAACAAAATGAACCGTTGCACCGCTTACCTGCGCCGAAGCATTAAATACTTCATTGTGCACATTCATACCGTACATTCCTTTCCCCCCGAAAGAGGGGAGCAGCGCGGGATGAATATTTATAATCTTATTTTGATATAGATCTATTACTTCATCCGGAATTTTTTTTAAGAATCCGGCTAACACAATTAAATCTATTTTTAATTCTTTTAATATTGCCGGTAATTCTAAAAAAGTTATATAGCCTTCTTTATGTGTATAACTTATACTATAGGTTGGAATTTGATACTCTCTAACTCTATCAAAAGCAGGACAGTCTGCTTTGTTACTTAAAACGACACTAATTTCTACATTCCTCAAATCATTAGGAATCGCGTTTAAGATAGCTTGCAGGTTTGAACCTCGGCCCGATACAAAAACAGCTATTCGCAACATAAGTTAAGTTATTTTAACAAAGGAAGTTATCGAAATATGCGAAAATTGTCAATTTATTAGAGGTTTTTAGATGAATATTTTATAAAATTCTTCTTCAAATATTAATTAACGAAAATTGGATTATGTGTAATGAGGGAATCTTTAATAATCCTTGAATTTTAAGTCTATCATTTCTTATCGGATAACTTCGAATGTATAATAGCTGCTTTAACAAATTCCCTAAAAAGAGGATGAGCTTTTGTAGCGCGCGATTTTAATTCGGGATGAAATTGGCAGCCGACAAACCAAGGATGGTCTTTAATTTCAATCATTTCCACCAGGTTATCATCCGGTGAAGTACCGCTAATAATCATTCCACCATCTTCAAGAGTTTTTCTAAATTTATTATTCACTTCATATCTATGTCTATGACGTTCGGAAATTTTGACTTTATGATAAGCATCTTTAGCTTTTGTTTTATCCTGCAACACGCATGGATATGCACCAAGCCGCATTGATGCTCCTTTAATCTTAACCTTCAACTGAGAAGACATTATATGAATAACATCATTTTTAGTTTTGGAAAATTCCGAACTGTTGGCTCCTTTTAATCCGCAAATATTTCGTGCAAACTCAATAACAGCGCATTGCATACCAAGGCAAATACCGAAGAATGGGATATTATTCTCTCTAGCATACTTTACTGCTGAAATTTTACCTTCAATTCCTCTTTCACCAAAACCTCCCGGTATCAGAATGCCATGGTAATTTTTTAAAACTTCCATTGCATTTTTTGAATTAATATCTTCGGAACTGATATACCGAACTTTTACTTTTGCATTATTTTCAGCCCCTGAATGAATGAAAGCTTCAGAGATGCTTTTATAAGCGTCTACTACTTCAGTGTATTTCCCGCAAACGGCAATATTAACTGTTTCAGTTGGTTTTTTAATTTTTTCAACAAAGTCAATCCATTTGTTAAGATCAATATTCAAGTCGGGTAATTCAAGTTGGTTTAAAACAATTCTATCCAGGTTTTGCTGATGGAGACCGATAGGGACTTCATAAATTGAAGAAGCGTCGAAAGCCGAAATAACATTAGGAACTTCTACATTGGTGAACAAAGCAATCTTGGCTCTAATTTCTTGGGACAATTTTTTTTCGGAACGACATACTAATATATTAGGCTGAATACCAAGCTCCAACAAATTCTTTACACTATGCTGGGTTGGCTTCGTTTTCATTTCACCCGCAGAAGCAATGAACGGCACTAAAGTAACGTGAAGATTAATTGCATTTTTCCTGCCGAGTTCCAGCATTATCTGGCGCATGGCTTCTAAAAATGGGAGGCTTTCAATATCGCCAACCGTACCGCCGATCTCGGTAATAATAATATCATATCTATTTGTTGATACCAGTGACCGCATCCTTCTTTTTATTTCATCCGTGATATGGGGAATAACTTGAACGGTTGCTCCGAGATAATCGCCGCGCCTTTCTTTGGTGATTACTTCATAGTAAACCTGACCGGTAGTGGTATTGTTATCCTTAGACATATCGACATCAAGGAAACGTTCGTAATGACCCAGATCCAGGTCCGTTTCCGAACCGTCATCTGTAACATAGACTTCCCCGTGTTGAAAAGGGCTCATTGTACCGGGGTCTACATTTATGTATGGATCAAATTTTTGGATGGTTACACTATATCCGCGAAGCTTAAGAAGCAATCCTAGAGATGAAGCAGTGATACCTTTCCCCAGCGAACTAACAACTCCGCCTGTAACAAAAATAAACTTAACATTCTTCTTATATTCCATCGTCTCCATTTCTGCTTCAAATTGTTAACGCCAAAGATATGAAAAAATATTAGATGTTTAAAATCCGAATGATAATAAATGTGATTAATATCGAAGTAAATAAGCTGGAAATTTTACTCAAAAAAATAGGAAGGGGCACCAAGCAGCCCCTTCCTTTTTAGGAGAAAGATATTGCAAATATATTTTTTCATTTCACCAATTTCGCAATTCTATCCCATCTTATTGAACCAAGTTTTTTGAAAGGTTGACTAAAAGGTATTTCGGAATTCCAAGACCATAACACAACAATAGGTTTACCAACAATTTTATCGCGCGGAACTAATCCCCAATACCTGCTGTCTGCGCTGTCATCCCGGTTATCTCCCATCATAAAATAGTAGTCTTTCTTAATTTTATATTCATCGGCAGGAACACCATCGATGAGAATTGCATCTCCCTTTACCGAAACAACTCTTGCTTCGTATTCCCTGTCTATAATCGTACGCCACTGTTCGATATTTTTTAAAGTTAATTTGATTACATCATCTTTTCGGGGCAATACAAAGGGACCGTAATTATCGCCGTTCCATTTTGCCCCTTTAGGGAAAATCGTTGACTCGGAATAACCGTCGGGTAAAATATTTTTATCAATATACCTAATATTGTAAGGTATTGTGAATTCCACATCATTAACAATAACAACTTTATCGTCTATTTCAATTTTATCCCCTGGTACCCCGATACATCTCTTTACATAAAATTCGATTTTATCATGCGCAAGTTTATCTCTATCCCCCGGGTATTGGAATACAATAATATCATTTCTCCCCGGTTCTTTTACTGCAGGTAATTGGAAAAAAGGTAATTGAATATTTGTCAGCGGAATATACCTGGGAGTAGAAGCCCCATAAATGAATTTATTTATCAATAAAAAGTCACCTATTTTAATCGTGTTTTCCATCGACCCTGTAGGGACATGAGAACCTTCAATTAATGCCGCGGTAATAATCCAAACAATCAGGGCGGTTGTTAATATCTCTTTTAGTTGTTTAAGAAATCCAGAAGTAAATGAAGGGCTTTCATTACTTTTCATTGTACGGTCAAGTTTAACCTGCTTAGCCATTGTGAACCAAATTCAATTAATTTTTGCATTTAGACAATTCGTTAGATAATATGTTCCATCATTTAAAATAAAAGAGGGATGCCGAAGCATCCCTCTTTCATAAATATTTTTCAACGAATCACTTATTTTTTCCCACTTGCAATATCTTCCAACATTGCTGTAGTAAGTGATTTCGGTCTTTCAATCGGGTAACCTAATGCGCGATCCCAAACTATATTCGCGCAAACGCCCAATGCTCTACCAACGGCAAAAAGGACTGTATAGAAATCATATTCAACCAACCCGTAAAACCACTGAATTACACCGGATTGAGCGTCAACATTTGGCCATGGATTTTTAGCTTTACCGTGTTTTTCAAGAATCGGTGGAACTATTCTGTATAGAGAATCAACATATTTGAATATAGGATCATCGGGTAAATGCTTCAGACAAAATTCACGTTGTGCTTGGTAGCGAGGATCGGTCTTGCGTAAAACGGCGTGCCCGAATCCCGGTATTACTTGACCGCCGGATAAAGTATCTTCAACAAATTTTGCCATTTCTTCATCGGTAGGTATTTTGCCTCCCATTTGATCCATTACCCCCTGAATCCAACTGAGCACTTCCTGATTAGCCAATCCATGCAGAGGTCCTGCCAACCCGTTAACCATACCGGAAATTGAATAATAAACATCCGATAATGCACTTGCAATCAAATGCCCGGTATGGGCGCTTACGTTGCCGCTTTCATGATCACTATGCAACAGAAAATATAATCTTGCAACATCATCGTATGGTTTGTCGATACCCATCATATGAGCGAAATTACCCCCCATATCCAGTGAAGGATCGGGATCGATTACGCTGTCTTTGTATTTCCACCTGTAGATAAATGCAGCAATTTGAGGAAGTCTTGCTAGAAGATTGAGAGCATCTTCGTAAGTTGGATCCCAATAATCCATCTTGCTGATGCCTTCATTATATTTCTGAACAAAGACAGATTCTTTCTGCATTGCAACAATGGCGGCAGAAAACATAGCCATCGGGTGAGAATCTTTCGGCATAGCTTTTAATACATCAAAAACATAATTAGGCACCTTTTGCCGTTTTTTAAATTCATCGGCAACTTCATTTACCTCAGCCTCTGTTGGAATATCTCCTGTGAGGAGAAGATAAAAGAAACCTTCTACATAAGGCATTTCACTACCGGGTACTTTAGGCAGTTTTTCAAGTACCTCAGGAATTGTGTAACCACGGAAGCGAATTCCTTCAAACGGATCAAGATAGGAAATGTCTGTTGTTAAACATTTTACTCCTCTCATTCCTCCAATAACTTGCTCAATAGTAACTTCTCCAACCTTAACATTACCGTACTCTTTAATAAGCTTGGTTGTGCGTGGGCGGTGGGCTTCGATTTTTTGGAACAGTGTTTCTTTTAATTTGGACATATGTCCTCCATTAAGTTGTTAGACTCCCAGATAATTAAAAAGAACTCAATATATGTGTGTTAGATGATATTCGGTCTAAAAGGATTTTGAAATAAACAAGAATAGGTATCATTGATGGAATATAAGCTAATTTGACTAAATATAAAATATTTCTTCAAAAAAGACATAAAACTTTTTTTAAAAATTTTAGAACTACATTTTTATGTAGATAAGTATAGCGAGATTATTTAACTTATTTTATAGAAACACTTTAGCCGCCAACTCAGCTGCATTTACACCGCTTTTTACACCGCTTTCAATTGTGGAAGGAAGGCCTGTATTAGTCCAATCACCTGCTAAAATTAAATTGATAAAAGGAGAATAAATCTTTTGACGCGCTTTTTCAATTTCAATTGTTGGGATAAATGTTGCCCTCTTCTCTTTTATGATCATGTAATCATAAATCTTATTATTGTTGAATACAGGGAAATACTCCTTAAGCTCATTACAAATTATTTTAATAATTTCATCATTGTTTTTGGTAATAAAATCATCCGCACTGCTTGTTGTTAATGAAATGTAGGCGTTGTTGTTGAATAACCAATGAACCTTTGAGTCGATTAAACCGTAGAACTTTTCTCTGAATGGATTTTCTTTCAACCAGATGTGTACGTTTAATATTGGCGAATACTCAAACCCGGGATCAACAAGAGCATGTTTGGAATCAATCAATTTTAAAAATGCATGATGGGGAACGGCGGACACAACAAAATCAAATTCGGTATAAATACTTTTATCGGTTACAACTTTTTTGATTTTTTCCCCCTCTACATTAAGAGAAACAACTCTTTCTGAAAGAGAGACTCTGCCTCCGTTGCACTTAATGAATTTTTCTGAATCATCACAATACATCCGGCTTAACCCCGCAGCAGGTAAGATGATTGTTGAAGCTTCATTCCCGTTAAGAAATATTTCTTTCAGTACATTTGCAAATGTCAGCGCTGATGCTCTGGCGGTTGTGGTATTGAGTGTCCCAACAGTAAGTATTTCCCAAAACACTTTTATTGATTGATCACTCTGCTTCTCATTTTTAAGCCATTCGTCAACCGTAAGGTTTGACAATTTCTCCCTCTCCCAAAAGATTAATTTCGCGATAACATTAATAATCGCGATACGGTCTTTCAGCGGAACAGCATTATAACGCAGCATCCCGATTAACAAATTGATGGGATAAATTTTAGACGATGAAGCTAAGTTATATAATTTTCCCCCTTTGGCAATAAAACTAACGTGAAGATTTTTTTGTTTATTAATTTTATTTTCGGCGCCAATCATTTTTAGGAAATTGAGAGTGTATTTATAACAGCCCATCATTATATGCTGACCGTTATCTATTATTTGATTTTGAGCAGTATAATTAAAGGAGTATGCCCTGCCGCCAAGTTTGGGTGATGCTTCGATCAAATGAGGGATGATTTTATTTTTAGCAAGGTAAACTGCAGCCGATAAACCGGCAATTCCTCCACCGATAACGATAGCTTTTGCCATTAGTAAACTAGACTATATTTTGCCCACACACCGAACGCTATCGCGGTTTTTTCGAATTTTGATACCGAAATTTTTTCATCGAAAACATTGTATTCTTTAGCGCGCAATTTCTGAAGCAATTTATAATATATGTGCTGCATTGCGCGGGCGGCAAACATCGAGGCTTTGTCGTCGAAATCCAACGACCTGTTGGCTTTATGAAAATAGACTTCCGCACGTTTGGCTTCATGATCCATCATTGCAATAAAATTCTTGTTGTAAACATTCTTTGAAAGATCGGTTTCAGTATATTCAAAACGATGTAAGTCTTCTTGAGGTAAATAAATTCTTCCAATATCAGAATCGGTTTTTACATCCCGGATTATATTTGTAAGCTGCATAGCCAACCCCAAATTTATTGCATAGTCACGGGTTGATTTATTTTTATATCCGAAAATTTCAATACACATCAGCCCGACAGTTGAAGCAACCATGTAACAATATTGAACAAGGTCTTCGAAGGAGTTGAATCTTTTACTTTGAAGATCCATCTCAACTCCTTTTATTAATTCAAAGAAGGGCTCTATTGGAATATTGAATTGCTTAATAATTCCAGTAAGCTTATTAAGGAGTATAAATTCGGATCTTCCTCTGAATGCCTTTTCCAGTTCCACGCGCCATTTATGAAGACGCTCATATTTTAAATCAACCGGTTCATTCCCTTCATCAACGATATCATCCGTTTGCCGGCAGAATGCATAGACCGTATTCATTGCGTCTCTCTGTTCGGCAGGGAGAAGATTGAATGCATAGTAAAAACTGCTTTTGCTTTTTTTTGCTATTTCTTTTGCCTGGTCTGTCATCGTTTTATAAAAAAAATGATTTTGCCATTAATCTGAGATAATCGAATTTACTTAAAACCGGCCGTTCATTTAAAACATTGAAATTAATTTTTTCTATCTTGTTTAAAATTTTCTCTCCTCCCAAGATAGTCCAGCTAATCTGATATTTCAATCTTCGCGGAAGTCTTTCAATAAGTTTTCTTCCTTCGGCAAACAATTCTCCCGCGCGTTTTACCTGAAAGTAGAGAAGTTGTCTAAAGTTATCATTATTTTCTTTCAACTGAAAGGTCTTTTCGTCTACTCCGAACTTAAGCATTTCATTCTGCGGGATATAAATTCTTTCCTTTTGAAAATCTACAGCGACGTCCTGGTAAAAATTCGTTAGCTGAAGAGCCGTACAAACCGCATCGGAATATTCCATCGATTTAGAATCCCGTATATTGAAAAATTCCAGGATTATTCTACCGACGGGATTAGCGGAATAAAAACAATATCCCAGTACCTCATCAAAGTTGATATATCTTTTTTTACCTACGTCCATATTGAAAGCTATAAGTAGGTGATGAAAATTTTTAGGGGAGAGATTGTATTCGTCTATTGTATTTTTTAATGCGCGCCAGAAGTCGCTGGTAAATTCATTTTTCAGACACATAATCAGATCGTTTTCATATTTCTCCAATTCATTCTTGCGCCAATCCCGGGGCATCTCCCCTTCGTCTGCAATGTCGTCTGCCTGACGTGCAAACTGGTAAACCACCGCCACATGCCTGCGTAATTCTTTCGGCAGCAGCATAGAGATTACGGGGAAATTTTCGTAATGGGATTTTGTAAATTCTTCAGCTTGCTTGTATGCTATTTCTAGATTTTTATCCATACAGCAAAAATAATAAAATTAACATGAGTTTCAGACTTGTAAGTAAAGTATTCAGAGTTGGAGCGTTGAGGAAAAAGTAAAATGGTTTTTACAAACATTGCATAAATGGTATGGTTAACCAAATAATTAGCCCCTGGAATGCTTCTCTGGACATTTTGTCCAAAGACATGTCCAGATAACTAAATAACAATATTATTTCCATAATTTTCTGGACACTTTGTCCAGATGCATGTCCAGTTAGCCAAATATTGCGCTAATTACTATAATGATCTGGACACTTTGTCCAAGGAAATGTCCAATGATTTACCTTAAATAAATACAACCCCCTCGGCATTTTTGAAATATCCAAAAATATCATATAATCACAATATTACGTAAACTCGTAGTAGCGCCAGAGCATAAGGGGCTAATTTGTAAAATAAGATTTAATAACCGGCTTAGATCATTTATGAATTATTTTTCGCCACAAATTTCTTTTCGAATAAATCAAGTAGGTCAATTGAGGGGAGCATGTAATGACCATGTAAAAAATTAGAAGTTACGGTATATAAATGACTGCGCACCATTGCTATAGCTAGCGGTAAAGCGGTAAACAGGATATATCTGTTTTTTTGATCATCAGACTTTTTCGCAAGCCCTTTTATATTATATTCTGCCTCGCAGACCACAGCATACCTATACCCGGGTAATGGTTTTGTAATTTCGTTGGATTTAAGTTCAAGAAGAATTTTAAGTTTACTGCCGTTCTTTGAGTTCATAAGAATATCAAAATCCAGTTCAACAGGAACGTCTTTTAATTTTTCAATTGTTACTTTTTTTTGTGAAGGGATAGCCACGATCTCGCAAGCTAGCATAGTAAATTTTTCGAGTTTTAAGTCCGATCTTTTAATTTCCATCTTAAGCCGCCTTGCTTTCTTCGTAATCGGTCAATCTGAATATTGGAGTTTCGTTCTTAACATAATCGTCATTATTTACGTAATCATTTTTGCTATATTTTTTTGATAAAGCATATTCGGAATAATCTTTAAATGAGGGAATAAACTTTGCGTTAAATATTTCCTGGAATTGAGCAACCATTTTGAGGTTAATGGCTTTGTCGCCGCTGAATAATTGAGAAACAAAACTTTTAGATTTATTAAGCTTTTGCGCTAAATCAGTTCTCGTAATATTTTTCTCTTTCATTATTTTTTTCACTTCGTCTAAAATATCTAATTGAATGAAAGAGGCTTTTACTTCTATTCTCTCTGTTTCGTTTTCAAAATTCAATAAGTTTTCTAATTGACCAATCATTAAATCGATTTTATCTTTCTTTTTAACACTCATACTCATATCCTCCAATTGTCTCGTATATTGCTAAATCTTTTTTACTAATGTTTTTGCCTCTTGAACTCTTTTTATGAAATAATGCGACCATAACTACTTTTTTATTTTTACAAAATATTTCTTTGCATACGATTCTAATATTGTCTTTACCTTTAAATTTCATCGCAGTAACGTTTTGGTTTTTAGGCGGTTCACGATCATATAAGTCCTCATCATAATTTCCTAATGCAATTTCTCTTAATATCCTGGCAAACTTTTTTATGTGTATATGTTTGTTGTTTTTATCTTTTTGTAATAAGAATGATAATATTTCTTCTGCATTTTTTTCGTCAACTCTTAATTCTATTATCGAATCTTTTATCTCATGGTAAATAACGGCGGCAAGATTAGTTATTGCCTCTGGGATATTTCTTGATTTTCTTTGCACGAAAGTTAACCTATAGGTAAACTATTGTCAATATAAAAATTTGTAAATGGTCATTTACTCCCATATTTCTCATGCGGCTCAGCTGCAATATTTATGCTTGCTAATTCAACTTCAACGATGTATAACCGGGGTTTTCAATATCAGATAAATCAAGTAGAAATCCATCAGGGATAGAACCACCAAGAAATTTTGTTTCTATTTTTTTTTGGTGTCAATAAATATGGAGGAAGTACCAAAAAATAATTTTGAGTTCTCGACAATAATGTTCTCAAATTCACTTTCATTTTTGAATTGATGCTCAAGAAGTTTCTTATTTTGACAGTAAAGTACCATGACAACACCCTAAATTAATTTCTTGGATTCCTCTTCTTATAAGAATCAGCGTTTTCCCTTTCCAACTTTATTGTTCGATTTCCATCACGAACGTAAAAATCATTATTTAAGTAATACCACTTGTGTGAGGCTTTATTAACGACAATTTTACATAAAATAAATTCATTATATGGTAAAGGAATAATTTCTACAAGTTCAACTACTTCTTGTGAGATATTATGAGAGATCATTTCACGTATCATAAGTTGATAATGATCAAATACTACATCCTCTATTTCTATACCGATAACATAATAATTCCCAACTTGTTTATAAGGGATTTTATTCATTTGTTCTTTAGTAAATTTAGCAACCTCTAAAGCACCAATTAAAATTATACCGCCCTTAGCATTTAGAAAGGCAACAATTTCTTTTAGGACATTATCTACCGCTAACTTTGTCATTAAATCCCTATTCCCATCTCCTTTTAATAATCTATTCAAATCAAGCTTACAAGAGCCTTTGATCTCTAAAGTTGAGGATTCCTCCTTTGCGAGGATATCTTCCACCGAGATATCACCTATGTTATAATCTATTGGTAGTACAGATTTCTTAATTTCTTCAATTCTTTCAATACCTTTTGAAGTTAAATGCCCGCAGAATCCACTAAAAAATGGGCGTTCTCGAAGTGGGCCTGTTGTTGGAGTTTCCATTTCAATATATCCAACTTTCAGTAGCTCATCAAGGATGTAGATTACTTGTATTGGATTTTTACAACCAATTAGTGCTGGTAAATGACAAGTGTTACCATCCACTGTATCAAGATGTTTATCTGAATGTTCACCAAACCATAACAATAGATTATTTATTTGCTGCGGAGCCGAAGGTAATATAACTGATGAAATAATTTGTTCATAATTCCCCATTTGAATAGAAATTGGTTTATCTATTGATGAATTATGATGGATAAAATAACTAAGTTTTGCGCGTATAGTTGCATCAGTGCTAATTGGTGTATGGCGGTGTGTAAAATAACTAATTGTGAAATAACCACAATTTGGACAACTATAATAATTATCACGCACGTTACTAAAATAAACTGGTGGAGCGATTATTTTTAGCCCGCACAAAGGGCATTCATTTTTTGGTAACTCGAATTCTTGTTCTTGCATATATAACGACCAATTAATTAATCATACTTATTTATTCTTTATCGCTATACCGTTGTTTTCGAAAAATATATTCTTCGCCTCTTCTCGAAATATCTCTTTAAATTGAAAATCTGAGAACGCATCAAAACCTTTTTCATCTAAGAATTTCTCACAATAATAACTGATCCCCTTATCCGTAATTATCTGAATGATCTTTTCAAATTCTTCTGCACTATGGAATAGGTATCGTATCTCTGTCAATACATTATTGTCAATATCATTTTCATTCAATAATTCTTTAATATTACTTCTCAATTTATCCCATAGCAAAGGATTATATCCGATATACCAATTTTCAAGCGTAACTACCATTATGAATATTTTTTTCTCCTTATCATACTTAACATGAGGATATTTATTCTGTTTGTATTCCTCGGCAGTCTTGTAAAGCTGGAGAAAAGCTACAGATAATTTATTCAAGTCGTTCTCTAAATCTTTTGTATCTGCAATATTCATTTTCGCATTTAATACCATTCTCTTAGTTTTACACTCAATCAATAAAATAGCACTAGAGTCACATAAAATAATATCAGCAGTACTCTTTTCTGGGGCTCCATACTTTTTTTCCGGATAGACACTAATATTTTCTTGTTGATTCGCTTTTGTTATTATTTCTGATAAATATTCTTGGAATGATTCACCGTAAGCTTTATCAAATCCACTTTCTCGGCAAATTGAATAATATAGACCACTTGTAATACGCCAATTTAGCAATGTTGGAATTGGGCATATCAGCCCATTATTTTCAATTATTGGAAAACTTCTTAGTGGATTAAATGAATATATTAACGTTTCATCATATTTACGATTTTCTAGTATTAATTTTTTTATATCCTCAGATGATGTTGCAAAATGGGTAAGAAAATTCTCAACCATTTTATCTGGTACACCTCCCATCTTCGAAATAATTGTAATTGGAATTAAATATTGCCTCATATACAAACTGCTTAGTGTGAATCCTATTCTATAAATCATAAATACCGAAAGATTGAAAACATTTTCGATAATGGTATTTAATGCTGGATAACCGAATACTCTTTTGTATCTATATAGCTGTAAGATATTATTTACTGATTGCCATGGAAATTGTTGATGAGCAATACGATTCATCTCAAGGAATACATCCTCATTTTCCTTACCTCTCCCAGTTAGAAAGTCTTGAAGCTCACGAATTCGATTTACAACACGAGCCCTATCATTCATGCTACTCAAATAATATTTTTTATCAATAATTTTGTACGGCGAATATAGCAATAATTCCATCACTAAAAATTCCAGTTCCCATTCATGAATAACCTGAAGTCTGAATAATAATGGATCATTTGAAAACCGTACCTTAGGTGGTAGCTCAATATTACTTGGTAATGCCTTTTTAAACAAGAGATAATTTGAAAGATTCCAACATACTTCCAAAGATTCATGATATTCATATTTGCAGATACAATTTCTAAGTGGTTTATATTTGTCATAGATGCTAGGCACTAATTCAGCTCACTTAAATTGAAGACAACCTCACTCCCCCCAAGCCTTAGATATTCTATCTTTTATCTTTTGCTCGAATATTGAAATTGAATTTTTATTTACTCAAGTAAATTATTTCCTTCAAATACATTCTCCATTATCTTAACAATATTTTCAAAAATAACATTCGCCTTACCATTAGCATCATCGAAGAATCGCCAACCTGCTTCTTCAAGTAACTTGTTGATTTTAATTCTGGCTTTAGCTTCTTTGTCTTTCACAAACAGCCGTCTTAGTTTAATATTTGTATATTCAAATCGTTGTTTTAATATAATATTTTCACGATTTAATTTATAGAGAAAATTAATAAAGCAATAATTTTTATTCTTAGCATCTCTTAGCTTTATGATGTTCTTTTATTGATGCTTCCATGATTTGAAAAATATTAATGACAAATAAAGCCATAAAAAAAAGCCGCAACGATTATTTCATTACGACTTTCTGTGCTCCGCCTCCGCAATCGTGAAAATTTGTGCTGCGGCGGGCAGGCCCGCCTTGGTAACATTGAAGACTTGGGCTTCCGTCTCCGTAAAAAAACACTCCGCCGTACTAGTCGGCGGACAGGCCCTGCCTACGGCAGGTAAACGGAACAGGACTCTTCCAAAGGGACTCTCCACTGGAGGCCTTCGGACCTTCGGAGGAATCCTCCTACGTTTCAAAAAGCGAAACTCCGGCGGACAAGCCTGCACGGCGTTGCCGCCACTAGCTCCTGAAGCTAGCGTGTCTAACAACCTGTCCGCCGGAACTCTTTTATGAAGGCGGATTCCACCATATCGCTTTTATAATAACCAAGTGATTTCCTTTAAAACAAAAAAGCCGTAATGATCTTTTCATTACGACTTTCTGTGCCCGGAACAGGACTCGAACCTGCACGGCGTTGCCGCCACTAGCTCCTGAAGCTAGCGTGTCTACCAATTCCACCATCCGGGCATTATACATTACCAGAAGTTTCTACAAACCTGCCTGCCGGTAAATTAAATTCCACTTTACCCGCCGTAACTTCTTTTCCGTGAAGGCGGGCATCCGGGCGAAGGCATTCAATTTTTTAACGGGTAAAAATATAAAACGTATTACTCATTACCAACAGTTTCATCATCAATTATTTCGGTTGCCATGTGTGCCATGCTATCCGGGATCATATATCTATCGAATATCCTAATTGTTGTATCTCTTTCCGCATTAAAAACATTCGGTATATCCTGAAGTCTGATGATATCTGAAATAACTCCTTTATTACAATCACGGGAATAGAGTTTGGGATCACCCAAATCATAGATAGATTCTTCACAGAAATCCACACGCACGACGTTCCCGCTTTCGGGGAAATGAAAATCTTCCAACGGTATATCAAGGGAGTCATAAACATCATGCATAAATTTAGCCCAAATCGGGAGAGCCGCACGCGAACCCTGACCATAAGACCCGGTAAAAGAAACTCGTTGGTCGTCAAATCCAACCCAGGAAGCTGCAGCAAGTTGAGGTGTAAATCCACAGAACCATGCATCGGCATAATCCTGGTTAGTGCCGGTCTTGCCTGCGGCAGGTCTGTTGAAATCATACAACAACCTGGCTCTCATACCGGTACCTTCATTAATAACGGTTCTTAACATATCGGTAATAATATATGCAACTTCTTCATCTATTGCTTCGCGGGTCTGCGGTGCAAATTGTTCAATAATAATTCCGTTTTGGTCTTCAATTTTTAATATGGAAATCGGTTCGTTATAGATTCCTTTATTGGCAAAAGTAGCGTATACCGAAGCAAGTTCAAGCGGAGTTACAACTGATGAACCGAGTGTAATGGCGGGATAGAGATCAAGTTTCGTTTTTATTCCCATCCTGTCTGCAAACTGTCCAACTTTCCATAATTGAACATGCCCCTCAATAACCAAGCGAGCTGTTATTAAGTTAACAGAACTCTTTAATGCATTGCGGAGAGTGGTAAATCCGCCGGTAGACATATCATCGTTATGGGGCGCCCATTGCGTAACGCCGTCGTCGTAAAGAAAGGGCTGGTTTAATATCGGGTAAGCCGGGTAAAGACCGTTATCGACAGCTACGGCATAAATAATCGGTTTGAAAGCGGACCCGGGTTGTCTTTTAATTTGGGTGGTATGATTAAGACCGTAACGGAATGATTGGTCGCGTCCTCCAACCATTGCTTTGATTTCCCCGGTTTTAGAATCAAGAACAACAAAGCCGACTTCAATTTCCTGCCCCTTCTTCTGAACAGAATCTACAAATGCAACGTTCTTTTTAAGATTGTCGTAGATTGCCTGTCTTTCTTCACGAGGCGCTTTCCTGTAATCATCGCGCGCTTTAATAGCTTTATCCAGCATATCGTCTAGAATGTCTCGATGCCTGCGCCAATTCCAGTATTTATCGAATTGCTTTTGGAATTCATCCAGATGGCTCATTGCCGCATTAACTGCAATCCCCTGCATTCTTGTATCAAGTGTTGTATAAATTGTAAGACCATCTTCATATAAATCAAATCCGTACCTTGATTTCATATTTTCCATTTGCTGACGTACATATTCTATAAAGTGATGTGCAACAGTGCTTTTAAAACCTTGCGCAATTTTATCAACTTCAAGTCTAATCGGCTGGTCTTTTAAACCATTGTATTCCTCTTCGGAAAGAGAACCTACAACCATCATATTGTACAACACCAAATTTCTTCTGCTCAGAGAATTATTATAAAATCTTACGGGGTCATACCCATACGGATTTTTAAGAAGAGGAATTAAAACCGCAGCATCAATTATTTCAAGATCTTTAGCAGATTTACCGAAATATACCCTCGATGCCATTTCAATTCCATAAGCTCCCCTGCCGAAATATGATATATTCAAATACAGTTCTAATATTTCGTCTTTAGTATATGTCTTTTCAATCTGAACAGCGGTTATCCATTCTCTTAATTTTCTTATCCCTGTTTCAATTAAGGATTCACTTCCCTGTTTAAGTTCATAAAGATTCTTTGCCAATTGCTGTGTAATTGTACTGGCGCCTTCCCTTTTAAACAAGAAAATATTTTTAAGCATAGCTTTAACAAATCTATCTAAATCAACTCCCCAATGGTCATAAAACTTTCTATCTTCGGTTGCAATTATTGCATCTATAATATTATTTGGCAGGCTGTCAATTTTTATTTCAATCCTGTTCTCCCTAAAAAATTGACCGATTTGTTCACCGTCAACGCTATAAACATTACTGGCTAATCTTGGTTTGGGATTTTCCAATTCTTCGAGCGAAGGAAGCCCGGACCATATATAGATAAAGAATGCAATTAAACCTATTAGCGAAAGGGATATTATGGTTCCTAAAGCAGACCATATAATCCTTCTTGTACGGGATTTTTTCTTTGATTTGTTTTCAGGCTTTGGTTTAGCACTCATATCATTTCCAGCTTATTATTTCAAATTTATTTCCAGAAAATTTACCGTAGCATGGTTTATCCAACCATGAACCCAAATTTATATATTGACCGTTTTTATAATATTCAAATGCTCTATCATGCGAATGGCCGAAAAGCACATAATCATATCCCTCGTCAATTTTATTTTTCGCCGTTTCAAACAAACCGTCAATTATTCCGTAATGCTTATTCGAAGTATATTTGCGGCTTGTCTTGCTGGTTGAACTTGCAAGCCAAACCCCTAAATCAGGATGAACTAAAGAATAGAGTTTCTGCAAAAATCCATTTCTAAGAAACTTTTTCAGAATCTTATAACCGTTATCATTTTTCACAAGACCGTCCCCGTGCCCTAAATAAAATTTCTTACCGTTAAGAGTAATAGAAATTGGATCGTAATAAATCATTACACCTAAATCCCTTTCAAAAAAATCACGGTGAAGAAAATCATGATTGCCGATTATATAATGGACTTTAATACCTTTCTCTGTTATTTCAGATAGGGCATTAAATATCTTGAAAAAACCTTTCTGAATTACTCTTCGGTATTCAAACCAATAATCAAAAAGATCACCAAGTATAAAGATTTCTTCAGCTTCATTTTGGGCCATTTTAAAAAATTCAACAACCGATTTTTCTCTTACTTTCTCTTCGTCAGCAGAAAAAAGCCCAAGGTGAATATCGGATATAAAATAGTATATTTTCGACAATTCTTTAATTTGTTTATTCTTTTCTCAAATTTAAAATAAATATTAGTAATAAACGTAATTAAAATCATCTAAAGAAAAAAACAGTTTTGAAACAGAGGAAAACCGATTTTGTTCCCGACATAACATGTTCCATTCTTAACAATTTCTTTAATTGCCTATCAATAGTATATTAAATATATTTAGTTCAAAAACGGGTATAACATGCTTTATATTGGATCATCTTACTTACGTGGGACTCTTACAATGATACTTGCCGGTGGACAAGGTGAAAGATTATATCCTTTAACTTCTCCAAGAACCAAACCCTCAGTCCCATTTGGAGGTAAATACAGGATAATCGATTTTACACTTTCAAATTGCCTCAACTCGGGTTTAAGAAAAATTTGTGTTCTTACACAATACAAATCCGATTCGCTAAATAGACATATTTATGAAGCGTGGAATATCTTTAATCCCGAGCTGGGTGAGTTTATTTATTCCATTCCCCCTCAACAAAAAATCAGCAACAACTGGTATATGGGAACAGCCGACGCGATTCATCAGAATCTGAATTTGGTTAAAGAAGGAAAATTTAAGTATGTTCTCATTTTATCGGGGGATCATATTTATAAAATGGATTATCTAAAGATGGTTCAATATCATGCCGAAAAGAATGCAGATTTATCTATTTCAAGTATGTTCTACCCTCAGTCTCAAGCATCACGTTTCGGTGTTATGGATATTGACGACGAATACAGAGTTAAATCATTCATTGAAAAACCGGCTAACCCTCCGGAGATTCCGGATAAACCGGGTTACTCTTTTGTGAACATGGGGATCTATGTATTTTCTGCCAATAAGTTGATAGAAACTATGGAAGATATGTTAAAAGAAAATTTGCCTCATGAAGATTTTGGGAAAAACATAATTCCTTTTATGATAGAAAAAGGGTGCAACGTATTCTCTTACGGGTTTGAAGATGAGAACAAGAAAGAAATTCCATACTGGGTAGATGTTGGAACATTAGACAGCTATTATGCTGCAAGTATGGACCTTATTAATGTACAACCAGACTTTAACTTATACGATGATAATTGGCCTCTCCGGAGCAGGGCATTACAATCTCCTCCGGCAAAAACTATTTCTCATGAAGGGGAAAGAGTTGGAAGAGCATTCAATTCGATTATTACCGATGGCACAATTATTTCCGGTGGACTTGTTGAAAGGTCGATTATCGGACCCAATGTAAGAGTAAATAGTTATTGTTATATCACCGATTCTATCATTATGGATAATTGCCAAATAGGAAGACACTCCCGAATAAGAAGAGCAATAATTGACAAAAATGTAGTTGTGCCTGAAGGAATTGAGATAGGGTTTGACACTGAAACGGATAAGAAAAAATTTACAATTAGTGAAACAGGAATAGTTGTAATACCGAAGAATTATAAATTCTAAAAAATCTTTGCGTTAAGATTAATTTGCAGATATTACTCTTGTTATGCTTCAGATGGAAACCGATTTGCTCAACCAATCCTAACACATCTGATTTGGGATATCGATATTAAATACGTGAGCTTTAGGGGAATGTTCTAACTTCTAATTTTCGTTATCTATGGTTACTCTCTTTATATATTCCATCATAAACCGGGAACCTAAAGATAGGAACACAAAACCACCGTTCGTTAAAATGTTTGTTTATTTTCCCCCTTATTTTATCAAATAGGAATTACATTTCTCTCAGAACCAATACACTTATGAATGTTTCATCTAAATCTTGTTTGGTTGGGTATTAAACTCAAGAGTAAAAGTCGTACCAACTCCCTTAACGCTTTTTACACTAATATCAACATTATTGTATTCACAATATTTTCTCACAAGAGCCAAACCGAGACCGTTACCGTCGAATTTTCTTGTATAACCTTGCGTCTCTTGAGAGAATGGCTCAAAGAGTTTAGGCAGATATTCTTTTGATATGCCTACCCCGGTATCGGCAACACTAACTACCAATACATTATTTTTATTTCTTTTGACTGTTATCGAGATATGACCTTTCTTAGTATACTTAATAGCGTTATCGATAAGATTAGCAAAAATTTGGCTGATGCTATATTCGTCGGCAACTACTTTCGTATTTTCCGTTTTCGAGATTAATTTTAATTTTAGACCTTTATTCCAGGTTGATTTTCTAAATTCGTTATTTAGGTTTTCCAAAACGTCATGAAACAAATCGAATTTTCTCGGGATAAATTCATATGTGCCTGTTTGTATTTCCGACATATTCAGTATCAAGTCTATTGTTCTTGTAACACGTTTACTAGCGGAGTTAATTATACTGAATCCCTCCATTAACTCATTATTAATTTTTTCGATAAGTGTAGACTCAATTAAATTAGAAAAACTTAAAATCGTGTTGATGGGTGTTCTTATTTCATGTGACATTTGCGCGAGGAATTCCGATTTAAGCCGGTTTGATTTTTCGGCCTCTTCTTTTGCTTTAAGCATTGCTTCTTCCGCCAATTTGCGATCTGTTAAATCAAATGCAAAAATAGCAATTTTGGATGTTCGGCCGTCTGAGTCATGAACAGGATTAATGTAATTCATATAATATTTCCCATCTCTAAAATCTTCAAATTGCAACGCGTTCCCTGTTTTAAAAACCTTTTCAATAAACTCAATTCGTTCAGGTGTAGCATTCTTAGGAATGCACCCCGTAATCTTTTGGCCGATCAATTCTGAAGCTTCCAATCCAAGAGACTCAGACATGGTTTTATTTATTGCTAATAATCTCAAATCAGCATCAATTAATAGAGCGGTTTCAGGGATAGCGTTTATGAAAACACGCAATGTTTCTTCACTTTCTCTAAGAGCTCCCTCTGCTTTTTTATTTTCCGTGATATCCAGCCATACACCAATCCCCTCTTTGGGGTTTCCTTCATCATCTCTTGTTATTGTTATCCTATCAATAAACCATTGATAATTCCCGTCGGCACATTTCCACATATATTCTGTTTCAACATAATCTTTATCCAATACATCAAAATATTCTTTAAGTACACGTTCGCGGTGTTCCGGGTGGAGCCTCTTTGTCCAGAAGGCCCTATCTTTTATAAATCTTTCCGGTTTAAATCCTGTAATATCATACACTTGATCGCTGATCCAATTTGTTGACATTTCATTATTCGGATTACCTGTATAAAACATCAACGGCAATGATTTTAATACCAATCCCTGTCTTTGCGAGTTCAACATCATCAATTCTTCAACTTTTTTGCTTTTCGTAATGTCTCGAAAGATAGCTGTAACGCCTGTAGATCTTGTCCCCGAAGGTATTGTGATTTCAATTATTTTATCAATAAAATCGACTTCAAACTTATCAACATCTTTACCTGCGGCAATGTTCTTAAGTGCATTATTAACCTTCATAAAATTTTTAGGTGACAAAAAGGATTTAGCAAACATAAAGACATTCATCCCGATAACATCTTCCCTTTTAAGATTCGTAATTTTGGTAAGAGCAGGATTAACTTCTAAAACATTTCCTCTTATATCAAAATGAACAATGCCGTCAGGGGCGCTATTAAAGATAGTTGAGAATTTTTCTTCGCTTCGCCTTATAATTTCTTCCGATTTTTTTCTTTCCGTTATGTCAAAAATAATTCCGCGCAGCCCGACAATTTTATTCACCTTGAAAATCGGAGCTGAATGAATCTCAATTTTAAATTTACTGCCGTCTTTTCTAATCGCCGAAAATTCTTTACCGGTATCGGTTTTACTTTCTATAAGGTCAGAAAAACTTGTTTTAGCTCTATCCACATCCTCAGGTGCAATCATATCAAAAACATTTAATCCATTATCCAAATCGATTTGTGAATAACCCATTAGCTTGAAAGCTACATCATTAACATAAGTGAGCCTGCCTTTAATATCCGCCTCATACACTATTTGGGGAAGTGAATTAGCCAAATTTCTAAACCGCGCTTCACTTTCCAATAATGCTTCTTCCGCTTTCTTTCGTTCGGAAATATCTTCTACTATACCCACACCACCGGTTATTTTATTATTTAACGACCGGGTTATACTGAATAAAACTCTTACGGGAGTTTCTTTATTAGATGTAACGGATTTATAATTATCTTGGTAATAACCTGAACCGGTTTTTAATGCATGCTTAACAGAGGATTTTAATTTTTCATCTTCAATATCTTTAAACAAATTTAGTCCTATCAAATCGGATTTAGTTGAACCGATTATCTCAACAAAGTTATCATTGCAATGAGTTATTTCCCCGTTTTTAGTAAAATGAAATATTCCAAGGGGTGATGAATGGAAAATTGATTCATATTTTTCTTTGCTATCCCTAAGAATGTCTTCGGCTTTTTGCTGCAGGGTAATATCGCGGGAAATAATCATTACACCCTTTATTATATTCCCTTCTTTTATAATGGAAGCGGAAGACTCAATAAATATTTTTTCACCTTTCCTGTTTTTTATTGAAATAACAATTGGTTGTGTTTTACCTTTTATCATCCCTATAAAAGTTTTTCGAAGAAGAGGAATGTCACGCTTTGAAAATATTTTCAGCCCAATAAAATGTTTACCTACAAGTTTATTTTTATCGTCACCGAACATCCTAGCCGCTGCCGAATTTACCTCGATTATTCTTCCCGTTTTATCTATTTGAGTAATACCGTCGGAAGCGTTTTCGAAAATCCGTTTATAATTTTCCTTGCTTTGAATAAGCAATCTAACTGTTTCTTTTTCTTCGGTTACATCATTGCCCGAACAAAAGAATCCGTTGATATTTCCATCATCGTCTCTAATAATTGTACTTAACCAGTTAATTATTCTCTCTTCACCTTTTATGTTAATCAACGGGCTTTCATAGTATTCGAGACCTCCATTATTATTTGAAGATAATTCCGCAAAAATATTTTTTACTTGCCGCTTGTAACTTTTCGGGATAAAATTAACGTACCAATTTTTGCCAATTATTTGATCACGCTTCCATCCGAGAATATAACATCCCTTTTTATTAATAAGCTTTACATTACCTTTTTTATCCAATATCAGCATAATGACACCGGCAATATCAAAATAATTCTCGGTAAGATTACTTTCGTTAATAATAGCATGCTGAGTATTGAATTGTTCTTTAATTTCATGCAGCACAAAATGAGAATGAATCTTTTTGTTGTTATTACTTTTTGCTACTTTCCCTTCGGCAATTAGCTTAATGGATGCACCCTTTTTTTTAATCATCTGTAATTTCATGCTGATTTTACCTTTTTTAAGGAAAAGGTTAAAATTCTTTTCGAATGAAAATTTTTCATTTAGAGGTAAAAAATCTACGAAGGGTTTCCCTTTAACTTCTTTCGAACTAAATCCAAATAATTCGCACCAGGCCTGGTTAACTGTAACTATCATACCTTTACTATTAAGAGAATAATAAGGTATAGGAATATAATCCGGATAAATATTTTCACGGAGGTCACTTTTACTGCCGTTCAAATTCTTATCGCTACTGAATTTTACTTTGTCAACATCTTTTTCAAGATTTGAAATTCTTCTACGCAGATTTTCATTCTCTTTAATTAGATCGGCGTTTGTCGGTTTTTTTTTAATCATCTAATATTCTCCAGGCGGCACCTTTGGCAGGTCATGGTTGAAGATGCAGAAAAGCTGCAGTTTCATCATGCTGTCCAATAAATTTGCCTTTATAGATCAATTCCAATTTTGTCAGAGTTGCAAATTATTCAATAAATGGTTTATTTTAATCAACATACAATTTCGTGTATCATCGATTATGAAATCTAATTTAGAAGAAAAATTAAATACTCTTCCAATCGCACCTGGAATATATCAATTCTTAAATGAACAAGGCAAGGTTATTTATATAGGGAAAGCTAAAAATTTGAGAAGCAGGGTAAAATCATACTTCCAGAAAAATCTCGATTCCCCTAAAACCGAAATAATGGTAAGTAAAATAACCGACTTACAAGTGATAATAACAGATACTGAAATTGAAGCGTTGGTGCTTGAAGCAAACCTGATTAAAGAAATAAAACCACGATACAATATTAATCTTAAAGACGACAAGTCGTTCCCTTACATTCGCGTTACAAACGAACTATTCCCCCAAATTTTCTTAACCCGCGATTTAATAAAAGACGGCTCTAAATATTTTGGTCCATATACCGACGTAAGAAGTATGAAATCATCTTTAAGAATGATCAACCAAATTTTTAAAATTAGGAGCTGCAAATTTGATATAACAGAAGATGCGATTGAAAAGAAGAAATATAAAGTGTGCCTCGACTATCACATTAAAAAATGCGATGCCCCGTGCGAAGGATTGATAACGGTAAAAGAATATGGCGAGATGGTTAACGAAGTTATCAAACTGCTTAAAGGGAAAACCGACGACTTGATAACGGAATTGAAACTTAAAATGGATAGAGCGGCGGGAGAAATGAATTTTGAAAAAGCAGCGGAGATACGCGATAGGATTGAACAACTACAGGTCTATTCTTCAAGACAAAAAGTAGTTTCAGATGATTTCGAGGACCGTGACATTATAAGCGCCTCTGTTGAAGGGAAAGATGTAGCCGCTTCAATATTAAATATACGCTCCGGTAAACTTGTTGGGAAAAAACAACTAACTTTCAGCTCCGAAAATCCGGATGACCTCTCTTTAGTATATGAAGCAATCATAAAATTTTACTACGATGAGTTTGTCGAAATACCCCATGAAATTATTTTGGAGATTTTACCATTCGACTCTGATGCGCTTGCCGAGTGGTTGAAAATACGAGCCGGGCGTAGATGTAAATTTGTAATTCCCCAGAGGCAGAGTAATACAAAATCTTTGCTGAATATGTGCAAGCAGAACGCAATACTTCAATTGAAAGAGATTCATCTGCAGAGGATGAAAAGAGACGGAAATGTTCCTTACGCCGTTTCTGCCCTTCAAAGAGATCTGCGGCTAAAAACTTTACCTAAGAAAATAGAATGTTTTGATATTTCCAACTTGCAAGGAACCGACACGGTAGCCAGCCTAGTAGTGTTTATTGACGGAAAGCCAAAAAAAAGTCTTTACAGAAAATTCATAATCAATACTGTAGAAGGCCCCGATGATTTCAGCAGTATGCGCGAGGTTATTGAAAGAAGATATACCAAATTGAAGAATGAGAATGAACCTTTACCCGATCTTATAATGGTTGACGGCGGTAAAGGCCAGTTGTCAAGCGCCGTTGAAATATTAGAAAAACTTGGATATCAAGATTACCAAATAATAGGATTAGCAAAACGGCTGGAGGAAGTTTTCTTCCCGGGCATTTCGGAAGCACAATCAATCCCCAAAACATCTTCCAGTTTAAAACTTCTTCAGCATGTAAGAGATGAAGCACACAGATTCGCTATTACATTCCACAGGCATAGGCGGAGCAAAAGAACATTATCAACCGAGCTAACGGAAATAAAAGGTATCGGGCAGAAGGCTGCCGAAATGCTTTTATCCCGGTTTGAAAGTATTGATGAAATCAAATCTGCTAAACTTGAAGAGTTGGAAAGCGTAATAGGTAAATCTAAAGCCGAACTGATTAGAGGTTTTTATGGTAAAGTGAAAAATTAATTCAAATCAGACAATTCCTCATCCGGGACTTTCTTACCAAAAAAGTATAAAAATCCTACTAACGATGTAATAATAAGAACAAGAGCAATATAAGGGCTCAACCCGAAAGCGGTCGGTATATCTCCCAGCAGCATACAGAAAATACCGACAATAATTGCATAGGGCAATTGTGTTCTAACATGGTCGATATGGTTACACCTTGAAGCCATTGAGCTTAATATGGTCGTATCGGAAATGGGAGAACAATGATCGCCGAAGACAGAGCCTGCCAAAACCGAACTGATCACACCGTGAAGAATTAAAATTGAATCTGTATCAGAAAGATGAGAGATTATCGACATTTTATCCGCCAACGGTATTATAATCGGGATTACAATTGCCATTGTGCCATAACTTGTACCGGTCGCAAAACTAATTGCCGCACAGATAATAAAAACTATTACAGGTAAAAATCTTGGGTTCAATGCTTCACTTAAGATAGAGATAAGATAATCCGCTGTCTGCATTTCGGAAGTAACCGACCCTATTGACCATGCAAGGGTTAAAATGATACATGCAAACATCATCGATTTAACGCCTTTAAGAAATGCGTTCATAGATTCTTCGAACGATAATATTTTTTGAGCAACACTCATAATAATTGCAATAATACACGCAAAGAAACTCGCCCATAATAAAGCGGAAAACGAATCGGCTCCTCCGATTATATCCTGCATTCCGTATTCCGTTATGCCTCTTGCTTCCAATGATTTTATTCCTGTATATGCCAAACCAACAATCGTCCCGATGATAATTACCAAAATCGGTATAACACCGTTAAACCATTTCGATTTATCACCGTCATATATTAATCCCTCTTCATCTTCAAATTCATCAATAACGGCATCGGGTTGATATACTTCCCCCTTAATTCTCGCTCTCGATTCGGCTTTAAACATTGCACCAAAATCTCTTTGCATGAATGAAGTGATGAAAACAAATAAAAGCGCTGCAATAGGATAAAATCGGTAAGGAATTGTTTGAATAAATACGGCGTAAGAATTTTCTGAGGACCCGATTGTTTTCAATCCGTCGTCAATTAATCCCACTTCAAACCCGATCCATGAACTTATTATAAACAAACTGGCAATAGGGGCAGACGTTGAATCTACTATGTATGCAAGTTTTTCTCTTGAGATTCTTAATTTATCTGTAATGGGGCGCATCATGTTGCCTACAATCAGTGCGTTGGAATAATCGTCAAAAAATATTGCTATTCCCATTAACCAGGTAGATATCATACCCGACCTTGATTTGCGTGCAAGTTTCATTATAACTTTTGATATACCTGCCGCTCCACCGTTTCGCGAGATTAAACCGATAACTCCGCCGAACAAAAGGGTAAACAACATAATCACCATGTGATCATGATCGATTAGCGTATTAACCACAAATGTATCAATAAGGCGCAATATCGCGCTGAACGGATCGTAATCAAAAATAAAAATCGCACCTATGTAAATTCCGGCAAGTAGAGAAACAACAACCTGCCTGAAAATAAGAGCCATAAGAATTGCAAGTAACGGAGGTATCAGGCTTAACCAACCGGGAATAATTCTAATTGATGTTGAAGCAAAGTTTAATGTATTTGAATGAACAGAATAGGTCCCCGATTTTTCCAATATAATTTTATTATCTATTCTACCTTTGACAACATTACATTTTATAACTTCATCGTAATCCCCTGATGAAAAAATTATATCTACGTTCTTTACCGAATCGGCTATTGCTTCAGCGGATATGGTAAATTCAATCCCCGATAATGTAAATGATGGAATGAAAATTTCTTGTGCAAGAATAGGAGTAGTGATAAAAATAAAAAGGAGTATTAATGATAACCGGTTTTTCAATACCATTTGTATGATTATATATTTTAGAATACACTAACTACGCGGGGCAATATAAAACTGTTTTAATAAAATTGAAAGGGAAATATTATTGAGTTCATGTTCAATTGTAAGTGTAAGTTTACACACCGGGGCTTTTGCCAAGTAAAATTAAACTACCGGTTTTGGTTTAGAAATAAATTATAATCATAATAAAAAAGCCGGGTATCAGGGTTACACAAATTAAATACTTACCGCTGCTTCCTTCCGGACCTGACGGGGTTGGGCATTAACCTGTTAACCAGTACCCGGCAAACTTTTGTGACTCAAATATAATCAAAGAGTTCGACAATCTTCAAGTTTTCAATAACTTTCAAAATTTCAGTTCTCTTTTTATTTTACTGAAAACTTTTTCGGCATCAATTCCCCCGTCACCTTCGAACCAACATTTTTTTGCTCCGGGGCATTTTGTGTCGCAGTAATCTTGATCCGGTTGTATGAAATGAGCTTCGTTTCCCATCGGGGCCCATAAACCGGGACTGCAGACCGGGATACGGCAAAAAAACGTGAAGGTTTTTACTTTCAGTGCGGCAGCAATGTGAGAAGGCCCGGTGCTGGATGAAACAAGAGCATCCATTGAAGCGATATCAATAAAGAAATACCGGCCGCTTTTGTTCAAATATAAAATTCCCGGAATATTTTTTATTATTCCCGGCGGATCAAAATCCGTTACGGCAACTTTAATTCCGTCTTCTTTTAGAAAAAGATCGATCAATTTTCTATACTCTTCCGGTTTCATGTTCGGTGTTGAAAACCCGTGAGTTGTATGAATACCTATCAGTTTTTCACCGTTAGGGGAATATTTCTTTTTTGCTTGAGCAACTTTTTCCTTTTCTCCGGGGGATAAATGAATTTCAGTTGAGATATTGTCTGAGATAACACCGATTTTGCGTGCAAGATCCATACAGTAATCTGCTTCGTGGCGAAGAGGTATATATTTATTTCTGCTTACGCTTTTTGTCCAAGTAATGAATTGATAAAGCTTATTCCCCACACCAATCCTTGTTTTGATCCCGGCAAAGAACATTAGGTAATTAGTGCGCTCTGTTGGCATTAAAGAAAGTGCGTGTGTGAATTTATACTTACGCAGCTCTTTTACTTTCAGCCAAAAATTATTTAATCCTTCAAACGGAATATCATCAAGCAGAATAAGGGCATCTACATGAGGATTGTTGATATAAATATCTTTTGTATATTTTCTAACCAGCACAGCAATAAAACTTTCAGGATAAGTTTTTTTTATCTCACGCGGCAAAGGTGTGGATAAAACGACATCCCCGATCCTGTCGGATCTGATGATTAATATTCGTTTTTGCTTTTTCTTCATTTCACTTTGTCGCCTCCTATAAAAGCCGGAAGCATATTATCCAAATAAAAGATTTTTTACTTTACTGTATTCGCTTACCCAATTTAATTCTTTCGATGCCAACTTACAGTTCACCCTGCAGTCATTCAACAGTTTTTCATCCGAGATCATTTGCACTAACGCCTCAACAATATTTTTATCATCATCAATATTTATACTCAATCCAACATTATAACTTTTCACAATCTCCTGCATTTGGGGCAAATCGCTGCACAATACCGGCAACCCTGCCATAATGTATTCAAATAACTTATTAGGCAAAGCATAATAATAGCTGATACTAATATTTTCAATTAGTGCAACACCTATATCTGCGCCGGTAGTATAATTTATCAACTTTGGTTGTGGAACCACTCCCATAAAATGAATCCGGTCAGCTACTCTTAATTCGGCGGCAAGTCGTTTGAAAGATTTCTCCTTTTCCCCCTGGCCTAAAATTACAAGATGAGTTTTCTCGACAAAACTCATTGATTTAATAATTAACGATATTCCTCTACCATCCAATATTACTCCCTGATATAACAATATTTTATGATCTTCTGGAATCCCCAGCTCACTGCGTAAATCAATAATTTTGTCCGGCGATTGAAGTAAAGGGAGATTACGGAGAACAATTGTATTTTTAATACCGTAAAAATTTTCCAGGAATTCGGAATCCATTTTGCCTGTTGTAATTACCCACTCAACATGCCTTATAAAAAACTTTTCAATTTTTTTTATTGCATTCTGCAATTTTTTCTGATTACGCAATCCGCCCAAATAAGCATAAAGTTCGCGGCTTTCGTAATAAACTTTACCCCGTTTAAGTTTTGAAACTAAGACAACAAACGGAAGAGTATAAATATCCTCGGCAAAATAGATGCCTGCTTTTGTGCTCAATAATTCGCGAAGAAGAATAAATGCAAATTTAATATAAAAGAAAAGAGATGATCCCCTTTTCTTCAATTGAAAAATACTTTTTTCTCCGAACTGAGATTTGAAACCAGATGTCTGCCAATCGAACCCGATAATGCGGACTCTATAGCCGTCATTGTGCAACGAATTCGATAAGTTGGTAACTCTCGAATCATAATCGGGATTGCCCAAAAACGCTATGCAAACTGTTAAATTGTTATTCATTGACGGCAGCACAAAGGTAAGTTATAATTTTATATAAAGCGTATTGCGCATAATAGTTTTAGCGTCAAACTTTTCTTTAAATTCGATAAGACTCATACTGGGTGTCATCGGGTTATCCGCTTTTGTATCCTGTGAAACTCCAATATCAACATATGAGTATCCCTCTTCGGTACAGTAATTAACTACTTCAAACATAACTCTTTGGATCGGTTTGAAATCGGCGTAATCGTAACGTAGCATATTATAAAAACATAGTGCTACAGCTTTATTAGGGAAAAACATCAAGGAGCCGCCAATCGGTTCATCTTTATGATATACCATGAAAAGTTTGAGATACTCGGGCATAAGTCCTTTTAACTTGATTAAATCTTCATAACTGTGAGTCGGTTTAACATCATGCCGCGCTTTATTTTCAACCAGTATCGGGTGAAACTCATCGTACTTTTCGTTTATCTCAACACGAATATCTTTGTCGCGTAATGTTTTTCTTATATTGCGTCTTATAGTGGGGCGGAACCTGTTAATAATATCTCTTTCTTTATCTAATTTTATAGCGCTAGAAATGTAATGAAGATTGTAACTAAATCCCTGCCACAGTAACGCGAATTCCAAATTTTGGTTTTGATATTTATCATAAATCATCGGGGCCGCAGTTAAAAGAAATTCTTTAATACCAGTTTTTCTACCATAATCCAAAAGTGCGGAAACAATTTCCATCGTTTCGGCAAAAGTTATATCCCCTGTCACAATTGATCCGTAACTTGCACCGATCGGTGATTCGAACATCCCGTTATACAACCGCCCCGGCAGAACTGCTACTAATTTTCCATTCTCAATAAAAATCAGATGATCGAATGTGAACTTACCGGGGGTGTGATAATCCAAAAACTTCTGCATGTGAAACATAGTGCCATTGTTGGAATTCAGGACGAAATCGTCCCAACGCTCTTTCCACTCTTCGGAATATTTAACAACTTCTATCATTATAATTATTTACCGTATTTTGAAAAAGATAACTAATGGAAATTATAAGTTAGCGAAATTGTATGCGCATTCCCCAAGCCATATTCGAACGGGGTGAATGCATAATCAAAATTTATAGAACCCCATAACAAACCCAGCCCGGCTGTAAGTCCTTTTGAGTCGTATCCGGTAATATATCCGCCTCTAAACGCAAGTGATTTATTATAAATAATTTCCGATCCAATATGAATATGGTTATCATCGGTCGCGGTATATTTTTGATAACCGGCTTGCAAGATCAAGTCGGAATTTATGGAAGATAAATTGGTTCCATACGAAGCTCCGAATCTTAAATCGACAGGCAATTCGGTTTCAATTTCTCTAAGCTTATTCATTGAACCGACATTTCTTAAAGATGCTCCGAAATTCAATCCTTCAATAATATCTTTATAGAATATCCCGACATCGAAAGCAAATCCGCTGGCTTTGTCGGAAAATATATTTTCGTAAAGATATTTAATTGTCAAACCTGCAGAGAGGTTTTCACTTACGAATATGCCGGTAGAAATGCTTCCGAAAAAATAATTAGCATCAAAAGTAGCTTGAGGCACACCCGGTTGAGTTCTAACTTCAATACCGGGCACCGATGTAGTGTTAACACCAACAACAAAAGGGATATTAAACAAAATAAACCCGGCAGCCAGGTTCTGGCTACTCACATCCTGGATTAAGCTGCTGTGTGTAAACATTACTTGCGGATTGGTCAATACAGCCGCAAGAGCAGGATTATAATACGCAGCAATAGGATCGTCTGAAGATACCACGCCTAAATCACCCATCGCAATATTACGTGCGCTTATACCATATTTTAAAAACGCCATCCCTGCATTGCCCGCCGATTGCGCAGACAATAACGAAACATTTATTAAAAAAACTAAAAGAAAATTTTTCATACTCTCACTAAAAATTTAGAATAATTCCAATTATGTGTTGATCGCTCGATGAATAGGGTTCGGATACAAAAGCATAATCAACACCGATAACCAAAGAATTCAATGTGTAAAAATAAGAAAATCCAAGGGATGGTCTTACAGGAAAATCAAAATTATTTAAATCAAATTTATCGATACCACCGCGCAGATAAAATCCTTCAAAAATATTATACTCGGCGCCGCATCTCAAATAGTTCGTCTGTGCATTACTGTTTTCCAATTCAACCGCTGCAATTATTCTAGGCTCTTCGAATCTGTATGAAAGACCTACTTTCTTTAAAATCGGGAAACGGTCCGTAGTTGATAATCCCTCCGAGCCATAGAGATCGGAAGTATCCCATTTATATTTTGAGTTTATATCGGAAAGCATCACCGACAAGGAGAGATTTTCATTAAACGAATAGATTGCACCGATATCGAAACCGAATGCGGTTGTAGAAACTTCTTCATACAAACTATAGTAGTAAAACTTGAATGATATACCGATAGCAAGCTTACTTGAAAAACGATTGGATAAACCTAGAAAGAATTGATTTTCAGATGTAGATATCTCGCTGATCAAATTTCCCTGGTTATCTCTTTCCTGGATTCCGCTTACACCCGAGTTAATAATCCCGACACTAACCCCTGCGATTGAACGAGGTCTTGTTCCATTGGCATCTGTTATAGTACCGAAATTGAATTTCTTGGTAAAATTTAAAAAATTCAAAGAGCGATCCAGAGAAAGAAACGAATAAGAAGTTTGGAACGAATTACCTTCCTGGAATGCAGCCAACGCGGGATTGTAATACGAGACAATGTTGCCATCGGTTACAGCCGACATTGCGTTACCCATCCCCATGCCTCTTGCACCGAATCCCATCCTGCTGAATGCTCCCGGTGCAATTGCAATATTACTCATCTCAGTCTGAGCAAAAAGTGAACTCGAAATAATAAAAAGTAGAATCAAAATATTTTTATTCAAACCTACCTCGCGGATTTTATCTGACTACTAAAATTTTACCGTATAACGGATCATTAGAATCAACATCTATTCTATACATATAAACACCATTCGGAACAATTCTTCCTTTATCGTCACGACCGTCCCAATAATCCAAAGGAGCTGATTCCATTGTCAGGCTCCTACTTGCATTCTGGATTACTGTTCTAACCAAATTCATCCCGAAATCAAAAATTCTTATTGTAACATCAGCAGAGATACCGTTTGTGCTGTATTTGAAACGCGTTACCGAAACATCTCTTCCCGGGTGGAATGGATTTGGGAATGTATACGATTCATTTTGCGATGCTAAAGGTTGGGAAACAAAAAAGATTCTCCAATCGCCGGCCCAGAAACCGGAAGTCTCATTCAGCATAACCAAACCGTTGGCGGAACCTAACCATATATTTGTCGATCCATCAAAATTATATTGAGTTGCAACGGTTCTAAAATGTGTTGTCGTTAAAGTCAGATTGCTGTAATCGTCTTTAATGCCTGAAGCGACTATCCATGTATTCCCTTGACTACTTGTGCGGAAGACACCATTTTGAGTAGCCACCATAACATGAGAGTCAACAATATTATTCCCATCGTAAATATATTTGAAATCGATACCGTCGCAAATTTCACCTCTCAGATGCACAGCCCATGTTTCCCCCATATCGGTAGAAGAACTTACTCCCCAGTCTTCGGATTGTCCTGTCGTTTTGCGTGTAGCCGCCCAAATTGTATTAGTGAATTCATCGAAAGCAATGTTGAGTACCTGGTTGCCGCTGATCGGGTAATCCTGATTTTGATGATTCAATTTTTTCCAGCTTACACCCCCGTCGTGTGAGATATTGAGGCCGCCTGAAGTACCGGCTAATATTGTTGTATCATTCAACGCCAAAACAGAGAATGCAATGTGATTAAGATTTGTTTCGTTAGTAATTTTACCCGCCTGCGGGGATAATTCAAAATCCAGATCATCACCGGGATGAATTTCATTTAGGTAGTCTGGAGGAAGAACAACCCTCTCCCATGTCTGCCCCATGTCGGTACTTTTACGCAAACCTGCCGCGCGTGATGCTATCCATACCGCATCTGAAGTAAAGCCTATATCGTAAATGAAATTTTCTTCTTCCACCGTAACCGGGAGCGCTTTCAATATATTGTTGCCGTAAGTGATGGTGGTAGCGTCTTCTTGATCCAGCGGCTGCGGTAAAACATTCCATGTTGTGCCGTTATCCGAGGAATATCGCAATCCACTGCCTACACCTACTATCGAGCCGTTGATCTCATCAATGTGAAGAGTAGCCGTCCAAACAACACCGTTGTTATATTTTACTGTGGAAGTAAATTCACCTTCGAACTCTTCTAGTTCTCCGTAGTTAGTCCATGTGTTGCCGTTGTCTTCCGTCTTGCTCAATCCTTTGGAAGTAGCAATCCAAACAGTATTCCCTTCCACCATTATTTCTTCCGTGGAATTACTCCTGGGCAGCAGTTCGGAATCATTTAGTAACTGTGTAATTTTTAAGCCCGGTTTGGAGCCAATAGTTTGTGAAAATAATGTGTTGTATGAAAACAATAACAAACATATAACTATTAATTTTCTCATTAGTTTACTTCAATATTTTGTATTATTAGGTTACTTATGTTTCCAGAATTATCTCTCGCCCAAAAATGGAATGCCCATACTCCGGTTTGAACTGAGCCGGGGAAAGTGAGTTTGAAAGAATATATTCCGTCTCCTTGCATTGTATCTCCCGATCCGGATACGTCTCCGTTATCGAACATGGGAAATTGAGTTTGCCCCTGGCTGTTCATCTGAATGGTGCCGTCGGGTTTATAAATTTCATAATATACTCCGGCAATATCTGTTTGTCCGTCGGGATCTTCAGCTCTTAATGAAAATGTAAATGATCTATCCCTATTAATTGATGCGGGAAGATTCAAATCGGATATGACAGGCGCGGAGTTTGCTTGACCGGTATCGAAATAAAAATTGTGAGTTGCAACCTTGACCGTTTTGCTTGTTTCGTATCCAATATTATTCATCACATAATATTCAATCAAATAATTACCGGGTGAAATTTCATCATTCATTGTGTACTTACCGGAATAGATGTTATCATTTGCAACAGCATCTCCCGAAATTGTAATATTCCCGTCATCTATCATGAATACTTTTTCGGCTATTATTTCTCCCCCTCCCATAGTTTTAATAGTAAACCAAACCTGTTCAATTTGATTGACGTAATTTAATTCAATAGAAGTTGTTAAATCCTGGTTTGATTGTGAGTAATTTAAGATCGAAGGTGCAAAAATATTTTCAACCGAGATTAAAAGGAATTGAGAGTTAACAATGTCGTCGGATATTTCCTCGCAAGCGCCGAATAAAGAAATAATCATCACTACTAAAAAATTCTTTTTAACCCAGTTCATATAATACCTTCATTTGATATATATTTTTTAAAAATCACATTGGTTAAAGCAAGTTGAATAAAAAGACGGATTGCCGAAAGGATAAAAAAAAAGGAAAACCTTATTTGAGAATCTGCTTTTCATCTTGCTAACTAACCTTAATCAAATATTTGTCGAATAAAAAATCAACAATAACTAAAGTAGCAAATTCCCTATGTGCTTTCCCTTAAATCGTTGGTCAAAAGTTAATTAAATTATTCATACTTTGTCAAGTTATTTCACTAAATAGTTATAGTATCACTAAAGACTAAATACAAAAGGTGTTGGTGAAAATGAAAGCATAAGGATTGCGATGCTTATGTATCCGAATATCATCCTCCCCGTATCCAGTTTTTCAAAATTGGCAACCGGAGGATGCTTAACTTTTATTACAAAGAAAAGAATGAATGCCCAAAAAAGCCATCCGCTCCAACCGAAACCAATATTTATTTCCAAAAACGTACTTATTGCACCAAGAATACCAATCACTAATAATAACAGCATGGATATACTTGCAATTGTTTCATGTTTCTTCTGCCCGAACATACTATACACAACATGCCCGCCGTCTAATTGCCCAACTGGGATCATGTTCATCGCGGTTACAAATAGGCCAAACCAACCTACACACAAATAAGGATAATGATAAATTTCCGACATCGGCGGGATAAACTGATCGGGCGTTGTTAACAAAAACCTGAGCAATGAAAACAAAAGCGTATCTCCGAATTCCAAACTCAATGCCCCTTCACCGTATGAAGACATAAAATAATCGGGATGAATACTTAAAATATATTCTTCACCGGGCAAATTTATAAATCCGTATATCAACACGACCAAACATGCAACAAAACCGGCTATCGGGCCGGAGACACCGATATCGAACATTGCTTTATTAGAAGGAATAGGTGATTTCGTTTTAATTACCGCCCCCATTGTACCGAAGTGGAAAAAACCTGCTATTGGCGGGAACGGGATAAAGTAGGGCAAAGTTGTATTTACGCCATGAGACCGGGCTGCAAAATAATGTCCGAACTCATGAACACCCAGTATAAATAATATTGATGCTGCATAAGGAAGGCCGGATGCAAGCATACTTAATTCAAAAGGTCCAGCCGTGCCTGTTGTCCATATAGTTCCTGCTATGATTGTAGTAATAAAAGTAACAATAAATAACACTAAATGAAGCCACGAAGAAGATTTCTTCTGTTTGTCATTCGGCATTCCGGTTACTGTTGATTCGTAATAATTCTCAGACATATTAGATATCTAGATTAAACCCGATTGAAGTATAAGTTTTATTAACATCAAAATATTCACCGTGGATGCTTTTCCCAGTATAGTAATGAAGATAAATGCTGAATCCTTTTCCGTTAGGTTTACCGAATTTTACTCCCCCGCTTAATGAATGATTTACAGATCGTTCATTAAGATGAATAACTTTGAAATCATAACCTATAAAAGGAGTAATATGCGTAGAAATTTTATTATCCATAAAATAATCGAAACCGACTTGATAAATATCTTTGCCCAGATCGATAGGATCTACATGAAATATATAAGTAAAACCTGCATATAAACGGAGGTTGTCAAATTTATAAAAGGGCATTACCTCAACAAACTCGCGGCTGTAAACAATAGGATTGCGTCCGTCCCGCCATGAAACTGTGGAACCGTTATAATGCCCGTCAACAAAGTGAGCGCTTATGTGACTGATCCTGACACGGGCGCCGTATTCGTAGCAGCCGGAAGTATTGATATAACCGAAATTAATACCGAACAAATAATCGACGGCATCGACAGGAAAGTGAAAATTTTCTTCTCCTCGCAACAATGTGTAAGTAAAGAGATCCGCACCTAATGAGAATGTATGTTTATCGTCAATAGAATATCTAATAACATCCACCGAATTGCCGATATCGAGGCGTAATTCGTTATCACCGAAATCGAATAAAAATCCCAGTCTAGGCTCCAGCGTATTTGACGTGAAAGGCTGAATCATGAGATTATCGGGAAATAATTCCGATTTTGTCTGCCCGTTTGATACGGAGATAAAAATAATAAACAAAATAGGGAAAAATATTTTTCTCATTTGACCGGTAATTTTTCAGTTCAACATAATTTGTATTTTCATCTTAAATATATTCTCTTCCTTTCCATTCGACTTTTTTCTTTATTAGCACGGCAAACGGAAGTATGAGTACATAAAAAATGTAATAAATTTCAAAGGCTGCAAAATGTGTATATCTCATTTTCAGATTTAACTTACGGAAAACCAGATAAACGAAAAAATAATCCGTAAGAATTTTGAACGCCGCCAAATATAAAGATACGCTGCTGAAAAAGAAAGGAACCGTCAAAACACTTAATTGCGCAAGGTATGCAACAACCATAACTACGAACCCGATAAAATCGCTGTGCAATCCTCCAACTCCCCATCTTTTTTTCTGTTTATAAAGAGATTTAATACCGGGGCATGGTTTGGAAGTAACCAGCGCATTTACATCCAGTGGATAAATGGTTTTATATTTTTTTAATTTGTGAATTGCCATTAACACCTGGAAATCCTCAGTAACGGAAAAAGGAATTTTCTCGTATCCCCCGACTTCTTCATAAACGCTTTTACGGTAGGACATATTATTCCCGATACAGCTTAGGGGTTTACCAAGATTCATAGCTCCGGCAGCAACGGTTAAAAGATATACAAAATCAATTGCCTGCATGCCGCCGAATGTTGTGCTGTATGATTGTGTTGTGTATCCGCCGACGAAAGCGACTTCTTCTGAATAATATGAAGCGATTGTTTCAGCCCATGCAGGGTCTACTGTGCAGTCGGCATCGGTTGTTAATATAATCTCCCCCGTACAGGCATCAATAGCGTTGGCAATCGCATTAGCTTTCCCTTTTAAATTACCAATCGATTTACCGGGAAGGATTGATTTGAAAATAGGTTTGTCAGAGATGAATTCATCAATAATCTGCCCGGTTTTATCTGTTGATGAATCGTTTACAATAATGATTTCCAATTTACCGTCCGGGTATTTGAGGGCATCAAGCGACTGTAGACATTCCAGAATATTTTCTTCTTCGTTTCTGGCTGCAACAACCACAGTAATTCCGGGGAGATTCTCTTTTGAAATTTTGGGATATTTTTTTGCAGCCCCTATTGAAAATATAATCAGAATCAAAAAATAGATTGAAACAGAAATCAAAAAAAGAAATTCGAACATTTACATAACCCGATCTATAAATTGTTATTATAACACAAAACGAAATAAGAATAGTGAGAATTAAATTAAGAAAAAGAAAATTCATTTATCCAATTTTATAATTATTTTGTATGGTGATAATTGAATTCTTTCAAAATAAATTTATTCGTTCAGGCATCTATGCTCAAAGGACGACCAATAAAACGATTCGGTCAAAATTATCTCGTTGATAAAAATATCATCAGGAAATTGGTCGATGAATTCGATCCGAAACAGGGTGAGAACATTATTGAGATAGGCCCAGGGCACGGTTCAATAACCGAGGAATTATTCGCGAGGGTTGATAAAGTTACTGCCGTTGAAATTGACAAACGGATTAATGAAGAGTTGAATGAAAAATTCCCGAAAATAAATTTAATCAATAAAGACTTTCTTAAAATTGACCTGGCACAACTAGCCAAGCATGGCGCCCGATTGAGATTCATCGGCAACGTCCCTTTTAATATAACATCTCAAATTATTTTTAAATTGCTTGAAGATCGACAGCTAGTTGATGATGCTGTTTTTATCATTCAATATGAAGTGGCTCAAAGGATAGTATCCGGTAAAGGCTCGAAGGACTACGGTATATTAAGTGTCGTATTGAATTATTTTGCGGATATCAAATATTGTTTCAAAATTTCAAGAAGTGTATTTTATCCCAAACCCAAAGTAGATTCTTCTGTAATCCATATTCGTTTTAATAAAGAACAAAATTCAGCAATAGATGACCGTTTATTTATAAAAGTTGTTAAAGCTTCATTCGGTAATAGAAGAAAAACTTTAAAAAATTCATTAAGTAATAGTATATTTGGCAATTGTGATTTCGAAAATTCAGGTATCAATTTATCGAAACGTGCCGAAGAATTGAATATCGAAGAGTTCCTTACTTTAACTAAATTCCTCTCTACAGGTGATTATGCAAAATAATAGAGTAAAAATATCCGTTAAGGACATCATCCAGGTAGACAGCGAACTCCTGGACAATATTTCCGAACTGATTGAAGCACAAGCATCGGAAAGTCTTCTTAATATTTGCGCGGATCTTCATTCGGCTGATATAGCGGAAATAATTAATCACCTTGACGTTGATGAGGGAACATATCTTTTTAAATTACTTGACCCGCAAGAAGCAGGCGAAGTTGTTGTCGAACTTGATGAAAATCTTAGGGAGAAAATTCTAAAACAAGTCGGAACTAAGGAACTCATTAAAATTGTCGACGAACTTGATACCGACGATGCAACCGACATTGTAAGCGACCTGCCGGAAGATATTGCTGAAAAAGTACTTGAAAAAATTGATCAAGAAGATTCCGAAGACGTAAAAGAATTATTGAAGTACCCCGAGGATTCTGCAGGGGGTATTATGACCAGCGATTTCGTTTATGTAACGGAAGACGCAAACGTTGCTCATGCTATTGAAGTTGTTAGAGAGAATGCAGAAGAATTTGAACATATATATTATGTCTACGTACTAACCTATGATGACAGACTTTTAGGAATTGTTTCTCTTAAAAAACTTTTAATAAATTCTCCCGATACAAAAATCACTTCCATAATGGAAGAAGATTTGATTTATGTTAAGCCGGATGTTGACCAGGAAGAAGTTGCCAATATTATTGAGAAGTACGACCTTGTTTCGTTACCCGTGGTAGACGATCAGAAAAGAATGCTTGGCCGCATAACAGTCGACGATATAGTTGACGTTATCCACGAAGAGGCGTCGGAAGATATTCAGAAACTCGCCGGTTTGTCGGAAGAAGAAGAAATTGGCGACAGCGCATTCCGTGTTTCACGAATTCGTCTTCCATGGCTGTTGGTTTCGCTTGTTGGTGAAATGGTTAGCGCACTTGTCCTGTCTTCTTTCCAAGCCTCAATTGAAAAAATGGTTGCTGTTGCGCTTTTCATCCCAATTGTTATGGCAATGGGGGGAAGTTCGGGTACGCAAGCAGCTATTGTTATGGTGAGAGGGCTTAGTAAAAGAGATATCTGGATAAGCGAAAGTGTTAAAAAAATCATTAAGGAGTTTTCAGTTGCACTGTTTAACGGGCTTGTTTGCGCCGCACTCCTGTTTGCGGCAACTCATTTTCTATTTAAATTGGAATGGATGTTCTCGGTAATTCTATCTTCTTCTCTGATAATAATAATGATTTTCGCTACTATGTTAGGAGCATCAGTTCCTGTCGTATTAAAACATTTCGGCGTAGACCCAGCGATTGCCACCGGACCTTTAGTTACAACAATGAATGATGTGTTCGGACTATTAATTTACTTGTCATTTGTTACATTCTTTATTATTGCTTAATGAAAAAAATAAAAGAATTACTATACTGCTTAAGAGCAAATGATATTGTTGTCGTATCATTTCTTGCATTGTTAACAATTATTAATATTATTTTTCACAACCGCGTGGAGCATTGGTTCTTTTTATGTCTTTTCAATTTTATTATTATTGCATTCGTTTTTACAATCGCCAACCTAAGTAAAAAAGAACTTTCTCCCCTTCTGCTGCAAATACGTACATGGTATATCATCCCTTTGATATTTCTCACATTCAAAGAACTATATTTTATGGTGAAACCGATTCGCCAGGTAGATTATGACGATGTCTTAATAGCTATTGATCGATTCATATTCGGTTTCGACCCTACAGTTGAATTATATAAAATTGCCACACCTTTTTTAACTGAAATACTCCAAATAGCCTATGCAACATTTTTCTTTTTACCTGTAATCCTTGGCATTGAGTTAATGGTAAATAAAAAATATAAAGAATTGGATTTTGCCGTTTTTATAATTGTATTGGGATTTTTTCTTTCATATATCGGTTACCTGCTTGTTCCGGCCGTTGGACCGAGATTCACACTTCACGATTTTAATTTGAAACATGTTGAATTACCGGGATTATTCTTAACCGATTTTTTAAGAGATATTGTGAATTCAGGTGAATCTATTACTTACAGTATGCCTAATGCGCGTGAACTTGTGCAAAGGGATGTGTTTCCCAGCGGTCATACCCAAATGACATTGCTTACAATGTACATGGCGATTAAGTTTAAAGCAAAAAGTAAATATTTTTTAATCCCGGTAGGAATATTATTAATAATTGCAACCGTTTATCTGCGTTATCACTACGTGGTTGATGTTTTAGGCGGAGCAGTATTTATGATCTTCACATTATGGTTCGGGCGCCGTATATACAACTGGTGGAGCGTTAAAAGGGGAGAAGAAAAATTCGAATATCCCGAAACCTAAATTTTGCCTTTGTCTACTTTCTGTATTGTTTGAACAATAATTGTAAAATATCTATCGAGTGAACAGTTAGCATCTTCGCGTAAATAACAGTGCCCGTTTTCATCCCGGGTTTTACATTCGGTGCAGACTTTTTCTTTCAGCAGTTGATAATATTCTTCCATATCATCGGTATCTTTGCTGTGAACAACTTCCAGTATTTGAGGAAGAAAATATTGAACGGCACAGAGTTCTTTTTCGTTTAACGTGCAGTTGCCTTCGTCTGTAGAATCAACACAAACAGCACAGACGTGGTCGCGAATTGCTGATATATATTTTTGCATACTTATTCTCCTATTTGCTAAAAAAAATTAGCGATAAGTTGTACTATTATCAAGTTGTGAAATATTGTGGCCTTTATTGACCAACGGTTTAAGAGTATGTGGCATAGCTAGAATACTGGGCAGTCACGGACCATTCCGTGACTTAAAAACTCAATTAGTTCCTTCGTCAAGGTGTGGGAGTCTGTCCGAGAACTTAATAATCGGCAGACTGAGCGAAGTCGAAGTCTGCAAAACGCTCTTAAGCCGTTGGTTAATTATAACTTTTTAATCACTTGAAGGGATATGGACAAGAAAAAACAAGTTAAAAGAATATTCGATACAATTTCACCTAAGTATGATTTGCTCAACCATCTACTTAGCGCGGGAATAGATTTCTACTGGCGTAAGAAGGCGCTAAAACTAACAGGCGTCGGCCCCGACACAAAATTACTCGACCTTGCATGCGGCACCGGCGACTTTGCCATCGCGGCACGGAAGATGGGCGTTGCCAACATAACAGGCGCAGACTTATCACTCAACATGCTGAAACTCTTTAACAAGAAAACTCGCTGGAGCAGAGGCAACACATTACAGACAGTAGCTGAGCAACTCCCATTCAAGGAGAAGAGTTTCACCAACATTACGGTAGCTTTCGGTGTTAGAAATTTTTATAACATCCCCGAAGCATTTAAATTGTTTTACAAAATTTTGGTCGATGGCGGCAGCGCTACGATTTTGGAGTTCCGTCTCCCAACTAACCAGTTAATGAAAAAAATCTACCTATTTTATTTTAATAAAATTCTTCCTGTGATCGGGAAGATCATTTCAAAAGACAAAGAAGCGTATACTTACTTACCGGAATCGGTAAATGAGTTTGATACAAAAATTAATTTACGACAGTTTCTATTGGAGGCAGGTTTTAATCAAGTTGCGGTGCATGCCATGACATTCGGCATAGTTCAAGTTGTTATAGGAACAAAATACTAATTTATCATCATGCATTTTTCTATAGAATGGATTTATTAAATATTTAGAATAATGATTGTCGGTCATTCAAAAAAGATTTACTTATTCGTATTTTCATAATATATTAGGTACGGTTATTATCAGTAACCAATCAGACGCAAAGTGAAAAAATTACGGAATCTGCTCACCGATAGTGAAGAGTGGTTGATGAGACGAATCCTTGAGTATGCAATACAAAGGGATTATACTAAGTACACATCAACACTCGAAGAAGCATGGCGCCTTTCTATAACAGGGCTTACGGAATCTATTCTCTCAATGTTAGAAATTTCCAAAGATATCCCCGAACTTTCCCCCGATCTGGATTATACCGGCGATCCGCTCACCCGCTTCGGTATAATTGAAGCACAAAAACACATGCAGAGGGGTGTTCCACTCGATATGTTTCTCGGACTAATGAAATATTATAAGCAAACATATCTCGATTTAATCGAAGAAAGAATAACTTCCCATGAAGCATCCAAGTACAAATTATTCATCGAGAGATGTTATGACAGGATTGAAATTGCTTTCTGCAAAGAATGGATTAAGGTTGACGAGAAAAATTTTATCGAAGAACTTCAGAAAACAAACCGTTTTATGGTAAACGAAAAAAATACTTTTCTTACCATTTTTGAAAGTATAGCCGATCCCATAATTACGCTTAATAAGGAAAACGAAATAATAAACTTAAATTTTGCAGCCGTGTCATTGTTTGCAAAAGGACGCACACCAGGCGACAGGTATTATTTCATAGAAGGAAATGCAAATATTCTTGAGTTAAAAGAGAAAGAAATTATCGGGAAAAAAGTTACTGAGCTCTTCCCATGGTTTAAAGATATAATTGAAACAGGAACCGGTAAAAAAGAAAATAAAGCATACGAATTGGAATTCGGTGTAAACGGTGAAACGAAATTTTATCAAGCTACTTTTTCACAGATGCTGGATGTGAGTGAAAAATTCACTTACGCGATTTTGGCACTCCGCGATATTACCGACATTAAAATTGCCGAACATGATTTGAAAGAATTAAACGCTAGCAAGGATAAATTGTTTTCAATTATAGCTCATGATTTAAAGAGTCCCCTGAGTGGATTAATAGGCTACAGTCAATTATTAATTGACGATTACAATGATTTAAGTGAAGAAGATAAATTTGCTTTTATTTCTTCCATTCATAAAATATCATCCGGTATTAATTTGTTGCTGGAAAACCTTCTAAATTGGGCCAGGGTACAAACAGGTAAGATTGAATATAACCCCGAAGAACTGAACCTTATGGAAATTTCAGCTTCCACTATGTCATTATTGAAAGACTATGCCGCGAAGAAAAATATTATCATCAAGTCACTCATCAATGAGGATATCAATATTTTTGTCGACAAAGATATGTTCAATACAATACTGAGGAACTTAGTCTCAAATGCTATAAAATTTACACCGCATGGGGGTTTAATTGAAGTTGTCGCCCAAGAAACGGAAGCATCTATTATTATCACTGTAAAAGATAACGGAATCGGAATGCCGGAAGAAGTAGTTCGAAATCTTTTTAAAATAGATAAAACGGAATCGAGAGTTGGAACGGACAATGAGGAAGGAACGGGTCTTGGACTTATTCTATGCAAAGAGTTCGTTGAGAAGAACGGCGGAAATATAAGTGTTATCAGTAAGGTTGGTGAAGGAACTACTTTTACGTTTGTATTACCTGCCGGTAAATAGCTTTTTTACTGCCAAATAATATCACCTACCCCAATTCATTTTTCAGTTTATTAAACGCCCTTGCCCTGTGGGATATTTGGTTTTTTTCATCTAGCGTCATTTCCGCGAGTGTTTTATCGAAACCATCGGGGATGAAAATGGGATCGTAACCGAAGCCGTTCGTACCCCGGAATTGATCGATGATGCGTCCGGTGAATTCACCGAAAACTGTTGTGTGGATTTTACCGTCATAGTAAACGGCGCAGCTTACAAACTTAGCTCTGTGCGGTTCGGGAAATGCTTTGAGTTCGTTGATAAGTTTTACGTTGTTGTCGCGGTATGTGCAGTTCTCACCGGCATAGCGTGCAGAGATAACTCCCGGCGCCCCGTTAAGTTGTTCCACCGCTAAGCCGCTGTCGTCCGCAATTGTGGGAATTTTGTACAACTCATAAATCGCTTTGGCTTTTAAGAGTGCGTTACCTTCGAATGTGTCTTCGGTTTCTTCAATTTCGGGAACATTACCTAAATCATATAATGAGAGAATTTCAAAATCAGTGTTAGCAAAAATTTCTTTTACTTCCGTTAATTTTCCTTTGTTGCCGGTAGCGAATATAAGTTGTCTCAAGTTCTACTCCTCGGTTCTTGAATGGAACGCAGATTATTATGATCTGTTATGACCAACATTAAAATAACTTATATAAAATTTCCTTATACCTCTATACCCTATCTAATAATTTCCTCAATTCCACTCTGCCTTGCTCAACAATTTTTTCCTCATCATACAGTGTTGATCTTCCGTTACGCACAACCCACTCACCTTCTATCATCACCTCTTTCACATTTTCTTTACTTGCGGAATAGAGAATTGCTGAGTAAATATTCCCCGGTTCATCTAACAATGGCTGGTTAGCTTTCTCGAGATCGAGAAGAACAATATCTCCTTTCTTTCCAACTTCGATACTGCCGATTTCATTATCAAGATGAAGTGCTTTCGCCCCTTCAATAGTTGCCAACTTGAAAACTGTCTTAGCGTCCATTGCAGTAGGACCGTGAATTGGTTTTTGTATCAATGCCGCAAGACGCATTTCCGTAAAGATGCTCAGATTATTGTTGCACGGCGCGCCGTCTGCACCGAGTGAGACGGAAACATTTTCTTCAATGTATTTTGGAATGGGAGCAATTCCCGAACCGAGTTTCAAATTCGCAGATGGACAGTGCGATACTCTCGTATTCGTAGACTTCAATAAATATCTTTCATCTTCATTAACATGGATACAATGCGCCAATACTGTATTTTCACCCAGCACACCTATCGAGTTGAAATACTCAATATTCTCCATCCCATGTTTAGCGCGCACCGCTTCAATCTCTCCCTTGTTTTCCGAGGCATGGGTTTCGTAAATTGAGCATGAGAAGTCTTTCATCATAGCGTAAGATTCTTTCATCAACTCTTCGCTGCATGATAATACAAAACGCGGGGCAAATGCATACTTAATCCTTCCATTGTTCGATCCGTGAAAAGTCTTTGCTAATTCATATGTTGCTTTCAGACTATCTTCTGTCGGTTCTTTGAATGTGGGAAACAAATCATTCTCATCCATCAAACATTTGCCGGCAAAACCTCTCATCTTTGAATTGATCAATTCTTCAAAAATAATTTCTTGATGATTGATAGTCCCCATGTCGAGCAATGTTGTTGTGCCGCATGTATGTAGCTCGTGTATTCCCAGCTTTGCGGATGCGCTGATTGAATCTCTGTTATGATTCAACTCAAACGGGAAAATTCTCTGCTTCAGCCAATCGAGCAAAAGAAGATCATCGGCCAGGCCGCGGAAGAGCACCTGGCACAAATGAATGTGTGTCTGCACGAATCCGGGTGTAAGTGTAAGAGAAGGAAAACGAAAGATATTATCTCCGTAATCCGACATTGTGAACTCGTCAGCTTTGGCAATTTTTGTAATGATGCCATTTGTTATCTCAATCGCCGAGTTAGTTAAGAAATCATCCGCAGCGTTGGCTGTTACTATGTGTTTGGGGATTATTATTATTTTTTTCATAATTATCAATCCTACGGTTGAAACCGAGGGTTATTTTCTATATAAATTTATTTTCTGTTTAATTCTTTTTTCAGATATTGTCCGGTAATGCTGTTTTTGTTTTTGGCAATTACTTCAGGCGAACCTTGTTCGATTACGTGTCCGCCGTGCTCGCCGCCTCCGGGCCCTAAATCGATAATGTAATCAGCAACTTTGATTACATCAAGATTATGTTCGACCATAATCACCGTATTACCTTTATCGACAAGTTTGTTCAATACATCAAGCAATACACGTACGTCCTCAAAATGGAGTCCGGTAGTAGGTTCGTCCAGCACGTACAATGTTTTGCCGGTGCCTATCTTGCTTAATTCGGTTGCCAATTTAACACGTTGAGCTTCTCCCCCCGATAAAGTTGTCGCTTGCTGACCTAATCTGATATAACCTAGCCCCACATCAAACAGTGATTTGACTTTGCGCTTAATGCGCGGGAAGTCGTCGAAAAATTCCAGAGCGTCTTCCACTGTCATATCCAATACATCTGATATGGATTTGGTTTTATATAAAATTTCCAGCGTCTCCCTATTATATCTTTTACCGCGGCAAACTTCACATTCGACATAAACGTCGGGTAAAAAATTCATTTCAATTTTTTTTAGTCCGTCTCCCTGGCATTCTTCGCATCTTCCGCCGGGGACGTTAAAACTGAACCTGCCCGGTTTATATCCCCGAATTTTAGATTCCGGCAATTGTGTAAAAAGATCACGGATAAATGTAAACACACCTGTATAAGTAGCCGGGTTCGAACGGGGTGTGCGGCCTATGGGTGATTGATCGATCTCGATTACTTTATCTATATGTTCCAATCCCTTCACTTCTTTATAAGGAAGGGGCACCACTTTGGATTGATAAAATTTCCGCATTAAAATTTTTACAAGAGTTTCGTTAATCAACGAAGACTTACCCGAACCACTTACTCCTGTTATCGCAGTGAAAGTGCCTATAGGGATTTTTACAGTAACATTCTGCAGATTATTTCCCGCAGCTCCTTTCAACTCAATATTTTTCCCGTTCCCTTTCCTGCGTACCCTTTGATATTCGATTTTCTTTTTATTCTGAAGATATTTTAGTGTTAGAGAATTGTGACCGTTATCGGAATTGATAATACTTTTTGTTTCCCCCGATAGACAAACTTCTCCGCCGTTAATCCCTGCGCGCGGGCCTAAATCGACAATATAATCGGCGACTTCTATAGTTTCACGGTCATGCTCAACAACCAATATAGTATTGCCTAGGTCGCGTAAATTTTTTAAAGAGTTTAACAATTTTGCGTTATCACTCTGGTGCAGCCCGATGCTTGGTTCATCCAAAACGTAAAGAACCCCGGCAAGCTGTGAACCGATCTGAGTAGCTAACCTGATTCTCTGTGTTTCACCCCCCGAAAGAGTTCGCGCCGAACGGTCTAATGTGATATAATCCAAACCGACATTTAGAAGAAAATCGAGGCGCGAAATAATTTCTTTTAAAATCTGTTCCGCAATTATTTGATCGCGTCCTTGTAACTTAAGATCGGAAAAGTATTCCTTGGCTCTTTCAATTGAGAGTGATGTAAGCTCGCTAATATTTTTCCCATTGAGAGATACAGCAAGTGATTCTTTTTTAAGCCGCCCCCCGCCGCATGAAGAACAAGTTAAAGTATTCATGAATGATTCGGCCCATTCACGGATTTTGTTGGATGATGTTTTATCGTAATAGTGACGAATATAATTCATCACCCCTGAAAATTTGTGCTGGTAAGTAACGCTCCGCCCACCGCTGAATTTATATGTAAAAGGGATTTTATCTTTACTGCCGTTGAGCAGAATTGTTATTTGTTCTTCCGTTAAGTCTTTCAACGGTGTGTCGTAATCGAATCCGTATTTCTGCCCGATGCCTTCCAGTTGATTGAAGAACCAAATATTGCGCGGTTTCCCGAGAGCGGCTATCCCCTCTTCGTTGATCGTTTTATCCCATTCGGGGATTATCAGGTTTACATCAAGTTCTTTTTTCTCTCCGAGTCCGTCACAATCGGGGCAAGATCCGTACGGTGAGTTGAATGAAAAAGAATTGGGAGCCATCTCCTGGAAGCTTATACCGCAATGGATACAAGCCAGGTTACGGCTGGCAACATGATCCTCTTTCATATCGTTTATGATGATATTTCCGTTGCCGTAATTCAGCGCGACTTCAATCGATTCGCTTAAACGGTATCTTGATTTATCAGTTACCTTCAACCGGTCGATTAAAATTTCTATATTGTGAATTTTATACCGGTCTACTTTAAATCCCTCGGTTAGTTCATGAATTACATCATCCACCCTTACACGCAGGAAACCGTCTTTCAAAATCTCTTCGAACAATTCTTTGTAATGCCCTTTACGCCCTCGTACAACCGGGGCAAGAATAATAATTTTCTGTTCGTTGTAATTTGTCATCACCGAATCGATTATTTGTTCGGATGTCTGGCGTTCCACGGGTCTGCCGCACTGGTAACAATGTGGTTTACCCACACGCGCATATAGCAAGCGAAGGTAATCGTATATTTCAGTAACCGTACCGACTGTTGAGCGTGGATTTCCCCCCGAAGTTTTTTGCTCGATTGAAATTGCGGGGCTCAATCCTTCGATGAGATCAACATCCGGTTTTTGTAGCACATTTAAGAATTGCCGAGCATAAGCAGACAAAGATTCGATATATCTACGCTGCCCTTCGGCATAAATAGTGTCGAACGCTAGAGAAGATTTTCCCGATCCGGAAAGACCGGTGATAACTACAAGCGAATCGCGGGGAATTTCGAGATCGATATTCTTGAGATTATGCTCCCTTGCCCCTTTTATAATAATTTTATTTTGTAAATCCATTTAATAAATTTGCCAAAGTCCAAATTGTTATATTAGTTATTGACAATCTGAAAATCAATTTTATTTGAATAAAAAGTTATTAACGGTATGAATGTCACAGAGAAAATACAAAGCATAAACACTTTTACGGAATCAAAATTCAAAGAAAAAGGTTCGCAATTTATCGGGCAGGCATACCCGATCCATTCCGAAGAGGAAGCTCTAAAAATTCTCGATTCGATCCGAAAGAAATTTTATGATGCCACACATCATTGCTATTGTTATGATATTTTCGAAACAGCTAATAAATATTCCGACGACGGCGAACCATCCGGCACGGCGGGCATACGGATTCTAAACGCGATCAATCATTTTGAGTTGACAAACTTACTCGTTGTATCAATTCGCTATTACGGCGGCACAAAACTGGGTGTAGGCCCGCTGGGTAAAGCATACTACCGCTCCGCTTTTGAAACTCTGGAAACCGCCCCAAAGATAACCAAAATAAAACATGTAAAAGTGAAAGTAACCTTTGATTATGATATTACAAGCCACATTCATCATACTATTTCCCTCTTCGAGGGGATTAATATAAGCAATATTTTTGAGTTGAAGCCTGCCGTCGAATGTTGTATACTTTCCAGCCAATTTGATAAATTCCAGGCATCGATCACGGAAGCTTCCAGCGGCAAAGCGGAACTCGAATTGCTCGATGGTTCCATCTTTATCAAACGAGATACTAAATAAATTAAAAGAGACATCTAATCTTGACAAAAAGTTCTTATTTACCTAATTTTAATTAAGATAACTGACTCTCTTATTGCCAGTTTAGTTTCCAGCTACATTTACTATGAGGGATAATTATGATCTACACCAAAACCGGGGAATACGCTATCCGGGCTATTTTATTTTTAGCAAGACAACCGAAGGACAATTTAATTATGTCTTCCGAAATTGCAAAAAGCGAAGATATTCCGGCACATTATTTAGCGAAAATCTTACAAAGAATGGCGAAATACGGATACGTTGACTCTTTCAAAGGAAGAGGCGGCGGATTCAAAATTACCGAATTAGCAAAGAAAAGCTCTATTTTGGAAATTGTTGAACGTGTTGAAGGACCGGTAATAAACTTGAAATGCGTTACCGGGTTAAAAGAATGTTCAGATGAAAACCCCTGTCCGCTTCATGAAGAATGGGCCGAATTGAGAAATAGAATTTATAATCTCATTTCTAGTAAATCGGTTCAGGAAGTTGCAGGTAAATATTCCGAAACTTTGAGAAAAGCTAACTAATTTTAGTTGCTTTGTCTTTAGAATTTTTATGAGACCCGTGAATATTGAAACCTCGGGTCTTTTTATTTTAAACGCCTGATAATATCCAATTATTTCTTTACACCAATTCCAATCCCATCTCCAACAGTAAGTATTGTTGTTTTCAGTTGCGGATGTGAAAGAAAAATTTTATTGAATTTACGCACATGAGCTGTGGAAGTTTTATATTTTGAAGGAACATCTTCCGATGCCGGGCAGCCGTGCCATAAAAGATTATCAACAATCATAACACCCCCTTTCTTAAGAAGTTTCATTGATAGATTAAACAATGCTTCGTAATCTTCTTTGTCGGCGTCGATGTAAATCATATCGTATTTATTTTTTAATGAAGGGAGTACGTCAAAAGCATTTCCCTCGATTAAATTTATCTTTTTACCAAGCTTCGATCTCTTGATGTATGCCTTAGCTAACGGGATGTTGTGTTTGCTGATTTCTATTGTGTCAATCTTTCCTTTATCACCCAGTATACGCGCAATTCTTATTGACGTGTAAGCGATTGCCGTTCCAAGCTCTAGTACTCTCTTAGGTTTCTGGATAAGTACAAGCTGTTCAATAAACTCCGCGGAAGTCCACTCGAGTATCGGAATTTTTTTCTCTTTGGCGAAAGCTTCCATCTCAAGTGTTAATTCGTTTTCTTCAGTACGCAGTTCTTTAAGATATTCAAGTTGCTTGGGGATGATTATATCTGACATATAGCCCAACCTTTTATGATACTATTTATAGTTTCGGTCAAATGATACTATCTAAGAAAGACTAATTTTTTTGTAAAAAATTTCCCGTTGATTGATAAAGAGTAAAAGTATATCCCGCTTGTGCAAAGTCCTCCGTAATTATTTTTACCGTCCCAGTAAATAATGTTAGTCCCGGTTACAGCGATACCGTTAAAGAGATCGCGGATTTTCCTCCCAAGGAGATCAAAAATTTTCATCTCGGCGGGAACGGCATCCTTCGAAAGAAAAGCAATTTTCGTTTGACTATTGAATGGGTTGGGAAAATTCTGCAATAAAGAATATTCTTCAGGGACAAACGGTTCAACAACTATTCTACGCTGAAGTGTAATGTTCAAATCACCGTAAGTAAATCTGTAATCTTTCACTTCGGGTTCACGAAGCGAACCGGTTGTTGATGCTTCGTAAGAAAAATAAAACCGTACACTATCCCCCTGTAGCATTGAAGGAAAAGTAAAAGTATAGCCCTGACCTTCATTTTTTATTAGAGCTGCCCTAATAAAATTCTCGTCGTTAATTCTGTAGTTTATTGAAGGAGAACCGCTTTGATCTCCGGTGAAAATTTTATGCAATTTGAATCTGTTATTTTCGAATGAAAGGTTCGGGAAAGTAATTGCACGTTTCGCCGAAAGGAGTCCAAAGCCGTAATCATTGTCGGGGTTTTCTACCCTGTCCCCGCTTTCAATAATTATATTTCTCACCTGTACATTGCTTAGATGCGGATTGGCTGAAAGGAGCATTCCCGCTATACCCGTAACAATGGGGGCCGAAAAAGATGTTCCGTTAGCAAATACGAAAGGATTCACACCTGGGGATGCGATATGTATAAAAACTCCATCAGCAACCACTTCAGGTTTAAGCCTTCCGTCGTATGTTGGACCGCGCGAGCTGAAACTTGCAAGTTGATTAAGAGAATTTACTGCACCAACAGCAATTATGTTTTTACCGTCAGCCGGAACAGTGATGTAATACCATGGATCGTTACCTTCATTTCCCGCCGATGTAATTGTAACCATTCCTCTTTCGAATGCGAGTTCGGATGCAATTGTAACGATAGATGTTCGTCCGTTCATATCTTCGTAAGTATATGATTCTTCCCCATCATTGAAAATGTTGTATCCAACGGATGAACTTACAATATCCACCCCTATCGAATCCATCCATTGCAGGGCGGCAACGTAATTGTCTTCTTCAATGTTGGTTTCCGATGCCACATATTCTGTTTTGGCCAGTACAAAAGATGCGCTGAAGGATGGACCGATTAGATGACCGGGCGCATAACCACCTGTCACGGATAGTGTCGCCGTTCCATGATTGTGCTGGGTTGACGGATCTTCGGGTTCATTTGCTACATTGTAATCATTGAAAACAAAATCATACTCGGCAATTACATCAAGATTCTGAGTCGCCGGATGATTGCGCCAATCGAAACCGGCGTCTATCAAACCGATTATTACTCCCTCTCCCGAAATACCGAGATCGTGGATTGCGGGAACATCGCTCAACTCATACTGAATAAATGAATCGCCGTAATCGAGTGAATGATTATTACGTGATGTTTTCTTCGGAATATTATCTCCAACAGTAACCTCGTCCGGATATTTATATTTTAATTTTTTTACTCCCGTAACACGTTCGACAAAAGGAAGATGTTTAATTAAATCCAACTTCTCTTGAGACAAATAACAGGAAACAGCGTTTAGCCATTTCAATTTTCGATAAATTTTTATACCGAGAGCTTCGAACTCCCAAATATATTCCGGATTAATCGGTATGTCTTCGTAAGTGAGATAATTTTCACTCCCCATATTTTTTATTCTTCTAGCGATACTTTTCTGCGAGAGTGAATTTTCAACAGATAAAAATTCGTTTGAGTATTTGCTTAATTTGGTAGAAGCATCTATCCCTTTATCTTTAAGATAGATAAACGAGCGGGACTGCGGGAATGACGAACTCAACGCAGCAGCTAATAATAAGAGTGCAATTTTTTTCATGCGGTAATATATGAATTTGCGCGCTGAAGTTGAACCGATAGAATGGAATAATGACTCTAAAGCTGGTTAGAAATATAAGTGTGTCACGACTAGGAGCTTGTCCGAGAACCTCGTTGTTACGGAAGGTGAGCGAAGACGAACCCGAATTTTATCGTGTTTTGCAGACTTCGACTTCGCTCAGTCTGCCGATTATTAAGTTCTCGGACAGACTCTAGATCGTGACACACGAAAATTAATACTAGTTGACAAGCTTTGCTATACGATTCCAACGTATTGAACCTACTAATCGGAAGAAGTCACCAAATGAAATTTCAGGATTCCAAGACCAATAGATGAAAAATGCTTCTCCCACAATTTTTTCGCGGGGCACAAACCCCCAGAAACGGCTGTCGGCGCTGTCGTCCCGGTTATCCCCCATCATGAAATAATAATCCTGTGGTATTGTGTATGTATCAGTTTGTTTACCGTCAATAAATATCTCATTCCCTTCAACCGTTACAACACGCTTGCCGTGATTTCGATCAATCAATGTACGGTAAGTCTCAATATTCTGAGGAGTAAGTTTAACTACATCCCCTTCTTTCGGTACTATTATCGGGCCGTAATTATCTTCGTTCCATCCACTTCCCCTTGGGAATATCCTGCTGTTGGGAACACCTTCGGGAGTAATCATACTTTTTAGATATTGAATCTTAGGCGGTCGGTAAAATTCTTTGCTGTTAATGAAAACAACTTTGTTAATAATTTCCAATGTATCGCCGGGAGTACCGATACAGCGTTTTACATAGTTACTGATTTCGCGAGGTTTCAGTTCGTCTCTATCACCTGGATATTCAAAAACAACAATGTCGGTAGCTTCCGGTTCGGTAATTGCCGGTAATTGGAAATATGGAAGTTCAATATTCGTAAAAGGGATATTCCTTGGTGATGAAGAACCGTAAACAAATTTATTTACAAAAAGGAAATCCCCCACCATTATAGTCTGTTCCATCGATCCGGTAGGAACGCGGGATGTTTCGATAAAAAATGTTTTGATAAAAAATGCTGCCAGAGCGGCAAAGAATAGATTTTTCATAAAATCAAGAAATTTTGCTTGGGGCGTTTTGGGTAACGCTTTTTTCTTTTCTTCAGCTACATTCTCTGTGGACTTATTGAATATTCCCATGACTTCTCTGTTTAAATTTAGAAGAATTTATTAAATGATCCGTTGATTCATGTCGTTTCGATTCCGATGTTTCTTGTGGGGAGAAATCTTTTCTAGATATAAATTTTCAATAATTTCTCACCGACTAAATCCGGATTCGATTAGCCTGCTGCGAGCAGGAATGACATCTATACATTAAATTGTAAATTAGCTACTTTAATCATCCAATTGTAAAACTGCTAAAAAGGCTTCCTGCGGAATTTCAACATTACCTACCTGTTTCATCCGCTTCTTACCCTCTTTCTGTTTCTCCAGCAATTTACGTTTACGGGTAATATCACCACCGTAACATTTTGCCAAAACATTTTTGCGAAGAGCTTTAATGTTAGTTCTCGAAATTACTTTTGTACCTATTGCTGCCTGCACCGCTATTTCATACATCTGGCGCGGAATAAGATCTTTTAATTTTGTGCAGACCTTGCGTCCCCAGTCGTAAGCTTTACTGTCATGCACGATGATCGAAAGAGCATCCACTTTATCGCCGTTCAACATAATATCAAGTTTAACAAGGTGCGAAGGGTGATACCCAATAAACTCATAATCGAACGAGGCATAACCTCGAGAGATCGATTTCAATTTGTCGTAAAAATCAAAAATAATTTCGGATAAAGGGAATTCAAATTCAAGATCGGCACGCGTCGGATCGAGATATGTTGTGTTCTTGTAAATACCTCTTTTGTCCATTGCCAGTTTCATTATACTTCCTACATATTCACTTGGAGTTACGATCTGTGCCTTGACGAATGGTTCTTCAATCCTATCGAGATCCCCCAGGGCAGGCATGTAGGCTGGATTATCCACAATTACTTTTTCGCCGCTTTTCTTATAAGCATAATATTCAACGTTGGGTAAAGTTGTAACAATCGATTGATCATATTCGCGTTCCAATCTTTCCTGCACAATCTCCATATGCAGCATCCCGAGGAATCCGCAGCGGAAACCGAAGCCCAATGCAGCAGAAGTTTCAGGTATAAACATTAATGCAGAATCGTTTAATTTATATTTATCAAGCGCGTCTCGTAAATCTTCATAAGCGTCGGAATCGGTAGGATATAACCCGCTGAATACCATCGGTTTGATTTCTTTATAACCCGGCCATGCTTTCTCAGCGCCATTTTTAACATGAGTAATTGTATCACCGACTTTCGTATCGTGGACATCTTTAATGCTTCCGATTATATACCCAACATCTCCGGCTTTGAGTTCGCCTGTACGTTTTCTTCCCAAACGGAGTGTCCCTACTTCTTCTGCAAGGTACTCATTATCGTGAGCGAAAAACTTGATAGCTTCTTTCTCTTTGATTACACCGTTGAAAACTCTTATGTATGCAACCGCACCCCGATAAGCATCGAAAACCGAATCGAAAATGATTGCCTGCAATGGAGCGCTTTCATCCCCTTTGGGATGAGGAACTTTTTCAACAATTGTCTCTAGTATTTCATCAATACCCTGCCGGGTTTTAGCGCTGGCTAAAATGATATCGGAATCTTCGCAGCCGATTAAATCTATAATCTGACTTTTCACCGTATCGATCATCGCACTGGGAAGATCGATTTTGTTAATGACCGGGATGATCTCCAACCCCGCTTCAATAGCAAAGTAAAGATTGCTGATGGTTTGGGCTTCCACCCCCTGCGCAGCGTCTACAACCAATAATGCCCCTTCGCATGCGGCTAGTGAACGCGATACTTCGTATGAGAAGTCCACGTGCCCGGGTGTGTCGATTAAATTCAGCGTGTAAGTCTTGCTGTTGAGAGCTTTATATTTCATCTGGATAGCGTGGGATTTGATGGTAATGCCCCGCTCCCGCTCAAGGTCCATACTGTCGAGTAATTGCGATTTAGCCTCGCGTGCAGTGACTGTTCCTGTTGCTTCAAGCAATCCGTCCGCAATGGTAGATTTACCGTGATCTATATGCGCTATAATGCAAAAATTTCTTATATCTTCCATATCTTTCTAAAATTCTGAACGTTAAAGATAGGTATAGAAGGAAGGAAATTCAATTTTGTTGTGAAATGATTTCATTTTGTTATGTGCGGGAAACCTCGAACTTGATTAATTTGCTCATATTATCCTTGCTGCCCATTTCATTCTACTCCCCGGTTTAACCGTTCAGAGCTGTCCATTCCTACAATCCGATACAACTCATTTATCACAATCAGATTAGATGAAAAATTGGATCAACCAAACTAGTCCAGCTTACTATGGTTTCTATTTATCTGCCGATATATAGAATCTCTGTCTCTCATGTTTATCTTCTTTTGATCCTTTTCTATGTTTATTCATAATTTTATTTTCGTGGCACTTTTCATTTTTAAAATAATTTTTTCTTTATTAAAATTTGATAAACCAAAGGATGCTTTCTTTTACTTTTTATATAAACATTATGATATTATTTATTCAGAATCGGAACCTCAATGATAATCTGGGGATTGCTTTGACTCAAAAACAATAAATATTCTGTGATTTCAAACAAATACATATACATTTTTAATGGATAATTCGGTACATTGAATTAGGAAACTTAATTATTGCTTGCTTTATAAATTTTGACTAAATAAATTTAGAAGAGCGTAAGAAATTAAATGCTTTATAAGACAAAAATATTTTAAAATAAAACATGAATTAAAGCCATGAAAAAATTCATTAAGTATTTGTTTCTAACCGTTTTGGCATCTGTAATGATTTACAGTTGTAAATTGAAAACCGATGATGCAGGAGTGGTTGACCCCATAATTGAGGAAGGCTCAATCACATTAACAGGTTTAGTGTTGAGTAACTATTCCGGAAGTGCTATTGTCAATGCACTTGTTCAAGTTTACAAAGACACCCTGCTTGCCAATGCCACTACCAATACAAATGGTGAATTCAGCATTCAAGTTACTGTAACTGAAGACTCTGAATTAACCGTGGTTGTAATTAAAGAGAATTTTGTAACCGACACAACAAATGTATTCGGTGTAATGGATGAATCCATACAAGTGCCTGAAATTCGGATGATACCATCCACAAGCTCGACGGTAACTTTCACAGGCTTGGTAATTAATAATTCAACCGGCATTGCTATAGCGAACGCACTGATAAAAGTTTTTAACGATTATATTTCCGCAAATGCTTTAACGGAAAACAACGGCGAATTCAGTTTAACAATGACAATTTACGAAGAAGGCGAATTGTACATATCTGCTTTCAAAGAAGGTTATATAAGTGACACAACAGAAACATTCGCTCTTGAAAACGGGAATATTACTATTCCTACTTTTAGGTTGGAGCCAACCGCCGCAATTGAAGAAGGGTCTGGAGATGCAGCATCAATATTTTTATTATCTGTTTCGGAAAATACGCTTGGCATTAAAGAGAGCGGTAATACTGAAACAGCAACGGCAGTATTCCAAGTTCAAGATTCCAGCGGCAGGCCTATTGATTTAAACCATTCTGTTGAAGTTCAGTTATCAATTGCAGCCGGACCCGGCGGGGGTGAATACTTATTCCCTGCTTCCGTATCAACTAACGAAGACGGCAAAGCTTCCTTCACAATTAATGCCGGCACTAAAGCAGGAGTTTTACAAATTGTGGCGCAGATTGATATGCCAACCTTAACTCTACGATCTTTGCCTGTATTCTTTACAATTTACGGCGGGTTCCCGGTTCAAAGTAAATTTGAAGTAGCTTGTGACAATTTGAATTATCCTTACTGGGGAATTATTGGTAAAGAGATTACTTTCACTGCATACATGGGGGATAAATATACTAACCCCGTTCGCCCTGAAACTGCCGTTTATTTTAACGTTTTCGAAGGTGACGGAACGATCGGGACATTCTCAAGTTCGGATCTTATGGGAAGAGCCGCCTCAACTTATTTGACATATGGATTCCCAATTCACTCAACACTTGGCCCCGGTTTTTTTGAAATACAAGCTTCTACTATTGATGAAAACTCACAAACAATCAATACCAACACTGTAAGACTTTTATCCGGACCATCAATAATTTACGATGTTGCACCTGCAGCATTCGCAATTGCAAATGGAGGTAATCAAGTATTCACATTTAAGGTCTCAGATCAAAACGGGAATCCTCTTTCTGCCGGTACATCTATAAATGTTACGGTGCAGGGAGGGAACTTAAAATCATCTATGGAGGAAGCAATCATATTTGAGGATTTTATGGCTAACGGACCGGGATTAACCGAATTTAGCGTTACGATTTATGATGATAATACAGATATTGATGAATTGAAAAACGCGTCAATGAAAATAAGCGTAACCAGCCCGAACGGTAATACTAGTTATACCGTATTCGGCACAACTAATTAATCAACACTTTCCATAAAGAGGCTGTCTCATTAGGTTCCGTGTCATCACTTCTCCCAACAGAAATCGGGAGAAGTGATCTCATTTTTGGAATGAATTCAGGAGATTGCCTGCCTTGTCGGCAGACAGGTTTCGTCTTAAACTCCACGCTATAACTATTTCTTGACTTCTGAGACAACCACTTTTTTTTTGACCATAGAAAATATTTATATTTGGACATGATAATGTACAGAAATATGATTCTTTTGATAATCATAACTTTACCCGGAATATTATTCGCCCAAGTAAATTTTGGGAATTTCACTAATGCTTCTTCTTTATCAATCAATCCCAACGGCTTTATTTTTGTTTCCGATTTAGCCGAAAATGAAGTTTATAAATTAGATACACTGGGGAATGTTATAAAAACTATTGGGGGTTACGGCTGGGACGAATATTCTTTTGATTCACCTGTTGATGTTTTTGCCACAACACTCAATGTTTATATAAGCGACAAGAATAACAACCGAGTAAAGTACCTCGATAAAGATCTTAATTTTATATCCGATTTCACTTCAGATTTAATTGAGAATAAGGATTATTCTTTCGGCTACCCAACTTGCGCATCCGTTTCCAACCAAGGAGATCTTTACATTTTAGATTCCGATAATATTCGAATTTTAAAATACAATTTACACGGCCTACTGCTTCAAGAGATAGGAAGTTATGACGCCGGGGATTTTATGCTGTCGGATCCTTCCTCATTTGTTTTTTCGAACAATATGCTGTTTGTGGCAGATGGGGATAAATTGGTTATATTCGATCAATTCGGGATGGGATTGAATCAAATTAATCTCAATTTTACACCGGTAAACCTGAATATTTCATTCTCTAACCTGGTAATATCCGGTAAGGAAGATATATTCTATATTGATCTCTCTGAAAGGTCATTTGTCTTAAGACGATTAATTGAATTGGATAATTTACCGGGTGAGTTTGTAGATGCCGTGGTATTCAATCAAAAAATTTATTTGCTTTTAAATAACACAATTTTTGTATACAAAATTAATCCAGTTAAATAATGGATTCTCCCCTTTCTAAATTTGGGATAAAATTCCTTTTGCTAATATTTTCTTTGATTTGGTGTGCCGGTATTTTTGTCGAATTTTTAGTACCATATTTAAACGAAGCCGCATATCTGTTGCCGGTGTTACGCAAGTCATATTCACTCGTTTGTCACCAGGATAATTGTAAGTTAATAATTTATAATGGTCTTGCCACACTTGTCTGTGCCAGGTGTACAGGTTTATATATCGGGGGATTATTTACTTCCCTCTTCCTCTTTTTGCTGCCGCTAAAGAAACGGCTTCATATAAATTATCTTATAACTGTAATGATTCTAATAGTAATAGATGTGTCTGCTGTGAGTGCGGGAATTTATTCTTATTCCAAATACACTGCATTTATAACAGGTTTCCTTTTAGGTTCGGTAGGTTTTTTTTATCTTTACTATGGTTTGGAAAACTTTTTTGATGAATTGAAATTTAAAAGAAGAATAAATTGAAAAAACATTTAGCAGCTTTAGTGTGCGGTTTTGGAGCAGGGGTATTACAGGTTGTCCCGATTACAAAAAGTCTTACCTGCTGTGTTATTATCCCGGCGGCAGTTTTTATTGCTATTGTATTGGACAGAAAGGCAAACCGAGTGCCCGAGCATGAAAAGACCGAAACAAAAAAAGCTATTATAATCGGAGCATTCACCGGAATCTTTGCAGCACTCTTCGGAAGTTTTTTTGAAATTTTAATTACACTAATAACAAAAACAAACGACATCATTTTAGCTTTTCCCGAAATTCAGAATATACTGGATAACTTCCCCTTATCGGAGGAAGTCCGTACGGATGTAGTTGACCTATTCCAATTAATTATCGATGACATTCAGCAGACCGGGTTTTCATTATTTTACTCACTTTCGGTAGTTATCAATAATTTTATCGTCAATACGATTTTCGGTATTCTCGGCGGATTAATAGGCGTGCAATTAATTAATTCACGAATTACAAATGCCAATAAGCAGTAGAGAAGTAGTCAATGATAATCGCCCTAATATTTGCGCTTCATCTGATATTTACACTGATAATATTTACAAAAAAATACCAGGATGAATCGATTGCCGAAGCGCTGCAAAACGTTGCTTTGATAATTATTTTTTTCTTCGTGGGATGGCCTTTGGCTACAATGGTTATAAAAATTTTCAGCGATCCGAAAGGATTCGGCGTTCATTTTGATAGAGACACTATTGTGTTGTCTCTTCTTACAATCGGGGAATATTTCTTTTATAGAATTTACTACAAGGAATATTTTATTACTGAAGACGGTAAGGAAAAACAATTATAGCCGTCTGTTCGATTTGCTTACTGTTGGTTTGCAGAGGTTCAAACCTCCATTGACGCAAAGAATATATAGCCGCCATTTCAAGGCGAGTATCCGCTTTTATAAGAGGGAAAATTCTCCCGACTGTTCCATCGGGCAAAATTGTAAACCGTAGTTTAACATCTATTTCTTTCGATACACCATCAGGGTATTCGGGAAGAGTGTAACTGTATATTTTTCTCATTCCCTTTCCGCCGAAGTCAATTTCAAAACCGAAATTTCCTTCTCCTTCTCCAACATTTTCTTTGCCTTTATCGGCGCTATCACCTTCATTCAAAGGTTTAATACGGGGTGGTTCCGGTTTTTCTTCAATCTTATTTTCTTTTTTGGAGATTAAATTTTCGGTATCCATGTTTTGGGTTAATGGTACTTCAACCTTCTTTTCTTCAAGGCGCGTTACTTCTCTTTTGGGAGAGGGACTAGTAACTTCATCCCGGTTTTCATTGTTACCCAATGTACCGGATGAACTTGTTCTACCGAATGTACCGAATCCAACTGTTACAAATTCTTCTACTTCATGCTCAATTGAAAAATTGATAAGCATAAAAACAAGAATGAGCACAAGATGAGAAACAGCAGAAACAATATATGATAATCTTATTGATTTACGGTAGAACATTAAAATGACTGCTTTTCTGTTTCAATTGTGAATTTATCTATCCCTATTCCCTTTGCGGCATCAATTACTTTTATAACCATATCCAATGCTACATCTTTATCTGCTCTTATAATCAGATTATTTTCCCCCTCAACCTGGAATTGCCGGCTTAATTTACCGGCCAATGCGGATATTCCCACAGCTTCGTTGCCAAGGAATATTTTATTCTGCGTAGTTATAGTAACTATCAATCTCGATTGAGCTGACTGCTCATTATTTTGCGCCCCAGGTAATTTTACTTTCACGCCGGTTTGAATTACAAACTGCGAAGTAAGTAAAAAGAATATTAACAGAAGCATCACAATATCAGTCAACGATGCAAAATGGAAAATGCTCAACGGCTTATTTGACATTTCGAATTTCATTCCGGCTCCTATAAATCAATTACTTCTTCATCGTTAACGTCTTTGGAAGTGCTTTTACCCACTTGTTCCAAAACATCAACAACATCTGTTGATACAACTTCAATGTCTAAAACCAATTTTTTAATACCGGCTACAAGATAATTGTAAAATGTGAACGCAACAATACCAACAGCAAGCCCGAATGCAGTAGTTAACAACGCTTCCCAAATGCCTCCCGCCAAATCACTTGGATTTGCAGCTCCCTGAAGATCTTCAATTTTCATAAAAGCGCTTATCATTCCCGTAACCGTACCAAGAAAACCTAGAAGCGGGGCAACACCCGATATAGTTGCTAAAACCGATAAACCTTTTTCCAACTTATTAATCTCTTGTTTGCCCGCGCTGTCTATTGCTTCAACAACACGCTGATGGCCGTGGTTAACTTTTCTTAATCCTTTTTTTACTATGTTGGCTACCGGTGTTTTTTCTTCCATGCAATAACTTAATGCACCCGATAGATCTTTCCTTTTAAGCATTCCCCTTATCTTTATAAGGAAAGCAGGTACATTCATTCTCGACTTTCTAATAACGATGTATCGGTCAATTATAATAGCAACCGCAATAATAGATGCTAAAAAAATGGGGAGCATCAACCATCCGCCTTTTAACAGAACAGAAAGTAAATTCATATATATCCTTATAATTTTATGAACTAAAACTTAGTATTTTGTAAAAACCGATCCGCTTCGGTTGCCGAATTGAAATAACCTATTTTAACGCGGTACCATGTAGCTCTATATTTTTGAATATAGGCTTCAACAATAAATGCGTCATAACCCAATCTTCGCAACCTATTGGCTTCCGTTTCGGCTTTTACTTTGTTAGGCCATGAAGAAACCTGAACAAAAAATTTAACGCCGTCTGTAAATATCAAACCTCTTACAGACCTTTCGCCGGGAATGTTCCGGTACAGTTCACCCGGCACAGATGGTTGTGATTCAGGATTTATTGTTGATGGAGAAGGTGTAGTTAATGAAGGAGATGCGGTTTTCGGTTGCTGCATCAACCTGGTTCTTTCTTCTATCGGGTTTTCGTCCAACTGATTTTGCTCAGAAACCGGGGTTTTAATTTCATCAACAGTTGTTTCCGTTTCAGCCGCAACCGGTTGACGAGTTACTATTTCGGTTGACGCTTCATCTTGGGTTGGTGGAAGAGTTCTCTGAGTGGGAGCATCACTCCCCGGTGAGACAAAAATAAAAATAGAAATTACTATAACGGCAAAGACCCCGAATACAATTAGTAGGTTTCTGATATAAGTAGATTTGAAATTTGCTACTTTGTCATCCTCATCATCTTTTACAATTTGATCTTCGATAAGTACATTTTCCATTTCCTGTTCATCCTTATCTTCAAAAGTACTTTCCTCGCCGGTAAGAGATTTTTCCAATTGAATAAATAAATTTGTACTCTTCTCTTCATCCTTTTCAGAAAAGACTTCTACATCATTTTCATCTTTATCAAAATCGTCAACATTAATTGAATCCTCGTCATCTCCTTCCAACAATTCATCGCCCCAATCCCAATCTAGATTTTCTTCAGCATCATCCTCAGCTTGATTGCCGGTATTATCATGAATTTCAGAAGTCGACTTAAAATCATCCATGCCCCAAAATTTATCGGGGTTTTTGGGTTTTCGCACAGGGTGATCCGGGAAAATATTAAATTCTTTTTTGTCATCTATTTCCAATTTCGATAAATCGTCTGTTATTTCTTCCGAATCGTTTTTAGAATCATCGTAATTTTCAAACGATGGGAAATCTTCGTCGTTGGATTCTTCTTCTTTCATATCTTTCTCTGATTTTTTATCGAGATGATTTTCTGTAGCTTCAGCAAAATCATTTTTCAATCGAGGGAGTTTCATATCATCACTTATGGGCTCATCATCATCAATGCTACCCGATGTGGAATTTTCCGTCGAAGTCTTAATTTCTTTGTCCTCATCAAATACAAAATTGTTGTTTATTTCTTCTTCGGTATATTCAATGTCGTCTGTTAATTTATATATTGTCGAAGATACTCCAACCTGCTGTTGCCCGGCTTCAATATCTATACTGCTAAGATGATCTTCCCAAATATCAAAATTTTTTAGATGTTCCGATTCGGAAATAATCTCACCAACTCTTTCTTCAATGGATTTTTTTAGAAGGACATAAGATGTTTCATTGTCTCCCCCGTTTTTCGAATCGGAAGAGACAGGTAATATCGGTTTGCCAACACTAATGCTGAAAACACTTTCATCTAATTCGAACAAATCTTTTTTCTGATGCGGAACGTCTATTGTAAGAAACATTGCCCGCGCCCCGCTGGATAAATCCTCGGTAAGGGGTGAAAACACGATAGTATTTTTTGAATCGAATTCATTATGAGAAATAACCGTACCGCTGATTTTAAACGGCTTGATTTTAAATTGGAAAAATCCAATCCGGGGAATTTTTAATGTTTCATCCGTATCAAGTACATTAAACGTATTGTATATGAAAATTTCAAAAGCAAGTTCTTTTTCCGAATCGGAAACTCCCAGTACTTCTGCAATTCTTATTTTGAGCTCGTTTAAATTCATATCCCTTTTTCATACCTAAAAGAAGTAATTACCAATGGTAGTAAATACCGCCGATTATATCAAACGGAATATCTTCATAATTCTTCAGAATAAAATTATCTTTATTAAAAATATTATTGAAATTAACCATCACTTCAAAATTATCGGATAATTTATAACCCAGCTTACACGCAAGGTTGTGATAATCATTCAACTTCCCGAAGGCTGTCATATCTGTATGTATATTCAGTGCAAGATTATATTTTAATTGAATTCCGAAACCGAAATCGAAATTGTATGAATATACAAGTGACGATAAAACAACCGGTTGATATGGTATAAAGTCTCCGTTGGAATCGGTAACCTGCTGAACCGTAACATCACCATAAAATTGCCCCATAGGCCCAAGGTGAAAAACAGTATTTGCAAAAGCTTCAAAATTTTTTGCGTTGTTGACTGTTTTCAAATCAAATTTACCTGTGGCAGCCGCATCCTCGTAATAAACAAAGTTATCATATTTAGAATATTTTATACCGGCATTAATTTCAAAATATTTTTCAAATTCATATTTAACAGCAATTCTAATATTGGTTTTGTTTTTAAGCAACATGTTGTCAATGTTGGTAAAATTGTAATACCTATTTGCATCAACAAAATCAGTAATAGTTAAAAACTCGGTAGATGGAGAAAACTCTCCATACATAGAAAGATTTTTATCTAGCCTGAAACTAAATGCCGCGGTTGGCATGAAAAAAGTTTCCGTATCCTGCTGTGAGTAATAAGCACCAATCGTAACATGAATCCCGTTTACAGGTTTGATATTGACGGATAACCTGCCAGTAAAGTAATTATAATCTTCTATCCCGGTAAGATTGTTTTCCAGTAACTGCTGTTTGTATTCACCTTCCAGCTTAATGCCGAAATACTGAAATTTCAATTCAATAAAAGATTTGGCATTCAGAAGCATTTCATTAAAGTCGTTATCGGATAATTTGAAATATCTGCCTGAGAACTCCAACCCGTAATTTGCCGTATTATCAAATACATTTAGGAATGAAAGATATGCCAAACCATTTTGAGTCTTTCTTTCCAATGTTGGATTAAGCTGAGACCCGAAAAATTTATAGTTATCGCGGTAATAATTACCGCCGAAAGAAATTTTCAACCCAGGCATAAATCCCGATTTTGTATTCACATAAAAATCATTTCTTAAAGATCCCCCCGAAATGTTGTACCCGGCATTATCAATATAATCCTTGATGTTGGATGTCCACACATTTGCCGCTAACAGGTAATTATCCCAGTTCTGAGAAAAGTGAAATTCGCCGGCAGGCATTGTGTATCTTCCGGCGCCAACTTTCAATCCCCCTTCAAAGGCATCTTTCTTTTCGAACAGGTCAATTCTTTTACCAATATACCCGGAAGGTGCTGCAACAGAAAATTCATCAGGAGAATAAGAGGGTGTTAAAAATTCTTCCGAAAGTGTGGATATAAATTGCGCTTTCTTTTTTTCAACAATAGGAACATCCAAACTTTGAACACCTGTAATTACAAAATCGGGGAGTTCAATGCTTTGTCCCTTGTTATCGGTTTGGGCATATAAACTGACCGATATTATAAAAACGAAAATTAAAAATAAGTATCTCATAATCTATTCAATTTTTTATTAGCTTCTTTACCAAGTTCATCCCTCTGGTGTTTTTGAAGGACTGCTTTATACATCTCACGAGCTTTTGATTTATCTCCTAATTGCGCGTAACAATCTCCTAGTTTTAAGAGTGATTTTGTATACCATTCGTCATAGGTGGAAAAGATTGAACGAGTGCGTACAAAGACCGAAATTGCATCATTAATTTTGTTCTGTTCCAATAAAGTAACGCCGTAGTAATAACCGGCTTCAGCACCAATATCGTCAAGTTTTGTTTCTGTTACTTCTTTGAAAAGTATTTCCGCATTTTCATAACTTTTTCTTGCCAGTTCCATTAAACCAAGTTCGATTTTGGATTTGCTGGCAAAGATCGATCCGTCATAATAATTTATTATATGATCGTAAGTTTCATAAGCCCCCGCGTTATCATCCGATTTTACTTGAGCGGAAGCTTTTGCATATAAAACTTCGGGAAGCCTACCGGATAACGGAAATGAGCTAACAGTTTTTTCATACAGCGCAATTGCCGATGTATAATCCTTTCGTGCTTCAAAGATTTTTCCCAATTCAATTACAGCGGCAATTCCTACCTCCGACTGAAGGTGTTCATTTATTACATATTCAAAATTATCAGCCGCTTCGGCAGGTTTATTCAAAATTTGTTCGCACTTACCAATCCAATAATAAGCATTAGGAAGGAGTTTACTATTCGGATATGAATGAATGAATTCTTTATACCCGTTCTTTGCCAATTCATAATTTCCCAGACTGTAATAAAGCTCTCCTTTCTTAAACAACACCTGATCGCCGAAAGGGGAAGATGCATTATTTGCAACAAATTGATTGATGAGTGTGACTGCGCTGTCGGGTTCGTCTTTTGCGATATAACAATATTGAATTCCATTAACCGCGTCGAAAACAAATGGTGTGTTTGGAAATTCATTTATTATTTTCTCGTAAGAATTTATAGCCTGGGAATATTTACCTACATTATAATATGAATCGCCTATTGAATAAAACACAATAGGTATTAAAGGAGAATTTGGAAATTTTTCGGACAGTTTGGAATAATTTTCTATCGCTCCTTCAAAATCATTTTGTTGAAAATGTATCCAGCCGATAATGTATTGTGCGTCGTCGGCATACCTCGAATTAGGAAATTTTCTTTGGAGAGTTGTAAATTCATTTATGGCATCTTTAGGTTTACCTGCTTTAAATAATGCCTGGCCATATTGATAATAAGCGTAGTCGTTGTTCAAAAGTTTTCGATCTCGCAAAAAAACTTCTGCGTAAATATCGCTGGCTTTATCGAAATTTTTTGTACCGTAATATGCATCTGCCAACCTTAGTTTAACATCAGTCGAATTTTCATCATTTTTATATCTAATAAGGTAATCGTTAAAATATAGAACCGCATTTGTGAAGTCTTTCAGGTTAAAATAAGTGTAAGCTTTTCCGTATAGTGCTTGTTTACCTATTAAAGTGTTGGACAAACTTACGCGATTATAATGCCTAAGCGCCGCCGGGAAATCACTTTGGATAAAATAAGATTCGGCTAAATAAAAATTTACTTTCTCCGATTCGAAATTTCCATAATGAAGATACAAATCGCTGAGGTAATTAATTGCTTTATCATAATCGTCAAGGAAATAATTTGCAACCCCGGCCCCCAATATAGCACGGTTGCTAAGCGTTTCGCCTATACCTTTTATCTTCATGGCTTCCGAGAAATATTCGTATGACTTTTTGAACTCCTTTTTATCGAGACGAATTTCGCCTAACAAAGTGTATGCTTTGCATCTAACATTATTGTCATATGAATTTAAGGCTGTTGTTAATAATTCTTCCGCTTTGGAAAAGTTACCATTATTATAATTGATCACACCAACATTAAACTGTACATTAGGTATGAGCGGGCTTTCGGGGTATTGGTTTAGGAATTGTTCATAAATTTTTAATGCCGACTTAAGATCGCCGTCATATCGTTTACACTCAGCGCTCCAATAAAGTGAATTTACAGAAATAGTATCTCTACCTATGCTGGCCAGTCTTTCAAAAATTCGAAAAGCTTCATCATAATTTTTTCTTTGGAAATTTACCCAGGCTAATCCGAACCTGATTTGATTTGCTTTTTTTTCATCTGGGAATTTTTCCAAAATTTTGTTGTATATATTAGCAGCGTTATCGTACTCTTTTAACCTGAAGAAGGCGTTAGCTAAATAATACTCAGCTTCGGTGCGTTGTTCATCCGAAAGATCTTTAATTAAAGGGTCGGATAATTCAAGCACAACACTGTCATGCTCGCGTAAATTAAAATAACACATACCTATTCGGAACTGTGCAAACGGAGCCAGCTCGCTATCTCTATGGTAAGCCAGCAATTCGTCGTAATACTCAACTGCCTTTTTAAAATCTTTCGTCTTTTCATAAACCGTTGCCAATGTAAAGATGCTGTAATCTACATAACGGTTGTTCTTCTGTGACGATATAGCATCTAGTAAAAATTCCTGTGCTTCCAAAAATTTGTTTTCTTCGGCAAAAGATTCACCAATCCAGTAATATGCAGAACCGGTAAATTCCGAGTTCGGATAATCATTAAGAAGTAGAATTAGTTTTTCCCGGCTTTTACCGTAAGTCTTTTGACTAAAATATATGGTGCCAAGGCGGTAGAGAGCAGTAGCCCTGAAATTCGATAAGCTGTATTTATCTATAAAGAACTCGAATTCAGCCGCGGCTCCATTCAATTGTTTTAGATTAAAGAGACATTCAGCCGAATAATATTTTGCGGTTGAAATAATATAGCTATTTTCTTTTTCGAGAGCAGATACTTTTCTGAATCCCTCGTTAGCTTTTGAATATAAACCGCTGTTGTAAGCATTCTCCGCTTCGGAAAATAGTTCGGAAATTGATTGAGCTTCGACTATGGTTAAGCTTACAAAAAATAATGTGACGACAATGAAAAAATTTTTCATATTATATCTTATAAAATTCCGTAAACAATTATAATAAATAAACCGCCGAACAACCCGGAAAACAAATTAACCATATCGTTATTTATCCATTTATAACCTCTCATATGATCGGCTTTTTCGCCGCAGTGGAAATCGCGCTCTGTAATTTTTGCACAAACCCTGCATTGATTTTGAGATTGTATAGTAGCACCAAGATAGCTATCAAAAAGAGATCCCATCACACCGGCTAATATAACAATAATAAGATACTGAATTATATTCAGTTCAATCCAGAATATCCCCGATACTCCAATAGTCAATGCTCCCAAGAAGGCTCCGAGTGTGCCGATAATAGAAATACCTCCGGAAATTCCTTGTTCAACCGGTTTTAAATTTATGATGTTATACGTGTCGGTTTGTACCATTGTTCCAATTTCGGTTGCCCATGTATCTGCACAAACAGCCGCCAAAGCTGCCACATAAATAATGAAAAATATTTCGTTAGGCATAAGTTGATTTAATATTACTAAAATCCCACCGATTCCGCCATTGGCAAGTACTTGCATATAATCCCGCACGCCGGTTTTTTCAAAATACTGTTCAACCTTCTCATTCTGTTTTTTACGTACTTTCGACAAGAGGCTTGAAAGAATAAAAAAGACCATCATCGGTACGCTCCATTTTAGTCCTCCCAAACCAAAAATAAATCCTGCCAATAAAAAAGTTGCAACAGAACCATTAGCAGTTAAAAACCGAACTTTGTAAGATATGAATGCAATTCCCCCGGCGATTGCCAATCCGAATATGAAATCCAATACCAACACGGGATTCAGTGAATTAAAAAAAATGAATACCATAATTGCAGTAACAATTGGAATAATGAACTTATCAAACCCTCGGGATGAGATTGCTTTGAAGAAAGTTACTATAACGGATATTGATAAAACCGCAGCTAATAAAACAATATTGAAATAAATTGCTGTCTGCCCAATATAAATTCCAATTAAATAAGGTAAGCTTGATAAGATTAAAATGTTAACACAAAAAAAAGCTGCTAATCCTACTACCGATTTCTTGTCTGATGTAAGATTAAAAAATGTTTTTGCAAACTTATTCTGAAAAATGGTCGATATTATTTCCGCAATTAGATAAGTAGAAGCTGAAATTAAAATCACCCAATTGCAGCCGGGACAAAAGGTATAAATAATCAATAAAGAAAAGACAAAAAGTAATCCCTCACGTGAAACATTTTTTACATTGATTGATGCATCCAACAATTCCTCCGCTGCGGGGATCAAACCATAATATGTATATGATCAATCCGGGAAATCGCAAAAGTGAAATAGATTAATTATTTGATTCAATTGTTGTGCAAAAATACTTAAAAGGCTTTTTAATGCAAAAGATTATTATCACCGGTAATTATCGACGGGTAAAAAAAAACCCTCGCTAAAGGAGGGTTTTATAAAAAGAAAAACTCTATTTCAACATGTCGAGTTCATAATCACATAATTTTTTGTAAGTTGCGTCTTTTCTTCCGGCTTCAAAAGCTTCTTTAGCCTTTGTCAAATCATTTTTGCCTTTGAAAGCTTTTCCTTTATAATATAAAGGTCCGCCGACTGTTATTGTTTTTCTAGAATTGAGAGCATTGTCTGCAGCTGTTAATGCTTCATCATATCTACCCAAATCGATTAATACTTCCGCGAGTAATAAATATGCAGCGTCAAATTTAAAATTAGCAACGGCAGTATTCAGGTAATTAACAGCCTGTTCGAAATTTCCGTTGGTTTTTTCGGCAGCTCCCATTTTGGTATAAGACCTGGATATATATTCTTTAGCTTGGTTCTTTAAATTATTTTTTGGAGCTTTTGCTTCAAACTGGGTAAAATTATCTATAGCAAGTTGATATTGCCCTTGTTGGAAATAAATACCGCCGAGAGCATTATAACCAAAATAAGCATCAGGATTACTTTTGATACAAGCATTCAAAGCCGCAATAGCTTCATCATACTTTCCAATTTTTTTGAGTGTAACACCTTTTTGATAATGAATACGATAATCATTGGAAGTTTTTAGTGCTGATTCGTACTGTGCAATAGCATCGTTATAAGCGCCAGTTCTCATCAATTTATTTCCTTCGTTGTAGAACTTTGCCGCTTCCGGTTCCATCTCACCATTATTTTGCGCAAACAATGTAACAGTAAGTAACAACATCAAAAAGCTTGTGATTACTTTTTTCATGCCAAATCCCTTATATTTTTTATGATTAACAACTCAATTAAACCTAGTGCGGAAGGCGGGACTCGAACCCGCACGCTCTAACGAGCACTACCCCCTCAAAGTAGCGTGTATACCAATTTCACCACTTCCGCAAAATTTGAGAACTAAGATATGTCTCCATATAAAAAAAAGCAACACCTTAGTTCTTCCCTATGAGTTTTTAAAGAATTGATGTAAGTTTAATGCGGATATTATTACACTATATTATAAAGACCCGATCTAATTGCCTGGACGCATGCTTCTCGGGCCTTTCATCAGAATATTTTTTATCTCCTGCCTAAATCTCATTTCAAAAGCGAGTGCAGCGGCAATCTGTTCAGTTGTTAAAATATCATCTAATTTATTGAAAAAACGGACTCTTTCATCCACCATATCCCTTTCAATTTTAAGAACTTCTGTAATTTTTTTCTTAAAAATCTTGTCACTGTTTTCTTTTTCATCCTGTTGAATCAGGTTTTCAATTTCCTTAAAAATTTCTTCTCTTTTATCGATAAATTTTCTTTGATTTTCCATATGCTCGTTACGCCTAGCAAAAAATCTAATACTTGTTTCCTCGTCCAAATTAAGAAGTTCGATCAATTTCAGCTTTTCAAGCTGCTCGATTTTATTTCTTTGTTCCCAGCCGTATTTGGGTCCATGCTTAAATTGCTGTGCATCTATCGATGTAGAAATTACAACAATACTTATGATAAATATTATATATGCCTTCATCACTACTCCTAAAGAATTTTTTTATTTAACAATGATTTGTAGATAATCTCTATATTGTCTTCACTCAAATCATCATAATCATAATAATTATCCGTAACCTGATAATTAAATTGAACGGATAACTCTACTTCGCTATTATCCAGAGTTTCAAAATATTCCACAAGCGTTTCATCGTCCAATAGGTATTCGTCTATGAGTGAGGCTGAATATTGAGAAACTAATTGATCGATTGTACCGCTATCGGAATCGGCTATTGTTTCTGCCAAAATTTTTTCATAAGAATATGGAATTGATATATCGAAGTAAAAAACATTAATCAAAATAAATATTAAGACGGCTACTGCCGGAATTACCGGTACAAACCGCACAATAAAAGAATGTCTATTTCTCTTTTCCTTCCGGGTCATGAGACCTGGGAGAAGGTTTATAAAATACCTTTCATCAACATCAGCAATGCCCATCTCTTTTAAAGTGCTGAGATTCCCCCGGTATTTTTCAATTAGATGACTGAGCTCATCTGAATTCTTACATTCATTTTCGAAGGCAGTTTTTTGATCTTCAGCCATAAGACCGGTCAAATATTTCAAAACTCTTTCCTTATTATTTTTCATTTTCCATTAGCTCCATTACTTTTTTCAGTGCGTGAAAATAATTTGATTTTAATCCTCCAACACTCTTTCCAGTAATGTCCGAAATTTCTTCATAGGATAATTCATCAAAATTTCTCAGCACAAAAACTTCTCTTTGTTTAACAGGCAGCTTTTTTAAAACTTTCCCCAGTTTTGCAAGCTTTTCCTTATCATCAATATTCTTTACAATATCATTATGTGATTTTAACTCGCTAACTTCTTCATCATCAATAAAAATAAATTTCTTCAGCTTTTTTCTGTTCAACATATTCAAACTTCTTGTCGTGACTATCCTATACAACCATGTATAAAACGCAGAATTAAAATTAAAGCTTTTTAGTTTTTTATAAAGTACTAAAAGAACTTCCTGGGTTATTTCATCAGCGTCCATGTGATTGCCCAGCATGCGTCTTGCGTGCCAATAAATTTTAGTTTGGTACTTGCGAGCAAGTTCATTAAAGGCAGAATCACTCCCTTCAATAAATTTATTTATCAATTCAAAATCTTTATCTTCGATCATAAGCTTCACTATTCAAGCGTTAGACAAAATTAATCAATTCGGGGTTTAATTCACATGCATTTAAACCCTCTCACCAGTTGCGATGTCAAAGAGTTGAAACAGAAAACATAAACACAAATCTGGAGGAACATAAAATGAAAAGTCATATTATAACATTCTTAATGTTAATCATCTTTCTAACTTCAATAACATCGGTTGTTGCTCAGCCCAACCGACAAATGAAAATCAAACAAAATTTAATGCTTGAGAAACTTAATTTAACTGAAGATCAGCAGGAAAAATTCGATCAATTACACTATGCTCACCAGGAAAAAGCTATTGAGACCAGATCGGAAATAGCAAAAAACCGTCTTGAAATTAGAAAATTGATGGATAGCGATGAAATTGATCAATCAAAATTAATGCAGTTAACCAAACTAAATAATACGCTTAGAAATGAAATTCAAGAATCCCGTGTCCAGATGTGGCTGAGTATTTACAATGCTCTAGACGATACACAAAAAGAGATTTGGAAAGATAGCCGCACCGGATTCGGCCGAATGGGTATGCGTATGGAAAACGTTGGCCCACGCGGCGATTTTAGTGGAGAAGGACCTGGTATTGGAAGGAAAAGTAAGCATTGGAATATGCCCGGTAGACGTGGGATAAATCCTAATTGCTGGTGGAACTAATTTATTATTTATGCAGCCCCGCTCCGGCGGGGTTTTTTATTTCCCACTACAAATTCTCCCGCTATTTTTTATGTATTTCATATAAATTAGAATAATGTTATTTTAAAATCGTATTTCGATCTCCAGATAGGAGGGAATATGAAATTCGATGACCAAGTTTTCTTTTACTTACTGTTCGGAATAGGTGTGGGTATTCTTAACTGGTTTATCGCCAGGTGGAAATTAAGAGATAGATATTGCTGGTTTCTTTTGGGACTGGTTTTAAATCTACTATCTTTATTTATTTTATTTTTTCTCCCTTCATTACAGCCTGAATATCAAGGTAATCAAATTCTAACTGAGGATGACTATTCAGCACCCCACAAAAAGGCAAAATTAAAACAAAGATGTCTTTACGGTTTTTACTTTCTTGTAACCATATTTCTACTCTATATATTATTCCGATTGCTCCATAGGTTTATTGTATAAGAAAAGGAAGAAACAACAAGGGTTGTTTGAAGGTATATCCACTTCACTTTCTAATGCCCGGGCAGGCGAATGGATAACTTTAGCTACATCTTCCGATACAAAATTTTGTTTCTTGTTTTAGGAATGCCCTGATATGAAAGAGCGTGACAATCATGAACCGGTATGATTGATGGATGTTCCCCACAACCAAATTTATAAATTAATTCCATAATGGATTTATCGACAAATCCTTTAACTACGCATTTCCGCCGAAGGCAAAACTCTCATAAAAGAATGAAGCAGGCAAATTTATTATTTCACTTTTAATTTATTTTTATCCCTGCTGAATAATTCAGGATTGGATTCTTCTCGCGGAAGATATTGGGCAACTTCTTTTTCAATTCCCTTTGCTTGTTCCGGATATTAAGCAAACTTCTTTATCCGATAATTATAAGTCGCCTTTGATCGGCCGGAGAACAATATCTTCCGGAATAATCGTGGAGTTGTTTAAATAAAGATCGAATACAAATTTAGCAATATCATCGGGAGACATCATCCTATTAGAATATTTTTCCAAGGCTGTATTAGGCCATATGGGCGTCCTAGTAGCCCCAGGGATCACATTTATGACCCTTATATTGTAATTCCTTACTTCTTCCCGTAAAACCTTCACATAGGCCATCAGCCCTGCCTTAGAAGCGGAATAAGCGCTGCTTTCAGTAAAGATTTTCTGAGTAACAACAGAAAGGATATTAATGATAGTCCCCTTCTTGTTGGCAATCATTTGAGGGAGTACTGCTTTAATAGCATAAATAGCTCCCAGTAAATTAGTATTTATGATTTCCTGTATATCTGATATTTTATTCTCAGAAGCTTTAGTAAAAGAAGTAACCCCCGCATTATTTATAAGGCAATCAATTTTTGATTTTTCAGAGATCAGTATTTGCGTATTGTCAACTTGCTCATACTTAGAAATATCCATGGGATAAACTTCGTAAAGGTTTCCTTTTTCTGTTAGATCGGTTTTTATTCTTTCCAACTGTTCGCCGTTCCTGGAAGAAGCGGCAACCTGGAATCCCCCTTTAACGAATTGAATAGCTGTTGATTTACCAATACCGGAACTGGCGCCGGTGACCCAAATAATTTTCTCTTTATTACTCATTATATTTTTCTGTGTGAAATAAGGTTTAAGAATTCTGCCCTGGTTCGTGCGTCTTCCATAAAGTCACCGTGTACAGCACTTGTTGTTGCAATTGAATTTTGCTTTTCCACGCCGCGCATCATCATGCACATGTGTTGTGCTTCGCTTACCACGGCTACTCCTGTAGGTTTAAGATAGTGGTCCAATGTATCGGCTATCTGCTGGGTCATTCTTTCCTGAACTTGGAGACGGCGTGCAAAAACATCCACTATTCTTGGGATTTTACTCAAACCAACAATTTTTCCGTTGGGGATATAAGCGACATGAACTTTACCGAAAAACGGCAGCAAGTGATGTTCGCACATACTGAAGAAATCAATATCCTTCACAATCACCATCTCATCATATTTTTCGTCAAAGATAGCGTCATTCAACACTTTATCAATATCCTGGTGATAACCTCGTGTTAAAAATTCATACGCCTTTGCTACCCGTTCAGGCGTTCTAAGTAATCCTTGTCTTTCCGGATCCTCTCCAATTTCGGCAAGGATATTCTTTACATTATTTTCAACAATTTCTAGTTTCAACCTATATCTCTCCTTTATATTCGACAAAATTGTTTTCGGTCTCGTAAATTTTTATTGAGTAAAGTCTTCCTTTCGGTATCACATTTACCAGTTGTTCCCATATACCAACGGCAATATTTTCAGATGAAGGAATCCTATCTTTAAGAAAATCCACATCCAAATTCAGGTTTTTATGATCAAGCTTTTTTATTACATGCTCCTTGATTATTTTTTTCAGCATCGATAGATCAATTACATAGCCTGTCATTGGATCAATATTACCTGCAACAACAACTTCAAGAATATAATTATGACCATGCCCGTTCGAGTTGCTGCATTTACCGAACAATTTTTCATTTTCCGCATCCGTCAAATTCTTGTTATACAGCCTGTGGGATGCGCTGAATACTTCCCTCCTGGTAACGTAAACCATTTCTAATCCTAAATTTTATTTCAATACTTTTAGTACTTCTTCTGCATGTCCTGCAACTTTTACTTTAGGGAAAATTTTTAGAATTTTTCCGCTTTCATCAATTACAAAAGTTGTTCTTTCGATTCCCATATATTTTTTACCGTACATACTTTTCTCTTTCCAAACGCCGTATTTCTCCAAAACCTTTTTATCAACATCGCTCAATAAAATAAAAGGTAATTCGTATTTACCGCCGAATTTTTTATGCGATTCAACGGAGTCTGCGCTAACACCAATCACTGCTGTTTTTAATTTTTTGAAGTTAGGAAATTCATCACGGAACGCGCATGCTTCTTTTGTGCAGCCCGGAGTATTATCCTTGTGATAAAAATAAAGAACTACTTTCTTTCCGGCAAAATCTTTTAATGAAACTTTTTTCCCATCGCTGTCTGGCAATGTGAACGTCGGAGCTTTTAATCCTTCTTTCAACATCAGTTTCTCCTTTTGTACACAACAAACATAAATGAAATTAAATTGTAAAAAAAAATCCCCGCGAAAAATAATAAACTCCGCAGGGATAAAAATATTAACCGATATTTTGGAGAGCCGCTTTTATAGCGTCATAGTTGGGTTCTTCGCCTGCGTTTTCCAATACTTCCGTGTACCGAATGATACCTTCTTTATCAATAACAAAAGCTGATCTTTTAGCCACGCCATTGTAGTCGAATTTACCCGGTCCGAATACATCGTAAAAAGCCTCATACTTTTGGCAAACTTCTTTGTTGAAATCACTCAACAAGGGAAAGTTAAACTGATGCTTACCCATCCATAATTTTTGTGCGAAGGGGCTGTCAACGCTCAATGCCAGGACTTGTGCGCTGAGATCACTATATTGTGAAAGTCCGTCGCGCATAGAACATAATTCCTTTTCACACGGCGCTGTATTTACCAGCGGAAAGAATAAAAGAACTACATTACTTTTACCTTTGAAATCACCCAGAGATACATCTTCCAAATTATGATTTTTTAATGTAAACCCGGGAGCAACATCACCTACTTTTAATGCCATAATTATCTCCTTTTATTATTCGGCCTTACGACCAATTTTAACAACACATTGAAATTCAACTTCGCCCTCCGAATTAACCCGGCCTCTTTCTTCAATTACTTCGAACCAGGCAATCGGTTTTTCGGCATTTACTTCTTTAACAACATTTTTTATTGCATCGCACGGGCACTCCGTAGAGATTCCTACGCGTTCAATTACTTCAAAAAACTGAGACATGATAACTCCCATTTAGTTATAAAATTTTCCTACTCGATTTTTTTGTGGAAAAAATTTCTTAATCAATTATAAGGATACGATAAAAACCTTAGCTTCAAAATTAAACAGATCGGGGAATAATTTAGTTCACTAGAGAAAATAAGACAACAAGATTTGTTTATTAGATTGAGAATATCTATTTTTATGTAGACTCAATCTAAATAATATTCAAGAGAAAATTATGATTAATGAAGCAAAAGAAAGATTTACTCGATACCTAAAGGAAGGAAAATTTAGAATTACCCCCGAGCGGTTCATAGTTATGAATTATGCCCTCGAGTACATAGGTCATTTTGGTGCCGATGAATTATTTATAAAAATGAAAAACGACAAATCGACAGTTTCACGAGCAACTGTTTACAACACATTGGATTTACTCTCAAACTGCGACTTGCTCTCCACAAGACATTTCGGCGATAAGATTAAAAGATACGAATCAAACTTCAACAGGAAAACACACGATCATGTTATTTGCGACAACTGCGGGAAGATTAAAGAATTTTCGAACGAAATAATTCAGACAGTTATCGACAAGGTGAGCGAAGAACTTGATTTCGAAGTGACCCATTATTCATTCAACATTTACGGTAAGTGTAAAGATCATGAAGCCTGCAAACGAAATAAAAACCAGTGAACTCACACTTAATAAAGTCAACCGCGGCTCTAAGATAACCATCATTTCACTCCCTGCGGGAAACATGAGAACGCAACTGATAAGAATGGGTATCACCGAAGGAGATTCAATAACATGTATTGAAAATCTTCCGGGAGGTACGATAGTTATTCAAAAAAGCAGGCAGGAAATTGCTATTGGGCACTCCCTTGCAAAAAAGATAATTGTTATTCTTCAATATGAGTAATTTATGAAAGACGATAGCTTGCTTAGCAAAATAGATTTCGATAAATCAAAATTAACATTACATGATGCATCCATAATTATTAACAAAACCAAAAAGATAATTCTTGCCGGGAATCCGAATGTCGGTAAATCTCTTATCTTCAATCATCTAAGTGGAATGTATGTAGATGTTTCCAATTTCCCCGGTACAACAGTTTCGATAACAAAAGCAAAATATAAAGATCACGAAGTTTACGACACACCCGGTATTTACGGGCTTTCGGCATTCAACGAAGAAGAAATTGTGGCTCGCGATATCATATTATCGGGGGATATTATATTAAACGTAGTAAATGCCCTGCATCTTGAGCGCGATTTATTTTTTACGCAGCAGCTAATTGACATGGGATTGAAAGTATCGGTTCTTTTAAACTTTACAGACGAATTGAAAAAAAGAAAAATAAAAATTGACACCGAAAGGTTGTCAAAACTCCTCGGAGTAAAAATATTTGAAACTTCCGCTGTTAGTAAAGAAGGCTTTGATAAAATTGACGAAGCAATTGAAGCTGCGGCAACCGGCAACCGGCAGATGGAACTTGGCAAAATTTTACACACACTGAATGAAAATGTTAAATCCCCCGCCTCTTCCCTGCTTATAATGGAAGGAGACACAAGCCTGGCAAAAATTTGCAACGCCGAATGCGGCAGCCCGGACGAAAGAGAACTGATTTTCATCAACCGCCGTAATCGCATAAACGAAATTGTGAGCGAGGTAGAATCGGAAGATTCTAAAAAAGGAGAGTTTTTCAGTAAGCTTGGTAAACTGAGTTTGAATCCTATTACCGGACTTCCAATATTAGCTGTTGTATTGGTTCTTGTCTATTTTTTTATTGGGGATCTTATTTCCCAGCGCGTTGTCGATTTTACCGAGAATACATTAGGCAAAGAAATTTTTGAGTACAACGTAAAATCATTTGTAGCAGATTTTACATCCACTCAAATTAATGTTGATATCCTAGACGAAAACGATAATTTAATCGATAATAAAATTTTCAACTTCCCACAGGGTAAAAACGCCGACCCAGTATCAGCTGACGAATTCCGCACATTTTCTACTCAACCGAACTCAGTTTCCGATTTTACTTTCACTAATCCTATTGCACAATTATTCTTCGGAGAATTCGGTATCATTACAATGACAATCACATACCTGTTCTTCTTGTTGTTTCCGCTGGTAATCGGATTTTATTTTGTAATGGCATTACTTGAAGACAGCGGTTACCTTCCACGGCTTGCTACAATGCTGGATAAATTTTTAACCCGTTTCGGGCTCAACGGTAAAGCCGTTATCCCGATCATGCTTGGTTTCGGATGTATAACTATGGCTAATATAACAACTAGAATACTAGGCACCAGTCGAGAGAAATCGATAGTCACGGCAATACTGCAATTCGTTATTCCTTGTTCCGCTCAACTTGCGGTAATTACGGTTTTATTGAGCAGCGCCGGTGCGGGTCCACTATTGATTTACATTGTTACCATAACAACCGTACTCATTGTATTATCTACCTTAATGAATAGAATACTTCCCGGTGAAAGTTCTCCACTTTTATTAAATTTACCTTCAATGCAAATTCCTAAAATCGGCAACATAATAAGAAAGACAATTTTCAGATCGTATGCTTTTATGAAAGAAGCGGGGGTTTGGTTTTTCGTTGGTGCACTCGGTATCGGTTTAATGCAAATATCGGGATTGCTGATTATATGGCAGGATATTCTTGCTCCTCTCACAACCAATTGGCTTAAACTCCCCAAAGAAACGGCAACCGCTTTCGTGATGGGAATGGTACGCCGTGATTTCGGTGCCGCCGGTTTGTTTGATATGAGTCTTACTTCAATGCAGATTTCAGTAGCCATTATAACAATAACATTGTTTGTTCCGTGCATTGCATCATTTGTGGTTATGTTGAAAGAAAGAGGATGGAAAGAGGGATTAACAATATGGTTCGGCACTTGGATTACTGCTTTCACCATCGGCGGTATTGTTGCGCAAATATTGATATGATACTAAAGTAAAAGTTACATCCTCAAATTATTGTTCTTACTTGGCCATCAATAACTTTTGAATAAAAATTATTTGACCAACTCGTAACAAATATATTTGTGCCCCATGTATTTAGAGTATATTTCGCAACTAATAGATTACTCCGTTACCAGTCCGCTCCCAGAGTTTGCTGCGTAATTCAAATTATATCATCTCTTCCGGAAAGAATTTCGCTGATGAAAAATTAAAAATTCTAAGACAGTTTAAAACAGTCCTCCCCCCAATTGAAAACCTAAAGGGGACAACAAAACCATAATCTGATATTTAAAATCCCGAACATAGAAAGGAGTGAGAAATCTTTTCATTAAATTAATTTCCAACATTAATCGGGTAAACGAACGAAATTCTCGGTTCTACTTTCCTCTGTGTTTTGAATTCCAATACATTGTTATCGGCATCGCGCACCGGGGTAAACGTCCAATGATAAACAAGTGAACAAATAATGTATGGCATCGGTTTGTACCCAAACTCTGCATATAAATGTGAGCGGTCGTCGGTTTTAAATAGATCCCCAAAATCTTTAATTTTCATTTTATCATATCCTGCACGGGCAACATATTGCGAGCCGAACGGAGCAATCTCTGTTGTTAAATGAAGTATCCCGCTTTCGTTATCGTTATCTAATTTCTGAAAACTTCCCATTACATGGAATATATTTATAAGACTTACCAGCATTTCGCCGTAATAACCATTTCCCTGAGATTTTGCCTCTTTCAATTTCTGTACTTTACTAATCTGTGCATTCCTGTTTTGAACAAAATTAAATCGCTCCAGTTCATAAAATGAGTTAAAGTAAGATGGGATATAATTATCACCATTAAACCTTCTTTCAATTCTGGCTTTGATATCCAACACTCCGATTCCTTTTATATCCGCCCAAAAACCTGTAGTGCTGCCGCTGCCGAATCCAATGATTTTTACAAAATCAAAATAAAAATCCAAATCAACTTTATCCGACCTGACAATAGGAAATTCCAGGTCAGTCCCGATTATAGAAATCGCTCCCTCATCTTCCGTAGCAACAAATCTATTCTGAACAGTATTAAATTTACCAGATATTACACCTGCTTTATCGTGCAAATCCGTTACATATGAAACTCCTACTTCCACTTTACCCAAAATCGGTATTGAAGCCAATTCAGTTAATTGCAGCGGTCGGGCATAAACTCTTAATCCCATAATACCTTTTTCCCCTAATGAGGTTATTACCGACTCAAATCCGTATAGACCGAAATCAGCATCTAACTCCAAACCGATTTTACGTGTATCATAACTTGGGCTGTTATTATACAAATACATTATACTTCCATGGCCCAGTGTGGCAAAATCGAGACCACCCATTCGTGCATAAATTTGGTCTCCCTTCTCTCCGTATCTTAAATATCGTATAATGCTAAGGTAATCGGATAATTCATTAAAATTTTCTGTACGTATTTTCCCGTCGGCGCCGTATTCCAACTTAAAGTTCAATCCCATTCCGTATTTACCTAACGAAATTTCAGGAAAAAGGTGAAACGAATAATAAGGGGCACCGTCTATCCATGTTACGCCCAAACCCCCGCCGAGTAATCCTTCATTAGGATTGGGAGAAATAAATTGGGCTTTGAGTGTTGTTGTAAATAAAATAAGCAGAAGTGCGATTGATATCTTTTTCATGGGAAATATATTTTTGTGTTTGGTTGAATGAAAAATAAATAATTGTGGAGAGATTGACAATTAAAGAATCCTACCGCAAAATAAATGCGGTAGGATAAAATTTGATTATCGTATTATTGCAAGTTTCTGTGTAACATTCTGCGATTCACCGTCTTTAGAAATGATAATTTTATAAAGATAAACACCGTTGGCTACAAGATCTCCGTCCTCATCTCTACCGTCCCAATAGATTCTGTTGAAATCAAAATTTAAGTCAGCGGCGCCCCGTTTGATTTCTTTAATCAACCGGCCGGCAATAGTATAAATTTTAATCCGCAATTCATCCGGTACTTGGGTTAATTTAAAAGTGAAGTAAGTATCGTCAGCAAACGGATTAGGATAATTATATACATACAACAATTTTGTATTCTCTTCTACTAAAAATGATTTTGTAGTACCTGCTGAATCTACTAAATTGCCTACTGCATCACTCGCCATAACTTTGAAAACATATTCACCATCCTCAAGATGCGGACGGTACTCAACTGTAAATTTAGGATTAGCATTTGAGAATGAATAACTGATAGTTTCAATGTTATCCGCAAAATAAACCGGTTGATTATTCAAATACAACTTCACTACCGATGTATCCGTGATACCAAGTAAAGATTCGTCGGACAATTCAATTTTAATTTCCGGGTTTGGTGAAATGTAATCGCCGTCGAATATATCGGCACCATCGAAAGTAAGTTTAAGTGATGGACGTGTAGTATCACCCACCACATAAAACGGCATTGTGTAAAAGTTATTGTCCTCGTACAATTCGAGTATGTCATCCCCCGAATCGATATTGATGAAGAAAGATTTAGCTCCGCTGAACGATGCAGTGTTGTAGTTGACTTCGAACAATTTCCGTTGTTCCACGCCTAATGAATCGACCAGCTGCTCAAAAATTTTCTCGTGTGTGTTGTCTGGATTTACAATATCCACTTGAACGGTAAAACTATCAGCGACAGTCTCACCAACGTTGTAGACGTAAAATGAAAGGTTTGCGTCTTCTCCCTGATCAAGTGTATCCCTCTCCAGCCAGGTTACTTGGTAGTTTGTGCCGAGTTCGGGAACGCCGGTATAGTCAACGCCTAATTTTGATAGAGATGGACTAGCACCATTATCAGAAGCATTAAATTCTGATAAAATTTGTATGTATGGATAGTAAAAGTTATTTAATGTGGATAAATTCGCAATACCATCTACAAATGTTAGTTGATCAAGAGTGTCCTGAACTCCGGAGATATTAATACCTATAGGCTTGAAAATAATAGATGAATTTTCGGGTTCATTAATTGCGACATTCAACTTCTCCCATTTCGAGGCTGGACCAATTTGAGTAGTAACTAACCTACCAAAATTATTAGGACGGATAATTGTAGTATCAATTGATATAATCCCTTCGAAAGTCTTTCCAAATTTCTCCGGGACAGTTCCTGGAATTGAATTCTTCTTTCCTATCATCACCCATGCATAACGCCACCCAACACTATCTATTAATACGCTCCCGAATTCTTTAATCTTATTTTTTAATGTCGCTGATAATCTTGACGATCCTTCATCACAAATAGCGAAAAGTACGATTTTGTTTTCAGGTATTGCATCCAGTTTTGCGATATAAGCATTCACCGCAGAAACGCCGTCAAACAGTAAATTGTATCTATGATACTCTTCAAACTGTAATGTTGCCTCATCAAAGATAGCTATGTGATGCCCGATAGAACCACTCTCCTCCATGTAATTAGCACCATTGATAATGCCAAGCGCTGTTTTACCATCATTAAACCCTGCTGAAAATACTTGTAAAACATTTTTAACATCCCCAAGCACTAAGGAACTCCCATTCTCCATTCTTAAGGACTCATAATTATGCCCAACAATACTATTACTATCTCCTATATAAAATCTTGGGCCTTCAACATTTATAAAAGAAATTGTAGAAGAATATTCACTATTTACAATATCCTCCTTTGCTCTAATGTAGTACCTAGCATTCTCTATTAAGTTGCCAAGAGAAATTGTTGTCATAAAAGTATCAATGGGTTGTACGATACTTTGAGAATCATCAAAATCGGGAGCTACATCAACATCAATCATTAATCGCTCCAAATCATAATTAGAGTATGATGGATTTAATAATTTTATTTCTTCGAGACGGCTGTTATACACATTGCTTGTAAGTAATGGTTTTACAGCATAGCTTGGTACAATTAAGTTGAATTGAGTAATATTATTATTTTCATACAATTCATTATGTTTCTGATCGTAGTCTAAATTGACTCTAACAGTATGCGCTCCTGACTTATCTGCAATAGGGAAATTTATTCTAACAGAATCCACAAATAAAGGAATGGGTAATTTTAAAGTCCTCGTATAAATTGATTCATTCTCATAGATTTGTTCAATATTGATATAGAATGAATCAGCATATACTTTGCCATAATTATAATATTTAATGGATAAGCCAAGAGAATCGCTTTTATCCGAATATTTCTCATCTATGATTGTTATTAACTCATTCGAAATGCTAAAATCTACCTTATCAGGTATTCGCAATTTAACAACTGGATCCCCGAATAATGTATTGCATAAAGTAAAAACATAATTCGCATCCGAAGAACCATAATCACCAATCATTTCTATTTTCGATTCACGATGGATATTACCAACATTGTATAGAGAATCGTGTAATAAATTTTCGTAAAATAAAATTGGAAATGTTGTTGATGTAGAAGTAAACCCGAGAGAGGCATTACCAATATAATTAATTGCCTGGCCATCCTCTTCATTAATAAATAGTTCTGCAAATGATATTATTTCCGGTTCGCCGAATTTTCCTGTAGAGCAACCAAAGTCTGTGATTAATGGATTGATATTAACTGAGTTAGATAATTGGCTTGGCAGCACAATTGAATTATCCCAAATCTGAACTCCGCTATGGCCGATATAAGAAATGAAATTTGCTCCAGCACTAACAAGATTGTTAAATTGAGACTCCAAAGGTCCAAAATCAGATTTAGGAGAAATTGTTTTATAAAAATGATTACTCTTACCCCCAATTGGAAAACTTTCAATTATGGATTGTATATTTTCATTAACAGCCCTCAATGATATTAACTCAGATTCATTATCCCCTTTCCCACCTGAAAATAGTAAATAATTTTTATTAGCCTTGTCAAAAGGTCTTGCAAGATGATTCCTGTGCTTATTAAAATAATAATTAAACTCATCATTGTTTTTAACTGGAAGTCTACCAACGTTCATTGAAGGAATGGGTACATCAGTCTCATTCCAACATACAAACCATGTATCACTTTGAGGAATACCGTAGGACGGTACAAAATCTATTACTTCAGGTATCCCGCGGAATATGGTAGAGTTTTTGTGATAGTCATAATTGGCATCTCCTACTAAAAATAAATACTCTGGTTTTGGCTCTTGCCAGACATTGTATGCATTTTTTAGAAACTCTCTTATAGGTTCAGGTGAATAGAATCCGAAATTAAATTCATCATAAATATCAAACACATTTACAACCTTGGTTGAGAGTTCATACTCTTCTTCGATGAACCGCGAATATTCATTTGCAGAATTTATGAAATCCGGATGTGTAATTAGGATATAATCTACTTGAAGATTCGGATCAATCAACTGCACAAAATTTTTCTGATATATGATTTCCGGCTTCGGAATCTTATTTTCATTTATTAAATAATATTTAATCCCATTTTGCACTGTGTCTGGGAAAGTTAAAACACCTGCGTCAAACTTATAGTTGTCTATTCGTTGGTACTCTGAATCAGAGAAAGTTTTGTATAAAACTAGGTCGCCAGTATCAATGACATTGTTTATAATAATTTCAGCAAATTTTTCAGCATCCAAATTTCGAAACCCAAATCCCAGAGAATCGCCATTAAAAATCAGTTGACGAGGATATTCTATCTCATACCAATCACCAAATATCGCGTTTAAAGACGCTTCAGTAGCAAAAGAAACTAATTTAATTGTGTTAATACCATTATTTAATAGATCAGAATTGAATTCCGCTTTTAATACTTTCTGTGTATATCTATCGAAGAAACTTTGATCAAATACTGTTGGATCATTATTAATTTTTATTCCAAACTGATGCGTGTTTTCTTTTATATCCCCGGCCTGGCTTTGAATTTTCACAAAAGCTTTTGCAGGTTCATTGCCATAAATATTTTCTAAAGTTACATTTAAATTTCTTGTCCCTACTCCTTGTGTCCACCAAATCCAAGTTTCATTTTCAATCCAATCCGGGAATTGGCGTCTCACCAAATTATCGGTTGAATAATCCATCCATGGATTTTCCTCGATGTGAATAAATTCGTCAAAGTAACGGATACTATCCTGAGGATAAACTGTATAATCCAATGTTGTATTAGTTCTTACGCCGGCTTCTCTTCCCCATGTTAACCAATAGATTGTTTTTTCGGAATATCGGTCAAGATATTCGTTGTATGGTGTATTGTACTCACTCGTCTCTCTGTGATGACCGCTATAATTACGACATCCAATAAATTCTATATAGTCGTTTTCTTCAAATACATTTAATGCCCCATCACTCACAAATACCGGTATCTCAACTCCACGTAAAATTAGCTTAATAGTAGCCGGATCAATTTCAGCCAAGTCAATTCCTAGTTCACTCAGATCACTACCATAGACTCTGGCAATCCCATCGAAATTTACAGCAAGTTTCACATACTCATCACCATAGTTTATCCAATCATTATTTGTTTCTTCGAATGTTATCCTTTGTCTGTTTGTTATTATAGGGAAAAATTTTGTGCTCAGAATGGCTGAGTTAATACGCTGATAAGTATTGCTATCTCTTCTCTCAAATAGATTTACTATATTTTTATCGCCTTCAAAATTGAGTGTGATGATAAATTTTTTATTGGCAATAGTCGATCGATGTTCTGGCAAGTAAATAAACTCATTTAATTTAAGATGCAAACAATATTCATCTTCCAGCCATAGGTAACCAATAATTTTAAATTCAGCTTTAGATTTAATATCAATAATTTCATCAACTTTCCTATAACTTACGATTGAATCATTCTGCAAAAATGGTTCGTAATTTATCTCAGGTATTGCCGAAATTTCTTCCCTTTCTAACACGTCTATTGTAAGATTAGGCTCACTCCCCTCCGGGATTGCAATAAATATATCACTTGTTGGTAGTATGAAACTCCCCGGTTTTCCTTCATCACCAAAACCGCTGAATTTTATTCTATTAATTCCATTTTCTTTATAGATTTCTTTTGTCCTGTTGTTTACTTCAACCGTAATTTTATAGGTTTGTCCATCAAGTTCTTCATTTAGAACTCTTACTTGAGAAAGTAAATAGTGAGGTACAAATATCAAAATCAGAAACGGGAATATTATTTTTTTAATAGATATATTGCCCATGCCAATACCCTTTATTTATATTGGATGAATCATTTATAAATATCTAAAACCTGGATGTTTTACCAAAACTAAATCGTCTCATAAAACATAAATAGTATTCACTTGGAATCCAAAAAGCCTCATTTATAATTAACTAGAAATCTTATAAAATAATTATTATGTATATTCATTATTTCTTCCTTCAAAAGAATATAAATTAATTTACTTTTTAATTAATTCGGAATAAACTTCTAGATACTTTTGTGTCATTTGTTCTAAGGAAAAATAAGTTTTTATTTTTTGTCTTAGCCTCTCGCCGAACTTTGAAGCAACATCTGGGTTATTTATCATGAACATTATTTTTTCTGCTAAATTAATAGAGTTTCCAGACTCGAATAATAGACCATCGTAATTATCTGATATAATCTCATTATGTCCACCAACATTTGATGCAATAATTGGAAGACCTACTGAACCAGCTTCAATGATTGTCATGCCGAATGTGCTTACCATGCTTGGTGCAACCAGAATATCGCAATTGAGATAATTATTATACGGAATATCGGGAGAAAATAATAATTCAATTTCCACACAATGTTCAGCCGCCAGGTTGATAATATCTCTTTCTTCCTTTCCCTTTCCAACGAAAACAATTTTAATCGGCTTAGAAACAATCATCGCGGCAGCTTTAATCAGAACATCCCAGCCTCTGAATTCTTCAAAATTACCGACCACAAGAATCTTGAATAATTTATCACTTCGATTATATTTAACTTCACTCGATAATTTTGTGCCGTTATAAATAACCCTAATATCATTTATAAAATAATTGGCGCGTGATAACTTTTCCAGGTATTGACTTACGGCAATACAGACATCCGACTTATAACTATAAACTTTCAAGTTATTTGTTTCAGAATGAATAGTGATGCAAGTTGGTGTTTTCGTCATAACTGAAACAAACTGTGCAAGAAATTCATAAAACCGGTGGTGCGAATGTATTAGTTGGATATCTTCCCGCCGGATGATTTTTATTAATGAATTTAACGATGCGAACAAATGAGAGATTCTCTTTCTCTCAGGATTAGCAGGTATTTTATGTAACGTAAGATTTTCATTCGGGATGAAATCCAACTCAAAGCTGTTCGAGACCAGGTGGACTTTGTTATTCGATAAGAGCAGCCCGTCCACCAAATTGCGTATCATTTGTGAGCGGCCGCAATTTGGTTTAATATTTGGCGCTAGAATTGCGATTTTCATATTATCTATTTTTTATTAGCTTGAAAACAACCTTGGGAAACATAATAAAATATCTTGCTGCCAATCTCTTTGGTTCTCTATATAACCTATAAAGCCATTCGATATAATACTTTTGGAATAACTCAGGCGCTCTTGGAACCACTCCGGAATAAAATGAAAAAAAAGCTCCAACAGTAACAAGTATCGTATTACCTATGTGATCCTTAATATTAATCAAAGTAATTTCCTGACGCGGCACACCCATCCCGATCATCACTACATCAGGTTTTTGTTTTACTATTTCATTAATTATTTTTTCAGTAGTATAATTGCCGAAACCATCAAGCTTACCAGCAACTTGTATATTAGAATACGTAGAATTGATTTTCGATATGAATTTCCCGAGTGTCTCTTCGGTGTCTCCCAATAAAAATAATTTTGCCTTGCACACATTCATAGCATCCATCATCTTGTAGTGAATATTTGTACTGACTAATCTTTGAAAATCACGGAATTGTTTTCTATAAAATGTTTTCAATAAAAAAAATATTCCAGAAGAATCGGGATAAATTAGGAGATCAGCATTTTGATTTAATGCAGTCAATTGATCTGCATAGAAGAGATGTCGAAAATCGAAGGGCATGATAGTCAATTTTTTGTGATTCAATATCGATATTTTAAACCTACTTAGTATATCATTGGTCTTACATTGAGTAAAGCTAAGTCCTAATATCTGTACATCAATGTTTTTATTCATAGTTATTTTCTTTTTCTATCACGGTCATAATTGACCAAAACGGTTATATTGAATGGCAATTAGCACAGCTCATTAAATAGGTATTGATTCGTAATTAAAATTTTATTTATTCATATAAACACAAATGACGCAACAATCCAATTTATCGTTCTAATGTTTTTTTACAAGTTCATTAACTCTTTCAAGAACTTGCTCAACTGTTATATTTGTTAAACAATAAGGTTCTATATATTTGCAATTCCAGTTGCACCCAAAACAATCTAGGTCATCATACAAAAAGAAGGTTTTTTCATCTTCATTGAATGGGAAAAATCTATTGAAACATCCTCCACCAATTATTGCGATTATACTGGACCCAGTTGTAAGTGCAATGTGAGTTAACCCAGAATCATTACCAATAAAAAGTAGTCCATTCTTGATTATTGAATATATTTCACTGAATGATACTAATCCAGCAAGGTTAATTATATTCTCATTGGAAAGTGAGATTCTGTTCAAAGCTTTCCTCTGTTTTAATGAACCAAGTAAGATTATTTGATAATTTTTAGATAATTCCTTACAGAGAGTACGATAATTTTCTAATCTCCAGTTTCTAAATCTATCTGAAGATAAGGGTGCTATGACTATGGTGTCTTTAAATTCAATAAAGTCTTTATCAATTTTATTAAAAGCTACTAATTTTACATTAGTTTTAATACCTAAGTATTTTATTATATCTTGGAGTCGATCATACTCATTAATGTGCCCAGATTGAATTATTGTTGTATATCTTTTGTTCATGCGCCTTGCAAAAAATGCTGGTATATACTTAGTCATAGAAGAGAGGCATATTATCTCAACGGCTCCTGAAAGGATCGATATTTCATCATTTAACATCCCTCTCTCAGCTGTGATATTGAATGTCTTATTGACATTCAGCCATCTCAATTTGATTAAAAAAATAGTTCTATATACTGGATTATATTTATATCTTCTCCTATTCCATTTTAGAATATTTATTTTGATATCCAAATGATTATAGAGAATATGATTTGGCTCTTTCACCAATACATAGAGATTATTCTCACCTACCTCATTTATAACATTTGTTAAGAAACTCAATGTTAAAACATTATCTCCCAAATCACCTGTATTGATAAATAGTAATCCTCTTCGTGATCTACGCGAATGAAAGATACAAGATAGCGTTTGAAACAAAATAAAATATGAATATGAAATCATACTTCTAAGAAATAATAAAAGCTCTCGTTTCATATTTCGAAATATGAAGTATAATTTGTTTTGAAATCTCATTTTGTCCAAATTCTGCAACATATGAATTTTACAATTTGCTAGTCTGTTTCAGCCATCAGGATATTCAATAATCTTTTATGAAATAGGTTACCACTCCCAAAATAATACTCAAACATTTTCATTCGATTCTTCCTTCTAATTCCAGTTTCCAAAGCTTTATGAACAGAACTCTGTAAGTCCCTAATGTTTCTTAATATGCAGACATCGGTTTCAAATTTTTTATAATTTGGATAATCCTCAAATTTCTCATCAGTTACGTAAATAATTGGTCTTCTATATTTTAAAATCTCGATGGACATCGTTGAGTCCTCGGCGAAGATTAATTCTACTCTATTGATTAAATAATCAAGTTTACGGTCGACCATTTTTACTTTTCTACTTATGTAATCGCTGATATCATCAGAAGGATGCTTTTTTATTAATAATCTAGTTTTCGGATAGAACTTTTCAATTAGAATAATAATATTTTCGATAAAATCGTATGTCCGCTTTTTTGATCGATGGATGGACTGAATGTGTGGCTTATCAAATGATGGTAGTATGTAAATCCAATTATGATCACAATTTTTTTTTTCATGATGGTCAAATCTTTTAATAGGATGTCCAATAATGTATACCTTGCTTGGTTTATTCTTCGAAATAGTTAATATTCTTTCCTTTTGTTGTTCACCCCAAGCTAATAAGATTTGTGAATATGTATTACGGATCAGATGATTATGAAAAGTTATCGCATGTGGAATAAAAATGGTTTTGATAGAAAGGGAATTACAAATTTCTGCAAATATTATTCTTTCTGAAACATAATCAGAATCTTGGAAAAGGGATACGATTTTTCCTCGATCAGATAATAAAGAAATCAACTTCTTAAATGTATTAATTATTTGGTGATAATTAAGAAAGTAGTATTTCATCTTCCCAGCTAAATCAATTTTTATTTTAAAATGTTTATAGGCCAATTCTTTTAAAGATCTCATAAGATCAAAATATTCTGACATAACTTCATTTCTATTACTAACTTTTGGTTTGTATAAGAAGTGTGGGAAACAATAAAAATTTGGACTAAATAGAGGAATAATATCTTTGAACACACTAAAATGTATGATCTTCACATTATTTTTTTTTGAGTACTCCAACAATACATTCAAATAAGAGAGCGATGTCTCTCGTCCAGACATTAAAGAAGTCATCAGAAATCTGCTATCCTTTATCATAAATAGGAATAAAAACCATTTAAAACTCCAAAAAAAATACCATAAAGAATGCAAAATTGATTCTGATAGGCTACGTTTCATTGATGAATCGGTGGATGTAGAAGAAACGTCTTCATCCTTTATTTGTTTCCGGATTTCTTCATAAAGAAAGGGGGTCATATAGCAAGACATAGCTTTTCTGATTATCAACCTATCAGCCTTGATATCATGGTTCTCCCACTCATAAATAAAGTCTTTTATACAAGTATCATAATCAATCATAACTCTCTTCCAAAACCTTATTTAATATTGGTTTTCATATGACATAATTACTTTAATCATATTATAGAAATGATTTTTGCTTTTTTGGTTTCTCACATTAGAAAATATCGGATGCTTTTATTCAAAATGATATTCACTCTCAATTTATCCTCGTTTTATTACTTCATCATACATTAAGCTATATTGATCAACCATACACTTTGTAGTAAAATTTTTGATTGTTTCCTTTCCAAATGGAATTGTTTTTTTATAATCTACCGATAAAATTTTATTAGCAATATATTGTGGGTTTAATTCATATAACAAGTACCCGTTTACTCCATCTATAATAATTTCAGTATTACCTCCATTATTAGATGCCAACACACAGATGCCACTTGCAAGTGCTTCTAATATTACTAAATCAAACACAACTCTCTCAGACGGCATTACTAAAACATCGCACATTTTCATAATATCCAGTACCTGTTCATTATTTTTTTGCCCTAAGAAACGGATATTATCCTGGATATAGTATCTAGAAGTTAATTCATTTAATTCACTAGTATACGGCCCTGTACCGATATTAATCAACAATATATTTTTATTGAGTTTATTTACCAAAATATTCATTGTCTCTAGTAAATTGTGAATATTCTTTGGTTTAATATGAGCAGCAATATTTAACAATATTAGATCATAGTTATCAGCAATTTTTAGCTCCTTTAATACTACTGGATCAGATTTTCTATTATTAATGTACTCTACGTTTATCCCATTATATACTATACGAATATCCTTATTACTAAAATTGTCGTACGAACTATGTTTTATAAATTGTTCCTTTGCAGCGAGACTTGGGAAAACAATAATGTCAGAGTTTTCAATCGCAATAAGTTCCATCGAATTGAAAATATTTGAATACTTCTGGAAATTTGGGATATCATACATGCTATCTTCTATTTCTTTCTTTAAAATACCCTTGGAATGAATCGAGAGAATTTTTTTTGCTTTTGATGATTTTAAATGAAACATGCTCTGACTATCATGGGCATGTATAATATCCCAATTCCTATGTTTTGTAATTTTATTGAAATAAGACGAACGCCTGAAAAAATGTATCGGCATATACATTGAGCTGGCGAAAATTTTCTTATACAATGGAAAGCACCCATAGAGCGACTTAGCAATTTTCTTTTTTATTGATAAATTAATTCTATTTGGCTCTCGAAATTCCTGGTAAATAAATTCATTAATAAATACATCGTAGGACAAATATGATAGTCTGTATTTTTGTCTATCTATTAAACAAATCAAATCATAAATGATTCTATTCGATCCACCAATTGATCCTGATGGATAACCATAAATTCCAGTATATAATATGCTATGCATTGTCATTCCCAAAATCAATTATATTTTAACATACCATTAACGATTTATGTATTATAACATTTTTTACAATACCCATTAAGCTTGTTTTCATAAATTCTATTTCTCAATATTTGATAATTCTTTGAATTCCAAATCTCTTTAAAATCATTTTCGAAAATATTCCCCATTTTTAATATGGATGAATTCGATAATTCACAACATGGAACAACGTCTCCGTTTACAGCAATAAATGCTCTACTAAAAGGCCAAGAGCATATATTTGTAATAGAATATCGACTACCAGTTGCCAATCTTAAATCGATCTTTAACTTTTCTGCAAGACATTTGGCATTATAAATTTTATTACTAGTTTCACCCGCGGCCATATAAATTCTGTTTTCAATTACATGTTGTGCTATCTTTTCATTTCGCCAATCATTCAAATATGTCTGGAATGTAATATTATCTACTTTGAGTTCATTTGCTAAATTCACAAGATCCGTTATTTCAAACAAATTCTGCTTAGTTATTACAGACCAAATAGATATTTCTGGTTTACACAATTTACCTCTTAATTCAATTATTTTTTTCAAATTTCCAATTACCACATCATAATTACTACCTTTTCGGATATTCTCAAAATTTTTCTTAAATGCAGAATCAATACTAAACTTAATTGATGCTCTTTTCATGCGTTCAATGTTTTGTATGAATTCATTAGGCAAAATTGTTCCGTTGGTTATAACTTCAGAATAGATTTTTCTAGATTCATTTATTATAATAAAATAGGTAAGGTTCTCATTAAGAAATGGTTCACCAATACCCTGTAATTTTACATATCTGAGATTTGGAAATTGATTAATGATTTTCAAATATCTATCAACATCTAAAATTTCTTTCTTTTTATCCCAATAATTAATTTGACAATGAGTGCATTTCAAGTTACATATATTTATTGGTTCGATATCAAGAGAGATAGGTAATACAGGTATGTATGTCCACTTTAATTTATAAGCAACTTTTAAGATCAGACTATTGAACTTACGGTAAAGAAATCTAATCCATTTCTTCACTCTGTCTTTATGCCCATTCATCTTCTGCATTCATCTCATATATATTTCAATAATTTCAAAACTCTCCCCACCACCTGATCCATATTATAATACTTATACTCCGCCAGCCTGCCAATAAATAGTACATTCTTCAGTCGGTGAGTAAGTTTTACATACTTCCTTAATAATTTCTTATTTGTTTCATTCAATACTGGGTAGTATGGGTCCCCTTCACTTACAAAATATTCTTTTGAAATTGTTGTCCAATCGGTTTTCGGTTCGTTAAAATATTTGTATTCGGTGCTTCTTGAAAAATCAGGTTTAGGATCCACAAAATTAATTACAGCAGCTTCTTGGAATCTTTCTTGCTTAATATCTTCAAATTTAAAATCGATTGATCTATAAGGCAACTTCCCGTATTCGTAATCAAAAAAATAATCAATTGGACCTGTGTAAATCACTTTATTATAGGTAATATCGTTTTGAATTTTCTTATAATCAGTATCTAATATCACTTCTATATTTTTATTGTTCAACATCTTCTCAAACATTTTTGTATAACCATCTTTCGGCATAAATTGATATTTGTCAGTAAAATATCTGTCATCATCGTTTGTTCTTTTCGGGACTCTTCCGCAAACGGATGATGATAATTGGTTTGGGTATAAATCCCATTGTTTCTTTGTGTAGTGTTTATAAAATTTTTCAAATAGATCACTCCCAACTTGATCAATTATAACATCTTCGGAATTTAGAACCGGATTTCTACTTTCCCGTACTTCATTTAAATATCTCCTCACATCGCTTTCCGACTGCAAATTCAAATTAAATAACTTATTCAAAGTAGTTCTGTTAATCGGGATCGGATATAATTCGCCATTATGTTTTGCAAGCACTTTATGCTCATATGGAATCCACTCTGTGAATTTCGAAAGGTAATCAAATACCTTTTTACTATTCGTATGAAAAATATGCGGTCCATACTTATGTATTAAAATCCCATACTCATTCACATAATCATAGGCATTGCCTCCAATATGATTTCTCTTTTCAACCACTAGTACTTTTTTGTTAAGCTGCGAAGCTATTCTCTCTGCACATACAGATGCTGCAAAACCCGCACCGACTATTAAGAAATCATACATCAGAAACTCTTGTAAAATTATTTTGTTTTATTACGAGAAAAACGACCATACTTAGTGTAACAATTGATTCAGTAATAAATACCGAGATAGCAGTGCCAATTTCAAACATTTGTGGAACAAGGATAAACGATAATCCGATATTAAAAAATGCAGCTAATACAATAATTCGAGTGAATGCTATTTTATAATTCAAATTAAGCATAGTATGGATACCTAAAACATTACTTGTACCGACTAAGAATATGATCCATGAAATAATCTTTAACACCGGTATTGAATCCACATAATTTGGACCTAGAATAAATAAAATTATTTCATCGGCGAACACAAACAAGAACAACGATAAAAAGAAACTTAATACACCTATAAAAATTAACATTTTTTGTGTTTTTTGTAATCCATCTATTTTCGACTTAATAAATACTCTATTAAGATAAGGATATACAGTATGAGAAATAGTGGAAAAAATATTTGTAATAGCCTGACGAATTTTATCTGCTGCTGCAAAATATCCAACAATTGTTGTATTCGCGAATAAACCCAAAATAAAGGTATTGGAAACTGAATATAAACTTGTTGACAAAGAAAAAATAAATAAATGCCAACCTTCTTTGAACTGGAAAAGAATACTTTTGCGATTAGGCAAATAAAATTTCATATCGAACTTTTTACGTGCTAAAAATAAACCTATAATTCCCGAAACAAAATTTCCAAGTCCGTTTATTACTAAAAGAAGTAGATAATCATCTTTATTTAGAATAAAAATAAAAATAGAAATAACAACCAAAATTTTAGTAATGACATTAATTATAGCAAGATATTTCATTTCCTCAACCCCTTGAAAAAACCAAGCGGGAAATATTAACTGACCAAATATTGCTAAAAAAGCAATCCAATAAATAACTGCATCTCGGTTAAAAAAGGGTATCACAGTAACGAGAATATATATAATAGCTGAACTTAGAAAGTATAGGAAAATTTTTACTATTAATACTGAATTAAAAATTTCTCGCAATTTATCCAGGTTGTCCCTATTGATTGATACTTCACGAGTGGCCGACAGATTAAATCCATAATCTGATAGAATTCCGAAATAACTTGCAAAAGCAATTGCAAAATTTAATAGGCCATAGTTTGCAGGACCCAGTACCCTAACTAAATAAGGAAAAGTTATTAAAGGGAGTAAATAATTAGCAACTTGTAAAAATGACAGTGATGAAAAATTTATTAATATTTTCTTAACAGAAGCCTTCAAACTGATCACTTAATAATATTGAAGCGAGTTTTATAATATGGTTTCATCTCCTCACCAGCCAAACTTCCGGATTCTGGTAATTGCGTTCGTTCCAGATTTCAAAATGCATAACGGTTCCTTCCAGGCTTTGGTCTACAGTGCCAATCCTGGTTCCTCCTTTTATTCTATCACCTTCCTGCACGGAAATATCCGAGAGATGGCCATAAACGGTACGAAATTCGTTTTTATGTGTAAGTATAATTATGCTGCCGTAACCGGGTATCCAGTCAATTGCCGATACAATACCTTCTGCAACTGCAAATACATCACTTGATGAGTTGGTTTTTATATCTACTCCGTAGTTTAAAGTAACGGTATTAAGTTTTTCATTACGGTTTTCACCGAACTTCCTAACAATATCACCATTTACCGGCCATCCCAAACTGCCTTTAAGATTACTGAAATTTTCAAAATTATCGTAACTATAATTATATTTTGCCGGGGTTTTTTCATTTTTCAATTTAGCTTCGCGAAGTCTTGCTTGCCGTCTTCTCTCTTCTTCCACCAATTTTGCGATAATATTCTTAATCTGAATTTCCGCTTTTTGTTTTTCAATTATTTCTTCTTCGATAGCTTTTTGATCTTTTTGCAGGTTGGTTAAAAGTGTTTGTTTTTCATCCTTCTTACTGCTTAGAATTTCCTGTTCGTTATTTTTTTGAGTAACCAAAATTTCCTTTTCTCTAAGTTCGTCACGAAGCTGTGCATTTAAACTTATTAGTGATTCTTTTTTATCCTTTAACTCAGCCAGGATCTTTTCATTTTTTGACGTAATATATCCCAAATATTTGTAACGAATTATTGCCTGGTTAAAAGAGTCGGAATTAAGCAAATATTTCAACAATGAATTTGGACCTTGTTTGTAAATCCATACAATATATTTGGAATAGTCTTCTTTCAGTTTAACCATGCTTTTTTCAACTGAATCAATCGCCTGCGTAATCGTATTTACTTCCCTTTCTTTTATGCTTTCTTCTATTATTAATTTATTTATCAGTTTGTTGAGAAGAAGGCTTTGGTGATTCAGCTTATCAAGAACTTGGAAAGATTCTTTTTCGATTTTCTTCTTTTCGATCAGTTCATTTTCCAGTTTGGATATTTCGGTTCGGAGATTATTTAATTGAAGATTCTGATCATCAATCTGCTGTGTGGTTTGTGCCTTAATTGCAATACCGAGCAAAACCGTAGTTATTAATATGTATCCGATCTGCCTTACCATTCTATCAGGTTTACATCCTTAGGTGCGATGAGTTTGAGATTATTTATTTCTTCATTAATGATAATGTTTTTGTAGTTGATCTTTACTTTTTGACCTTTATCGTAATAATCAATTGTGGTAACTAACGGAATCGGGATTTCATCATAATACCTGAAATTCGAGTATCGTCCTTCGAATAAAATATTATTTGGAATTCCTATCAATCTATAATTGATAATGGAATTATCGGTAGAATTGATTTTATAAACGCTCTCTCTATTTGCTGCAGAATCGATATATGTGAGTACATACCCGTCATCTACAATTTTATACTTATCCGGTTCATTCCTAAGTTTATCGGTTAAATTTACTGAACCGGTAAAAGCATCAATCAACTCATTAAAAGATAAATCCACTTTAAAGATTTTTTGAAGCACATCTGATTTTACCCCCCCTTTATAAAGATTATTCCCCATTACATCATAAAACATAAAATCGGTATTGGTAACGAAAGATTGGGCGAGTTCAATACCAAACGGGCCGTAAATTGAGACCATCACCGAGTCGGGTTTCTTTAGAATAATTTCAAAACTTGCGCTTGCATCGAGACGCGGACTTTCAATTTGCAGCAACCCGGTACCTCTGAAAGTTTTTACCTTTCTGCGGTTAGCTTCAATTTTTTTTATCAGCCGGTCTGCCGGAAGAATTTTTTCTTCTTCCACCGGTTTTGAAGGAACACACGAAAAAGCAAGAACTGCAATTAATATCCAAAGCAGCAGATGACTTCTTTTAACATTATAAATCACAAAACACCTTTTTCAATTTTTTCTAATAGTTCGGAATTATCCGGATCCAGTTTAAGGGATTTTATCCAAAGCTCCATTGCTTTTTTTTCATCCCCTATTTTAAAGTAAACATCACCAAGATGATCGAATAGGGCTGCATCTTCTCCGTCATATTCAATCGCCTTTTCAATATATTCTTTTGCTTTCGGAAAATCTCCTTTTTTATAATATATCCATCCGAAAGTATCGAGGTACGAAGGATTCTCAGGCTCCTGTTCAACCGCCGATTTAGACATTTCGAAAGCTCGGTCTATTTGAATATTTCTTTCAATTAGAGAATAAGCGTAATTATTAAGAATGAGTGGATTATCCGGTTCAATCTGATATGCTTTTTCATAAATTGCATCGGAATCATCAAACATTTCTTTTGAATCATAAATCAAACCGAGTATTCCCAGTATCTGCACATTCAACGGATCTATTATTAGAGCTCTTTTTAAATAAATAATTGCTTCGTCATCTTTGTTAATTTGATTTAATGTAAAACCTAATGAGGCAAGGGCATTTAAATCATTGGGATTAAGCTGAACACTTTTTAACAGATATGGCTCTGCTTCCGAATGTTTATTCAGTTGCGAATATGCAAGGCCAAGTATAAGATTTAAAGCATACTCTTCGGGAAAATTATCAATCACCTTTTCAATCGTCTCTGCAGTTTCATGGTATTTACCACTATCGAATAAGAGACCCCCCAGCCTAATCCAAACAGCGGAATTCCATCTTGCCAAGGCGGAAGCTTCTTTGAAATATTCCAAAGCCGCCGAATCTTGTTTGTTGAATATTGCAATTTCTCCCAAGTAGGATTTAACCTGCCAGTCTGTAGAATCTTTATCTAATTTTTTGAAAATATTTTCAGCAATAGACCAGTTAACAGTATCAGATTCCGCTTGCGCAAGGAATGCTAAACCGATTTGAATTTTAGCATCGAATTTGATTTCATCATTGTTAATAATCTTTAAATATTCTTCAGCACCGGCTTCCCAATTACCCTGCATAATTTCTATCTTAGCTTTATATTCAATCAATGCCAAATCTTCCGGGTATAATGCAAGAGCATCATCCGTTAACAAAGCGGCCTTTGAATAATTTGCAGTTTTAAGATAAGATTCAATTAGTATCTTCTGAAGATCGAGACTTGTAGGATTCAATTCGTAAAGTTCTTCAACTGTTTGAATGGTTGCATCTACTCTCCCCATTCTTTCATTTAGATCGGCAATTTTTAGCAATACATCCCATTGCGGACCGGTGATAGTTAATAATTTTTCATAAAGCTCCAATGCCTGCATGGGTCTATTACTTTCATAAATAATTCCCAGGTTAAAATAGGCGCCGGTATTGAGAGAATCGATTGAAATTACGTACGTATATAGTGCAGCGGCGGAATCGATTACATTACCTAGTTGATAAATATTAGCAAGAAGATAATTATACTCCACATTATCCTTTTCCATATTTACAGCTTTCTTTACATTTTTCAGAGCAGGTCCCAGCTTGTTCAACTTTAAATATGCTTTGCCTATCAAATAATACAAACTGGGCTCGGGATTAAGATTCAATGCATCCTGGTATTCCAAAATTGCATCCGCATTTCTCCCCTGTAATTCAAAGATCGACCCATTTACAAGATGTTTCATTGCCTGCTCAGCTGTAAGAGTCGAATCAATAAGAGGTTGGGAAGGGATTATTGAATCTGCGCTCTTAGTAAAATCGGCACTGCAGCCTAAGACCGAAAGAGCTATAACGATATTTAATATTATGATTTTCATATTCAATTATAATTAAAAAAAATAAAATATAGTTTGGATATTTCTCTTTAGTTGATAGGAATTATCAAACAGCATTCCCCTATTAAAAAATCATATCATCTTCAATTGTATCAAGCAGTTTCAAATAACTATCGTAACGTTCATCCGAAATTTCTTTATTATCCACAGCTTCAATTACAGCGCATCCGGGTTCATGGTGGTGAGTGCATGTATTGAACCTGCAGTTTACCAAATGCTCAGCGAACTCTATAAAATAATGCCCCAAATCTTCCTTTTTTATTCCGAAGGGATCTATCTCTCTAACTCCGGGGGTATCAATTACGAAAGTATCTTTTTCAACATTCAACATTACGCTTGTAACCGTGGTGTGAATACCTTTGCTGCTATATTCACTTACTTCACCGATATTCAAATCCAATTTGTAAAGGGAATTAACCAATGAAGACTTACCGACACCCGACTGCCCCCACAACAGGTTAATTTTGTTTTTCATTTCCTGTTTTAACTCATCAATACCCTCTCCGCTTTTTGCGCAAGTAGGAAATATTTTATAGCCGATTGATTCATAGAGTTCAATCCAAGGTTTTATAAATTCTTCCGAATCCAAATCCATCTTGTTGATTACAATAGCAGTGTTTACATTAGAACTCTCCCCCGCTACAATAATTCTATCAATTACACGGTTATTGAATGTGGGAAAGTCTACACTGGTAATGATAAAAAGGTTATCGATGTTGGATGCTATAATTTGTTCCAATCTTTCGCCCCGGTAGCTTGCCCCTTTTATTCGAGGCGCTTTCCGGGATAGGTAATTAAATCTTTCACCTATAGATGTAATTGTGCCCGTCCCGTCTTCATTAAGAGTGATATTTACTTTATCTCCAACTATGGCAACATCTAGCGCAAAGAGTTTATTCTTCTTTAGATTAAAATACTTTTTAAATTTTCCACGAAGGTTACATCTAATAGTCTTATGATCATCAAGGAAAACATAATAGTCTTTACTCTCAATTCTAACTACTCGTCCTTCTATTTGAACCTCCCATTATATAAAAATAAAAAAAGCACCTTATTAAAATAAGATGCTTTTGGTTGGTTTTCAAAACCGTATAATAAAAATGAGATTTATCTCAATACATAAGTAACGCCGAATACAACATTGTCCGAAGTAATATCCTGGTATGTTCGCGATACACCGGAATCATAGTTATCTCCGAAATTCTTCCACCACCCGTGTACATATGCAATATCCAAACGTAATGCGCTGCTGGCGTTCAATCCTATACCGGATGTGAAATATTTCCTATCGTAATCGGACGGATCGCCCTTGAACGGCGATCGCTGATAGATAAATCCTCCACGCAGCAATACGTGGAATACGGGAAGTTCATATTCAAATCCAAGATTGTAATTAAGAACGCTCCTAAAGAGTTCTTTAATATCTCTATTGTTATCGCTTCTTTCGGTGGCTGTTAAACCGTTTGAAAATTCCATCTGCGTATAGTCAATAAATTTTATATCGGCGCTAACAATCACGTCTGCAATATCAAAAGACCCGCCAACTGCAAATTCGTAAGGTGTAGTAATCTCATATTCTCTTCTGTTTAATATTTGCGGATCAAGTTCAAATAATATGCCGGTACCGAACTCCGATTTTGCGTAAACGTTATAAGCTTCTTTAATATCAAGCTGTGTTGGGAATTTAACGGTAGCGCCCACTTTAAAAAATCCAGGCATATCGTATAAAAATCCTATTCTAAAATCCCAACCAGAAATATCCCAATCGAGATAATCATTTAGGTAGAACAACTCGAAATCTTCCGTATCTGCTTCGTCAGGATCTGTTCTTACCGAAGCATCATAGTAATTATTAATATCCTCTTCATAATAACGTCTATCGCTCTCATACTTTCCGCTTAAGATATTAATCGTTGCCCCTACATAGACATTCTTCGAAATTTCCATAGCTGCAGATAGCGCCCAAGCGCCGATACTTCCCGAAACCAGTATGTCTCCTCTCTGATTCAGCAATCCGTTAATAGGAGTTATGTTCCCCGATTCATCAGTTAGATATAACAGGTGAGAAATTTCTTCGTACCCGGATAGATATTGAATCATCGAATTATTGCCGCTGTTAAAACCATTGAACTTCATAGCGGAATTGAATTCCATAACTCTGTTGTATCCTAACGCGAATACCATGCTCCCCCTGTAAGTGGGAAGAGGAAAAACAAAACCGACCTGGTTCATGTCGGTTGTGCTGTTGGAATAATCCGAAGTGTTGTTGAAAAAATCGACAGAATTATTTAATGAAAATGAATTTAGGCTGCCTGTAACTTCCATTCTCTTCACAAGTCCCAATCCTGCCGGATTAAAAAGTGTGGCTGAGAAATCATTACTTAATGAAGTATATGCATCCCCCATGGCCATTGCTCTTGGATTTGAATTGATACCTGTCATGGATAATCTTAATGCATCATTGAAATTTTGCGCATATGAATTTGTAATAAAGAAACAACCCAAAGAAACAGCAATTAATATTATAAAAGTATTTTTCATTTTATTCTCCAAGGTCATGTCCTACTAAATGTTTACTATTAATATTTGAGAACAATCATTTATACTAAAATGGGATGCTTGGGTATTAAGCATCCCACAATTATGGGAAATTTTGAATATGGTATTATCTTCTACCACCGCCGCTAGATCTGGAACCGCTACTGGATGAACTAGTGGAAGACCCGGATGATCTACTTCCGCCGGAAGAACCTGAAGATCTTACACCGCTGCTTCTACCGGAGGAAGAGCTGCCGGAATTGTAACTGGAGCCTCTGCTGCTTGATCCGCTGCCGCTTGAGGTTGAACCTTTTCTACTGCTGCCCGATTTATATGAAGAACCTGATGAGCGGCTTGGTGTACCTTTCGAATTTCCTGAATTAGAGTTGTTGTATCCAGGTGATCTTGTGCCGCTATTCGTTTTTCTGCTAGGTGAATTGGATTTTTTCAACTTGCTTTGAGTAGCCGATTTACCATCGGTTTTGCGGCTTGGTTTTCTGAGCTTACTCTCTGTGCTTCTGGTTGTACCCGATTTAGAAGTTTCCGTTCTACCGCTTCTAACACTAGTTGCATTATCAGGCCTCTTACTTAAAGGTTCTTTTCTAACAGTAGTTCCTGAAGTGCTTCCTCTAGTTACTCCGCTTCTTGTAACAGCGGCTTTTTCTAAAGCAGAACTACCTGAACGGCTAGATCCCGATCTTGAAACCGATGAACCTCTCAGGTCAACTCTGTTTGTACCATCTCTGCCGCCTGTGAGTAATGAACCCCTGCCGCTTCCTGAATTCCTTAATTTTGTACCAAGATTTGTTCTAAATTTTGTTGTATTCCCCGAATAATAATTACCGCCATACCAGTTGTTACCATAATTACCCCAATAAGATGAATTACCGTACCAATAGCTTCCCCAATATACAGACGACCAAATACCGATTGGCGCTAAATAGCCGTACCTCCAATAATTATTGTAATAAGGCCAATCCCACCAATAAGAAGAATAAAATGGGTCATAACCGATATTGATGATTGTACCTGGGCGATAACCCCAATAGTATCTTCTATAGTAAGGACGAAGACTGCCCGAGTAGTATTCGTCGTAGTATACTTCTGAATCATCATAGTATCCAGCTGAATCGTCGTAATACTCTTCATCTTCGAGAGCATACTCGTCGTCACTTACATTTTCTTCATAATATTCATCATCAGCCGCTCTTTGTCTTCTTTCTTTTTCATAACCATCAAGCGCAAGCTGAGTATAGCATCCCGTAAGCGAGATTAAAAACAAGAAAATTGATAAACGAGTTATAAGTTTCATTTTATTACTCCGATGATTTTATTAAAAAGGCATCAAATACGATGCCTTAATTTTTATGCTAAAAACGGAGATTTAGAGGGAAATGCATTGAAAATTGTATGGTAATTAAAACTCTACTGTCTAGAATAAAGTACAGTTAAAAAATGGCTTTTACGTATTCAACAAACAATGCTCTATCCGCTTTATTCTCATTAAATTTCTTATTATCGAACAAATTACGCAAATCGAGTCCAACGGTAAAACCTTCACCAACCGACCATCGTACTCCTAGATTCAAATATCCGGATCCGCTGCCTAAAGAATTACCTGTGTTATCGTTATTGGCAAAATCCCATTCACCAACAACAGATACTTTTTTACCCACTGTTTTTTCAAAGCCAACACCAAGATTGATATCTTTGTCTCCGTCTTCTCTTTCAAGCGAATAATTTACAATACCGTGTAAACTAAGGTATCCTAAAAATTCGAAATTCTTTGCAATGGCAACATAAAAACCGGGAGATTTGATTTCATATCTTTTTAGATTATCAATATAATTTCCTTTGCCTTGGGAATCGAAACCAACCGATATAGCAGGACTCCCTTCCGTTTCATCAAAAATTCTTAACCTTGCATTAACCCCGGGGAGTTTATAACCAATCACTTTGCCCGAACCGATAATATTTTCGCCTCCGTATGAAATACCAAAACTAAAATTATCGAATACACCCACCTCAATTTTGGATATTACCACACCGAGTGGAAGAACATCGATAGATACTCCTGCATAACCTTTTTCCAAGATTCCCGCGGAGGGTAAATCTATTAACGTACGATATTCAAATTTCGCGTCCGTGCCGGCAGTTCCCTGCGCTAATATAAAATTCGAAAATATAAAAAGAGCAATTACTTTAATGCTGGTTTTCATTTTCCCTCTATTTTCTTTTATGCAATGTTATCGTGTAATAAAATTAGCGGCAAAATAATATTAATCTCTTCAATAAAATATTACTGCAAATCTCATAACCAAGCTAACTATTTTTTTTATATGTTGTACCTGTTTTGCCGTCTTTAAGCTCGATTCCCAATTTTGTCAATTCGTTTCTCAGCAAATCAGCCAATGCAAAGTTTTTATCTTCCTTTGCTTTTTGACGAATCATTAATATCATTTCTATCAACTCATGCTCTAATGATTTGCCTTGTTCTTTCTTTGACCTGTTGAGATCAATTATACCTAAAACATCATCTGCCGTGCGTTTAATAAATTCATTTGCTCGAATAAAAAAATCGACTTGTATATTTTCGTTTTCAGAGATTACCTTGTTTACATCTCTTACAAAATCAAAGATGACGGCATTTGCACGGGGTGTATTGAAATCATCATCCATTGCAATTTCGAAATCTTGAAAATATCTATCGATATCTAATTGCGGCATTACTCCTTTTTTATTGCCGATTATAATTTCATTTTGAATCTTCTCAGATAAGTTGATAATTTTTTCCAATCCTTTCTCAGTGGAAGTTAGCAGTTCATCATAAAAGTCTAATTGACCCCGATAATGTGTTTGGCTGAAGAAAAGCCTGATTGCCTGGGAAGAATACTTTTTTAGAAATTCACGGGCGGTAATAGTATTGCCCAGGGACTTGGACATTTTCTCATTTTGGATATTCAAAAATCCGAAATGGACCCAATATTTAACAAACTCTTTTGAAGAGACAGCTTCACTTTGAGCAATTTCATTTTCGTGGTGGGGAAAAATTAAATCGCTACCACCGGCGTGAATATCAATCGATTCCCCAAGATGCTTTCTGCTCATTGCCGAACACTCTATGTGCCAGCCGGGACGTCCGTTGCCCCATGGACTTTCCCAAGAAGGTTCTCCTTCCTTTGCTCTTTTCCAAAGAGCAAAATCCAGTGGGCTTTTTTTATTTATATCAATTTCAACTCTTGCGCCAGCTTCAAGTTCTTCAATATTCTTTCCGCTTAGTTTACCGTAAGATTTAAATGAAGAAATATCATAAAACACATTTCCTTCAATATCGTAGGCAATATTTTTTTCTGCCAACTTTTTAATGAGGTCTATCATCTCACTTATATGTTCGGTTGCTTTGGGATAAATATCCGCTTTTTTAACCCCTAGATTTTCAAGGTCTTCAAAAAATGTTTTTGTATATTTTTCGGCAATCTCTTCAGCAGTTGTGCCTTCTTTGATGGATTGCTTGATAATGTTATCGTCCACATCTGTAAGGTTCATTACAAATTTTACTTTATAACCTTTATATTCAAGATAACGGCGCATAACATCGGACATAATAAAAGACCTGGCGTTGCCGATATGAAAAAAATTATAAACAGTTGGCCCGCACATATACATCGTAACGTTGGGAGGATTGAGAGGTTGGAATTCTTCTTTCTTCCTGGACAATGTGTTATAAATAATCATTTCTTTCTCATTATTGAATTATCATAAATTAATAAGCATAATTTACAAAAAATTTTCAAGATTCTATTCTTTATAGATAATTTTATGTTTTGAAAGCAATCTGTGGATTGAGCGTCTGTCTATCCCGCACTCTGCAGCCGTCTTGGATATATTGCCGTTGTATTTACGAAGGTTATAAGTGAGATAATCTATTTCAAATTTTTCGATGATATTTTCTTTTGCTTCTTTATATGAAAGATCTAGATCCATACTATGCTGATGTTCTTGATGAGAAGTTAAAGAAAGAGGTAAATCGGAACTTTCAATAACATTAGAAGAACTAAGGAAATAAGCACGGCCAATCATATTCTGCAATTCACGAACATTCCCCGGCCAAACGTAACTCTTCAATGCTGCCTCGGCTTCGGCTGAAAAACCATTAATAATCTTATCGTTCTTTGAAGTGAGTTCTTGAAGAAAATGTTTACTTAGAGGAAGGATATCATCGGTTCTGTCTCTCAACGGAGGAACAGTTATTTCGAGAGTATTCAACCTATAGTATAAATCTTCCCTGAATTTTTTTTCGGCAACAGCTTGCCCAAGATTTCGGTTAGTTGCAGTAATAATTCTTACATCAATCTTTAATTCTTCCGAGCCCCCCACTCTTCTTATTTTTCTTTCTTCCAGCATCCGCAATAATTTAACTTGCAACGAAAGCCCCATCTCGCCAATTTCATCGAAGAAAAAAGTGCCGTGATTAGCAAACTCCAGCAAACCGGGTTTGGTTTTAATAGCTCCTGTAAATGCTCCCCTCTCGTGCCCAAATAGTTCGCTTTCAAATAGATGTTCGGGTAAAGCCCCGCAATTAACCGGTACGAATGGTTCCAGGCTCCTTTTACTCATTGCGTGGATAGCACGCGCAATTAATTCTTTCCCCGTTCCGCTTTCCCCTGCAATTAGAACATTCATATTCCCGGCGGCAATTTTTTTAACCATCTGCATTACGTCTGCCATCTGTTGACTTTCGTAAATTATGTTGGTTTTTTTATCCAGCATATTCACTTTTTCACTTACAGTTGTGCCAACCTGGTTATCCGAATTGAAAGCCCGATCAATACACTCAAATAGTTTTTGAGATGTAAAGGGTTTTTCCAAAAAGTTAAACGCTCCTTCGCGTATAGCTTCAACACTTGCTTCAATAGTACCATACCCGGAAATAATCATTACAATTGAACCGGGGAAAGAAGTAATCGCTTCCCGCAAAATATCCAAACCGGAGATTTCTTTCATCTTCAGATCGGTGATTATCAAATCGAATTTTTTCTGCTTCACAATCTCCAAAGCGTCTTTGGCATTCCTAATTTTCGTAATTTTATAACCGGCCCTTGTAGATAAAATCTTTTCCAGGCTGTTCAACATTTCTATTTCATCGTCAACTAATAAAATCTTTTTCATTTTTAATTCTACTCTCCGTTAAACGTAATGGTAAAGGACGTTCCTTCATTTTCCTTTGATGAACAACTGATTGTTGCATTATGATTAATACAAATATTTTTAACAATGTATAGCCCCAGCCCCGTTCCTTTGTCTGGGGGTTTCGTAGTATAAAAAGGAGAATATATTTGGCTTAGTTGGGCTTTGCTAATTCCTTTCCCATTATCTTGAATAGTTAACGTAGGTTGGCCTTCAGCATTTCTTTTTACCGAAATAATAATCTTTCCATTTCTTTCAATTGCATCCAGGGAATTAATAGCCAAATTTGTAATCAACTGTTCTATTTGCAGATTATCTCCCCAAATATTTATCGGAGTATCGGCTAATTCTTTCACGTAAGCAATATTTCTCTTTGCAAAAATCGGCTCCAATATTTGAAGACTTTCACCGGCTATTTGTACCAAATCCAAATTCTGAAAATTCTTTTTAACATTTTTCCCGTGTTTTAATATGTTACCGGTAATCTTAGAGACTTTCCCAATTTGACTTATGATAACATCCAAGTCTTCTTTGTACTTTTTGATTTGTTGACCCGAGTGAGATTCCATTTTTAGAAAATCCGCCCTCGACATTATTATAGCGGCATGATTATTAATTTCATGAGCCATTTCACTGGTCAGTTCACCCAATGTTACAAGTTTATCTGCATGCTGCAACTGTTCAAAATGCAATTCTTCAATTTTATCTTGTGAGGTTTGTAATCGAGCTACCATCCTATTGAAATGTCCTTGTAATACTCCGAATTCATCTTCCTTTAGAGCAGGAAGTCGTGTAGCGAGGTCCCCCTTTTCAACATTATCAATTGCATGGAAGAATAATTTAAGGGGGCTGTTAATATAATAGTTAAATAAAAAATAAGATCCGATAAACATTACTATTATTACTGCAATAGCAAGGAATGCCAGGTGAACCGACCCGGTGTAAAAATTTGTCTCCGCCCGTGTAAGGTCTGTATCAACATCCACAAATCCAAGAAATTCTTGCTGACCATGGCATGATTCACACCCCGGTTCATTTGTTATCGGTTCAATTATTCTAAACACACCTTCCTTCGATATGCGGGATATCCGCCTCTTCTGAAGATAGGCAGAATCAAGTTGAACATGCGAGGGGGCTATAAATTCTAAATTTTTACCAACTTCTATCGAATCGGATGAATATAATATAAGGCCATCTTTATTAAAAATTCTTATATGATCAACACTTTCGTTCAGAGAGATTCTTCGTACAATGCTATGAACATTTTTATGGTTCCCTATCAACATGCTGTTATTAAGACCGCTATGTAAAATATCCATAGTGGATTCCAGCATTACGAGAGAACGCTGCTCGAAATTTTCCCTGAATTGAAGAACTAAAAAAAATATCGGAATAGTAACTGTAATTATTATAAAGAATATTGATAGAACAATAAATTTATTTTTTACAGACTTGAACATAAATTTCTCACCCAATTAATGAAAATAAACCGGAAATATTTTATCAAATAGAATATTGCCACCCAATATCTATTTTTATATTCAGCAATAAACATAATTAAACTAATGAGTTAACCTAAAATCGCTTAATGTTTTTCATGCCTTGTTTCGAAAAAAACAAAATTTCTATCGGATTAAACATAGCAAAAATATTGGATAAATGTCCAATAAATGTCACACTGCGACATAAGAATCACACAAGATTGATGCAATAATCGGATACCGGGTGCATTTTATGAGATAATAAGTGAATTATATCGTTTTTTCTCATTTTCAATTTCCCCTTCAACGCAAAATCAAAATCAGACCTATATTTCCGAATGGCATGGCTATTGCATGGTAAAATGCATGAAATTACTATTAATATCCATAGATCCTATTTTAGTTAACTTGGTTCAAAAAGCAGCTTCCAAACATGAATTTGAACTTATGCAATTTAATGAAAGTATTGACCCGATCGACATATTATCAACCGTTTGCGGCCTTAACCCGAATGTATTGATATTTGATGACGATTATCTTGAATCAAAAGCTGGTTTAATTCTCAATTCTATTAAAAAAGTGAACAAAAAAATTGCCGTAATTTTTGTTACTTCGAACGATAGTATTGAACTGGGAAGAGAGATTAGCAATATCGGTATTCAATTTTATGGTTTAAAACCAATAAGCGAAGAAGAATTGAATGATCTTTTTGAAAGTATACCAAATTTGGTGAATAAACATATTAATTAATCCTAATAAATGGAGGCACTTCCATGAAGAAAAATCTACTAACAGTGTTGAGTTTTATTCTACTATTTTCAACACTGTCTCTCGGACAAACACTAACAATGGGCACCTACGGCGTTTCTCCAAGAGATGTTGCGGCTGACGCTGCAGATATCTTTGACAGAGCATACAACGGCTTAGTTAACGTTGGTGTCGAAACTCAGATGTATTTTCAAGCTACTGTTGGAGACCAAGAAGTTGGTGATCCTGCAGTGGTAATTCCCGGTGATTTAGCAGCCGTTGCATGGACGCTGAAAAGCCGTCCTGCCGGTTCAGCTGCCGCTATCGGTGTAACCGCCGATATCGATGAAGACACACAAGTAATGGTCTTCACTCCTGATGTGAAAGGTACATACGTAATTGAAGTAACCGACGGTGTAAATACTCTTAATGTCACAATTAATGCAGGTACTTATCTTGGCATTGAAACCGGGAATTGCGTTCTTTGCCACGAATCTTACGTAACTGCATGGGAAGAGACAGGTCACTATTCAATTTTCGAAACAAAGTTGAATGACCCTGGTCACTATACTGAAAGCTGTATTTCATGCCACACAACTGGTTATGACACTAACGCAAACAACGGTGGATTTGATGATCATCCATTCGTATTCCCTGCTGTAAGAGCAGCCGGAACATTTGATCAGTTAGTACAAGATTTCCCTGATGCTATGCAATTAGGAAGAATCCAATGCGAAAGCTGCCATGGTCCTGGTCTAGGTCACGGTGGTGCTACAAGCATGGCAGTAACACTTGATATTGAAAACTGCGCATGGTGCCACGATAGCGGTACACATCATGCTTTCCCTGAACAATGGGATCATTCAGGTCATGACGCAACTGAATTTGACGGTCGTGGATTCCACGGCGGTCATGCAATCGGTGCGTTTATGGTTAGCGCAAACAGAACTTCCTGCGCAGCATGCCACAGCGGTGCCGGTTTTATTCAATGGTTAAAAGAGGGCAAACCTGTAGACTCTAACGGATTACCAGGAAGCGTTTCCGTTCTACCGGAACCAACAACTATCTCTTGTGCAGTATGTCATGATCCTCACTCAGATGAATTACCATACCAGTTGAGAATGTCCGAAATTCAACTCGGTGACGGTACAGCTGTTTCATCAGACACATACGGAACAGGCGTTCAATGTATGACATGCCATAGAAGCCGTCGTAACGCTGTTACATATGCAAACAACACAGCTAATGCAAGTTCACACTACGGTGCGCATCATGGTCCTCAAGCAGATATGTTGTTAGGCAAAAACGCTCCTGATTTCGGTATCGATTTCCCAACCTCTCCACATGCTGTTGCTGTTCCAAACTCATGCGTTGGCTGTCATATGCACGGCAACGACCATGTTGCGGATGCTGATGGCAACATCATCCTTGTTGGCGGTCACTCATTCAATATGAACGACGCTGACGGTAATGATAATGTTGCGGCCTGTGCAGACTGCCACGGCGATGTTGGCCAAACTTTTAAAGAAAAGAAATATTATGTTAACGGAAATGCAGACCTTGACGGCGACGGAACTGCCGAAGGTCTTCAAGAAGAAGTACACGGTCTCATGGCTCAATTACACGCTTTATTGCCGCTAGATGCAAACGGTAATGTTTCCATTACAGGCGATAATTTAACTGTAGCCGATATGATGGGTGGTTATGTTTATATGTGGGTTGAAGAAGACAGGAGCTTTGGTATTCATAACCCGGCATTCACAGTTTCTCTTCTTAAAGCAGCTATTGAATACGCAGGCGGAATTACTTCAATTGATTATCCTGAAGATTATAACAGCACACCTGCCGAATTCTCACTTGCACAAAACTATCCGAACCCATTCAACCCGACTACAAATATTCAATTCTCTATTCCTGAATCAGGAAATGTGAGAATCACTGTATACGATTCAATAGGTAGAGAAGTTGCCGTGTTGGTAAATAGCGATATGAGCGCCGGATCTCATGAAGTAACCTGGAACGCGGTTAATATGTCTTCAGGTATATACTTCTATAAAATGCAATCAAATGACTTTGTAACAATTAAGAAGATGTTGCTTATGAAGTAACATCCTCATATATGCCTCAATTAAGACCCGGTTTTACCGGGTCTTTTTATATACGAAATAATTTTTGATAGTTTGACAATAGGTATGAAAGGATTTTCAAAAAGAAATTAATTATATTTTAGCAAACAGATAAGGTAGTAAATAAATCTTTTTTCATTATCATACTTTTCCCTTTCAAAACCTAGTTTAATAAAATAATAATTACAGTAGGAAAGATAATGCTGATCAGAACTAAAATAATTCTATTCGCTTTCAGTGTGCTGTTTTCTATGGAGATTGTGAATGCTCAGGGAACTTATCTCGGGGTTTATAATACATCGGCGGCCAACCCCGGCTGCGGAAGTTCATTCTGCCATGAAACAATGGTTACTCAATGGGAAACATCAACACATGCAACGGCACAATCGGTAGAATCCCCCGGCTACGGTTATAGCTGTCTTTCATGTCATAATACAGGTTGGAATCCAGAAATCAACAATGGCGGCGCTGATGAATTTGTTACGCAAATTCCTAATGCAACTCCTGATTACAATACCAGTCCGGGCTGGGAGTTTCTAACCAATGTACAGTGCGAAGCTTGTCATGGACCGGTAGGCGACGAAGACGGGATTCTTGATTGGAACCATACAAACAAGCAAACAGATTTCACAGGTGAAAACTGCGGTACATGTCATGAAGGGGAACATCATCCATATTATTCTGAATGGCAGGAATCGGGGCATGCCAGCGGAGCCCCCGCATGGTTGATGAATCGATCTACTAATTCGAGCTGCTTCTACTGCCACTTTGCACAAGACTTCAAAGCTTTCCTTGAAGATCCCGAATATAATGCAGCTAATTTTACTATTGAAGGAGGAGATGAAAATCTAGCCGACATTACATGCATTGCATGTCACGATCCACACGGAAACGAGAACTATGCCAACATACGTAACCTCCCGGCAGAGTTTGCAGATAAATTAATTTGCGACGTTTGCCATAATCTTCACGAAGAAGAGATAGATTTTCGTGATACACCTCATCACGCAACTTCGGAAGTCTTTAGCCGCAATCCCGATTTCGGTTGGCGATATCCAGGCGAAGATTACGGCCAGGCTAATTCTTTCCATACACTCATAAGAGAAAGATGCGTCGCTTGCCATATGCATACTACACCAATAAATTACGCTACAGGCGAAGCGGCCGTAACCGGGCATAAATTTGAACCGCGGGTCGAAGCTTGCGTTGAATGCCACGCAGACTACATGGACGTTGTAGATGTTTCGAGCGACGAAACCAAGTTCGATTATCGGGGAGCTCAGACTATGATAAAAGGTTTGATCACAACTCTCGAAAACCTGTTGGCCTCAGCTTCTTCGGCGGATTCAACTACCGATAGATTTCTTCAAGCACAATACAATCTCCTTTCGGCAAAAGCAGAAGGGAGTAACGGCATACACAATACCGCGCTTGTAAAAAAATTATTGGAAGATGCTATCGCTAGAATGAATTTAACCGATATCACGGAAAATGAAATTGTACCGGTTGAATATGCATTGTCGCAGAATTATCCGAATCCGTTCAACCCGTCAACGACAATTAATTTTACGATACCCCAAGCGGCTAACGTAAAGATTACGGTATATGACGCACTTGGTAAAGAAACTGACGTTTTGGTGAACGAATTCTTGAATCCGGGTACACATTCCATATTATGGAACGCTTCGCAATTTACATCAGGCGTCTATATATATAAATTGGAAACACCCGAATTCGTAATTGTGAAAAAAATGTTGCTGGTTAAGTAGGGTCGGTTTTTAATCGGTCCCAACAACCTGCTTGGTGAAATTTATTTTGAAAGCTGCCAATTAAATAAAAGTAACAAACCTCCAATAAGCCCGGCCGTTCAAGTTGACCGGGCTTTTTCTTTTATCTTTTGCTTAGTCAACACATAGATTTATCTTCAACCTTGAACAGGCATTTATTCCAACTTGAACAAGTATCCGTCCGCATGACCTGATCATGGCGGATAAATAATTGCATTTTAAACCATATCAAATTATTTTGGAACAAAACTCTAGGCTTCATTTTATCACTGGATATAAAATTTTTATTAGGTGACGTTATCAAAGCAATCGTTACAATTTTATTCCTCCTGTTTATTACATCAATCAACGCACAGAATAACCCGGCAGGCGCAGAAGCAATCGATTCAACACACACACACGAGAACGCGAATTACAATCTGAAGCTCAACACCAAATTGGATGAGAATCTTTTTTACTTTGACAAGATGAATTACGACAGCTACATGAAATTCGCCTATGATTGGCAGAATTCCTTTTACTCGCAACCGGAATATGACGATTCGTATACAGGCACACTAAATTTGCTTAAGCCGAAAAAAGAATTGCTGAGCGCATTGCGTAAGATGCCGGAATTCCTAAACAAAAACAATCTTGGTGTATTCGGACAAATTTTAGGATATGTAAATGCCGCCGCCGCGGTTTCATTGATGGTGGTTCACTTAAACAAATATTACTGGAACGAAGAGAAAAAATCTGAAAAACCTAAGAAGAAGTAACCCTAAGTTTATCGATAAGATTTTGAAAATCTTGAGGTAATGGAGATTCCAGTTTTATCTTCTGCTTGGAATGGGGATGAATAAACTCCAATGTTTTTGCGTGGAGCGCCTGCCTGTTAATCCCATCCAATAAATTATCAACACGGCTTCTGATTTTAGCCAAATCGGATCCCCACATAATTTTCCTTCCGCCGTAAGTAGGGTCGCCGAAAACCGGGTGATTAATGTGAGCAAGGTGCACCCGAATCTGGTGTGTGCGCCCTGTTTTAAGATGAAGTTTCATAAGCGAAGCGAACTCATATTCTTCAATAACTTCAAATAATGTATGAGCATGTTTTCCATCCACGCTGCTAACAGTAAAAATTTTTCTATCTTTTTTACTCCTGGTAATATTGCCGATTATTTCCCCTTTACGCTCTTTGAATTTACCCCAACAGACCGCCCAATATTCCCTCGTTATGGTTCTATCTGCAAATTGCTTTGCAAGCTGGGCGTGTGTCCATTCATCCTTGGCAACGGTTAAAAGTCCGCTAGTATCTTTATCCAAACGGTGTACGATGCCGGGTCGTCCAGGCTCATTTAACTTACTCAAACTCTTGGTATAGTGAAGGAGAGCATTTACAAGCGTACCTTGATAATTTCCAAGTGAAGGATGCGCCACCATGCCGGGGGCTTTGTTTACAACTATTATGTACTCATCCTCGTAAACAATGTCCAGTGGTATATCTTCCGGTTCGGTTTCATCGGGGCGTGGATGAACGGGGATTGTTACGTCGATAACATCCCCAGCACCGATCTTAAAATTCGGTTTTACTACTTGGCCGTTAACTTTTACAAACTCAGCTTTGATAAGTTTTTGTACACGCGAACGTGTGGAATGCTCAATTGAATTGGCGAGAAAAGTATCAACTCGTTCTTTCTTTTTCCCTTCCGGGAGTTCGTATCTAAACTTCTTTTCTGTTATTATCTTTGCCATCTTCAGCGGCTAAAATTTCGTCTCTTCCTTCTTTATCTAAAACTTCGGTATAATCATTTTCTATTTCATCATTCACATCCGGATTATTTTCTTCTGTTTCGATGTTTATTGCCGGGTTAACTGCTTCTTCTATTTTCCCTTCCACACTTTTGTGAAATATCAATAAAAGCGCAACGCCAATAGTAACGGCGGCATCGGCTACATTAAAAATTGGCCATCGTTCAAACGTTCGTCCAAAAATCGTAAAATCGAAAAAATCGACATTCATAAAATCAACAACACTTCCATAAAACAACGGAGCATATTCAAAAATGACCCCGTAGAATGTACGGTCAATCAAATTACCAACCGCCCCGCCGAGAATCAGAGCTAGGGCAGCTCTTACACCGAATCTCTGATCTTGGATTTTATATAAATAAATTACAATACCGATACTGGCAAAAATCGAAAACAATGAAAGGAAAAGTTTGGAAGAGTCTCCCATTTCAATCCCGAAAGCCATACCGGGGTTTTCGACAAAAGTAAATCTGAAAAAAGATCCGAACACGTCTACACTTTGTCCGTAATGCATTCCTTCAATATTAATGTTCAGAAACGGAACAGAGATGCCTCTGACAAGAAGTTTTGTAACCTGATCGATTACAACAACAAAAAATGATAAATATATTACTCTCAATATAATCTCTTTGTATTAATTAGTTTATTTGTTCTGCATCTTTTGTTTAACCTGTAGGCAATGCTGTGTATGAGGAACAGCGCATAATCGATCTTTAGGTATAAGAGGACATGTTGGGCATAATCCCTGCGGTTCGTCAATACAGTCAATGCAAATCCCGTAAGTTCCGTTTTCAATTCTTTGGAGAGCGTCATCCAGGTAGCCAAGGAATTTATTTTCCCTCTGCGCCCAAAGATATAATTTTTCTCTCTCCATAGCATCTGTACCCTGTTCGGCCATATGGAGGGAATAGGGGGAGTTTTCGTTCACATATTGCCCGGTAGTAGGATCCATCATCTGGTCTTTGAGAGTTTGAAGATGTTCAATAATTTCATTTCTTTTTTCCAAAATTATTTTTTTGAATTCTTCCAACTGTCTTTTACCATATCCTTTAATCTTCTTCACTTTTTTTGAAGGCGACAATACTTCAACTTCTGCAGATGTAACAGTCATACTTTTCGAAGTTTTGCTTTTTACGGTAGTTTTTTTCTGTATAGCTTTTTTTGCAGCTGTCTTTTTGGTCTTTGAAGAAACAGCCGGTTTTACCGCTTTTTTAGGAGTTGCTTTTTTAACCGTTTTTTTTGCGGTAACCTTATGTTTATTAGTTTTCTTTTCTTCTTTTTTGGCCATAACAACCTCCAATTAAACTTTTATGCTCCGTTTTTTTTAATCCCTATTGTAAAGTTAAATTCACCGATTTTCCATTCATGCAAATATCCCTGCGGATTATCTGATACTTTAATATCTTCGGCTAAAATTTCATTAGCAATATAATCAGAAAACCGGTTGATATAATCAACAACCTTTTGCTCCCCCCAAAAATAGACTTTTATCCTATCAATAACATCGTACCCTGCATCTTTACGCATGTTCTGAACTCTATTTATAAATTCTCTGGCATAACCTTCGGCAATTAAATCTTCGGTAAGTTCCGAATCGATTGCCACAGTTACTCCTTCTTCCGATTCAACCATCCATCCTTCGATTTCATGACTAATGATTTCAACATCCTCAATCGATAGATTGACATCAACATTGTCAACATTTATTGAAAGTTTTCCTTCCGACTCAAGCCTGGCTATCTCATCTTTACTAAAATCTTTAATCCGATTAGCCAATGCTTTAACTATCTTGCCATACTTCGGCCCGATAGCTTTAAAATTCGCTTTGGCTGATTTATTAACGATAGCCGAATCATCTTCCAAAATTTCAAGCGCTTTAATATTAACTTCGTCTAGTATAACGTCGCTCATATTTTTAACTCCGTCACGCTTTCTTTTATCAACTGCTACCATGATTTTCTTAAGCGGCTGTCTTACCTTAAGATTGGATTTAGCACGCATTGTTCTTGCAAGAAATACTACTCTTTGTGCTGTATCCATCTTCTCTTCAAGTTCTTTATCAATAAACTGAGATTTAGGAAATTCTACCAAGTGAACCGATTCAATTTTTTCCCTGCTTGTTGCGCCGTTAAGTTTTTGGAATAATTCTTCGGAAATAAACGGAGCAAACGGAGAAGCTAATTTGGTTATTGTAACCAAGCATTCATACAAAGTTTGGTAAGCGGCAAGTTTATTTTTATTGACTTCCGATTTCCAGAAACGCCTCCTGTTTCTTCTTACATACCAGTTTGACAAATGATCAATGGTAAAACTTGATACCAGGCGCGCTGCTTTAGTTACATCATAATTGCTCATCAATTCATCATATTCTTCCACTACGCTGTTCAGTTTAGAAATAATCCAGCGATCAATTTCAGGTCTTTCTTCATAAGGGATCAATTCTTCTTTGAAATTGAAATTATCTACATTTGCGTATAGTGCGAAGAATGAATATGTATTAACCAAAGTGCCGAAGAATTTTCTCTGCACTTCGACCATACCTTCTTCATCGAATAAGGTCGGTCTCCAAGGCGGACTGGTAGTAACCAAATACCAGCGTGTAACATCAGCACCGTATTTATCGAAAAGCGCGAAAGGATCAACTGCGTTTCCTTTCGACTTGGACATTTTCATTCCATTTTTATCGAGTATTAATTCGTTAACCAAAATATTTTTATATGCTACTTTATCGAACAACATTACGGCTATCGCATGAAGAGTGTAGAACCATCCGCGTGTTTGATCGATACCTTCGCATATAAAATCGGCGGGAAAATGTTTTTCGAAATATTCTTTATTTTCAAACGGGTAATGATATTGCGCAAAAGGCATAGCGCCGGAATCGAACCAAACATCAATCAATTCGGGTGTGCGGGTAAATATTTTACCGTCTTTCTCAAATTTAATATTATCAACAAATGGTTTGTGAAGGTCCAAATTTTCAAGATCGGCTACTGAAATTCTTTTCCCATCTTTTTCAATAAAACCTTCTTTCAATTCTTCAATACTGCCTATAGCCAGCATGTCCCCTTCTTCAGTTACCCATATAGGCAGAGGAGTTGCCCAGAACCTGTCTCTTGATAATGCCCAGTCCTTATTTTCTTCCAGCCAGTTTCCGAAACGTCCGCTTCCAACTTCGGGGGGGCACCAATTAATCTGTTTATTTAACTCAACCATTCTATCGGCAATGGATGTAGTTTTTATAAACCAAGATTCGCGGGCGTAATATATTACCGGTACATTATCAAAACGCCAGCTGAAAGGATAGGAGTGAACAATAGTTTCCTTTTTATAAAGCTGTCTCATTTCTTTGAGTTTCATAATTATACCGAGATCGGCATCTTTAACAAATTGGCCTTTGAAATCGGTAATTTCATCAGTGAATAATCCGCCGCGTGTAACCGGCTGCAAGAATGGAAGATTAAATTTCTTCGAAACTTCGTAATCGTCTGCGCCGAATGCGGGGGCAATGTGAACAATACCGGAACCGTCTTCAGTGCTAACAAATTCACCTTCAATAACAAAGAATGCTTTTTGATTTACCGCTACGTATTTGAATAACTGCTCGTATTCCAATCCGGCTAAATCTGAGCCTTTATATTCGGCAATAATTTCATAATCATTTTGAATAACTTCTAAACGCGCTTTGGCAAGAATTAGATATTTGTTTTCGGTTTTAATTTTGACGTAATCAATGTTAGCCCCCACAGCCAATGCTACGTTGGAGATAAGTGTCCATGGAGTAGTAGTCCAAACCAAGAAATAAGTTTCCCCTTCTTTCGTAAAACCGGAATCGATTAATTTCATTAAAACATATACTGAAGGGTCTTTGGTTTCTTTGTATCCCAGTGCCAATTCGTGCGAAGATAAAACAGTTTCGGAACGGGGGCATTGAGGAACAATCTTATAATCCTTGTAAATAAGTCCTTTGTCGAATAATTGTTTTAACGCCCACCAAACAGATTCAATATACTCATTAGTGCATGTAACATAAGCATCTTCAATATTTAGCCAATAACCCATACGGCGGGTCATCTTTTCCCAAAGGTCTAAATAAGTAAACACGGAATTTTTACATGCCGCATTATATTTTTCGACACCAAAAGTAGGTATTTCACTTTTGCTTTTAATACCGAGAGTTTTTTCAACTTCAATTTCTACTGGTAAACCATGAGTATCCCAACCGGCTTTCCGGTTTACGTGGTAACCTTTCAATGTTTTATAACGGCAAATAGCATCTTTCAATGTTCTCGAAATAACATGATGAATACCCGGTTTCCCGTTTGCAGTAGGGGGGCCTTCGTAAAATGTGAATGGTTTCGATTCATCGCGTGTTTCAATACTCTTCTGGAAAATATTATTCTCATCCCAGAATTTAATTATCTCTTCTTCCAATTCCGGGTAATTTATCTTTTCACCAAACTGTTTGAACATTTTATCTAACTTTTTATTGAACAAAAATGTTGATTAATTGAATAACGATTATCCGTTATCTTCTTCATATTTTTTTATTAATTCTTTTTCGGCCTGAATAAACTCTTTCAATTGGATTTCAATACGGTTTTTCTTTTCAATTACCGCATTAAGTTCTTTTTCGGCTTCAAATAAAATCCTATCGGCTTTTAATTTTGCTTCTTCAATTGTGTTATCAGCAGCTTTATGCGAATCAAATAATGCTTTTTCGTATGTACTGCTCTTTTGTTTGTGCGATAATATTTCTCTCTGCAGTTGAATAACTTCCGCAATCGACATTCCGAAAAATGCCATTGAACCTAGCATTATATTCCTGAGAGAATATAATATTAAATTTTCCGAGAGAAGTTCATTCAAACCGAAGTAAATTCTAAAAAACAAAACAAGCATATTGCTGAAAATAACCGTTGCAACAATAACCGCGAATAATACTTTGCCGCCGAAAGTCCATCCGAATGTTTTTGTTATGAACCATCCACATGCAAAAACAAAAACTGATAGAACGAACCAAACGGAAAAATTCTGGAAGCCGTCTTTAAACAAACCAGTACTTAGGAAATTCGATAAAAACATCAAGATTGCCGTAAGTGCAGGAGTAAGGTAATATAATATTTTCTTATTCATCAAAGTTTATTGATTACTTCTTTCATGATTAATGTCATTTTGGGTTCTGCCGCCATTGCAGTCGCAATTATTTCTTCAACATTTATTGGCTGTAATGATTCAGGGAAGCATTCATCCGTAATTATGCTTATGCCTAAAACTCTCATCCCGGAATGAATTGCTACAATATTTTCCGGAACAGTTGACATGCCTACAACATCTGCGCCTATTATTCTTAAAAATCTATATTCAGCTTTCGTTTCCAAATTGGGACCGGGTACTGAAACGTAAACGCCTTTCTGAATTTTAATTTTATTTTCAAGGGCTGCTTCTTCAGCAAGAGCAATTAATTTTTTATCATACGGCTCGCTCATATCGGGGAACCGGGGGCCGAATTCACTTTCATTTTTTCCAATAAGCGGATTATCACCAAGTAAATTTATATGATCTACCATCAGCATAACATCGCCGCGCACGAATAAAGGATTCATCCCTCCGCACGCATTGGAAACAAGGAGAGTTTCAACGCCCAATTTTTTCATTACGCGAACAGGGTAGGTTATCTGCTGCATAGTATAACCTTCGTAATAATGAAATCTTCCCTGCATAGCGATAACATTTTTACCGCCGATTTTTCCTAAAATCAATTTCCCTTGGTGAGATTCGACTGTAGATAATGCAAAATGAGGAAGATCTTTATAATCTATCGTATGATCAATCTCAATATCTTTGACCAATCCGCCAAGACCGGTACCTAAAATAATTCCGATTTCATAATTCTCTTTTGTCTTCTTCCTAATAACTTCAAGAGTCTCATTAATCTTAGTCAGCAAATCCGTCATAATAATTTCTCCAAGATGTCGTCGATGTCGATATCATTTTTTTCTTCATTTTCGACTTTCGTTTTCGGTAATTCTTTTGTCTCGATATTTCGCACATTCATATCCAGCAGGCTCACCTGTGAATTGATCATAGCTTTAAGCCGAGCAACAAGTAATTTTTTTTCTTCACGGAGAACAAGCACAGAATCTCTTAAATCGTTTGCGTTTTCTTTTGCTTTTTCAACTATTTGCGCCGCCTTTAATTCAGCTTCTTTCAATAACAATGCAGTTTGTTTTTTTGCAGATTCAACGGATTTTGATGACGATTCCTGTGCATTCAATAAAGTATGCTGCAGACTTTTTTCAATTCTTCTATATTCTTTTATCTGGTCTTGAATTTCAGATATTTCATTTTTGAGGCGGTCATTTTCCAATTGGATACGTTCGTAATCATCGGATAACTTTTCAAGAAATGCACGCACTTCATCTTTATCGTATCCGCGAACCGATTTGTTGAATTCCTGGTTCCTTATGTTGAACGGGGTAAATTTCATTATTTATCCTTTATGAATAATCCCTCTCACCGAAGATAGCTGTTCCGATTCTTAGCATTGTAGCCCCTTCTTCAAGAGCAATTTCATAATCGTTAGTCATACCCATCGAAAGTTCTTTTAAGCCGAATCCCCTTTGATTAAGACTTTCAAACCAAGACCTCAGTTTTGAAAAACTGTTTCTAATCAATACGGCATCATCTGTAAAAGGCGCCATAGTCATTAACCCGGTCAGTTCCAAATTATCCGAATTTTTCACATACTCGGCAAGGTTAATTATATCCTTCTCTTCAATGAGGCCGAATTTACTAGCTTCTAAAGAAGTATTAATCTCTAATAGAACTTTCTGGAGTTTATCAATTTTTCCTGCTCTATTATTGATTTCTTCGGCAAGTTTCAAAGAATCTACCGAGTGAATAAACTCGGCTGAATTAATTACATACTTTACTTTATTTGTCTGTAAATGTCCAATAAAGTGCCAAATTAAATTTTCTTTAATTTGACCGGCTTTTTCATGTAACTCTTGTGCCTTGTTTTCTCCAAAATGAAATAAACCTGCGCAAAAAGCTTTCTCAATAATAATTATCGGTTGTGTTTTAGAAACAGCAATCAGAGTAATATCGGCGCGGTTTCTACCGGTCTTAATGCACTTCTCGGCAATTTTTTCTTCAACTATTTTATAATTAGTTTCAATCATCTCATTTTAATTAAGGAAGAGAATGTATAGCTTTTAAGAGCAAAAGTCAACCTTTCCTATTGAAATCAGGCAAAAACAAAAGGGGCAAAATGCCCCTCATTTTATAAAAAAACATAATTTTTACCAAAAATTAGCTGCAACCCGTTGTTGAGCCGCATGTTGTACATTTAAGGCATGTACCGTTTCTAACCATGGTTAAACTTTGGCATTCTGGGCATACATCACCGGTATAACCTCTCTCCCTTGCCACCATAACTTCGCGGTTGAAAGCTGAAGCTTTCACTTCAGGATTACGGTTTCCGTTATTTCCCCCATTTGTGGGGGTCGGTATCTCGATCTCCTCATTATCAAGTTCAATCATCCTTTCGCTTACAATTTCTTCGCTTTCGAAATCGGGTTCGGCAACGGAAGGTTTTCTTCGATCACTGTCGTCATCGTCAACGTGTGCCAAATCGTTTCTACCAAGGTATGCCACGGCCAGTTCTCTAAAGATGTAGTCTATCACAGAGGTAGCCATTTTAATTCTTTGATGACCGGTAAGAACGCCGCTGGGTTCGAATCTTGTGAATACGAAAGCGTCCACAAATTCTTCCAAAGGAACGCCATGCTGCAAACCAAGAGATATAGAAATGGCAAAACAGTTGAGTAAACTTCTGAAAGCGGCTCCCTCTCTATGCATGTCAATGAATATTTCGCCAAGCTGCCCGTTTTCATATTCACCTGTTCTAAGATAAACTGTTTGTCCATTAATTTTAACCTTCTGAGTGTAACCGGTTCTTCTATCAGGTAGGCGTCTTCTTTTGGCAATATATCTGTGAATAATCCTTTCTGCAACTTTAATGATATCGTTTTCTTCTTTCTTTTCAATTAAGTCGTCTATTTCATCGGCCGATATTGAATTGAGCGGCTGTGATAATTTTGAACCGTCTCTATATAATGCATTGGCTTTAAGGCCAAGTTTCCAGGACTGCATATATGCTTTCTTGATATCTTCAATACTAGCATTGTTAGGAAGATTAATTGTCTTTGAGATAGCCCCAGAAATAAATGGTTGCGCAGCAGCCATCATAGTAATGTGTGCATTGGGAAGAATATAGCGAGTACCCTTCTTGCCGCATTTATTGGCACAATCGAAAACCGGATAGTGTTCGTGCTTTAAGAAAGGGGCTCCTTCAATTGTCATTGTTCCGCATACATAATCGTTTGCAGTAGAAATTTCTTCCTTCGTAAATCCGACTTCGGTCAGTATGTCGAATGTGAAATCGTTCAATTGTTTTTCACTAAAGCCGAGTACCTTCTTACAAAATTCGGCACCCAATGTATTTTTATTGAAGGCAAAACTTAATTCGAATACCGATGGCAAAACTTTTTCAATTTTATTTAGTATCTCATCGGTAAATCCTTTTGCTTTTAGAGATTCATAATTGATATAAGGGCAACCGTCTAATGAACCGGATCCTTTTGCATATTTAACTATTTCGGTTACCTGCTCTTTGTTATATCCCAAACGGCGGAGTGCAGGTGGAATTGATTGGTTAATAATTTTAAAATATCCCCCGCCCGCTAGTTTTTTGAATTTTACCAGTGCAAAATCGGGTTCAATACCTGTGGTATCGCAGTCCATAACTAAACCGATAGTACCGGTAGGCGCTATAACGGTAACTTGGGCATTTCTATAACCATACTTTGTACCTAACTCATAAGCATTATCAGCATCCTCACGAGCTGCTTTCAATAAATCGGAGGGACAATGCTGCGGATTAATGCCAACCGGTTTAATGGATAAACCGGAATATTCCTCGTTAGGAACATTATAAGCTGCGCGTTTATGGTTCTTTATAACACGAAGCATATGTTCTTTATTATTTTCGTACCTTGGAAACGGTCCCTGCTCTTTTGCAATTTCAGCCGAAGTTGCATACGAGCGCATATGCATTATAGCAGTTAGAGCGCCGCAAATAGCTGCTGCTTCACTGCTGTCATAAGGAATTCCCTGTCTCATTAATAATGATCCTAAATTAGCGTATCCCAATCCCAATGTTCTGTAATCATAACTTCTCTGGGCTATTTCTTTACTAGGGTATTGCGCCATCAAAACACTTAGTTCCAAGACAATAGTCCAAATCCTTGTTGCATGGCGGTAAGCTTCAACGTCGAATTTTGCGGTGTTATCATTATAAAATTTTACTACGTTCAACGAGGCTAAGTTACATGCTGTGTCGTCTAAGAACATATATTCGCTACAAGGATTCGATGCTTTGATATCACCGTCATTTGGACAAGTATGCCACTCATTGATAGTAGAATGGTATTGTAAACCAGGATCGGCGCTGGACCATGCTGCAAAAGCGATTTCATCCCATAATTTTTTTGCTTTAATTGATTTGCAAGATTTCGGTTGTCTTTTTTCTTTAGCGGCTTTTTCAAGCTCAATGCGCCAGTGAAGATTCCAATCCGAATCATTGAGAACTGCCTGCATGAACTCGTTTGTAATACGTACTGAATTATTGGAATTCTGCCCCGATACAGTTGCATAAGCTTCCGAATTCCAATCTACATCGTAAATAGGAAACTCAATCGATTTAAAGCCCAACTTTGCTAAATGAATAACGCGCTCAATATAATTTTCAGGAACATGTGATAGTCTTGCCTGAATAACAGCTTCTTTCAATTTTTTATTTGTTCTTTTATTAAACCTGTCATTTTCCGGATGCTCTTGGTAGCATGCATGCATAATTCTGTTCAAATGAGTGTTGCAAAGCTTAGAACCGGCAACCATGGCTGCAACTTTCTGTTCTTCGGTAACTTTCCAATTAATAAATTCTTCAATGTCGGGATGATCGATATCGAGAGTAACCATTTTAGCTGCACGTCTTGTAGTTCCTCCAGATTTAATTGCCCCGGCCGATCTGTCGCCGATTTTTAAGAATGACATTAATCCGGAAGATTTACCTCCTCCGCTTAATGGTTCGTTAACTCCTCTCACATTCGAGAAATTAGTACCGGTACCGGAACCGTATTTAAATAACCTGGCTTCGCGTACCCATAAATCCATAATGCCCCCTTCGTTAACAAGGTCGTCATTAATGGATTGAATAAAACATGCATGAGGCTGAGGATGAGTATATGCGTCGGCCGAAGATGTAAGTTTACTCGTTTGGTAATCTACATAATAATGCCCCTGCGAAGGACCATTAATTCCATAAGCCCAATGTAAACCGGTATTGAACCACTGTGGAGAGTTAGGAGCCGAATATTGATCGGCCAACATGTATACAAGTTCATCATAAAATGCTTTGGCATCTTCTTCCGAGTCAAAGTAATTTGCTTTCCAACCCCAGTAAGTCCAAGTTCCTGCTAACCGATGAAACACTTGACGTGAATCGGTTTCCGAGCTATACCTTTCCTTCTCCGGTAACTCTTCAAGTCTTTTTAAATCGGCCGTTGAAGGCTGCAGCCACTTAGGTACACCTTCTTCCTTAACTTTTCTCAATAACCTTGGTACTCCTGCCTTACGAAAATATTTTTGGGCAATAACATCGGTTGCAACTTGAGACCAACTTTTGGGTACAATTACATCTTCCATCCGAAATACAATAGAACCATCCGGATTTTTAATCTCAGAGATTCTTTTGTCAAATTCAATGGAGCTTTGAGGGTCTTGTTCTGCAGTAGTAAAAAGACGATTTATCTTCATTTATAACTCCTTATACCTAAATACCTTTTAAAACCTACGGGGTATCAATTCCCCTTAATGGCGGTTAATAAAAAATTTATGTTAAACTAATTTTCTTTCGAGAAGTGGACCCTATGTAAGGGATTTCAAGATAAATAAAAATTAATACTTAAGCAATTACCTGAGTCAAATCGATAAAAATAATTCAATATGTTTATCAAAAGAGTGGGTGCAATTTGCAAAAAATATCTTTCATAAAAAAGTCTTACCAATTTATTTCCAATATAAATCACAATTTTTTTTAAGTCCTGGGTTTATGGAACTTGAACGCGGTATTTTGGAGGTCAACACTCATGGTTTTTTTTCGGATAAAAGATAATTGTAAATTCAGAATATTTCAAAAGCAAACCGGGGCATATTTCTTAGAGTGATTTATCCATGTCTAATGCAATTTTGCAATTAGAAGTGTCAAAATGCAATTCTTCGCCTCAAGAATATTATTACATCTTGTTCAAATTAACCAATATTTTGGTATTTTTGCATAGCGACTGGCAATTGAAAAACAGATCAATTATTTGTGATGGTAGGATAGCGGCAAAATCGGAAATGAAAATAGCTCACATTTGCCAGTTTTGTTTTCAGCCTTCAATTTAATCGGCTGGTCTATCCATGTTGAGACATTTTTGCTGGACATCTTAATTTAACCTGACACAAATTGATTTTCGTTTTGCTAAAATGTATTATTAAATAAATCTATAAACAGAAAGTCTATCAATAACTATAAGAAAGGAATCTTGTGATGCTGGGATTTTTAAAAGAGATATTCGGTGAAGAGAATACCAACATTGAAATGGGGCATAATTTTGTAAATAATGCTAAGGACGATATTAAAGTTCAAATGGCTACATGCGCTCTCTTCTTGGAAATTGCAAATTCAGATGATGAATTTTCAAAAGAAGAAAAAGAACAAATATTGATCATAATGGAAAAAACATTCAACCTTACTAAAGAACAAGTAAAAGAATTGATTGAATTATCGGAAGAACAAATGAGAAAGAGTGTAAGCCTCTATGAGTTTACGAACATAATTAATAAGAAATTTTCCAGGGAGCAAAAATATAAGGTTCTCAAAAACCTTTGGCGATTGATTTTTGTTGATAACAAATTGCATGCATATGAAGATTACTTTATAAGAAAAATTTCCGCAAATTTTCATTTATCGCATAAGGATTTGATTGCGGCAAAACTGGAAGCCAAAGCTGAAACTGAGTAATTAAAATAGGGGGGCCATCTTATAAAGAGGCCCCTTTTTCCCAACATGGTTATTCGGCCAGCACTCTTTCAACAACTTTTATCATTTCATCACTCATAGGTTTCACTTTACTTGGAAATCTTGCAATTATGTCCCCGTCACGGTCTATAATAAATTTTTCAAAATTCCACATAATATCGGCTGTCCCGGTTACTTGGTTATCTGTTAATTTTTTATAAAGACTTGATTTATCATTCCCCAGTACTTTGATTTTGTCAAACAATTTGAAAGTAACGCCGAAATTCATCGAGCAGAAATCTTTGATCTCTTCATTTGTACCCGGTTCCTGCTGACCAAAATCATTGCAAGGAAAACCCAATATTTCCAATCCCTTACTATTATACTTTTCGTATAATTTTTGAAGACCTTCATACTGAGAAGTATAACCGCATTTGCTTGCAACGTTAACAATCATCAATACTTTCCCCTTATACTTGGAAAGCAAAACATCCTTACCTTCCATATCCTTTACTAAAATATCACTAATGTTATTTGCCACTGTGTCTCCTTTCTCCTGCATAGCAGCCGATAAAGTCTGAGCGGAAATTATATTTGCATAAATAAAAAACAGAAAAATAAAATTCTTTACAATAAACATGATCCACCTCTTTTTGGACATAATAACAGATCATCACTGCAGATAGTTCAAAATAATAATAGGCGAATTCTTTGAAGGTGTAAATGGTAAGAATTATTACAAAAAATTGACAATGCTATTTTAAAATAAAAAGGCGAAGAAATATCTTCGCCTCGAACACAATAATATTAAGAATTAGTCTGCCATCAAAATTGCAATAGCGGCGGTGTTGGCTATGTCATCAACGCTGCAACCGCGGCTTAGGTCGAATAATGGTTTTTTCAAACCTTGCACTACCGGTCCAACCGCTTCTGCTTTACCTAATCTCTGGGCAATTTTATAACCGATGTTACCTGCCTGCAGGTCGGGGAAAATCAGTACATTTGCTCTTCCGGCAACATCGCTCCCCGGCGCTTTCTTTTTACCAATAGAATCAACAATAGCTGCGTCAAATTGAAGTTCTCCGTCAATATTAAGATCAGGCCGTTTTTCTTTCGCAATTTTTGTTGCTTCAAGAACCTTATCAATTAATTCATGTTTGGCGCTACCTTTTGTGGAAAAAGAAAGCATAGCCACGTAAGGTTCTTCGCCTGTGAGTTTACGGTGATTATCGGCGGTTGTAACGGCAATATCAGCCAACTGAATGGCATCAGGATTAGGGACCACGGCACAATCACCAAAACTATATACTTTTTCAGGGAAGATCATCAAAAAGAAACTCGATACGATGGAAATACCCTCCGGCATTCCAACGCATTGAATAGCTGCCCGCATCACATCAGCTGTAGAAGCAGTTGATCCGGCAACAAATCCATCCGCCATATTTTCTTTCACCATCATAGCACCGAAGAAAATATCTCTCTTAAGAATATCACGTGCCTGCTCAATAGTTACGCCTTTATGTTTTCTCATGTTATAAAAGATATTGGCAAAATCACTTAACTTATCCGATTTCTCCGGATCTATAATCCTCACACCTTGCAAATTCACACCAAGCTTCTGAGCATCTTCCCTAATCTTATTTTCATTGCCTATTGTAATAACACTAGCCACATTTTCAGCTGTTAATTTCTCAGCTGCTTTTAATACTCTTTCATCATGAGATTCGGGGAGAACTACAGTTTTTTTCCTACGCCCGGCTTTCTCTTTGATATTTTTTAATAATTCGATCTCTGCCATTTGCTAAATCCGTATTTTTTTGAAAAAATAATCACTGTAAATATATAAAAAAATCTTCCTCTAATTGCGATTCAATTCAATATGCTTTTTTCATTTCTGCTAAATATAATTTGTATTTTAAATGGATTTTAGAAATATTAGGTATAAAGTAATAGCTAAAGTTAAGGTAACCAAAAATGGCATTAACCGAACAGTCGCTGCGAACATTCTATAAGATTGCTACAGGAATTGTAGTTATAGCATTGATAATCTATTCTTCCGTAATATTTTTCAATTTAATTGCTATGCTGGTTGTTTCACTTTTATTGGCGTTGATTTTCAACCCTATTGTTACATTACTTGAAACACAAGGCCTCCCCCGTTTTGCTTCTGTTATGGTTGTATTTATTTTTTGTGCTTTGGTTATTTTTATTGGTCTATCGGTTTTCATACCGAAAGTGATTACTCAAATGAACATTTTAACAAGTAATTTAAATGAAGAAAAAATATCAACCATTATTAATCAAATTGAGGGAGGATTAAAAAAATACATCCCCTTTGTTAATACAAAAGCGATAATCGAACAGATTAGCTCCACCATATCGGAATCATTGATGAATTCAATAAACAATATCACAAATATTTTATCCAGTATTGTCTCGGTTCTTGCCCTTGCTGTTATCGTCCCCTTTATGACATTCTTTTTGCTTAAAGATAAGACCGCTATCAAGAAAGGAATTATCAATATCATGCCAAACAGGTATTTTGAAGTTTCCTACTGGGTGATGAAGAAAATTAGTGATAAACTTACAAGATTCGTGAGCAGTTGGATTTTCGATGCATTCATGGTTGGTTTTCTTAGCGCCGTTGGTTTAACAATACTCGGCATTCAAAACTCAATTACAATTGGTTTTATTGCAGGTGTGGGGCATTTAATCCCTTACTTCGGTCCTATTATTGGAGGAGTTCCGGCAATAATAATCTCTGTAATTCAATTCGGTGATTTTTCACGCCTTCCCAGTATTTTAATAATGTTTACGCTTGTTTATGTAATTGATAACGGATACATCCAGCCGAATGTATTCTCGAAAGGAACAGACATGCACCCGCTGATGATAATAATATTGATATTATTAGGAAGCCAAATCATGGGAGTCTTCGGTATGCTGTTGGCCGTCCCTGCTGCTACAGTAATTAAAACTGCCGCTAAAGAAATATATTACGGTTATAAACATTACAAAATTATTAAACTCTGATCTTTCCGTCCTGGAAATTTACCAAGTATACCAATAACTTGCCGGATAACCTTAATCAATAAGTTGAATAATACAACTGGATAACTTTAATTAGATTGCATAATTTGTATTCTATTACAAAATTCTCTAATACCGTTTCAAAAAAAGGTGAAATATGGAAATTCAATTTATAGGAGCTGCAAGAACCGTAACAGGGTCAATGCACTTAATAAGAGCAAACGGATATACTTTCTTATTAGACTGCGGAATGTACCAGGGCAAAAGGAAAGTTGCATTCGAATTGAATAGAAATTTTGATCAGTTCGATCCAAAAGAAATCGATTTTATTATTTTATCTCATGCTCATATCGATCATTCTGGCAACCTCCCTTCTTTGGTTAAAAGAGGCTTCAGCGGGAAAATTTATTCGACATTCGCAACAAAAGATCTCGCAATAATTATGCTGAAAGACAGCGGACATATCCAAGAGAAGGATACGGAATTCGTTAATAAAAGGAGAAAGAAGAAAGGGCAGAATTTATTCGAACCTTTGTACACTGTGGAAGATGCGGAGCAAACAATTAATTTAATTGAGGGAATTAATTATCATAAAGAAGTAGAGCTAGTACCCGGGATTAAACTTACATTTTTCGATGCAGGTCATATACTTGGGTCTGCAATTGTCTTTTTAGTTATCAATGAAGACGGGCGCATAATAAATTTGGGATTTTCGGGTGACCTTGGACGCCCAAATCTTCCTATTCTTAAAGATCCTGAAAAACTTCCAAGTGTAGATTACTTTATATGTGAAAGCACTTACGGAGGGCGTTTTCATGATAACCCGGTAAATTCCGAAGCAAAGTTAGCTAAAATTATTTCAAAGGCATTTAACAATAAATCTAAAATTATTATCCCGGCATTCAGCGTGGGCAGAACTCAAGAACTGGTTTATGCTATTCATCGCATCTTCGAAAGGAATGATGCCCCGGTAATCCCGGTTTATGTAGACAGCCCGTTATCGGTAAATGCAACCAATGTTTTCAAAGAACACCCTGAATGTTTTGACAATGAAACTGCCCAGTTTTTAGTTAAAAATGAAGATCCGTTCGGTTTTAACAAATTAAAATATATTACTGATGTTGAAGACTCTAAACAATTAAATGAAATTCCCGGTCCGCAAATAATTATTTCTAGTTCCGGTATGTGCGAAGCCGGCAGAATTCTGCATCACCTAAGAAATAATATTGAAAATCCTAATAACATTGTATTAATTGTCGGTTACTCCGCTCAGCACACTCTTGGAAGAAAAATAGTTGAAAAAGAAGAGATCGTAAAAATATTCGGCGAGGAACACAACTTAAAAGCCGAAGTAATTGTTATGAATGAATTTAGTGCGCATGCCGACGCTGATGAATTAATTCAGTATTGCGAGCAATTGGATAGAAGCAGACTGCAACAACTCTTTATTGTACACGGTGATTACGACCAACAACAAATATTTATGGATAGACTTAAAGCGATTGGATTTAAAAATATTACTATCCCGGAAAGAGGAGATGTATTCTCATTTTAAAATATTATTAATCTTTTTCGTACTATTTTTTTCTGCTTGCGATAGGACGAATATTAATGAACCGGTTGATGACGGATTACCTCCGGCTACACCGGTTAACTTTAATGTTTTCCGTGCTAGAGACGGTGAGGTAGGAATTGAGTGGTTAAGAAATAAAGAACCCGATATAAAACAATACCGGATTTATCGAAGTATAAATAATCCCGATAATTATGAATTGATCGATTCAACAATAGTTGAGTATTACATTGATTATTATTTGGAGTATGATTCAACTTATTATTACAAAGTAACGGCAGTGGACATTTTTGAAAGAGAAAGCTATCCAACTTCCCCGTTAAGCGCAAAGCCGGTAAATTATTACCGTCCGAGTGTTCCTTATTTAATTCAAATAAATGCAAGGAATTGGAACGACTCACTCTCTGTTCACCTTTTCTGGCAACCCGTGGAAGATACCGATTTGCTCGGTTATGAAATTTACAGGGATACAATCCCAGATTTCACCCCTGACACTGCATCCCTTACCGGATTTACAATTGCATTGGAATTTGACGATACTAAAAACCTTGAAATGCTGAAAAAATTTTACTACAAAATTCTCGCGGTAGATAAAGGAAATTTCCGAAGCAGCCCAAGTGCTTTAGTCTCAGATATAATACTTAACAAACCATTGCAGTTTTTCCCAGTGAACAACAAATCGGTTGAGCCATTTGCCGAGTTAAAATTTAAAACCGTCTCAGCACCAGCATTATACAAAATTGTAATTCAATCAAATGAAATGTACGGTGTAGTAAAGGAACTCAATTTTTTCAGTGGAATTACGGACTCGATTATTTCTATCGAATTTTCCTCTAATAACCTGGAGAGTTTTAAGAAGTATTATTGGAGAATTTTCACTTACACAGAAAGTTACACCGATCCCAACAGCTTTTCGGATCTGTTTAATTTTTCGGTTAATTCAGGATTATAAAATTAATTGTACTGACCTTTTGAAGAAAATATTATTAAAGATATTTTTCATTTTTCTTTTTCCATCTCTATTATTTGCACAGATAAGAAGAGACAGTTCCGCATTTCTACTGAGTGATTATTATAATAAAATGATAATCACCGGGTTGGATAAACAACTCAGCACATATAATTTTAATTCTGCCCTGATATATAATTACGACACGGAAAATCTTTTTATCGGTATCAGAGAAAATTTCAACTCTACAATTTCAAAATCAATCACAAAAAACATTAAAGACGAGCAGTATCTCTCACTTATCGGTGAATACAAACTAATTCCTTTTTTGAGTTTCGGAGTTATGTTAAACAATAACATTTACTCAGACGACAGGAAATTGTCAATTAATGAAGCGTCCAACCTATCCGGTTCGTTTTATACAAAATTTTTACCTGTAGATAATATTTCTTTCATTCCCTACGGAGGTTATTCCAATAATCAGCAAATTGGAGAAAATGATTACGGTTACTTGTACGGCGCCGAAGCATTTATTAGCAATATAAAAATTAGCGACTTCGAAATAAATTCATCATTCAAATTCCAGAACGAAGATATTTCCCCCCGCAAAAATACATTACGGCTGGTAAATCTTAATATCTCCAATGTATTCGAAAAATCTCTTTACAACACGGCAACGGTCTACTATCTTCAACAAAGAAAGGATTTTTATTTTGAAACCGACTCATTAACCGCTTCTTATTTTAATGTAAAAAACAACTTACAGAGTAGAACCGAATCAAACTATTTTTTGCAGGATCGGATATTTTACTCTTCGGGTTTATCCGGTTTTACAATGGATGTTCAAGGACGTGTTTCTTGGAGAAAAATCGAACGTGATACACGTTACGTTATCCCTGACGAGGTTACTACTTCAAGTTTCGATTCTAGAATTGAGGAGTTTAAAATCGATTTGACTTCCGCCGCCGAATACCGCACGAAAAATTTTAACGGACAAATTAAACTCGCTATTTCCGAAAGAGACGAGAAACACTTTGCAAAAAGTATTTTTAGGGCAAATCAAATAATTTATAACGACCGGGTAAATATCGAGAATCAAAAAAACAATACATCACAACAAACAAGTTTGGCAATTTCAGGAAATATTAGGTTCAACGATAATAACAATTTACTATTGAGTGTATTGCATAGAAAACTGGTTTATGATACACCCAGCAGAGAAAATTATGACGACAGGGACGAACTTCTTTCAATATTCAGAGTGCTTTATAGAAGAAATTTTAATCCTTTCTTCGATATGTTCGTGAACTTGGAAGGGAGCATTAATCATATTGTTTACATTTTCTCTCAACGCAGTTCCAACAATAATGTAAGACGCATATTGAAATTATCGACAGGCGGGAATTATGCAGGTAAAAATTTTTCATCCAACAATTCTGTAGAAGTTACAGCAAATTATACTGTTTACGATTTTGAGGAATTAAGCGCTAGTTTGAAAAGTTTTTCATTCAGACAATTTTCATTCAGGGATTCATCGGCAATAGCAATTAACAGGAATGCTCAATTTTTATTTACCGGTTATGTCAAATTATCAGAGCAGGGAGATTTTAAGTGGTCCGATTTTTCCAGTAAACCTATCAGATTTTTAAAAGAAATATACCTTGAACCGCAAGTTTCTTATTCTTTATTCGGATTAAAACTGTGTATCGGGTTGCGATATTTTTCTTTATCAACTTTCGGATACGATTCTGAGAACGTTAAAGTAAAATTATCCGATTATACAAGTCTTGGACCTTTAACAGAAATCACTCTTTATAAAAACAACAAATTGGATTTAAGGATTTACGGGTGGTATGAATTTATTACCACCGAGGATAACTCGAAAAGAGAACTTGCTAATTTAAATATGCGACTAAATTGGACATTGTAACATGTCTGTCATAATCTTCAAATATTAACTTGATTTGAGTATGAAATGGTTATATTTTTGACAAAATGCTTATATATTAATTTTAATTGTGGAGCATCTCTTGGCTGAAAAGATTTTTCAAAAAGTTATTAATAGCGATCCGGAGTTAATGCCAGAAGTAGAAAAGTTCCTCCTTAATATTGCAGATGAAATAAATCTTAACAAAGAAAAACACAACAGCCTTGCATTGTCTGCTGCCGAAGCAGTTTCCAACAGTATTGTGCATGGTAATAAATTGGATTTTAATAAAAAGGTTTACATTAATGTTTATGTTACAGATAAAGAAATGAAAATTATATTTAAAGATGAAGGTGAAGGATTCGAACCAAATAATGTACCCAACCCAACTGAACCGGAAAATATTCTTAAAGACAGCGGGCGAGGTATTCATATTATGAAGTCTTTTATTGATGATCTAAAATATAATTTCACACCATCCGGTACAGAGACAATCCTTGTAATCAAATTAGACTGACTTTGGACAGATAGATTATCCTTTATCCTGTTAAAAAAGAAAGTTAACTCCAATCTTCAAAATAGTTATTTGTTTAAATCAACAATAAGATTTTATCTATTTATTTTAGTAGATTGATACATCAAAAGCCAAAACATCACTAATAGATATAAAGATTTTAAAAATGACTATTTTAATTCACTTCAAACAACCAACATAATTCAGCAATAAAAACGGGAGACTTTATGGCTAGAAAGAAAATTGCTCTAATAGGAGGTGGCCAAATTGGGGGTGTGCTAACCCAATTGATTGCTCAGAAAGAGCTAGCCGATGTTGTACTTTTCGACATTGTTGAGGATATGCCTCAAGGAAAAACTCTTGATATCGCGGAAGGATCTAGAGTCGACGGTTTCGATATTTCCGTTACAGGTACTAACGATTATAAGGATATCACAGGCGCCGACTTGGTAATCATAACTGCCGGATTGCCAAGAAAGCCCGGAATGAGCAGAGATGATCTTTTAACGACAAATGCAGATATCATGAAAGCAGTTGCACAAGGTGTTAAAGAATATGCCCCTAATTCATTTGTAATTATTATTTCTAATCCTCTTGATGCTATGGTTACTCTTTTTCAAAAAGTTACCGGATTCCCTTATAACAGGGTTATGGGGCAAGCGGGTGTATTGGATTCTTCAAGGTTCTCAACATTCATCGCATGGGAACTTGGGGTTTCGGTTAAAGATGTAAACGCTATGGTGCTTGGCGGTCATGGAGACACGATGGTTCCTATAGTTCGGTATGCCAATGTTAACGGTATCCCGGTAATGGAAATGCTTGAGAGAAAATACGGCGACGCTGCCAAAGCTAAAGAAGTTATGGATGCAATGGTAGACAGAACTAAAAAAGCCGGCGGTGAAGTTGTTAAACTACTTAAAACCGGTTCAGCATTCTATTCCCCCGCTAGTTCTGCAATCGCTATGGCAGAAGCAATCATGAAAGATCAAAAACGTGTTCTTCCAACATGCGCTTTTCTAAACGGCGAATTCGGGGTTAAAGGATACTTCGTAGGTGTACCTGCAGTTCTTGGTGCAAACGGAGTAGAAAAAGTAATTGAGTTCTCATTGAATGATGAGGAACAAGCAGCTCTTGATAATTCCGTAAGCGCAGTTACTAATCTTGTAGCCGATATGGAAAAACTGGGATATTAAAAAGAGTAAAATATTTTAAAAGTAAAAACCCTCCAATCGGAGGGTTTTATATTTTAAACTATAGGGATATTTGATTTGAATTACAGAGCCGTCAATACATTAACGAATTTTCTGTCGTTTCTCTTTGTTTCAAACTTTACGAAACCGTCTGCAGTAGCAAATAAAGTATCATCTTTACCTTTCTGAACATTTACGCCAGGATGAAATTTGGTTCCTCTTTGTCTTACAATGATAGAACCGGCAGAAACTTTTTCGCCACCAAATCTTTTTACACCTAGGAATTGCGGATTACTATCACGCCCGTTTCTAGACGACCCTTGACCTTTTTTATGAGCCATAAAATTTACCTCCGGTTATACTAACCAATTCTCGTTACTTCGATTCTAGTTAATTGCTGTCTATGCCCGTTTTTCACTCTGTAAGATTTTCTTCTTTTTTTCTTAAAAATAATAACTTTATCATCTTTAAGGTGTTCTAAAACTTTTGCATGGACTTTAATATTTTCAATTTTGGGTGCTCCAATTTCGGTTTTCTTTCCATCCGAAAAAAGCAGAACGTTGTCAAAAGTAACCTCGGCATCCTGATCAGCATCTAATCGAGGTACATAATATTTCGTCTTTTCCGCAACCTTAAATTGTTGCCCGGCTATATCAACAACAGCAAACATCGTGTTCTCCTTTATACTAATTTAGAACTGTAAAAATATTAAAATAGCCCTACTAAGTCAAATTTATTATTCCTTAAATTTACTCCCTAAACCTATTTTTCATCTTCTTCATCCTCGTCATCTTCTAGGTCGGTATAAATATACTTTTCATATTTGTGCTTAATCACCTGTGCCTGCACAATGAAATAAACATCTTCTGCAATATTTGTCGACTGATCTCCAATTCTTTCCAGCTGACGTGAAATTTCAAGTAAAAGAACAGCATTTTTAATGTTGGCTTTATCTTTTTGCATCAGGTCGATCAATATAAGCCTATTAGTCTTATATAATTCGTCAAGGATATCATCAGTTTCAATAACCTTTTTAGCAAGTGCAATGTCGTTACCATTATATGCATCTATTGCATCGCGCAGCATCTCTTTGGCTACAGAAGTCATTTCAAAATGCTTTGTTTCTTTAATAAAATTAGGTTTGCTTTGCATATCAATAAAACTGTATGAAATATTCTTTGCCAGGTCCCCTACTCTTTCAAGATTGTTGCTAATGGTAAGTGCAGACATGATTAATCTCAAATCCATAGCCACAGGCTGGTTAAGAGCAATTATTTTCTGACAAATCTTTTCAATTTTTCTGTCCTGTTTATTAACTTTTTTGTCATTTACAATAACGCTTTTCGATAACTCAGGGTTGTCGTCAGCGATTGCTTTAAATGCGTAATCTACTTGTTCATCCACAAGAGAACACATTTTAATAATCCTGGTTTTTAATTTTTCGATATGAATTTCGAACTGTCTCTCCATCTCTCAACCTTAATAATATTTTTTAAAAAAAATCATCCGAATCTGCCCGTGATATAATCCTCGGTCTGTTTAATCGAAGGATTAGTAAAAATTTTAGCAGTTCCGTCAAATTCTATTAATTCACCCAAATAAAAGAAAGCAGTAAGATCACTTACTCTGGCAGCTTGCTGCATATTGTGTGTAACAATAACAATTGTATATTTTTTTTTCAAATCCTGAATTAATTCTTCAATTTTTCCCGTTGAAATCGGATCGAGCGCACTTGCGGGTTCATCCATCAAAATGATCTCAGGTTCCACCGCCAAAGTGCGTGCAATACATAACCGTTGTTGCTGCCCGCCGGAAAGACTGTATGCATGCTCATTCATTCTATCTTTTACTTCATCCAGTAACGCGGCCTGTATAAGAGTTTTCTCAACAATTCCGTCCAATACTTTTTTGTCTTTTATACCGTTAATTTTAGGGCCGTATACTATATTTTCATAAATGGTTTTAGGAAATAAATTTGATTTCTGAAATACCATTCCAACTCGTTTCCTGAGATTAACAACATCTATATTGCTGTCATACAAATTAATCCCATCGATTAAAATTTCCCCGCTTACTTTAACCCCATCGATTAAATCGTTCATTCTATTAATAACTCTTAAAAATGTGGATTTACCACAACCGGAAGGGCCAATAAAAGCAGTAACCCTTTTCTCCGGAATATCCAGAGTAATATTTTTCAGTGCTTGCTTATCACCATAGAACAGGTTCAGATCCTTAACCGAAATTTTAATATTTTTCATTGTACCAATTTTATTAGTTGCTAAATTTTTCCAATTACTTTTCTAAATCTATAACGAAAAATTATCGCCGTAATATTTAATAAAAACGTTAATGTTATCAAAACCAATGTGGCACCGTATTGAATGGGGAGTGTGACAGTAGGATTTGACGATTGTGTTGCTAATATAAAAATATGGTATGCCAAATACATGAACTGTTCTGCAGGATTAATCATTGTAATGCAGTAATCACCTATGCACAAATCGGCAACCGGTAAGTTCGGTAAAAAAAATGCCGCCCCAAGGAATAATACAGGAGCCGTTTCACCTGCGCCGCGGCTGATTGCTAAAATTGTTCCTGTCAAAATTCCTGGTCTCGCTTGAGGCAAAACCACATTTTTGATTGTCTGCCATTTTGTTGCCCCCAATCCGTAAGAGGCATCTCTATGAGATTTGGGTACTGAGTTCAAAGCTTCAAGAGTAGAAACGATAACAATCGGCAATACCAATACTGCAAGAGTGGAGGAAGCCCATAATAAGCATGGCTGTCCAAAAAGAAGCCCTGTTTCAAGTACTTCATCAATACCTTTCCCGATAAATAGGATGAAAAAACCCAACCCGAATAGACCGAAAACAATCGATGGAACTCCCGCCAGATTATTAACGGAAGTTCTTATTACTCTTGTTAAAAAAGTATCTCTAGCATACTCATTCAAGTAAATAGCGGCAAAAACTCCAAGCGGAACCGCAAATAGCACCATTATAAAAGTGACAGCCAATGTGCCGAAAATAGCCGGACCAATACCCCCTTCCATCATATTATTTCGAGGTGAATCGAAAATAAACTCAACACTTATTATCCCAATACCCTCAATAAAAATATTTGCAAGAACTAAGAAAAGAAGAAAAATCATTGCAAAAAAAACAATTCTGACTATATTGATAAAAATCGTCCCGGTTATATCGTTACTTTTTTTTGTGATTTCCAACTTCGCTCCAATTAAAAGGTGTTCTTTTTGCGCATCTTATTAATAATAACTTCGGCCGCTAAATTTAATATAAAGGTGATGGTAAATAATACAATCCCAATAAAAAAGAGGGCAAAATAATGATCTGATCCGTGCGATACTTCTCCCATCTCAGCGGCTATTGTTGCCGTCATCGTTCTAACACTCATAAATATATCAGTTGTCAAATTAGCTGCGTTACCTGCTGCCATTAAAACAATCATAGTTTCTCCGATTGCCCTTCCGAACCCAAGTATAATGCTTGCAGAAACACCGCTAAACCCTGCCGGTAAAATAACGCGGCTGATGGTTTGCCACTTGGTTGCACCAAGCCCGTATGAAGCCATTCTCAAATCATCAGGAATCGAATGGAGCGAATCTTCTGTAAGTGATGCAATTATTGGTATAATTACGAAAGACAATCCCAAAGCCGCAAGAAAAGCATTGAGCCTGTTTGTAGGATCGAGAAAATCATCCAAAAGTGTAGCCCCCACAACCAGCATTAAAAATCCCAAAACAACGGTAGGAATTCCTGCAAATAACTCTATAGCTGGTTTAAGAAATTCACGCGCTTTAGGATTTGCTATCTCTGCAAGGTATATTCCTACTGCAACACCAATTATTGTCGAAATAATTGTTGCCGGAATTGCTGTTAGTAAACTTCCGATTATCAGGGGAATTAATGAATATCTTTCCTCTGTTGAAGTAGGGTACCATTCAAATACTCTTGAAACAGAATCATTTATATCGGTTCTGTCAAAATATATAAAATCCAATAATCCTATATGTTCAAGCGCCCGGAATCCTTCTTTGAAAAGAAAAATAAATATAAGGGTTATAAATACAAGCGCCATCAATCCGTTGACGGCAAAAAAATAATGGATTACTTTTTCCCTAACTCTTGTTGCAAGAGATATTTTTTTACCAAAATTTGAAACAGCTTTCATTTCAAAAGGCGGTAATTCTTCAACTTCAGTTTTAGTTCTTGTTTCAGTATTTAATTCATTCATTTAATAATCGCAAGTATTTATAATCAATAAAAAATAGCAAAGCAATACATTTTTTTCTATAAGAATTCATAATATAATGTTATCCTGGCTGTTAAGGATGAATCAAATTCTTCACCGCTTGGCAATTTTTCGTAAGACTCAAATAAAACATTCGGGATAATCGCAACTTTGGGATCGGGTTTATAACTGAATCCGGCTATGATTAAGTTCCTGGAATCACCTTGAAAATCGGAATGATTAACCGGGTCGAAATGATCGAAGCGGGTTATTACGGAAAATTTTTCATTAATATTATAGGAGCCGAACAATGAAAGACCAATCGCATTTAAATTTTCCAATGTTTGCATGACCGTTAAACCATTTTGTTCGGATTGATAAAAGCCTTCTACACCAAAGCTAAATTTATCATTTTCTCTGTAACCTACAAAAAGCGCAGCTGTAAAAATATTATTACTCAATGTTGACTTTGGATTAAGATTACTTTTCGGGTCATCTATATTTGCCTGAGTTTTATAGTCACCATAAACTGTCATTCTCAAATTCTCTATCGGTTCGAAATCCAGGTGAGCATAATATCTTTTATATTTATTTGATTCCGGTTTGTTGCCGGCATCGTTACCAACCGTAATCCAATATTTTACAATTCCATTAGAAGTAATTTTACCTTTTAGTGTAATCCCAAGGTCACAAGAAGAAACTATTTTTCGTAAATCCATGATAGTTTTTTCTAATCGTCTATATCCCCAATAATTTTCCGATATGCTAAATGACGGTGGAGACTGTAAACCAACAATCAAATCACTGCCGTCGAAAATATTTTTCCATTTGATATAAGCATTTTTAACAGCAAGACCGAATTTCCCATTTGATGTATTCCCCTGTTGATCTGCCTCTAACCTAAAACGTGTTGAAAATATTGTAGAAATTTTATAGTCATATGTAAAATATATTCTTCTAAAGGCAAAACCATTAAAATCTTTTTCTCCATTTAATGCTGCATCATTAAATGAGGAGATTCGGTTATCCCGTGCGACATTATAGAAGAAATCACCAAACATATAGCCGGAGATTTTTCCTGCCGAATTATCCTGGGCCGATAATCCGCACGCTCCAATCAGGATAACGCTCAATACAATGAACATTTTTTTCATTTTCTCTCTCTCTTTCCTGTTGTATGTATCAGCTAATTATTTTTTCGGCAGAGGAATATATTCCATATTCTCAACTAACTTCTGCCCATCTTCCGATAAAATAAAGTTAATGAAGTCTTTTACTTTCGAATCGGATTTGTCTGTAGTAAAACAATAAAGATAACGAGAGATGGAATAGTCTCCATTCCAAATTGCTTCATAATTAACTTTACCGTTTTCAGCCGGAGCAATGCCCGGAGTACTCTCGTCTGCTTTCACTTTTAAAATTTTCAAATCCGTTCTTTGAGCAAAATATCCAACCCCGCCGTATCCAACACCTTTAATATCGCGAGCTACTGCTTCGCCTAATGCAGCTGTTCCTTGAAGAACTTGAGTTTTTGTAGCAAAATCTCTATTAATTCCTCTTTCATCAACACCAAGAACGTGTTCTTTGAAAAATTCATAAGTACCGCTGCTGTTTTCGCGGCCATATAAACTAATAGGCAAATCATCTCCTCCCAATTCTTTCCAGTTGGTAATTACACCGGTGAACAATTTCCTGATTTGGTCAAGCGTAAGTTCATCAATACTGTTATCGGGATGAACAATAACAGCAATACCGTCTAAAGCAACTTCATATCTGATAGGTTGGAATCCTAATTCCGATGCTTTATCAATTTCTTTCTGCTTCATATCTCTGCTTGCATTTGCAAGGTCAGTTGTCCCATTCAACAATGCAGCGATACCCGTACCCGAACCGCCGCCGGTCACTTGAATTGAAGTAGTCGTATTTATTTTCATATATTCTTCAGCCCATTTCTGTGATAAGTTGACTATTGTATCGGAACCTTTCACAGTCAATACCAATTTTTCAATCTCATCCTTTTTCTTGCAGCCGTTAAACAGAAAAATGAATGATAAAAATACCAACGAAATTATTCTTAACGGATTATAATTCAACATATCTTTCCCCTTATGTTTGTTAAACAAAATTTTATCCTTATTGTTTTAAATGCATTATAAAATTTACTCACTGAAGGGAAACTATATATTATGGGAATGTTATTGAAATGTTAAAAAATTGTTAACACTATTTAAAGCTTAAATTTATTAATAGGGTTAAAAAACTATCTCTTTAGTTTAAATGAGAACTCTGACCCGATACCGGGTTCACTTTTTACTTGAATGGTTGTTCCATGCGCATCTAAAATATGCTTCACTATAGCAAGCCCGAGACCGGTACCTCCAACCGCCCTGCTACGGTCTTTATCTACCCTATAAAATCTTTCGAATATTCTATCCAGGTCATCTTCGGCAATGCCAATACCGCTATCTTTAACGGAAATCATACCAAAACCTTTTTCCTCAATTACAGATACTTCGATCAAACCTTTTTCAGTATATTTTATTGCATTCTGTATAAGATTAACCATTACTTGCTTAATTTTCTCTTTATCTCCGTAAAGTTTCAAATCTTTCATCGCTGATTTGAAAATGAGTTCAATATTTTTTTCCTCTGCCTGAGGTTGAAATTCTTTAATTGTATCTACCAGGAAATCGCAAATATTGAAATACCTAAAGCTCATTCTCATCTGCCCAGCTTCAATCATAGAAATGTCTATCAAATCGTTCAATAAAGCGTTGAGGCGTAAAGTGTGGTTATTTGCTTTTTCAAGGAAGTTACGATTTACTTTTTCATCCTCCAATGCGCCGTTAAGTAACGTTTCGAGGTAACCTTGTATTGTAAAAATAGGAGTTCGAAGTTCATGAGATACATTTCCTAAAAATTCAGTTCGTACCTGTTCAAGTTTTTTTAAGTACTTAATGTCGTTCTGGTTCTTTATGAACATCTTTTTTATATCTGTTTCCAGCTTGGATAAATATTTATCCAACTTAACATCTGAGGCGTTATTATATTCATTGTTCCTAATCGAATTAATCGCAAGACTTATTTTTTCAAATTCTTTCCTCTGTTTTGAACCAATAAGATATAAAATATAGATGCATGCAGAAAATGCTATGACGGTGAATATAATAAATCCATCTATTGGAAGATCAATAAATATAAATAGAAGCAATAGAATGCTTGCTGCTAACAAAAATACTTCAGGGATGAAGATACGCGAATAAGCAAAATTTGATTTGAATTTACTCAATACTCTTAAACCTATATCCAACGCCTTTAATTGTTTCAATTAATACAGCGTGTTCACCCAGTTTCTCTCTTATCTTTCGTACATGAACATCAACAGTTCTTTCAACAACGAAAACATCACTACCCCAAACATCATTCAATATTTTCTCTCTGGGAAATACTTTACCCGGATTGCCGGCTAGATAATAAAGAATCTCGAATTCCTTTCTTGGCAAAATTATCTCTTTTGAATTTAAGAGCACTGTATATTTTTCTTTATTAATCGCCAGCGGGCCTATCACTATTTGTTTGTTTGAAGATTCAGTACTACTTTCGGCCCCGGCATTCCGCAAATTTGATTTTACACGGGCAACAAGTTTCTGTGGGGATATCGGTTTTTGAATAAAATCCGCAGCGCCGATATTAAGGCCATGAATTTCATCAGTTTCACCAGATTTGGCCGTTAAAAATATAACTGGAATATTTTTATATTCATCTTTGCTTTTCATTATTTCACAAACTTCATAACCTGTCATCTGCGGCATTAAAACATCTAGGATGACTAAATCGGGCTTTTGGCTCATTCGATCTAGGGCTTGTTTACCGTTATTTGCACTGATTACATCAAAGCCTTCCCTAGCTAAATTGTATTGCAAAAATTCAATAATATCTTGTTCATCATCGACCAACAAAATTTTTGGCTTCATCTTTTTTACCTTATTGATAATTCATAATCCAATAATAATTTGTGAAATTAAACATTGCCGTGAGATGTTGTACACATTATTTACTATTTACTAAAAAAGTTTTTACCTTATCAATAATACCTTGAACGTCAATACCCAGTAAATTGTGTAATTCCGCTTGCGTTCCATGTTCAATAAACTCATCTGGTAATCCAATGCGCAAAATATCATTTTTACAATTCTTATCAGCTAAATATTCAACAATGCCGCTACCAAAACCACCAACTAGAGAGTTTTCCTCAAGCGTAACAATTTTATCAAATCCGGCTGCAATGTTATCAATCAAATTATAATCGAGAGGTTTAATGTATCTCATATTTATAACTTTACACTCAATCCCCTCTTCGGATAGCTTGTTAGCTGCGTTAATTGCGTATTCCACCATTACACCCACAGCAAGTAATGCTGCGTTTTTACCTTCACGAATAATTTCCCCCTTACCGATAGGAATTTCGGAAAAACCATCTTCTACTTCTACGCCTAATGCGGAACCTCTTGGATACCTTAAAGCAACCGGTCCTTTTTCATATTTGATAGCCGTATACAACATGTTACGTAATTCGGCTTCGTCTTTAGGAGCCATAATAATTATATTCGGCATCATACGAAGGTATGTAAGGTCAAACGTTCCATGGTGTGTTGGTCCGTCTGCTCCAACTAATCCCGCTCTATCGAGCACAAGAACAACATGAAGTTTCTGAAGACATATATCGTGAACAACCTGATCAATTGCTCTTTGAAGGAAAGTTGAATAGATCGACACAACAGGAATCACATTTTGAGTAGCCAAACCGGCGGCGAATGTTACAGCGTGTCCTTCAGCAATACCAACATCAAAAACTCTGTTGGGAAATTCTTTTTGAACAATATCTAATCCTGTGCCATCCGGCATCGCAGCAGTAATGCCAATAATTCTAGGATTATCTTTCATTATTTCTTTAAGAGCATTACCAAATATCGATGTATAAGAAGCCTTTTCTTCCGATTTTTTTAACGCTTTGCCGGTTAGTTTATCGAAAGGTGTTGAAGCATGCAGTCTTTGAGAATCAGCTTCAGCCGGTTTATAACCTTTTCCTTTTTCGGAGATCAGATGGACAAGTATCGGTCCATTCAAATCTTTAATTTGATTAAATAATTTCACAAGCTGCCCAACATTGTGCCCGTTTACAGGGCCAAAATACCTAAAACCAAGGGCTTCGAAAAGCATCCCCGGTGTGATGATAGATTTAATACCAGATTCAAGTCTCGAAGCAACACTTCTTAATCGATCTCCCCAATTATCCAATTTACCCGTCAAATCCCATATAGCCCCCTTAAACCTATTATATTCGGGATGTGCAATCATCTCCGAAAAATACTGAGATATTTGCCATTTATTAGGAGCAATCGACATGTTGTTATCATTGAGCACTACTATCAAATTGCTTTTGACAAGACCTGAATTATTCATCGCTTCGTAAGCCATACCGCCGGTCATAGCGCCGTCTCCGATTATTGCTATAACCTTATTATCGGATTTATTAATATCTCTTGCTACAGCCATTCCCAGTGCCGCAGAAATAGATGTAGATGCGTGCCCTGCACCGAAAGCATCGTATTGACTTTCAGATCTCTTAAGGAATCCACTTATCCCCTTAAATTGCCTGATAGTTGGAAGTTGGTCTCTTCTGCCTGTAAGTATTTTATGGGGATATGCCTGGTGGCCAACATCCCAGATGAGTTTATCATCAGGAGTATTAAATACTTTATGAAGAGCTACAGTTAACTCTACCGCTCCAAGTCCACCGCCGAAATGTCCGCCAACCTGAGATATTACATCAATCATATATTCTCTTACTTCGTGGCTTAGGGTTTTTAAGTCAGCTATGTCTAATTTTCTAATATCCGATGGTGAGTCTATTGTGAACAGCAAAGGGTACTTTGTTTTGTCTATCATATCAATTACCAATTCTCTTATCTATTTCTTAAAATTCTTCTTCCTTAATACTGGAATCCAATTGATTTTTCAACTCGGTAACTTTGATTTCGGCTTCCGATAATTTTTTATAGCACTCTTTTGAAAGGATAATTCCTTCTTCGTAAAGTTTAATTGATTCATCCAAGCCAATCCCTTCACTTTCCAATAGGTCCGAGATTTCCTGAAGCCTGTTAAGTGATTCTTCAAACGATTTTTCTTTTTTCTTACTCATTTTTATTTACATCCACTTCATTATCAAAAAATTTAATTCTAATTGGCAGCGAATCGTTTAACTCTTTTGCTCTCTTTATATATCTATCATCTTGTTTGATAAGAGTAAATCCTTTCCGCAGAATTTTATTTACATTATTTGCATCTATAGATTTAGACAGCAATCCAACACGATTTTTCTCAAAAACCAGTTTGTTCTCAGCGGAGGTTTGAATTCTATATGTCAAGTTATCTAATAACTGCGCCCTGCTTTTTATAATATTCTGCGGATTCCTAAAACCATAGGAATTAATTATCTGCGAAATATTACGGTTATGCCGATGAATATTTTCCATGATTTCGGAGGTAGAATTATAGGAAAATTCATCTATAAAGGCAAAGAGCTCATCTTTATCGGGAGTTGCCAATTCCATAGCCGCAGATGGAGTTGGAGCGCGCAGATCCGAAACAAAATCAGCAATTGTAAAATCAATTTCGTGCCCTACACCGCTTATCACCGGAATTCTTGAAGCGAAAATAGAACGTGCAACAATTTCTTCGTTGAATGCCCAAAGATCTTCAAGCGATCCTCCTCCGCGCCCTACAATGATAACATCAATATCGTTAAGCATATTAAGTCTTTCAATACCCTTGGCAATTTCGGCAGCAGCTCCATCCCCCTGAACTTTAACGGGGGCAATTAATATTTCGACCAAAGGGAAACGTCTTGCCGCTATATTCAGCATATCACGTAAAGCTGCTCCTCCTATTGCGGTTACAATGCCGATCTTCTGCGGGTATTTAGGGATCGATTTTTTATGCTCTTCATCAAACAATCCTTCGCCAGCAAGATCACGTTTGAGCTTTTCAAAAGCTGCTTGCAATTCCCCCTCTCCCGCGGGTTTCATCGAACGAACATCCAATTGGTATGTTCCGCGCGGTGCATAAACTGAAATCCTCCCGGTTACAATTATCTTCATACCGTCTTGCGGAGTAAAGAAGACATAATTGTTAATACCCCGCCACATCGTACAATTGATTTGAGCATTGGCGTCTTTTAATGTAAAATACCAATGGCCTGAAATGTGAGCTTTGAAATTGGAAATCTCTCCAACTACGTTGATTCCTTCAAAACTTTCTTCAAGAAGTTGTTTAATTGATCCGGTTATTTCGCTTACACTGAATGTGTGACTCATTTACTTTTTTCTTTCCTGAATATCAAACAAAATTGATGATGCCTGTTGCCCACCCATGCATTGTTAACACCAAGTGCTATTAGCGGTTTATCGTCCTGAAGCCAAATTTTTTCATCCTTAAGAATCCAGCTTTTGTCTCCCCGTTTTGTTAAAGACAAAGCGGTATCGTATGCCAACGGGAAAAGCTTTCCGTCAAAATAAACATTGTTGGTTATAATGGCCAGGTAGCCGTTTTCTTTTGTTACATCGTAAACATTATCAAAAATTTCCGCCTGTTTTTTAATAAATGCTTCATAACCGGGAATATTACCAATGTCGTTTTTGTTATTTGAATATTTGGTGTCCAGCCCCAGATCTTTCCGGTTTTTTTGTCTTATTGAATTTCTTTCCAGCTGATTCCAATAAGGGGGTGATGTTATTGTAAAATCAAATTTAATATCAGACAAATTGTTTTTTACCAGAAGTTCAAAAAGATCATTTGATGATCCGTTGATACATTTTGTAGTCTTATCAAACTTAGCTTCTTTTATTCTTCTTACCGCAGTTTTAAAATATTCTCTATTTAATTCAATGCCTACTGCGTTGCGTTCTAAATTCCCCGCAGCTATAAGACTGCTTCCGGTTCCTAAAAACGGATCGAGAATCCATTGATTTTTTTTTGTAAAGAATGCAATAAACTCTTCTACTAAACTTTCGGGATATTTTGCCGGATGAAGAATTTCGTCGTCTTTTCTTTTAGGAGGTCTGTGAATGAACCACGACTTAGTGAATTTAATCCATTCTTTCCCCGTCAGATCATTCAATTTGTTTTTGGTATTATACCTTCCTCTCTCCCCAAAATCCAAATAATTATTTTCTTTTCCTTGTTTGCGCATTAGTTTAGATAATTAGAACAAAATGAAAGAATCATTTACAAGTTGAATGAGAAAAAGTTCGAATAAAGCCCAAGTGATATTTCATGAAAATTATTGTATGAACCATTTGATTGAATATTATATCTGTATTTTGAGAATAGTGTGAAAGTATTATAAATTTTTATAAGGCCAATTGAAATTTCGGCACTCAATCCGTTGTGACCATTTAAATCAGTATAGAAACCAATCCCCGGTGAAATATACTCCAAAACAGGCAGCTGAAAAATATGCTTATAACCTGTCCTAATATAATGCTGAACATCGGCATTAAAAACATATGCATATTCAATACCGAAATATCCTGCTGGGTAATTATAACCAACTCCATAAAACGAGAATAACGGAATCTCCTTTGTTAAACTAAAATAGCTGTCGCCGTTTGTGAATAGATAAGTGGGTGAAGGGAGCCCGAAAATTATTCCACCAAAGCAGCAGACTTCAAACAATCCTGGCGCATTATTAAATACAATCTGATTGTTAAGAGGAAGAAGCAGATCATACTTTTCACTTTTTGAGACAATACCGTCTTTAGCGGTAACATAAATAATAAAAGGTGCTGTTGTCGAGTCAAACGAGATTCCGGCTAAAGGGATTTCAATTCTATGATCATCCATAAATGTATCCGAAACAATGAATTCATCTTTACCCGATATTATAACTTTTGATTTACAACTATCGCTTGTAAAAAAAGAAAGGAAAAATTTGTGAGGAAGCTCCGGTTTTACATATGCATCAATCAAGAATATTTCGATACTATTTCCCCTAAGTTCTTCACTTTGAGCCAAAAGGATGGATTTCTCACAAAAAAGAATTATAAAAATAAAGATGATCAAGTTTCTCATCAATACCTCGATTTTCGAACGTAAATATTTCTTCTTATCATTCTAATCAAAAATTATTTTTAATCAAAATCATGAAAGATTTAAAAACCACGATTTCATTGAGTGTTCTATTTTGAGTATATTTGATTTTTAAAAAATAATCAAATCGGGAATTATTTCTAAACAAGAATTTTGTTTGCAAAGAGGTATCAATTGAAAATTTTAGTTAGCAATGACGACGGAATTGATTCGTACGGCATTGCAATCTTAGCAAAATATATGAAACGAATCGGTGATGTAACAATTGTTGCCCCAAGAACAGAGCAGAGCGCGGTGGGGCATGCAATTACAATGCAGATACCGTTACGTTTTTCAGAATACTATAAGAATGGTGATTTTTTTGGTTACGCCGTAGATGGAACTCCAGCTGATTGCGTGAAGATGGGGGTTAGAAATATCATGAAAACAAAACCTGATATTGTTATATCCGGCATTAATCACGGATCAAATGCAGCTATTAACATAATCTATTCTGGTACGGTTTCCGCCGCCAGGGAAGCTGCAATTATGGATATTCCGGCTATTGCAATTTCTCTTACTAACCATGCCCCAAAACATTTTGACTTCGCGGCTAAAGTTGTTGCCGAAATTGCTCAGCTTGTTATTAAAAACGGTCTCCCAAAAGGAACATTATTAAATATTAACGTACCCGATTTACCAGAAAAAGAGATCAAGGGTGTTCTCCTCACAAAACAGGGTACATCAAAATGGGATGATGTTTATGAAGAGCGCAAAGATCCATACGGAAGAAATTACTATTGGCTAACCGGGAAATTGATTGAAACCGACACAAAATTGGAAAACGACTACTTTGCATTGAAAAACAATTACGTTGCTGTTACTCCTATTCACTTCGATCTTACCGACTATGCAACATATAATGAAATGAAAGATTGGGAATTGGAAGGATTGTATAATAATATTAAAAAGAGTAAATAAATATTTCTTTATCGGATCGCTTATTATCTAATTTTATTATTCCTCTTATAACTATATGAATCATATTGAAAGCGTAAATATCGGGATTACCCCCCCTTCATATATTTTTATTGTGGGAATCATACTTCTTACCGCTTTTACAATTTATTACTACCGCTATACAGTTCCAAAAATCCCGCAATTGTTTAAAATAATTTTAATAGTTGCACGGTCTCTGGCAATAATATCATTGCTACTTCTGATATTTGAGCCTATACTGACCATTAACAGCACAAAAATTATTACGCCTGTTAACATGTTGTATATTGACAATTCCAAATCTATGATATTTCATGACAGCACCGGAGCAACTGAAGCTGTATCCAATTTTATAAAAGAATTTGAAATTGAATTTGGCCAACAGAATCTGGTTTTTACTTTTGGAACTGAAATTGACTCACTAAATGAAAATAATAGCTGGGAATTGCCATTCAGCGGATCCTTAACAAACTTTTCCGATATCACAGAACATATCCGTAAATCTAACAACAACATTGCATCCATTGTGATTGTAAGTGACGGAGTTGTTACAGACGGTGCTTCACCAATCTACGATGCTGAAAGGTTGGGTATCCCAATATATACAATCGGCATAGGTGATACTGTAAACCGCAAGGATATCGAGATTAAGAAAGTTTTATATAACGAATATTTATATGCTGGTCAACCCTCTAAAATACGGGCGACGGTTTTAAATAAAGATTTACCTGGTAGAAAAGTTACAATCTCACTAAGTGAAAATTCAATACTTGCAAATCAACAGTCTTTCATACTTGATGAAAGCGGGCAAAATGAAATTGAAATACCATACACTCCACAAACACCCGGCGATATTAAACTATCAGTTGAGATTTCATTTCTTGAAGATGAAGTTACTTCCGCGAATAATAAAAAAACTCTTTTCGTTACAATTCTGAAAAGCAAATTGAATGTATTAACATTAAGTGGAAGCCCTTCTAGTGATTTATCGTTCATTAAAAACAGTCTTGGAAAAGATGATAACTTGAGCATAAACTCGATTACTCAATTATCCGGGAATCAATTTATTGAAAAGGAAAACCATTCAGTATTACTTGACAGTGCTGATATTCTATTTCTAATCGGCTTTCCATCAATAAATACAACAAATGAATTGATTCTAAATGTATTGAACCAAATTAAAGAAAAGCGGAAACCGTTTTTCATATCACTGGCAGCGGGCACAGATTTGAGAAAACTAACTTTGCTTTCCGAAATACTACCATTCTCTATTTCCAACATTACTGACGATGTAATTCAAATTCAGCCTGAGATTATCGACTTTAATAATAGTCTTTTAATTCAAGCGGGATCGAGCAATTCAATTTCTTGGAACAACTTGCCCCCCGTTCAAATGAATGAATCAAAATTTGAGATAAAACCGGGAACAGATGTTATTGCTGCTGTTAAATATCGTAATGTAAGTGTTAATTCTCCTCTTATTATTTCCAATAGAATAGCTTCTTTAAAATCCATTGCTATATTGGCCGGTGACATTTGGCGGTGGAAATTGAGAGATGAAAAGGAAATTTCATTATTTGATTCTTTTTTTAACAACAGCATTAAATGGCTCTACACCAAAGATGGCCAAAAACAAGTAAGTGTACGTAGTGTGAAAAAAATATATAATCTTGGGGAAGAAATCGATTTCGTTGCTCAAATTTATAGTGAAACTTTCAACCCTATTGTAAATGCCGAAGTTCTGGTAAAAATTATTGGTCGGCAAAGAAATGCTGAAATTGAATTACTCCCCGGGGAGGATAATTTTTATTATGGCTCAATAGCTTCTCTTGAAGCAGGAGAATATGAGTATGAAAGTTCAGCAATTCTAAATAACCGTACTCTGGGTACGACTAAAGGGAAATTCTCAATTGAACAAATTGATGTGGAAAATTTGAATCCGTCATTAAATAAAGATTTTTTATCTTTATTATCTACTTTAACTAATGGAAAATATTATTATATTAACAACCATAGCAAGTTAAAAGATAAAATTAATAAAAATCTTACTACTCGTGAAACAGAAATTACTTTTACCGATGAATACATACTATGGTCGGAAGAAATATTTCTGGTCTGGTTAATTTTATTATTAACCTTTGAGTGGTTGATTAGAAAGAATGCAGGTATGATATAAATAAATCATTTTAATTTTTAGAGGGGTGAAAATGGAATTTGTAACTTGGTCTGATAATGATGCTGTTGACATTGAAAATATCGACAACCAGCACCGTAGGATGATCAGAATAATTAACCATTTACATTCACTTCTTGATACAAAAGATAGTTCTGAAGTTAAGATTTCTTTCGATGAACTTTACAAACATCTTAAAGAACACTTCCACACCGAAGAAACCTACATGCTGGAAAATAAATTCCCCGGTTACATCTCACACAAACTGGAACATGACCGGTACTACACCAAAATCATGAATTATAAAGAAGCCATTGATAGCGAAGAAACTAACATCAATTTGGAAATCCTAAATTCTTTGAAAAAGTGGTTTTATAATCATCTTGAAATTAATGATAGAAAACTTGGACAATTTTTAGCCGAAAAGGGAGTTAAGTAAAATATAAATATAAAGTAGGAACGTGAAATCGGTATTAGATTTTTTTCTACCACGATTATGTATTATTTGCCGAAATCCTCTCCGACCAGATGCAGATATAATTTGCGGTGAATGTAAAAAAGGAATTGCCGTTGCCCCAGATTCCAAGATTGAAGATGAATTTTCCCGCAAGTTCCGCAATGATAAATTAATAGCGGATTTCGCCGCTTTGTACATTTTTGTTAAAGATCATCACTTACAAACAATTATCCACGAATTAAAGTATAACAAAAAATTTCGCATAGGAATATTTCTGGGAAAAGAAATTGCTGCAATGCTAAGCGACAAAATCATCGAATGGGATGCTGATATAATTTTACCAGTGCCGCTTCATCCCCTAAAGAAAGCCGAAAGGGGTTATAATCAATCATATTATATTGCAAAGGGAATTAGCAAATTACTTGAGATACCTGTAAAGAGTAACCTGATAAGACGCGTAAAATATACAAATACACAGACCGAATTATCTGCAAAAGAAAGAAAAGAAAATATTAGAGGGGCATTTAGAATAACGAATCCAATTATGGTAAAAGGGAAACGCATCATTATTGTGGATGATGTGATAACAACCGGTTCAACAATCAGCGAATGCGCAGAACTTCTAATATCCGGAGGCAGCGGGGCGGTTTTTGCTCTTTCCGCAGCTATTGCAAATTAAAGATTACATTCTATCTGGTGCGCTCAAACCTAATATTGTTAGTCCGTTTTTCAACACAAGCTTGGTTGCAATCGCAAGAGAAATTCTAGCTTCGGCCAAATCTTTTTCAGAGCCGATGATCCTGCATTCCGTATAAAACCTATGAAATGCAGCGGCTAGTTCTTCCAAATAAGTCGCTATTCTATTCGGTTCATAATTTTCGGCGCTGTAAAGAACGACTTCCTTGAAAAGATGAATTTTTTTCAAAAGATTCTGTTCCGATTCAGATGTAAGAAGTCCAAGGTTTTCAAATGATTCTTTTAATCCCTGTTCGGTTGTCATACGTAGAATAGAAGATATTCTCGCATGAGCGTATTGCAAGTAAAATACAGGGTTTTCATCCGATTGTTTTTTTGCCAAATCGAGATCAAAATTAAGATGGCTTGAAATGTTGCGCATTATAAAAAAATACCGAACAACATCGCTACCTACTTCATCTATCAATTCATCAAGGGTTATAAAATTTGCTTTGCGAGTAGACATTTTTACAATTTCACCTTTGTCTAATATTGTAACAAACTGGTGAATTAATACTTTAATTTTTTTATCATCGTATCCCAATGCTTTAACACCCGCTAATACGTCGGGATAAGTAGCGTTATGATCCGACCCGAATAGATCGATCATTAAATCATAACCCCGGTCGAATTTTGTTAGGTGATAGGCTATATCGGGCAACCGGTATGTCGGTTCACCTGTAGATTTTATTATCACCTTAGGTTCGTCCCTCCCCATTTCATCGAATTTCAACCAGACTGCCCCATCTTTTTCGAAAGATAATTTCCTCTCATCAAACTGTTTCAATACGGAGTCTATTTTCCCCTCTTCATAAAGACTTTTTTCATTATAAAATGTTTTGTGCACAATTTTAATTCTTTTCAGCGAAGCTTTAATTTCCTCAAATATTGTCCGTTCAGCATAATCTTTAAAAATTCCTTCCGGGTCTTCAGCTTTCAGTTTATCGCCATTCTCGTCAAGTGCTTTCTGTGCAATATCTTTTATGTATTCCCCCTGATAATAATCCTCAGGGAAATTGATTTGCTCCCCCAGCAATTCAAGGTAACGGAGTTTAACCGAATCGCCGAGCATTCTCATTTGTCTTCCCGCGTTGTTAAAATAATATTCGCGATCAACTTCGTACCCTGACCATTCAAGCATATTCGCAACAGTATCACCCACAACGGCGTTCCGCCCATGGCCTACCGTTAAAGGCCCAGTAGGATTTGCCGATACGAATTCCACATTTGCTTTTTTGCCTTTGTACAAATCGCTTCTACCGTAATTTTCCCCTTCAGTTATTACATCTTTAACAATATTAGCAACAAAACCTTGGGAAAATGAGAAATTAATAAAGCCGGGACCGGCAATGTCAACTTTGGTAATTATACTATTATCAATCTTCAACTTTCCAATAATTTCCGTCGCGATATCCCTTGGATTTCTTTTAAGAACTTTTGTAAGTGTCATGGCCACATTGCTGGAATAATCACCATGAGCACTAATGTTGGGGACTTCGAACATAAGTTTGACATCTTTTAAATAATCTAATTCACGTGCGGTATCTTCAAATAATTTTACAAGATAATTCTTCACAACTTCCTCATTGGTAAATTATTAGTGGGAATCAGAAAACTATTTTTTTTCTTGCGGTTCGTCTAAAATTTCAATAGCCGGCGCATCTCCCCATAATTTTTCCAAATTATAGTAAGTGCGCGATTCGGATTTGAATACATGAACTACTACATCAAAATAATCCAACAACACCCAGTTGAGTGTATCATAACCTTCTTTGTGAAAACATTTAATCCCTTCATCATTCAATTTTTTCTGAACTTCATCGGATATGGCTTTTACTTGTGTGTCGGAATCAGCCGAACAGATTATGAAATAATCGGAAATGGTTGAGAGTTTCCTTAAATCCAAAATTCTTATGGCGTAACCTTTTTTAGATAAAATCAATTCCGAAATCTTTTTTGCAAATATTAATGAATCCAAATTTAGTTCCCTATTTTTAATGGCGATAATTTGTGATAATCTTTCCCTATCACGATTGAAACATCTAAAAAATAGTCATTGTTCAATTGTTGGACAATATTTTTTTCACTTATTCCCAAAGCTTTTGCAACTCTATTAGCATTGGCTATATTACCTATCCGCTCAATCACCAATGATTCTGTTACATCGAACGAGATATAATTTCCTATGTTGACCACATCGAAATTCTCATTACGTAAATAATCTGTAAATCGGTCTGCAATTCCAGAAATACCGCAGCCGTTTAAGACTTCAACTTGGATAATTGCCGAAGAATTCTTTTCAGATAAAGACTGTGGCTCTCCCTTTTCCAATCCCGTAAGTTTTATAAATACAGAGTAAGCCAGATAAATGATAAGTGCGAAAAGGAAAAATATTGTTATATTCAACAATATATTAACTGTAGAAGTTTTGACATCAACTTCTGAATTGGTGTTTGCTTTTTTTGTCCTGGTTGTCCCCACTTTTCTAATCACAAATCCCAAATGTTGAATTAATATCGGTATCCAAATTTAAGGAAATAAATACTTATTTATCAAAGGATGATCTCAAACCGGAGGGATTTCTATCAAACAGATAATTCCTATAGTAGGGTTGATAATAACCGTAAGGCATTTGACTGAATTGAACGCTTATTACCATATTTTCCGAAGGACGGTAATTTAATTGCGCGCGGTTTAAATATACTCCGTTTATACTATTACTATAGTCTTCACCGAAAGAATTGTATGGTGAGTTTACAATACTTGCGTCAACTTGCATATCCAAATTATCACTGAACTTGTAACTTAGACTACCGGTATAAACACCCAATGCAACACTATGATTACCGAATGTAGTAAAAGACATATCAACCGAATGATTCAACTGTAGATTATCCGGATTAATAAATCCCAATAAAAAACTAGAAGGACTATTAGTGACAATACCGTTAAGCACGTTGACCGGTTTTGTATCCTGATCTTTAAACTGACCTTGTACAATTCCCGCAAACAAGGATAGGCTTATCAATATTAATCTTTTCATTTTCACTCCGGTAGATAAAATAACTCATCATTAAACAATGATCAAATCAAAAAGTTTCTAAAATTTTACCATCATATTTGGTATAATCCAATACCTGCTTCTAAAATATTTCCTACAAATAGATAACCAAAAATAACTGAATAATCAAAAATTTATTTTACTTTAACAATCATCTCAATTTCAACTGCTGAATTTAAAGGCAGCACGTTTACACCAACCGCGCTGCGAACATGCCGTCCGTTTTCACCAAAGACTTCAACCAGAAAATCGGATGCACCGTTGGCAATTTTTGGCTGAGCGGTAAACCCCTCGGCGCTGTTTACAAAAACGGTTACTTTAATAATTCTTTCAACATTATCAAGATTACCAACAACTGTTTTAATTACTCTTAAACAATTCAATGCGCACAACTCGGCTGCTTTTATTCCTTCTTCTTCATTCAAATCTTTACCCACTTTTCCCGCAAATTTAATTGCTCCATCAGCTAAAGTGATCTGGCCTGCAGTAAATACTAAATCTCCATGCCTTATGGCTGGTATGTATGTCGCCAGCGGGGCAGGCCATGCTGAAACATCGAGACCCATTTTACTAATCTTCTCTTCAATCATTTTTTCTCCAAAATTAATTCTACACTTAATAAATATAAACTAATTTAGAGCAACTTAAAATCGGCATATTTATTCATAAGTCAAAAATAATTCAACACTTGGAAAGGTAAACATATCTGGTTAAGTTTGTAAAAATCATTTATGGTGAGATATGCACGAAGAGAAATTTAAAAATCTAGTTGATATAATGAGAAAGCTGCGAACCGAGTGCCCGTGGGATGCAGAACAAACAAACGATTCGATTAAAGCCGCCACTTTAGAAGAAGCGTACGAATTAGTGGAAGCTATTGACGAAAAAAATTATGCCGAATTGAAATGCGAATTAGGCGATCTTCTACTTCATATCGTTTTTCATTCTGCAATTGCCGAAGACGAAAACCGTTTTAATATCGGCGATGTAATTGACTGTATCTCCCAAAAATTAATTAGGCGACATCCGCATGTATTTGGTGATGTAAAAATAAACGGCAACAAAGATATTTTAAGAAACTGGGAAACCATAAAACTGGCCGAGGGACGCGAATCGATAGTTCAAGGTGTACCTAAAAACCTACCCGCACTTCACCGTGCATTTCGCCTGCAGGAAAAAACATCTAAAGTGGGATTCGATTGGAATAAAAAAGAAGATGTTTGGGAAAAAGTAGTTGAGGAAATTAATGAACTTCGCGAAGTGGAAAAATCCGGGAATGAAGAAGAAATTGAAGACGAATTGGGGGATGTATTTTTTTCTCTTATCAATTATTCCAGGTTTATAGGTGTAAATCCCGAAAATGCTTTAAGGAAGACTAATGAAAAATTCATTAAACGTTTCCGGTATATTGAGACTAAATTGAAAGAATCGGGTAAATCAATTACCGACTCCAATCTTAAAGAGATGGACAAATACTGGGAAGAAAGCAAAACTATTATTTAGTTTTACCGTTCCCATTATCGAATTTTTCGTATGCGTTAATTATATCTTTTACCAATTTATGTCTTACAACATCACGTTTATCAAAGTATACAAAACCAACTCCATCAACGTGGGAAAGAATTTCCTGCACCTGTATTAGTCCGCTTTGGTTTTTTGACGGCAGGTCAATTTGTGTTACGTCTCCGGTTATAATTGCTTTGGAGTTAGGCCCTAAACGCGTAAGAAACATTTTCATTTGGAGTGTAGTAGCGTTTTGTGCTTCATCTAAAATAACATACGCATTATTAAGTGTTCTGCCTCTCATATATGCCAAAGGGACAATCTCAATCAAACCCTTTTCAATATTGTTCCTCAGTTGATCTGAAGGGAGCATATCTTGCAGAGAATCGTACAAAGGTCTCAAGTAAGGATCTATTTTCTCTCTAAAATCTCCAGGCAGAAAGCCCAAACTCTCTCCTGCTTCAACGGCAGGGCGGGCCAATACTATTTTCTTAACAATACCTTTTTTCATTGCAGATACGGCAAATGCAACCGCAAGAAATGTTTTACCCGTTCCTGCCGGTCCTATTGCGAAACAGATATCATTATTTTTAACACTTTCCGCATATACAAATTGATTAGGAGTTCTGGCCTTAACAGCATCTCTTTTTGTATATAGGATTATATCGTTATAATCACCGTTGCTAATTATTTCTTTCCCCTCAACCGAAAGATCAATGATAGTCATTACATCGTTTTCTTTTAGCTTACCCGAAGTATTAAGCACATAGATCATTTCTTTAAATACTTTTTCCACAACGGCAACTTCATCTTGAATCCCTTTTATATAAACATTTTCACCACGGACTGTTATTGTTGTGCTAAACCGATCTTCCAGCGGTTTAAGATTTGAATCGTTGTAACCCAGCAGGGCAAGAAAATCAACATTATCCAGTTTTAAAATTCTTTCAATTAGCGTAAGTACCTCCGTTAAATAAAATAGCCCTCTTCAATAAATCGAAAAGGGCTATAGATTAAAATTTACACAACACAATGCATCATTAACAACAATTAGTTTTGTGTTGGAGGAGCTGGCTTATAATTTCTTCTTATTTTATCGTAATGAGCTTTTTCCTCTTCGGTCAAATTAGGAATCTTGAAAACTTGTTTTGGATAAATCAAATCAGGATTCTTAATTTGATCTCTGTTTGCGCTATAAATTTTTGGCCATGCAAATGGGTTTGCATAATGTTCTTTTTTCTTTGCGATATTCCATAAGCAGTCGCCTTTAACAACCGTGTACATGATTTCTTTAGGTGCTTCATACCATGCATCTAATTTTCTTTGAAGCTGGTTGTGAACTTTATCGAAGAATTCAGAAAGTGCACTGATTTTGCTCGCTTTCATTGCATCAAGTTCAACCTGCCTATCGTCTTTAGGTGAAACTTTGCCATCGATCTTTTGTGTTAACGCATTTAGCTGAGATCTAAAATTATCAACATCTGCTTTTGTTGCGCCAACAAGTGCATAAAGTTCGTTTTGGCAATCGTCATAAAGTTGTAAACCGGCATCAGTAGCTTTAAGTTCAGCAACTTCAGCTTGAAGCATATTTAATTCTTTTGTCAACTCAGCTTTTTTAGCGGTAAGTCTGTTAATTTCATTTTGCCATTCTTCTTGTGTCATTTCTTTTCTTTGACCCATCATGGTAACAGAGAAGAAGAGCAAAAGCATTAATGCGCTTGTAAGAAACTTATAGGATTTCATTTATTTCCTCCGAATTTTTATTAAACTTTTTTAGTAACCCAGGCTTTGTAAGTTTTTTTGGGTTTCTGCTTTGTCTTTGGCACACTGTTCTAACTTTGCATTCTTCTCAGCTATTTGTCTTTCTAATGCAGTTCTTTCACTCTTAAGAGCATTTACTTCTTTATCCAAGGCTTTTACTTCTGCTCTTAAAGCTTCCAATTCTGCCATTTGCTCTTCGCTAACGCCGCTGCAACCAGCAAAACTGAACATGCTAGCTACAACGATTACTGCCAGAGCTGAATTGAGGAGCTTCTTAAAATTTGTCATTGTATTCCTCCTATATGTTATTGATTAAATAAAAGAATTGAACTGAATAAATATAAAAATTTTTTTCCAAACTATTGTATAAAATCGTATAAAGTTGGTAATTAAACGATTTTTCTTTCAACTAAACTTGTAAAGGTCTCCCCTGCAATAATGATGTGATCTATAACTTGTATATCCATTATTTTACCGGCTTCCACCATTTTACGAGTAACTGCAATATCTTCATTACTCGGTTCTGCATTGCCGCTGGGGTGATTGTGCACTAATATAATATTTGCCGAATTATTGTCAATAGCAACTTTAAAAACTTCCCTTGGATGTACAATGCTAGCATTTAAGCTGCCAATTGAGATAGTTTCATGTTTTATAATTTTATTAGTCGAGTTAAGACATACTACTATAAATTTTTCTTTAACTTCATCACGTAATATGGGTTTAAATAAATTCGCAATCTCCGAGGGTGATGTAATTTTGCTATTATGATACCACTTATCTCCGAAATTGACTCTGCGTGATATTTCAAATGCTGCGGCCATGGTTGCGGCTTTATCCCTTCCTATACCGAAATCTTTAGTTAAAGATTCTACCGACTTAGAGGCTATTGTGCTTAGGCCCGAATATTTATGAATTAATTCCTGAGCAATATGAATAACGGATTTACCTTTACTTCCTGTCCTAATTAAAATGGCCAACAGCTCGGCATCTGTAAGATTATGAGCACCACGCATGAACAATTTTTCACGTGGTCTATCATCAAGGGGTAGGTCTTTTACCTTCATTCATCCTCCCAATGGATTCACCAGAAAGATAATGATTTTAATAAATAATATGTTAAGTTTATCTACAGGAATGATTCAGAGTTACACTTAGCTTTCCCTTCAAGTGCTGCATTGTTATCCGGATTCAATTTGAGTGATTCGTTAAAAAACTTTTGGGCATCGTCAAGATTATTTCTATTTAAACAAGATATCCCCAGCAATGAATAAATTTCGGATGTTATTCGTTTATGAGTAATACAGTTTCTGAAATATTTTTCAGCTTTTTCGAACTCACCTATATTAAAGTTTATCTTACCAGCCCACTCAAATAGAATCGGGTCATTATCATTCATAGCCAAAGCTTTCTTTATAGAATCGTTTGCATGATAAAGCATTTTCTTATGAAAATATATTACGGCTAAAGCAAGGTGAACTTCGTAATTGAAACTAAATAACTTTTCGGATTCTCTGGCAGCTCTCATTGCCTCTTCGTAATTCCCCAATTCGGAATTGGTTTTTGCCAGGTAGAGAAATGCCTCGGGAAGAATATCAGATTTTGCATTCTTAGAAATAAATGCATCGAAATTAATCTTGGCAATTCTAAATTCGTTTAAATAAAAATTGGCAATACCCAATAGGAAATAGATTTCCTGGTGTAGTTCAACAGGTAGAGATGATAAAATATCTAGGGCATCTTCGTAGTTGGAATGCCGTATTAAAAAATGGCCGTAAAATTTTCGTACATTATCGTCTTCAGGCTTTTCGTTGAGATACTCTTTAACAATTGCAGAAGCGGCATCGATATTATTCAACTTTTCATAAATCCCGGCCAGGCGTATACATGCCGTTCTTTTGGATTGCTCCACTTTAAGAAGTGGTTTTAGAATTTGTACAGCATGAAGAAATTTCCCTTCCTTCTCATATTCCAAAGCAGATTTTAGTTTGAACTCAAATTCGTTCATACATGATTATTCCCATTCAATTGTGGAAGGAGGTTTGGAACTAATATCGTAAACAACCCTATTTACACCCCGCACCGATCTAATAATTTTATTCGATACATTTTCAAGAAAATCATGCTCAAACCGGAACCAGTCGGCGGTCATACCATCGGTAGATGTAACTGCGCGTAATGCAATTACATTCTCATATGTTCTTGCATCCCCCATTACGCCTACGGTTTGAACAGGCAGAAGAACAGCAAATGCCTGCCAAATATCATCATAAATTCCGGCTGATTTTATTTCACGAATAAATATATCATCGGCTTCACGGAGCACATCCAACTTTTCTTTTGTTATATCGCTTAGAACACGTACAGCTAATCCTGGGCCCGGGAAAGGATGGCGCGCAATAAAATCTACCGGTAAACCTAACTCTTTGCCTAAAGAGCGAACTTCATCTTTAAATAATTCCCTGAAAGGTTCTATTAAAATGAGATTCATCTTTTCAGGCAAACCTCCAACATTATGATGCGTTTTGATTGTGGCCGACTGACCTTTTACCGAAACCGATTCAATTACATCGGGATATAAAGTGCCTTGCACTAGAAACTCCGCGTCTTCTATTTTTTGTGCTTCTTTTTCAAAGACTTCTATAAAAGTATTACCGATAATTTTTCTTTTCTTTTCGGGGTCGGAAACATTTTTTAAATTGTCTATAAATAAATCGGAAGCATCAATGTGAATCAGGTTTAATTTGTAATTGACTTGGAACATTTTTATTATATCGCGACTTTCGTTCTTACGCATCAAACCGGAATCGACATGAATACAAGTAAGTTTATCTCCTATTGCTTCGTGCAGTAAAACCGCGGCTACAGATGAATCGACACCCCCGCTTAATGCGCAGATTACATTTTTATTACCCACTTTTTCTCTAATATCCGCAATACTTGCATTAATGAAGTTTTGGGGAGTCCAATTTGGTTTACATCCGCAAATTTTAAAAAGAAAGTTACTTATAATTGTTCTACCGCCGGTTGTGTGAGTAACTTCGGGATGAAATTGAAGACCGTAAATTTTCTTTTCTTGATTGGAGATTGCACAAAACGGGGAGTTTTCAGAACTGGCGTCAATCTGAAATCCTTTCGGAGGCTTTTCAACTAAATCACCATGACTCATCCAAACAATAGAAGAATCGGTAACGCCATCAAGCAAAGCAGAATTGTTTGCCAATTTGAGTTTTGCTTTACCGTATTCCCTATCCTCTGCCGATTCCACTTTACCTTCGAACCCCAGGGTTATTAACTGCAACCCATAACAAATACCCAGGATTGGTATATCAAGATGGAAAATTTCATTATCTACTTTAGGAGATCCTTCATCATAGGCACTCATTGGCCCGCCTGATAATATTATCCCTTTCGGCTGAAGTTCTTTTATTTTTTCGATGGGGAATGTATGCGGATGAATTTCCGAATAAACATTATTTTCTCTAATCCGCCTGGCAATCAGCTGCGTGTATTGCGAACCAAAATCTAATATTAGAATATTTTCCGGGTGTACCATTTTTAATAATCACTGAAAGTAAAAAAATAATTCAATTTGTAAATTACTGCCGGCAAAGGACTTGGGAATAAAAGAAAAGACAAAATTCATTTAGTGAATTTTGTCTTTAAATCAGATTGAAATTTCATTTTGTAATGACAAAGTTATTTCCCAAATAAAATAAGAAAACTAAATTCGCCGGGAACTTATTTACTGGCCTAAGTGAGTCTTATAGCCTTCGGCATCCAATAATTTGTTAATGTCATCCATATTTGCTATTTCAACTTTAATAAGCCAGCCTTCGCCGTGCGGATCCGAATTTATGATTTGAGGTTCGTCTACCAACTTGGCATTAACTTCAATAACTTTACCGCTGCAAGGAGCATATAAATCACTAACGGTTTTAACTGCTTCAATAGAACCGAATGATTCACCAGTAGTTATTTCATCCAAATCTTCAGCTACATCAACAAATACTATATCCCCCAATTCGCCTTGAGCAAAATCCGTGATACCAATAGTTCCGATATTACCATCAATTTTGATCCATTCGTGATCTTTTGTGTACTTTAAATCTGCTGGAATATTCATTTATAACCTCATGTTTTTTGGATATGTAAATCTATGAAAGAAGTATCATAATTTCCTTCCAAAAATTTTTCATTTTCCAATACTTTTTTATGAAAAGGAATTGTTGTTTTTATTCCATCAATAGAAAATTCTTCCAGAGCCCGTTTTGCACGTTGAATGCATTTATCCCTATCGGATCCCCATACAATCAATTTAGCAATCAATGAATCATAGAACGGGGGTATTACATATTCGTTGTATATGTGGGAATCAATCCTAACACCGAATCCGCCTGGGAAATGAAGATTTTTTATTACACCGGGGGAGGGTCTGAAATTATGATCCGGGTCTTCTGCATTTATACGAAATTCAAAACAATGCCCAACCGGCTCGGCAGGCAGGTTTTCGATTCTTTCACCTGCCGCAACCAATATCTGCTGCTTAATTAGGTCTACATTGTTTATCATTTCCGTAACCGGGTGCTCAACTTGTATACGTGTATTCATTTCCATAAAGTAAAAGTCTAGATGCTTATCAACAAGAAATTCAATTGTACCTGCTCCTTCATAATTAATCGACTTTGCGCCAAGAATTGCAGCTTCTCCCATTTTTTTTCGTACTTCAGGGGTAAGTATTGGAGAAGGGGATTCTTCAATTAGTTTTTGATGACGGCGTTGAATAGTACAATCTCTTTCACCATAGTGATAAACATTACCGTGTGTATCCCCCATTATTTGAAACTCGACATGACGCGGACTTTCAACAAACTTTTCAATATATAAATCGGGGTTACCAAATGCGGCATCTGCTTCATTGCTTGCGGTTTGGAATGCTTTTTCTAAAAATTTCTCTTCAAAAACAACTCTCATTCCTTTACCACCTCCGCCTGCAGATGCTTTGAGCATAACAGGATAACCGATTTGAGCAGTAACTGCTTTTGCGGTTTCAACATCCTTAACAACTCCCTCGCTCCCAGGTACAACTGGAACGCCAACACTCTTCATCGTTTCTTTTGCAAGAGATTTGTCCCCCATTTTATTAATCATCTCGGGGGAAGGACCAATAAATTTTAAATTAGATTCCGCGCAAATTTCAGAAAAGCGGGCATTCTCAGCAAGAAATCCGTAACCTGGGTGGATTGCGTCGGCACCGGTAATTTCGGCAGCAGCCAAAATACTTGAAATTTTTAAATAACTGTCCTTACTGAAATTAGGACCAATACAAACAGCTTCGTCAGCAAAAGTAACATGAAGAGAATCTGCATCTGCCTTTGAATATACCGCAACTGTAGGTATACCCATTTCTTTGCAAGTACGGATAATTCTCAGCGCTATCTCGCCTCGGTTGGCAATTAAAATTTTCTTAAACAATACATCCCCTTCCTAATAATATGGAATCACATCTTTTGGATTATGAACAATGGTTGGTCATACTCAACCGGGGTTGCATTTTCAACAAGAATTTTCACCACTTTACCCCCAATGTCCGATTCTATTTCGTTCATCAATTTCATTGCTTCAACAATACAGAGAGTGCTTCCCACGGAAATTTGATCCCCCACTTTAACATAAGGATCGGCATCGGGGGCAGGCGCTCTGTAGAAAGTACCTACAATTGGCGAACGGATTTCATGGAGATTAGAATCCTCTGAAACAACAGGTTTAGTTTCAGTAACAATAGTTGATGAAGCCGGCTGTCCAATTGATACATGAGAAACAACCGGTTGAGATTCAAATTGTGGGTGAGAATTATCGTTTAAGATTGGCTTGGAGTTTTTAGAAATTTTAATCTTGAGATCGCCTTCTTGAACGGAGAATTCTGTTACCTCGCTCTTTTCGACGAGCTTAATCAACTTCCTTATTAAATCTAGGTCCATATTCATCTGCTTTTTTTAGTTTTTAACTCTCTCTACATACTCACCTGAACGGGTATCAACTTTAAGAACATCCCCTTCATTAACGAATAAAGGGACATTAACCTGAACACCTGTTTCCATTTTTGCAGGTTTAAGAACGTTGGTAGCGGTATCTCCTTTGAAACCAGGCTCAGTTTCAACAACTTTAAGTATTACAAAAATCGGTATATCAACAGAAATTATCTTTTCGTTATCATCTAAAAGAAGTTCAACTTCTTCCCCTTCTTTAAGAAATTTATGTCCGTCACCGAACATTTCTTCGGTAATTGTAATTTGTTCATAAGTATCGTTATCCATTAAAACCATACCGGAGGATTCTTTATATAAGAATTGATATTTACGTCTTTCAACTCTTACTATTTCAATCGACTCACCGGATCGGAATGTATTGTCCAGCACACGGCCTGTTCTCATGTTTTTAAGTGTTGATCTTACGAACGCTCCCCCTTTGCCAGGTTTCACGTGTTGGAATTCAGTAATTGTATAAAGGTCGTTTTTAAATCTGATTATAAGTCCATTTCTGAAATCTGAAGTATCAGCCATGCCAAGTTCATCCTATTAATAGTGAAATGAAAATAGAGTTAATGCTTTTGAAAATCAAGCTCTATAAAATGATCATACTTTATCTTTTCTAAAAACTCCGGTTTACTTTGTTTGTGCCATATATCTATCTACATCTTTGGCTGCTGCCGATGTTTGATACTCATCTTTTATTTTTGTTAAGAGAATTTTTGCGTCATCTTTTTGACCGATTTCAATAAAACATTTTGAAGCCTTCAAAAGATATTCCGGAGTTAACGGGTTGGTAGCCGACATTGAAGCGGCTTTTTTATAATATTCGGCGGCATCTTCAGTATTATCCAGTTCTTTATAACAATTAGCCATACCAGCATAAGCGGCTGCTTTATATAATAAATTTTCTCCTGAATAATCTTCATAATATTCCAAAGCAGAATTAAAATCCTTCATAAAATAGTAACTGTTCGCTAAAATAACTTTTGCATGCTGGCCTTGTTCTGTACTTCCGTATTTATCAACAATTTCTTTCAGCCCGTTTAAATTTGTGCCTGGTCTTCCTTCAATTGCTTCAAGGTAAGAACCGGAATTATATAAAGACATTACCCTTGACAATTGAGTATTTGCCAAACGATTATCTTCGGTAATTTTGCTTGTATATAAAACTACCACAACTATAATAACCGCAACTGCACCTAAGCCCATCAAAATCTTCGATTGGTGCTTTTCATAAAATTTTAAGGCAGTATAATAAGATTTTACTAATGAGTCTTCTTTAATCTGTTTTTTCGAAAGTTTCTTCTTTTTTGCTAACACTTTAACTCCACAAAATTAGTTGATTTTATCGAAGCAAAATTACAAAATATTATAGTCCGATTCTAATATGATTTGAAAAAATCCACGCATTATTATCGATAAATACTTCTACCCTGTAAGCTCCATTTTCCTTAATAATAAATTCGGCATCCTCACTATCAATGATTCGGATAACCTCACCGTTACGAATAAGATTAATAGTTCCAACCACATTCGGCAAAATAATCCGCAATTTGACCTTATCTCCCAGTTTTAGCGAATCTCCCATCTGGTATATTTTTTTACCTGCTTCTGCAAAGAATTTAAAGCCTGATGCATCGCCATGATAATAATTTGAAACGAAACATCTTCCGCTGCCAAGCGCATCATAGACCAAGCTTTTTGCTTTAAGCAATTTACCGGGATCGTCTCCGGGTTCAATCTGTTCGGTTGTTATAACATGTGTTCTAATAGATTTAAACATTACCTTATATGGAAAAACTTCAACCTCAAAAAAACCCAGTAAGTTAATCTTATGTGCATGTGCATCAATACCCCCAATTCCAACAACTCTTCTATTCATGTTCAACTCATCCCAAACATTAAGAGTCTCTTTAGAGGGGGCCACGATTGATTTGAGAGGATGAACAAAATAGTTGTATTTATTTTGTTCCGTAAGCCCTTCCATCCATTCTGACATATGATTCCAAATTTCAATACCGGTAAAGTTAGGAATATCCCATTCAGTCCAGGGATAAGGAGGATGTTCCGTCATTGAGGATCTCTTTTCGTGAGGATGAGCAATAAAGCCGATTCCGCCGTCTTTAGCTACCTGGTTAACATATTCCTTAGCAGGTAAACGGGTTGAATAAGTATTATCTGTGTTAAAAGTGAGATAATGATTTTTATTCTCTTTATCATTTATTTCACAACCAACCAGCACCAGAGTTTTACCATACCATTTTTCATATCCTTCTTGCTTAGCGCGAAGAGTGTTATGATCGGTAATCAGAATATAATCCAGTCCAGATTCATCCGCTAAACCTGCAATATCAACCACTTCCCCTGAGCCATCCGAAAAGATTGTATGTATATGTATTGCACCTACGTATTCAAACATATCAATCAAAATTATTTAATTTTGGGATGAGAACTTTTAGAGATGTTATTTAGAAATTCATTAAAATTATCTTTCCACAAGTAAGGATAGTTAGTCTATCCTTACACTTCAAAAAGAGTGGAATAATGAGTTGATTGTTGTTTAATCATATCCGATAATTTAGTCATCAAAATATCAACTCTTTCATCCTGGTTGTCATCAAAATCTTCGTAATCTTGCTCGGTACCGAAAATATATATTTCTTCAAACCAATTCTTTTTATTTTTTTGTTCGTACGCGGAATAGCTTTCAAGTCCATCAGCTTTCACCAGTGTTTTCAATTCACGAATTACATCCAAATATTCTTCTCTTCTATCGGGGATGATTTCGTATTTAATGGAAAAAATAACCTTACCCATTGACGATCCTCTATTAGATTAAATTAAAAGTTCTCCGTTAAATATAACCGCAGCTTTACCAACTAAAGATAAGTCTTTGACCATCTGATTCGCAACAGAAAAATTCACAGATAATGCCTCACCGCCGCGTGTCATAAACTTAACCGGAGGTTCAATTTTATCATTGACATTGGTGATTAATGCCGTAGCAACAATCCCGGTTCCGCAAGCAAGTGTTTCTCCTTCTATGCCTCTTTCGAATGATCTTATATGGATCATGTCCTTTTCAATAGAGTAGAAATTTACATTTGTCCCCTTCGGAGCAAAATCCGGCGAATGTCTCAATTCCATTCCCAATTTTTGTATTGGGAATTCATTTATATCGGTATAATTTGATTTCATGTCTTTGGGATCAGCTAATACATCTTGAACTTTAATAACAATATGAGGCGTACCGTTATCAACATATGATGCGTTTATAAGCTGCCCTCCCCCTTTGATTTTGAAATTGAGTTTCATTTGTACAGGCGGATTCAAATTGAATTTTATCAATTCTCCCGACATTATTTCACCTGAATATTCTTTTCCGTTGAAGATGAAACGTGCGTGTGAATCTTTCAAACGTCCGGTTTCAAATGCGTATTTTATCACGCACCTTGAGCCATTTGCACAAAGATTGCCTGTTGATCCGTCCGATTCGTAGTGTTCAATCATAAAATCGGCATCGTTTGAATCAGAAAAGACCAATACACCGTCGGCCCCAATGCCAAAATTTCTATTACAAATTTTACGAATCTTCTCAGACGATAAAATAAGATTTTCGTTCAATTTAGCGTCAAAAACGATAAAATCGTTACCGGCGCCTTGCATTTTTGTGAATTTATATTTATTCATTTCGAAAGGAAATTTAAGATAATACTACAAGGGTTGCAATAAAAATTGCTAATGGTTAGCATAATATTTTACTTTGAAACGTCGTAATAAATTTTCTTACTTGGGATTTTTTACTTCTTTTTTTAACTTCTACAACTCGATAATAAACATTCATAAATAGTTTAATTGTGATTTCAAAAGCCAGGTCCATATTAAAATCCACTTTCGGATACGATCACTTTCGTCCACTCCAGGAAGAAATTATCAGCAGCATTTTATCTAAAAATGATTCTTTGGTTATTATGCCCACAGGGGGTGGCAAGTCGTTATGTTATCAAATTCCATCATTGCTCTTTAGCGGATTAACAGTTGTGGTATCTCCTCTAATTTCTTTGATGAAGGATCAGATTGAGCAATTGAGGCAACTCGGGGTTGAAGCTGCGGTATTGAACAGTTCGCTATCACCGGAAGATTACCAATTGAATATTCATAACATCGAGTCGGGTAAATCAAAAATACTTTACGTTGCGCCTGAAACTTTGCTGATGGAGCGGACAATAAATTTATTGAAACCGCTCAGGGTCGATTCCCTTACAATAGATGAAGCACACTGCATATCGGAATGGGGACACGACTTTAGGCCCGAGTACAGAAAATTAGTGGAATTGAGAAATGAATTCCCCGATGCGGTCTTTGTTGCTTTAACCGCAACCGCAACGCCCAGAGTACAGGATGATATTGTAAAATCATTAAAATTGAAAAATGCCAAAAAGTATGTTGCCAGTTTCGACAGGCAAAACCTATATCTCGAAATCTCACCAAAGTATGATGCGTTAAACCAAACAGTAAAATTTTTGAAGAGATACCCTAATCAATCGGGAATAATTTACTGCTTCTCGCGTAAACAAGTCGATTCGTTATCGGCTTCATTGGCTCATTATGGTTTTTCCGTCCGTCCTTATCATGCAGGATTATCCGATGAAGAAAGAAAAACAAACCAGGAATTGTTCATTAAAGACGACGTACAGATTATTGTTGCTACAATTGCTTTCGGGATGGGGATTAATAAATCTAATGTAAGATTTGTGATTCACTACGATCTTCCGAAAAATATCGAATCATATTATCAAGAAATAGGACGTTCCGGGCGTGACGGTTTGCGTGCACACTGCCTGCTCCTTTTTAACTACAGCGATATTATGAAGATCAATTATTTCATCGATCAAAAAGAAGGGGATGAAAAAAGAATTGCGAAAAAGCATCTGCATAGTCTGCTTGATTATGCCGAAACCGGTATCTGCAGAAGAATTCCTTTGCTGAAATATTTCGGTGAGAATTATAAAAAAGATAAATGCGGAATGTGCGACAACTGCAACTCGACCGACAAAAATTTAGTAGATGTAACAATCCCCGCGCAAAAGTTTTTATCATGCATTAAGAGAACGGGAGAAATATTCGGCGCCGCCTATGTTATTGATGTACTGCGCGGTTCAAAATCACAAAAGATAATTGATAACGAACATGAAAAAATTTCAACCTACGGCATCGGGGCAGATTACAGTAAAATTCAATGGCAGATGCTGGCACATCAATTTGTACGAAGCGAATTAATTTCCCCTGATCCCGAATATGGTAGTTTAAAAGTAACACCAAAAGGGAACGATGTTTTGTACGGCAGCCTTGCTGTAAATGGCATTATTAAAGAAGAAGTGGAAACCAAAAAGCCTGTTATTGATACATCCGGTTATGATAATGAACTCTTTTCAATACTCAGAACTAAGAGGAAGAAAATTGCAGCCGCCGCAAACATGCCCCCATATGTAATCTTCTCAGATAAAACTCTAATCGATATGGCAGGGAAATATCCGACCAACAGAAAAGAAATGCTGGCCATCTACGGCATGGGTGAGGTAAAATATGAAAGATACGGTGAAATATTTATCCGTGAAATAATTGATTATTGTAAAAAACACAACAAGAAAGTTATCGAAAGCATACCGGGCAAAACATACAAAGCAGATATAGATGTAAAACCAAAAGTGAACACGAAAATAGGTGAAATGTATAACTCCGGTAAATCTATCAGCGATATAATGAACGAGACTAAACTAAAGAAGAGCACAATACTCGGCCATCTCTATTCCTTTAGTCAGCATACCAAATTAAATGATCCGGAAAGATTGCTGGATGATTCATTCTCTTCCGATGAAAGAGTAGCGGAAGTATGTGAAGCATTTTCACGTTTGGGAACGGAACTGCTCAGCCCCGTTTTTACGGAATTGAAAGAGAAAGTTTCATATGACGAACTGCATCTCATTAGAATTTATTATTTGAATAAATGCGCGGTTTAAAAAAAGAAAACCCGAGCACGATCAATTGTACCCGGGTTTTCAGTGAGGCAGTAATGATGAAACGATGCTACTAAGGCAATATTTTATTCAAATAATATTATTGTCAACAATATCATACATTGTAAGTTGACGAAGCAGTGTCTCCTCCGCGTCCTGTCCAGTTTGTGTGGAAAAACTCGCCTCTCGGTTTATCAATTCTTTCATAGGTATGAGCTCCGAAATAATCTCTCTGTGCTTGCAGCAAATTAGCAGGGAGGCGGTCATTTCTAAAACCATCAAAATATTCAAGAGCCGTAGAAAGGGCAGGCACCCATATTCCGTTAAGCACTGCTGTTGAAATTACTCTTCTCCAGCTTGCCTGCGCATCTTCAATTTTTTGCTTGAAGAAAGGATCGAGCAGCAAATTGGATAAACCCGGATTTTTATCAAACGCTTCTTTTATCTTACCGAGGAAGGCAGAGCGAATGATACAACCTCCGCGCCACATCAAAGCGATACCGCCGTAATTTAAATCCCACCCGAATTCTTTTGCAGCCGCTTGCATCAAAACGTAACCTTGTGCGTATGAAACAAGTTTGGAAGCGTACAATGCTTTTTCGAGATCGGCGATGAATGCTTTTTTATCCCCTTCGAATTTTGGAGTTGGGCCGCTCAATATTTTCGCTGCCTCGACGCGTTCATCCTTTTGCGCCGATAAACATCTGCCGAATACCGCTTCACCGATCAATGTCAAAGGAACGCCTAAATCGAGAGCAGAAATTCCTGTCCATTTGCCTGTACCTTTTTGTCCGGCTGTATCAAGAATTTTTTCTACCAACGGTTCACCGTCTTCATCTTTATACGCAAGGATGTCTCTCGTAATTTCTATCAAGTAACTGTCCAGTTCTCCTTCATTCCATCGTTTTAGTACTTCATACATTTCATCTGCGTTCATACCAAGTAATTCTTTCATGATTTGATAAGCTTCGGTTATAAGCTGCATATCACCGTATTCAATTCCGTTGTGGACCATCTTTACAAAATGTCCGGCGCCGTTTTGCCCTACCCAATCACAGCAAGGAGTTCCGTCTTCAACTTTGGCAGAAATCGATTGGAAAATTGGTTTAACACTTTCCCATGCTTTTACAGAACCGCCGGGCATAATAGACGGACCTTTCAAAGCTCCTTCCTCACCCCCTGATACACCCGTACCGATATAAAGCAAACCTTTGCTTTCGACATATGCGGTTCTTCTGTTGGTGTCGGGGAAATGTGAGTTGCCGCCGTCAATAATTATATCACCTTTTTCCAGATGAGGAATTACCAATTCAATAAAATCATCAACCGGTTTACCGGCTTTAACCATCAGCATAACCTTGCGGGGAGTTTTCAACGACTGCACCAATTCTTCAATTGAATGTGCACCGATAATATTTTTACCCTTGCCTCTCCCTTCAACAAAGTCATCAACTTTTTTTGTGGTCCTATTATAAACGGCAACGGTAAAACCTTTACTCTCCATATTCAAAACCAAGTTCTCACCCATTACAGCTAATCCGACAAGTCCTATATCCGCTTTACTCATTTCATATCTCCTAAAATAAAATTATTATTTCTTGAATTTATCTTTGTGTGCCCATAAACCAAGCGCCGGGTTCGAGATGAAAAATATCTCTTCGCCGCCGGGCATTTTATTAAAACCGTCTTTTAATTTTTGGGGATTATATTTTTTCATCATTGAATCGAGATCGGCATAATTAAAATTTACACTCTCAATTTCTTCTTTAGTGATATTACCGGGGCAATATGTAATATTAAATCTTCCCTCCGAAGAGCCGTGAATAAGATGGGCCGCGGCGCTTAGATTATTCTGCAGGTCTTCATTCTCATCAACAAGCTGCAGCACCTCGGGGGTTGTAACGTATCCATACTTGCGGATCAGTTTATCAATGCCGGGATCTTCGCCGAACTCTTTTAACCCGGGAGCCAATACAATCAACTCTCCTTCATCTGCTATAGCCATTCTTGTTCTGTAAATACTTTTGTTGCCGAGCCACGTTGATTTGAATTCCGAAGGATCGAGATAGACAACAACCTTTTTCAAAGGTTCGTCCAGCATCTCAAAATTAACTTTGAGTGAAAGTTCGGCGGCTTTCTCAAAACATTCGTAATCATCACCGATGAATAGTCCGCGGACAACGAGTTTACCGCTATCATCTTTCGCAACAACAGTAAGCACATAAATTATGGGGAGATGTTTCGCAAAATGATCGGATGCATAATTCAACACCCGACGTACAGGTGTATCGGCACACCCCATCATTCTTTCCATTCCGAAAACTGCACCGAGGAAATGACTTTTGTTAATTCCTTCGGCTCCGCCGGTTCCTATAAAAATATTTTTGTTGTAATTTGCCATCCCCACAACTTCGTGCGGTACAACCTGGCCGAGCGATAAAATCAAATCATGTCCCCCTTCAACCAGTAGTTTGTTTACCTGTGCAGGCCATTTGTAGTTAAGTTTGTTTTCAGAAACCTCCGCTACAAATTCTGAAGGCACTTCTCCCAATGTTACCAAATCACTTTTCCAATTGTGCACACGGAATAAATTATGCGGCACACCTTTGAACATTTTATCAATTTCATTTTCGGTCATGGCATAGTGAGTGCCGAGAGCCGGGAGAATATCAACTAATTTTTCACCGAAGAATTCGTACGTCATGGATGTAAGCAGCCCGGCGTGCGAATGGAAGCGGGTAAAATCGGGAGGCAGGGCTAGAACTCTTTCCCGTTTCCCCAAACGTTCCAGTGATTTGAAGAGTGATGCTTTCAACTCTTCGTTCGAGAATACTTTTTCTTCCGATCCTTCGGCAAATAATAACATGCTAAAACCTTTCTATGTTTTTATGCTAATTTTTTATTAGTTCAAATGAATCATAAAGTTCACCGGTTGCGGTGTACGCTTCATAAGAAAGTTTACCGCCGTCTATAGAAATCACCTGGAACAGTTGAACATACCCGCCGTATTTTGCCATCAAGTTATCGGTGCGCCGGTTTACTGAATACATTTTAGGACCGGAGACCGAGACCACATAAACAGTCCCTTCTTCCCCATCTTTTACGGGGATGCCGTTTTTCAATTTGTAACTTCGGGCGTAAGCGTGATCATGCCCGGTTAAAACAAGATCAACTCCATATTTGTCAAATAATGACATGAATGCATTTCTGGTTTCATCATCATCTCTATTTCTTGCAGCAGAAAAAACCGGGTGATGGAATGAAACGATTGTCCATTTATTAGGATTATCCTCTAATAACTTTTCCAACCAAACTGCTTGTTCACATAATTTTTCATCGTCATTAGTGTTGATTAGAATAAATCTTGCCCCATGATAGTCGTAATAAAAAGAAGTTTCTTCAAAGCCGGGTAAGCCGTTTTCGGGTAAAGTGAATGAAGCTTTCCATAATTCGGAAACTTCATCAACGAAATTTTTTTTCCCTTTAGAGTTAAGTGCAATCTTACCGTTTTCCATTCTGAAAGCTCTGTCATGATTACCCGGCGTCATTACAATTGGAATACTTCTGAACATAAAATCCCCGGCAAAGAAAAATTCATCCATCAGTTTATCTTCGGGTTGAGATAACAGATCCCCAGAAAATAACCAGAAGTCAGCTGTGGAGGCTATTCTGAATGCTTCGCGAAATACTCTTGAAACATGATTTTTATTTTCATTCTGGGGATCTCCGAAGTAGACAAACTTAAACGGTTCCGTTCCGCCTTTACCTGTTTTAAATTGATTCCATTCACTCCAAACGGAATCACCCCCTACACGATAAATATAGGTTGAGTTCACGATAAGACCTTTCATCATCCCGGAATAATAAAATACTTTTTCCGATTTATCAGTTACAAATTCTTGAACACTTGCTGCCACTGCGGTTAGACTATCCTCAAACTCTCTCCATCCGGTTGAGCGCGCGTATTCTATTAATGGATTATCGACCTTATCAATTGTCCGCCAGGTAACAGCAATTCTTGTTGCCGGATATTCTGTTAAATTCAGAATAATTCTCTGCGGCATACTTTCTTTTATGTATCCCTGTCCGAAAATAGAAAACACAGAAAAAAATATTATCATAGACATATATAAAATTCTTCTCATCATAATTCCTTTTAATAAATGAGTTCCCGGTATCCCGGCATCGGCACAAAATGATATTTTGAACCTTCCGGCCGCTCAGAAACTGAGAACAAATTATCTTTTTACTCGAGCATTCCCTTTCCAGACACTCCAAACCATTTCCTCGTCTGCAGGCTGAGCGTAGTCGGTTAAAAATGTTGTTGCGAGTGCCCCGCTTGCCCAACCGAATTGAACCCATTTTTCGGGAGTCCATTTTTTTAGAATTCCATAGATCAACCCGCCTACAAAGCCGTCCCCGCCGCCTATCCTATCAAGGACATTTATTTCTCTAGGTTTAACAATATGCCATTCGTCGCCGCTTAACATAATGGCACCCCAAAGATGTTTGTTCGTGTTAATAACTTCTCTAAGGGTAGTAGCAAAAACAGTTGCATTAGAAAATTTCTCTTTTACTTTTCCAATCATCTCTTTAAAGTTTTCGATCTTATCTTCAATTTCGCTGCCGCCGGCTTCCGGACCTGCAATTCCAAAACAAAGTTGAAAATCTTCTTCATTACCAACTAAAATATCCGACACGGAAGCAATCTCGGTAAATGCGGCTCTTAATTCATCTTCTCTCCCTTTCCAAAAGGATGCGCGGTAATTTAAATCGAACGATATGAGTGTGCCATATTTTTTAGCCGCTTTTGCCAGCTCGAGGCAAAACACACTTGTTTCGGGAGAGAGGGCTGCAATCAATCCCGACAAATGAATTACCTGCACACCTTCTTGGCCGAATATTTTTTCAAGATCAAAATCTTTTACATTTAGTGTTCTTCCTACTTCACCGGCTCGGTCATTATGAACTCTTGGTCCGCGGGATCCGAAACCGCTGCCGGCAATATTAAATTGGTGCCTGTATCCCCATGGCCCCCCCTGCTCAACTTCAACTCCTTCATAATCCATAAAACGATTTTTCAAATTACTCTGAATCAACTTTGCGATAGGACTATCTTTTACAAATGTTGTTAATACTTTTACAGGCAGCCCGAGATAAGATGAAATACTCGCTACGTTTGTTTCGGCGCTGGTTACCTGCATCTTAAACGTGTCGCTGCTATGAACCGGTTGACCGTTAACAGGCGCAATTCTTACTCCCATACTGGTCGGAACCAGTAAAGAATATTTAAACTCTTTTTTTAATTTAATAGACATATTAATTCACCTATTTTATTTATTCATATATTTACCCAAAGCCAGGCAGCATCAAACACCTGAATAGGCATTGAATCCGCCGTCAATAGGAATTATTGTACCAGTAATAAAACCCGACATATCAGATAAAAGAAATAAAGTCGCACCAAGTAGATCTTCAGGTTCACCGAATTTTCCCATAGGAGTAGCGTTTAATATTTTATTCCCTCTTGGAGTCAACTCATTTGTTTTTTCATCAAGCAATAAAAATCTGTTTTGATTTGTTAAAAAGAATCCGGGCGCAATAGCATTAACGCGAATATTCATTTTGGAAAAATGAACAGCCAGCCATTCGGTAAAATTATTTATGGAAGCTTTTGCCGCGGAATATGCGGGAATTTTTGTTAATGGGCGATAAGAATTCATAGATGATACATTTAATATCACGCCATTTTTATTCTTTACCATATCTTCCGCAAATACCATTGAGGGGAGCAATGTACCGATAAAATTAAGATCAAAAACTTTTTGAAATCCTTCAACATCCAACCCGAAGAATGTTTCGTCAAGTTTGTTTAGGGTTTCTTCAGACACATATTCTTGTTTCGTGGTTGCCTTTGGTGAATTACCTCCCGCACCATTAATAAGGAAATCGATTGAACCGAGTGCAGATTTTACAGCATCTTTTGCCTTACGCAGCGACTCTTTATCCAGCACGTTGGCTTCAATACCGATTACCTTTGCATCAACAGTTTTATCAATATCCGCCGCAACTTTTTCCGCCGCGTCCTTATTCAAATCGAGTATTGCTACATTGATTCCTGCTTCGGCCATACCTTTTGCAAGGGAGGAACCTATAACTCCGGCGCCACCTGTGAGCACACATACCTTATTTTTGAGATCACTAAAATCATAATTCATCTTTTCTTCTCCTCATTTTAATTTTTACTGTTCACTTCGAAAGGACTAAGGTGTTTTCTGAAATGCTCGTAAATAAATTTATAGTGTAATTCTTCGTTTTCTTTAATACATTTTAAAAATTCATTTCTGAATAAATATTCACCGGTGTTATCTTTTTCCGTTAAGACTTTCCCGAATGTCACATGCAGAACCTGGCGTGCATCATTCTGGCTAAAAAGTTCTAAGAGTTCACTATCAGAATATTCACTTTCTGCTTTAACCATATTAATGTCGGCAGAAACATGATATGATTCTTTCTCCTTCATATATTCGGCTCTTGAGAAATCCAAAATTTTCCTAAACAAAGAAATATTTTTTGTTGCAATCACTTTAAGAGCTTCAAGATAAGATGTACCTGCAGTTTTAACATGAGTATACCAGCCATTGAGTTTTCCAATTATCTTGTAAACACTGAACTTATCACTGCCGGAATGGAGACTCAATTTGTAGGAATTGAAATGCTTTGCTATGGCCAAGTGTTTTATATATTCTTGTTTGAACAATTTCAGATCGCCGATATAATCAATCCCTTTTTCGAATGCACCAATAAACCTAGGGGCAAGGCTGACCATTTTTACTTCAAGGCGGTTTAATTCCGAGACAATGAAGAAATGTTCAAAAGGGGAAGTAACCGAATCCGTTTCATCGATGGAAATTTCCACTTCAAAAGGACGGCTGTCGTAATTCTTAATCATATGTTTGTAAAGCTTATGAATATGTGCGATCGCTCTGCCGTATTTTATGACCGCTCGTAACGTCTCCTCCTTCGAGGGTGTAAATTCCAAACCATTATCGAACACATATTTCTTATCTTGATATCTTCCAAGCATATTTAAAAACGAATCATTAAGATCTTCCCATTTCATTTCTTCAGCCATTTGAGATAAACTTTCGATAGATTCAGAACCAGCCTCATTAACAACATGATCACCAGGATCGAAAGTAAACATTGTGAATCCGTTACTGATCATTAAGTCGATGTCTTCAATAGTTTTCAGGTGATCGGCATCAGAACCGAATCCTTCTTTATAACCTTCCTGAAATACTGCCCAAACAGCAGCGCTCATTACTTCCGAAGGGTGTCTGTTAGTCCGCGTTAACTCTCTTATGGATTGCTGGGCAATGATCGGTTTGAAATCACTTCCTGCCAAGGATTTAATATGAGCAGGATTAGCAAGCCCAAGACGATCACCGAAGCCGAAAGAATTTTGTTTTCCCAATAAAATAGGGTTGGTGAATTCAAACCGCTTTTGTAGCTTTCTTGAATTTTCAGACGTCAAAGGGCATCTTTTAACAAAAACTTCTTCATGAGAATCCAAATTTTTAATTTCATCCCCGAGGAAATCTAAAAAATCTCCCTCTTTGCTTCTGCATATAATAAACAAATATTTTGAAAAATTATCCCTTGCAATGAAATATAATGTTTCGCTCTTTTCATTAATCGAATTTGGATATACCTTTACTGAATATTCACCATTAAATTCCAGTGTAACCATCTCATTTTTTACAGTTTTTTCAGATCCAATAATTTTATTTAATTTATAAACCATTATTTCAGTTTCCTTTTGATATTATTTTTGCATGTCCCTCTAATGATTAAATTTGTAGGGATAATTATCTCTTTTGTTTTGAATGTCTCTTTATTGTTTATATTCTCTAGGAGCAATTCAATCGCTTTTTCAGCGATCATATCCGTCGGTTGGTTTACACAGCTTAATGGAGGTTCTAAATATTTTTGAACGTCGGCATTACCGAAACAAATTACATCTACATCATTAGGGATATTTAAATTGAGCTCGTGAACGGCTTCATAAATTCCTAACGCAACAGGATAAGTTTCAGTAAAAATTAATTCCGGTAAGTTCTTCTTATTATAAAAATTCATTAAGGCTTCGTAGCCGAATTCTTCCTTATACCCTCCCTTGACAACCCACCTTGGATTAATAGAAATATCATGTTTCTTCATCGCCTTCTTAAAACCGGACAATCTTTCTTTGCCAATGTTGATATTAGTGTAACTTGCAAGGTATGCTATGTTTTTGTATCCGTTGTTAATGGCATGTTCAATTGCCTGAAATGTTCCTTCCTTATCTGACACGACAATTTTATTAATATTTTCCAGATCAGGAATTCTATCAATAAAAATCACAGGTACATCCAGCCGTTTTACCGTCTCGAAGATTTGGTAATCTTTCGTCTCTTGAGATATTGCAACAATGAGGCCGTCAACATTCATTGCCAAAAGTGTTTCAATATGTTTTTTCTCTCTTTCAGAGTCCTCTTGAGATACAGTTAAAATTAATTCGTAATCCCTTTCCAATGCTACATCGTACAATGATTCAACAATAGACCCAAAGAAGTAGTGGGCAACTTTAGGAACAACAATTCCAATAGTGTTTGTTTTTTTAGAAGATAGATTACGTGCGGTAAAATTTGGGACATACCCCATCTTGTGAGCTGTTTTCTTCACAAGTTGAATCGTCTTCTCCGAGATATCCGGATGCCCGCGAAGTGCTTTAGATACTGTTACTTTCGTGACATTCAGCTTTTGGGCAATGTCTTCAAGTTTAATTTTCTTTTGTATTTTTACCATTATACTTTACCGATAACTTTATCGGTTACTATTTTACTATATAATTATGCCATAGTCAAACCCAAAATTGCATTTAGCTCTTTTTCAGCCATTTTCAACTATTTTTTAGCAATACAATATGTTAATTGTTTGTGCAAGGGGAAATAATTGCTTCATTCGATTATAGGATGATTTTACAAAATAAGAACCACAATTGGATTATTACATTATTTAGTTCTCATCCCGCACTTACCCGCTTCCATATTTAATTCAAAATATCTATTTTCATCAACCAATTTTTCAACTAAAAGAAGAACAGCCATGATTGACTATTCAACTGTGAATATAGAAAAACTGATAATCCACAAAGTGGGAAATAAGCAAAAAGAAATAGAAAATGAGCTTTCAAATAATATTATTTCGACTGGTGGTGATCTCGGCACCCATCTAATTAACTTTTTCCTAACACCTTTTTCCAAACACGGCGAAGTGTATAAATTCACTCACCATACCGGTTTGGATATGAATGAATTATACTCCTGCTCGAAAAAGTTGTTCTCTGATGTCAGCCTATTTAATGAAATCTCAGTGAAAATAATTGATCATTTATATGAGCAATCGGAGCATCCACATATTAAGGCGGGAGAAGTGTTAATTGCTTATATGTCGGATATTATTTTTGATGATCAGATAACCGATGCCTTTTGTATATTCAAAATTGAACGGAAGCAGAATTATTTTAAGTTGTCCGAGCATTCGAAAAAAATTGATATTAATGTTGAAACCGGAATAAGCACTAAAAAATTTGACAAGGGTTGTTTGATAATTAATCTTGAACCCAATGAGGGATTTCGTGTATTAAGTATTGATAATAACAACTACGACTCCGAATATTGGCTGAATAAATTCCAGAACGTTACCTACTTAAAAGATTATCATTACCATACATCCAATTATGTGGATTTCTGCAAATCATTTTCGGAAGAGGTGATTGAAAAAGATAAAGGGAAAGATGAGCAGATTGCATTCCTCAATAAATCGATGAATTATTTATCAAAAAGAGAAGACTTCGATATAAATGAATTTGCCGATGAAGTATTGGAAGAACCGGTTATCAGAAAGGAATTCTTCGATTATAAAAAGGTATATGAGGAACAACTGGATCGAGAAGTAACAGGTAGCTTTCCAATCGCGCAGAATACAGTAAAAGCAAAAAAAAGACTGATCAAAAATTTAATAATGCTTGATACTGATATCCATATCAAATTCAACAGCTCCGACATTGAACGAACCAGACAGTATGTTGAAAGAGGTTATGACAAAGAAAGAGGGATGAGTTATTATAAAGTTTTTTATTATTCTGAGATAAAATAACCAAAAGCGTTTTTTGATCATTTACTTTGTAAATGTACACATAATAAAACATAACCGAGTTCACTACGGCGCAATTTGAGCTTTAGAAGATTTCATGATACGGGCTTTGCCGTGTTCGTCTTCGTTTTCGCTAGCTCAAACACAACCACTCCCTTACCCAACGGTGCAAAGCATTCCAAAACAATAACTTACAATAATTAAGCTGTTATTCACACATATATCACATAGAAGTGAAAACGCAGGAGAGAGTGGAGGTGGCGGGAGTCGAACCCGCGTCCGAAATTACCTTTCAATGAATGTCTACACACATAGTCAGTTGTTTTATCTTATCCCGACAGCTTTAACTGACAAAATATATCGGGACCAGCTTGATTGCCCGCCGTAACGGATTCGCCTCTTCTACTCAAGCTCTCAATTCGGCTATCATACCTAAGCGACGTTCTTCCAAATCCCGGTATGAGAAAATTCGGAGAACGAGCTGGTAACTTTTGGTTACGCAGCTAAAGCGTAATTATAGTCGTTAACTATTTTTTTTACCGTCGTTTAACGTGTCTACGGAGAACACGGTGCGCAATTCAAAGAGCGTATAATCCCGTCGAAACCAATTTCACCCCCAGAGTAAGTAAAAAGTAGAAAGGACAAAGTAAAAAGTTCATAAATAAATATTACTTTTTCCATTCAACATCGGGTGTATTGTTTGAAAAATTTTCAAAGCGGGAAAGAACAAATAACAAATCAGAAAGACGGTTCAAATATATCGTTAAATAGGCATCAATTTCAACTTCCCTTGCTAATGTTACAACTTCCCTCTCAACTCTTCTGCAAACTGTTCTTGCTAAATGAAGGAAAGCAGTTCCTTTTGTACCTCCAGGGAGAATGAATTGTTTCAACTCGGGAATTTGTTCATTGAATCTGTCAATCAATTTTTCCAATCGACTTATATGCTCATCACTGATTCTGGGGATCACAAAATTCTTGTTGCTTTTATCTAACGGAGTCGCTAAATCGGAGCCGACAATAAACAATTCATTTTGAATGCTCTTCAGAGTATCGATTAATTCACAATTTTTTATTTCACAAATTGCACAGCCGATAACTGCATTAAGTTCATCAACTGAACCGTAAGCATTCAGCCGAAGATTATCTTTCCAAACACGTTCGCCGCCGAATAAGGAAGTCTTGCCTTGATCTCCTGTTTTGGTATATATTTTCATTGATTAATAGAAAGATTAGTTACGGAAATTTTGGTGCTTCCAAATTTACCAACTGCTGTAAATTGAGTACCGTTGCCTATAAAAGATTTACGTACATAAGCCAAACCAATCATCTTTTCCAAAAGATCAGACTTAGCAATACTTGTAATTACACCGATTTCATTTTTCTTGTCATCAAAAATTTTAATTTCATCACCGGGATTGACCTCATTGTCAAATATTACACTTGTAAGAGTTCTCTGGACTTTATCATAAGTTTCAAGTCTAGCAATCACTTCTTGACCGATATAGCATCCTTTGTTAAAACTGATTTCTGATGCAAGATTTGTCTCATGCGGATTATATAGATCATTAATCTCATTCGGCGCTTTGGGTAATCCTATTTCAATTCTAAAAATATCAAATGCTTCTTCACCAACCATATTCAAATCAAATACACTTTTCTGATTCAGCATATATTCAATTAATTTATCTGCGATAACCGAATAAGAAAGAATCCAAAATCTACTGTAACCATTCGGCTCAATTTTTTTAAACATATAAAACTTGATACTATCTACATCAACTGTAATAATATTGTTATCATTCAACTCGTTTAATTTGTCACCGCATATTAAAGTCATGTATGAACCGGCTTGTGGTCCTAATACTTCAAATAAAACCCACCTGTCATTAACCGGTTCAACGGAAATATCTTCTGTTACAACAAATCTATTAATCCATAATTTAAGTTTACTTATCGATCGGCTGCTTCCGATCATCAACAAATCATTTTCGAATCTAAGCAAAAGAGTTCTATCGATAAACCTGCCTTTTTCATTAATAAATAGTGTAGCAACTTTATGATGATTTTCCAAATCCTTAATTGAGTTAGTTGAAATTCTGTGAAGAAACTCCAAAGCTTCTTTTCCGCTAATTTTTAGCATACCTAAATGGGAGATATCGTGTACAGCCACTCCTTTTTTTAGAGAATTATATTCTTCTCCTACAGAAGTATATACCTGGTACTCCTCTAAATCATTTAACACAGCATTAGGGAATGTGGATTTTAAAAACTCACTAACTTTATTTTTTATTGCAGTTTCAACCTGCATAACTTTCCTTTCAAGAATTAATAATACCTAAACCATCGTCTATTGTATTTTGTGAGATAAAGATTTCTTTTAGTATCCCAATAAAACGGGATTGAGTCTTTTATTGCAATATAACTTGTTGAATCAATAAACCGGTATTCGTAATAATCCGGATATTTATCGTTATCAATATTAGCCATTGTTCTTAAATGGGCAAGCCCTGCGTAAGTTTCCATCAAGTGGGGTTGAGAGCGGATTCCGTCGACAAAGAAATAGTTATAATTTCTATGCCCTGAAATTATTCCATCCTCATAATTCATTTCCATATAGAAAATATTTTTAGGAGTCCATTTTTTTATTTTCATTGAATTAAAACCGCCGTGTATCGGCACTTCGGATTCCCATATTACATCGAAATAGTTATCTTTATTACATTCAAGCAGAGTTAAAAAGAAAAAAGCTGTCCCCAACTTTGTGCTATCGAGATTAATAAAGCTTGATTCGTAACCAACAACGTTTTTTGCTTCAATGAAACGTTCTCCCGGTTTTGATTTAGCAATAACGGCAAAAATATATCTACGTGAATCTTCGCCGTTGTAGTATAAAACTGCCGATCTCGGCACCGAATATGTGAATGTTTTATCAAATTCTACAAGGTAATCTCCCGAAGGATAATTTTCTAAAATAAATTCCTTCAATGCAAGTGTATCGCAAGGTGTACGTCTTGATGCTTCATCTTTTTCGACATCGAGATTATAACTTCTTATATCTTTATCCTTGGCACCGGAAAATTCCGCTTTATCTCCACCAGGCATGTCCGTCTCGTCACTCTCACATCTGCATCCTAATGCCAATAGTGTGAGGAGAAATAAAACAAATATCACTCTTCCCTTCAAGGTACAGTTATGATATTTTTTGCACATAATACTTTTTCTCATTTATTGAGTAATTATTTTGCAAACTCGTCCAGAAAATATGCGGAACTAAATAAACCTTTCTTAAAATTTTCCAAGTGAAAATGTTCATTTGGAGAATGAATATTATCTGTCTCTAAACCGAAACCCATCAAAACAACAGGGGATTTTAAACTTTTCTGGAATTCCAATACAATAGGGATTCCCCCTCCTTCGCGCTTGAATACGGTTTTCTTTCCGAAAGCTTTAGACAATGCCCTCTGCGCCGCAGCAATTGCTTTAGACTCCAACGGAACAACAACAGCGCCAATACCTGCCATATATGTAATATTGATTTTCATGCTTGGCGGACAAATGGATTTAACATATTTGGTAAAAGCCGCAGCAATTTTTTCGGGATCTTGGTTTGGGACTAAACGCATACTTATTTTTGCCGATGCTTTAGCAGGTATAATTGTCTTTGCTCCTTTACCGGTAAATCCTCCTACAATGCCGTTGCAATCTAGTGTAGGCCTGGTCCACAATCTTTCAAATGTAGTATAACCCTTTTCTCCTTGAAGAGTTTTCACTCCTATTTCAGATGCAAATTTCTTTTCAGAGAATTTAAGTTTATTAAAATTTTCTTTCTCCTTTTTACTCAATTTCATAACGTCATCATAAAAACCAGGAATTGTAATTTTTCCATTTTTGTTGTGCAGCTTTGCAATCAACTTTGCCAATTCGTTAACCGGGTTACCTACTGCACCGCCGAAAGCTCCCGAGTGAAGATCCTGGTTTGAACCCTGTAATTTAATTTCCATGTAACTTAGTCCACGCAATCCGTAACTTAAAGTGGGAATACCAGGGGCGAACAATGCGGAGTCGGAGACCATTACTGCGTCGCATTTAAGCAATTCTTTATTTTGCCTGATGAATTTTGCAAGACTGCCAGAACCGATTTCTTCTTCCCCTTCAATGATGAACTTTACATTAAGCGGGAGAGCACCGCTTGTCTTGAAAAATGCTTCTACACTCTTTATATGAATAAAATTTTGTCCTTTATTATCGTCTGTCCCTCTTCCGAACATTTTCCCATCAATTATTTCCATCTCGAAAGGTGAAGTATTCCATTCTTCGACCGGGTCAACAGGTTGTACATCATAATGACCATAAATCAAAACAGTTGGTTTACCCGGCGCACCGAGCCATTCCCCGTAAACCAAAGGATGATTCTCTGTAGGAAAAATTTCCACACGGTTCATTCCTGCTGCTTTTAACTGTTTGCCTACAAATTCAGCGCATTTAATTATATCCCCCTTGTTTTCTTGCAGGGTGCTAATGCTGGGAATTCGAATATATTCACTTAATTCTTCCAGGTATCTATCAAAGTTATTTGATAAATAATTTTTAACTTGTTCCAAGTTCACCTCGAATTAATGACCGGCAATTTTTACTCAAAATTTTGATCTATATTAGTTTAAATAAGAGCATGACTCAAATTTACATTTATTAAATTCCCATATCAAGATTAGAATTGAAAATTATCTCATTAGAATTGAAGTAAGACCCTAAAATTCTAAATTATTTTTGAATTCAGATGCAATGCCACCATAATTTGCCAAGCGGTAGGAAAAATTTTCACTTAATTAATAAACAAACAATGATTTTCTTAACACAATTTTATTGCTTAATTTTCAGCTATGGTAATAATAAGCTTATCCTACTCCAATTGAAAATTAAACTTAGATGATATTATTCAGATATATATTAAAAAATTTATTCCTCCCGTTTATTTTTTCGCTGTTCACAATTATGTCTGTGCTTCTGCTTCAATTCTTAATGAAATTTGCCGACCGGTTAGTTGGGAAAGGATTAAGTTTATGGATTATCTTTAAGTTGATTACATACAATCTTGCATGGATGGTGGTTCTTGTTGTTCCGATGGCTGTATTGGTAGCCGCACTAATGGCTTACGGAAACATGGCTCAGAATAATGAGATTGCCATATTGAAAGCCACCGGTGTAAGTTTATACAAAATGATGATTCCTCCCCTCCTTGCCAGTCTTGTTGTATTCATTCTTCTGGTTCAGTTTAATAATTATATCTATCCCGATGCCAACTTAGCAGCGCGCTTATTAACACATGATATCTCCAGGAAAAAACCGACATTATCACTTGTACCCGGTGTTTTTTCTCAGGAAGTACAAAATTATGCCATACTTGCAAGGGATATAAATCAAGAAACAAATGAATTGAAAGAAGTAACCATTTATGATTATTCTACACCAAACGCTGAAAATGTGGTAACAGCCAAAAGAGGGAAAATATATTTTTCTGGGGATCAAAAGAAACTCTTGATGGATCTTTATAACGGGGAAATCCACGAAGCCGAAAAAAGTAGTAAAGCAACTTACAGGCGACTCAAATTCGAAAAGCACAAAATTGCTATGAACGCCGATCAATTTTCTTTTCAGCAGTCAACTCCAGGCGGACCCCGCGGAGACAGAGAACTTGGGGCTCCTCAAATGTTGATTATTGTAGATAGTCTTCAAAGAATTAGAACTGATTATCTTGCAGAAGTTGAAAAGCAACTTAACAATAATTTCTTATCAATCCCAGACTCTTCATCATTAAAAGGAAAAAGCGAAGCCGGCAGTAAAGCGCATATATATTTGAGAGCACAAGACAGGATTAAATCGGCACAGAATGCATTACGCTCCGGGATGCAAAGGCTGCATATAAATAAAAGGGACATTAACCGTTACTGGGTTGAGATTCATAAAAAATATTCCATACCTTTTGCGTGTATAATGTTTGTACTTATTGGTGTTCCACTGGGTACAATGACAAGAAGAGGAGGATTTGGTGTCGCTGCCGGTATTAGTCTTATTTTCTTTTTAATTTATTGGGCATTCTTAATCGGAGGTGAAAAACTTGCAGACAGGGGATTAATTTCTCCTTTCGTGGGAATGTGGAGTGCTAATATACTGTTATTTATATTGGGTTTATTTCTACTGGTAAAAAGCGCCCGAGAAAGAATAGTAATTAATTTTGAGTTCTTCAGTAAATTTGTACCAAAACAGTTTAGGATAACTACTGATAAAAATGAAAATTCTTGATAGATATTTAATAAAGCAGTTTATTCAAACCATCATTTTCGGATTGGTAACCTTCCTGCTCCTTTTTATCGTAATTGATATGATGGAAAACCTTGATGACTTTATTGATCAGAATGTACCCAATTATTTAATCTGGGAATATTACCTTGTATTTATGCCTGAAATAATCCGTTTAATGCTTCCTGTAGCTGTGTTATTGGCAAGTCTTTTCACGGTAGGTAAAATGTCTAATTTAAGTGAATTAACAGCTATCAAAGCAGGGGGTGTTAGTTTTTATAGATTCATGGCTCCTTTTGTAGTTGTATCTCTTTTTATAAGTTTCTTTGCAATCTATTTCGGCGGGTACATTGCCCCGATGGCTAACAAGCATAAGGTTTATATCGAACAGAATTATATGAAAAAAGGACTTGTTCCCACCGGTACAAATATTTTCTTCCAGGATACACGTACACGTATTGTAAACATTTTCTACTTCGATACTTATAATAACCAGGCAAATAAAGTTAGTGTTCAGGAGTTTGACAGCGGGAACATTACAAAGATGTTATCGCGAATTGATGCCGTAAGAATGAAATACGATACCACAAAATCCGTTTGGACTTTATATGACGGTGTTTCCCGCACATTTTCCGATACCAATGAGACAGCAGAGAGGTTCACAAATAAGGAAATAACTAACTTGAATTTTATTCCCGACGACATAATTAAAAAGCAGCGTAAACCTGAAGAGATGTCTCTGGATGAACTTGATACTTACGCCAATGAACAATTGCGAACAGGTAATGATCCGACAAGAATTTTTATTGAATACCATTCAAGAATAGCATTTTCATTTACATGTTTCGTGGTAGTATTATTCGGACTCCCCGTTTCGGCTAATAAACGAAAAGGGGGATTAGCCATTCAATTCGGCATCAGTCTTTTAATCACTTTTGTCTATTTAGTATTTATGAAAATGAGCCAGGCTTTCGGAAAGAATGGTGTTCTAAATCCGTTTTTTACGGCATGGATTGCTAATGTAATTTTTCTTGCAGCCGCAGTAGTGAATATAATTCGTGCACAAAGATAAATTTGGGGAATTAATTTACTTAGTCTTCATTATAAATACGCCGTCCCAATCTGCCGGGGGGGGTGCTTTAATATAGAATTCACATCTGTCCAGGTATACCTGTGATGGATAATCGTTTTCATTCTTCTCTAATGCATTAATAAAAAGCTTTGATGCCTCGACAAAATTTCTGTTTTTATATTCGGATAATCCTTCGTAATAAAGTTCAAACGAGTCATATTTCCGTTGCGCTTTTTCATCGCCGACCATTCCTAATAATTCAAAGACTTTGGTAGAAATGGTTTTCCCTTTAACTTGTATTCTGTCTAATTCTCTAACAATCACCTGATCTTTAACATCTTCGTAAGTATTTTCGCCGATCATAATACATGTTTTATAAGCTTTATTTGCACCTTCAAGTCGAGATGCAAGGTTAACCACATCTCCCATAACCGTATAATCAAAACGTTCAAGTCCGCCAATATTTCCAACAACAACATCACCGCTGTTAATTCCAATTCTAATTGAAAGTGGTTTTTCTCCTTTAGATACCCATTCGTCTCGCAATTCGTTTAATCGGTTTTCCATTTCCAGCGCAGTTTTACATGCAAGAAAAGCATGATTATCCAACGGGATGGGCGCTCCCCAAAATGCCATTATAGCATCCCCCAGGTATTTATCTAATGTACCGTTATTGGAAAGAACCAAGTCGGTCATTTCATGCAGGAACTCATTCATAAAAGAGACAAGTACTTCAGGTTCTTTACCCTCGGAAAAAGTTGTGAACCCGGCAATGTCGCTGAATAAAATCGATAAATTTTTCTTTTCACCTCCGAGTCTTAGTTTATCGGGGTTTGCAATTAATTCGTTAACCAGGGCGCTGCTAACGTACTGGCTGAACATACCTCTGATAACTACATTCTGCCTTCTTTCTTTAATAAAATGATATGCTGTTGAACTGAAATAACCCAACACAACAGCCATCACCGGGCTTACAATTGCCAATACGAAATTGTGCTCAATAAACATATAAAAACTGAGTTTATAAATAATTATCACAGATACAACCGTGATTAATAAATTGGCAAATTCGATTATAATACCATGCTTGACTTTGACTTTTTTAACAAAAGAAGAAATCATGAATATGAAAACGGTTAAAATAAAAATCGTAATTATTTCGGAAGTTGATGATTGTTTTTCAATAAAATCACCTCGGATAATATTTTGTATTGCAGTTGCATGAACTTCAACTCCGTATAAAGTATTGTCCCCTTCTCTTTTACCGGCAGCCATACTAACAGGAAGAATATCTTTATCTTCCGGCATACTGGACCCAACAAGAACAATTTTATCTTTGAATACTCCGCTGTTAAGATATCCGAAATCGGGATCGTCCCATGAATTAAGATCCGTCTCATATTCTCTTTCTGCCTGAGTTTGAAAATACTTATCATCAACAATATCGAGAAAACTATAATATGGAAACGACCTGCTTTTACCGTAAAAGTTAATAAGCATAGAGCCGGGATCAAATTTTGGAATTTTCGTTCCGGCTAATAAAAAATAATCACCTTCACTTCCTGCTTTTGCATCGGGAGGAAGCCCGAAATATTTATTTAAGATTGCAAACCCGAAAGAAGGGATATATTGATTGTTTACCATCGAATAGGAATAGGGACGATATCTCCTATGAACACCATCGGCATCGGATGCAATCTGAACAATACCAATAGATTTATCAGCGTCGTAAAAAATATTGCCGTAATTTTCCTTTTGTTTAACAATTAATCCTCCTCCTTTGTCGCTGGATGAAATTGAGTATTGCTCCATTTGCTGGGCGATGGCTTCTCTCTCAATATCAATTTTTGCAGCAACAACCACATTGCCTGTACGCCTAATAGCTTGCATCAACAAGGAATCATTTAGAGGATTATATTGATCTGGATTCGACATTAGAATATCAATCCCGATGGCTTTAACTCCTGCGGCATTAAGATTATTAATCAATTTGGAATAAAGAAAACGGGGCCAGGGCCACCCGCGGTGCTCATCAGGCAATCCGTCGTATGTGTCTTGATTTATTTCAACTATTATTACCTGCGCGGAATCTTTTATATCAATTTCTCCTCTTTCCAAGAAACGGGAATCGAGAAATTTTAATTCCAACTCACGTAACGGTTTTATCGGGAATAAATCTTCGTGAGTAACAAGTATAACCAATATTGCCGTAGAAAAAGCAATTACCGATTCTATTAAGATATTCTTCCAAGAGGATTTTTGTTTGGTCATGTTAAACCGAAACCCGGTCTAAACTTTAAAAGTTTAGCCGGGTTGTTAAACCGATAATTGAATTTGTGTTTTGATTAGGTATACGATAAAAACGAGCCTGCAGAATAACACTTAAATTCGGCATAACGAAATATTGCCCGACGAAATCAAAAGCCTGTCTTTCGAAGTCCCCGAAGCTAGGGCTAATACTTGCAGTTAACTCAAGTTTATCGTCAAGTAATCTATATCTACCCCCTATTGATAAGGAAGTATAATTATATTCGCTTACAACCGGGGCATAATTGTTTGTTAGAGTATCCAAAGTGTTGTAGCTGATATCACTTGCGTAATAAACCAAGCTGACAAAACTAGTTAAATTTCTTTCCCAATAACTGTTTACCGAAAGTGAGACTGATGTGTTATTAGCGTCGGAATTCCAAAAACTATCATCTTCCCTTGTTGAAGTAACAAAACTGAGTGAAGCATTATGCTTAACCCCTGCTTGAATATCATAAGAAAGTTGTGCCATAATCCTGTTTGTTGCATCATTAACAACGTATAATGAATCGTTACTGTTTAAGCTAAGACCGTTTTCATTTTTGTAATGCGAATAGGCAAGAGTAATATTCGGAAAATCGGCTCTTGGAAAAATGGAAATAGATGTGTTGAATGTATTGTATTTTGTAGTAGCATTTTTAGTTTTCTGAAGATTATCTTCCAGGCTTTCATACCCGAAAGAGAAAAAGAGTTTGTTGTCAAACAATCTTATCCGATCGGTTAAATTAATACCTTTAACGTCGGTACGTAAATAATCTTGTCCAAAGGAATAAAAATCATTACCCCGGTAAATATATTTGGCTCTAAAATTATTATTAAAATAATTCAACCCGAAAACCGCTTCGGCTGCGAAAGATGCAAACTCCTGCGGATTTAAAGGACCAAGAAATTGGTTGACAGTAATAAAATTACCAATTATATCACGGATTGTTCTTATTTGATCGGGGTCTACATCGTAGTAACTTCCCGGACCGAAAACGGAATCGATATCAGCATCATTCAACTCACCATTTGTAATATCGCTGTTTATTAAACTGATAGCAGCCTGCCCGGATATAGTTATTCTCTGTTGATCGGCACGAAAGATAAAATCGGTTCCGAATACTGCATTTTCCTTTGGCTGGGCTGCAAATTCAGATGAATTCATATCGTCTTTCCCGTGAAGATATGATAAACCGAATTGAAATTGTTCGCCGCTGCCGAATGAAGGGCGCAATGCAAAAATTTGCCTGCTGTATGTTCCTAATTCCACTTTCCCGTATGGCTGGCCATGCTTTACCGAATCAATCGCAATTACATCCGAATTTAACAGGTTGGTTGTTTCTGTTCGTGCATATATTTCTAAAAGTTTTCCGTCAATATTTCTTACAGACTCACCAAAACTAGTTTGCAAATTAAAAAAGCCTAATTCCAGGTTACCGCTGAAACCCCTTATTCTCTTTCCATCCATAATAAGATTCGGATACCGGGGATAACTATCGCCAATCCTTAGACTAAGCCAATCGGATTTGGCGCTGATGGAAAATCTATGCATCGGTTGTAAATAACTTTTCTCTTCAGAAGTTATGTATGCGTTACCGGTGAATACCCAATTACCGTAAGAAGCATCAACATTTGCATTAACATTATTATACCATGTCGATTCTTCATCGAATGTTTCATTTCTTGATTCTCCCTGAATATCCCCCCTATAGGTAAACTTTTTACCTGCCGCTTCCGCATATTCGGAAGTAACCAACCTAAAATTGGAAGAGATTGAATGATACACATTCCCTTCGTTATCGTATACTTCAACTCTTAGATTATGTGTATCAAAACTTACTGCTTCAGGGAAATTATCCGCATAGAATATTATCAGGTCTCCCGCAAATAATGCAAGTGAGCTAATATCATTATCATCTAAAAATATTTTGGTTGCTTCCTTATTTACATTATCCGGCGCTTTTATAAGGGATATCGAAATAAACAAATCGGCTAATGTAACAAGTTCGCCGCGTGCAGGGCTTAGTAATAGAATTTCTTTATCTTTTTGTGATAATGCCCTCACACTTATTTGAAGAGGCGAACCTTCATCCGGAATGCCGTACGGATAGGTTTCCAAGGTTCCCTCTCTTTGCTCAATGATTAGATAATATTCCAGGTATGGTACTGTCACCTCTTCAGCAGGGATGGTAATAGTAGCGCCAAGTGCCGATACTTCCATTTCCCTTTGGATAAACTCGGATTGCCCGAATGACTTAAAAGCTAATGTAATATTTGCAATATTGGATGATTGCAACAACACAGCCTTTAATGTAAGAGGTTCCCCTTCAATCGGGGTTCCATAACTTACGTTTGAAACGAAATTACTTGCCTGTTGAGCAATATTATTGGTATTAAAACTTACCAATAAAAATAATGCAGCCCCTAAAACAAGATAATTCTTTTGAAACAAGTTGAATAAAATTCTCATTATACATTCCTTCGTTTATTTTCTTAAAGGAATCAAGCTAAACTTTATTTATTATTCCTGCTTATTCCGGTGGAAGATATTCTATTTCAAGCCTATGTGTATCGGTTTCTATTTTAACTTTTTTGGTATCTATCTGCAATGATTGAGTAAAATCATCCATATTTTGCTGTGTTGCTTCCAGCACGTTTACATTCCCTGTAGAATCAACAACAACAATTTGATTGGCTCCAACAGTACCCGATTGCTGAGAACCCATTGTAGCCTGCAGAAAAGCAGTTCCTCTATGAAGGAAAAAATTTGTAGCGCCGGTGGTTACATAAATCATTCCTTCCGTTCCGCGGATAGACGCCACCACCGTCGGAGTAGTGAACTTGAACTCTTCATCTTCTTCTTGTTTATTAACTTCAAAACTAATTTTTCCTTGTTCTATAAAAGTATTTTTATCCATGCTTTTTTCTTTCTTCTCACCGTAAATATGAAGAATAGAATTTTCTCTAACACGCAAAATGCCCGAACCGTCAGTAAACAAAACCAAGGCAAGAGATCTGAAACCGGTTTTAACTTCTTCCCCGTCTTTGAGGGGTATTCCCACTTTGGCCTCAGTCCAATCTTCCATATCCTTAGTTTTGTAAGTTACATCTTGAACAACTTTTTTAATTAGTGCAACCGGTGTATCGGTTGGCCCGGAATAAGCGGCAAGCGAACCGATACCAATTAACCCGGCTAGTATTATCGCGATATAAAATATTTTTCTTTTCATTTTACCTACCTTAAAATTTTGTCAATTTTTAAGAAATCTTATTTATTAACAAAACTTACGCCCACAATATTATCCGGGTTGGTTTTTAGAAAATTAAGAATTTCTTTTAATTCAATTGTGGAAATAATTCTGCCGTCGTCAGTCATAATTCTCATATTCGAAAAATCAATATTACCTTCGTTGAACCTGGTAACCAAATCATTCCCGGTAATATCGGAAAGAAGTTGAAGCACATCAACAATTTCCTGGTTTACAGCCGATATTTCACTGGCTCCCCCTTGAATGGTGAAATTTACTATATTACTATTCAAAGTTCTTGATCCGCCACTTGGTCCAGCAATATTTGCAGTAACTCGAAGGACAATTTCTTGTCCGGCAAGCCATTCTCTACTAAGATGTTCACGAAGAGATGTAATGTTAACATTACCCACATTTTTGTCATTAATCAACGGGTTACCTGAATTAAGAGCATCTTCCAGGCTTTGAGTAGTTTGAGTTCTTACATTTGCCCGCACGCTATAACTCTGAGCACCAATTACCGCATCCCATTCAGCTATAACATTCCCAATATTCTGGCTGCTTCCTGTTTCGGGAGACCTGATAGTGAGTGTCTGAGCCGGATTTAGAAATGATATTTCTTTTTGATCACTATCTTTCAAAGCACCAAATTCATTCCTCAAAATTACTGTTATCTTATAAACCCCTGTTGGTTTCCCTTTGTTAATATTTTCTTGTGTAAGAGAAGAGTTTACCTGGTTATCTGCAAGAGGGGCGATGGAACCGAGATCGTTATTGGAAATATTTGTGGCACTAAATGATCTTGTTCTAAACCAGTAGAGCTGGTTGAACCCGTCATTTTCATCCCTTTTCCATTCAATTTTACCTTCAAGAATTACTTTCTCGTTTGGTGTTGGTGTAGTGATCTCAATAGACATGATTGTTGGCGCACCGGATAAATTATTATCCATGGCAAAAGCAGCAAAATTAATTTCCGGCAGGGGTTCAAAAATTGTTAATCGAATTCCATAATCCTGCGCAAATGAATTTTGACCGGCACCATGAATCAAAAAAAACGTAAAAAATAGTAACCCAATTTTTTTCATTTTTTGACTCCTCTATAATATATGAAACTTTTTAGGCGAGGTACTCAATATCATTGTAAAATTTTATATAAAGTAAAGATTTCTTATACCATTAACAAGCTTTGTTTTTACCCGCATATGCCGAGAGGTGACTTACGTCAAATTAATAATAGAAAAAGATTTTAATCGAAATATTAATACCCCCGGTCTTTAATTTACTTTCTCCGGCTTTTCCGGTGGTGCAAAACCAAATTGTGGAGTATGCTGGGCATCAATTTTTATTTCACCGAATTTAGATTCAAATTTATCTATATTTTCTTTTAATGCTCTCAAAAGCATTTTTGCATGTTGTGGTGTAGTAATAATGCGGGCATGGACTTTTGCTTTAGGCGCTCCCGGGACTACTCTTGTGAAATCAATAATAAATTCCGCCGGTGAATGAGTAATAATTGCTAAATTCGAATAAATACCTTCAGCTTCTTTTTCACCAAGTTCGATATTAATTTGTTGTGATTTTGGATCTTTTTTTTCGTTCATAATTTTACCTTACCTTTTCCATATAATAAAAAAACCCACAATTTGTTTATAATTTAACAAATTGTGGGTAAAAAATAATTAAAAAAAACAGCCTATCTTAAAGCGTCTGCTTTTGAAAAAGCATCGTTAGATTTTTCGGTCATACCTAGATTTGCATAAATCTTACCCATTAATTCCCAAAGAGCTGCATCTTCTTCCCCTGATTCCAAATATTTTTCCAAATAAGGAAGAGCCAAATTCAATTTTTCTTTATAATCATCGCTTTCAATTTCTTGTTTTTCTGCAACATCTCTCATTTCAAGACCCCATCTGAAATAAGTAACGCCCAAATTATAAATAGCGTTTGTATACTCAGGGTCAATTTCGATAGCTTTTTTGAATTGTTCTTCGGCTTCAGGATATTTCAGATCATTTAGTAAAAGTACGCCATAGTTATATCTGTAATATTTATTTTCAGGTTCGGCTTTTACACCGGCTTTAAAAGCGTCCACAGCAATATCAATTTTATTGGCATTTATGTATGAATTTGATAGTAATAATAAAATACTGCTATCATCAGGATAAATGTCTCTTCCCTTTTCCAAAACTGAAATAGCTTGATCATAATATCCGAATGCTCTAACGCTGTCCTGAGGATTTTTGTCTTTAAGAAATTCATTATTAATTTCAATTCCTTTATTCAAATACAATTCCCCAAGCATGGCATAATTTTCGGCGGATCCTTTTACTTCAATTAATTTTTTCAAAGGGGTAACGGCTTTGTCTTGTTCACCCATTGTCATATAAGCATAAGCTAAGTTTTCATAACCAATTATTGAATCGGGTTCACATAATGTAGAATATTCAAATTGTGTAGCAGCAAGTTCAATAAATTTCATTGTGCTGTCAGTATCGGTAGTTTTTGATGCTCTATTGTAAAAAGCAACACCTTTATTAAAACTTGTAGCCCAATGATACAATCTATTCTGCTGAATATCTTTTTGAAATTTCGTTCCAACTTTTGTTGCTTTATTGAAATTATTTAGCATAGTAGGTATATCGCCTTCTTCACCGGCAATAAAACCCAAAAGATAAAAAGCTTCTTCGCTGCTTGGATTTTTCTCAATTTCTTTTTGTAATGATTCTTTGGCTTTTTCATAATTATTATTATTAATATACATTTTTGCGCTGGTCATTTCAGTAGATGAACATTGAAAAGCCATAAGTCCAAATATCATCGCGAATAAAGAAGTTAAAACAAATAACTTTTTCATCGATACTCCTTAGTGATTGTTTAAAATAATAAATACCAACTGTGAAGATAACTATTTTCGTTATCCCAAGTCAAGGTTTAATTCCGTGCAGTTTTTAATATGTACTTCAATTAGACACTATTTTAACATTATTGATTTTCCATACCAAAAAGAATATTTTGCTTAGACTAAAATGAGGTAATATTGGATAGAATAGACATAATTAAAGAAGTTCCCAAGGTTTTGTTACATGACCACTTAGACGGAGGTTTAAGGGCGAATACAATTATTGAATTAGCCCGTGAACAAAATTATAATAAGCTGCCAACCGAAGATCCTGCTGAGCTGGAACAATGGTTCCAAAAAGGGGCAAATAAGGGTAATTTAGTTGAATACCTTGAAGGCTTTACGCATACCTGCGGCGTTATGCAAACAAAAGACGCCCTAGAAAGAGTAGCTTATGAAATGATTGAAGACATGTATAACGACGGTGTTTGTTACATTGAAACCCGCTTTGCACCGGTTTTTCATGTGGCAAATGGACTTTACTATGAAGATGTGATTAATTCTGTACTAGATGGTTTGCAGCGCGGTAAAAATGACTTCGGCGTCGGTTACGGACTTATTTTATGTGGTATGCGAAACATGGAAAATACACTTGAAATTGCTGAACTGGCGGTTAATTTTAGAAACCGTGGAGTGGTTGGCTTCGATCTTGCCGGTGAAGAAGGGGGATATCCGCCAAAAAATCATTTAGAAGCATTCAACTTTATTCAACGAAATAATTTTAATATAACCATTCATGCTGGTGAAGCTTTCGGTAAAGAATCTATTTGGCAGGCTATTCAATTTTGCGGATCTCATAGAATAGGCCACGCAACACGATTAACTGAAGACATGACATTCGACAAAGAAGGACAAATAGCCGGCTTGGGCGAATTAGCCCAATATGTGTTGGATAAAAGAATCCCATTGGAAATTTGCTTGGTGAGCAATGTACATACTGGCGCGATCGACAAACTTGAAAACCATCCCTTCATTAAACTTTATAAAGAGAAGTACAGGGTTTTCTTAAACACAGATAATAGACTGATGAGCGACACTTCTCTTACTTACGAATACCTGACAGCTACCGAATTGTTCGATATTACTTTTGATGATATAGAAAAACTGAACCTAAATGCAATGAAATCCGCTTTTGCTCCCTACAAGGAAAGGCTTTATTATATTTACGAAGTGATTAAACCCGGTTATGCCAAAATGCGGGAAAAATTATTATCATTAAAAGTATAAAGGAATGTTATGAAAAAGAAAAAACTCTTCAAAAACTATAACTTCGAATTTGATAAAAATGAAAAAAAAGTAATTAAGAACTTTTGTAAACAAGCAGTATCCCAAATGCAAGGCGATGATAGGTTTTTCAAAGACATCAATGTTTTTAATTCGATAATTGAAAAAATTGACGCGGATACGGACGAAGTTAAATTTACGAAAGATGAAACAACAAGACTGGCGATTCAATTGAAAGAGAATGTAAAGCATCTCAATAACAAAATAGAAAAAAGTAATATCTTTACAAGATGGTTGTACAAATCTGCACTAAAACAATATAATCAAATATTAACAACATACTTTAGCGATTAAAAATGAAACCAGAGAAAAGAAATCTTAAAGCGCCAACCGGGAACCAACTTAGCTGTAAAGGATGGCTCCAGGAAGCGGCAATGAGAATGCTGATGAATAATCTTGATCCTGAGGTTGCGGAAGCTCCCGACGAATTGATCGTATACGGCGGATCAGGTAAAGCTGCCAGAAACTGGGAAGCTTATGATGCAATTATTGATTCACTTAAAAATTTGGAACATGATGAGACTCTTTTAGTCCAGTCAGGCAAACCGGTTGCAATTTTCAAAACACATAACGACGCACCGCGAGTAATTATCTCTAATTCCATGCTTGTACCCGATTGGGGTAATTGGGATGAATTCAGAAGATTGGAAGCTTTGGGGCTTACAATGTACGGGCAAATGACGGCGGGAAGTTGGATTTATATCGGAACCCAAGGAATACTGCAGGGCACATACGAGACCTTTGCAGAATGCGCCAACCAGCATTTCGACGGAACTTTGGCAGGCAGGTTTTTGCTAACTGCCGGTCTGGGAGGAATGGGAGGAGCTCAACCTCTGGCAGCAACTATGAATGGAGCTGCTTTCCTGGGGATTGATGTTAATAAAGAAAGAATTCAAAAAAGAATTGACACCGGTTATATCGATATGATGACCGACGATCTCGATGAAGCTTTGAAACTTGTTATTGAAGCCAAAGAAAAAAAGAAAGCTTTATCTGTCGGCTTGATAGGAAACGCCGGGGAAATTTTACCCAAGATAATTGAAAAAAATATCATCCCGGATGTTTTAACAGATCAAACATCGGCACACGACACTTTAAACGGCTATGTACCGATGGGAATGACTTTTGAAGAAGCGCTTCAACTTCGTCAAACCGATTCTAAGAAATACATCAAACTCTCTAGAGAAACAATTGTTGCCCATGTTAAAGCTATGCTCGAATTACAAAAACGGGGTGCGGTCGCATTTGATTACGGTAACAACATAAGAGGTGAAGCAAAAGAAAACGGCTTAGCAAACGCATTTGATATTCCGGGGTTTGTTCCCGAATATATCCGTCCTTTATTCTGCGACGGTAAAGGTCCTTTCCGCTGGGCGGCTTTATCGGGCGATCCCAATGACATTTATGAAACAGACAAAGCCGTACTCGAAGCCTTCCCTGAAGATGCCTCATTACGAAGATGGATTGAGATGGCACAAAAGAAAGTCCATTTCCAGGGATTGCCTTCAAGAATTTGTTGGCTGGGTTACGGTGACCGTGCAAAGATGGGTAAAACATTCAACAACCTGGTAGCTTCGGGAAAAGTGAAAGCCCCGATAGTCATCGGTAGAGATCATCTCGATTGCGGTTCAGTTGCATCACCATACAGAGAAACGGAAGGTATGAAAGACGGAAGTGATGCAATTGCAGACTGGCCGATTTTAAACGCCTTGCTAAATTCTATTGGCGGTGCAAGCTGGGTGTCTGTTCATCACGGCGGCGGGGTCGGAATCGGCAAATCTATTCATGCAGGAATGGTGATAGTTGCAGACGGTACACCTGAAGCTGAAAAACGTCTCGAAAGAGTTTTAACTTACGATCCCGGTCTGGGTATTGCCCGTCATACCGATGCAGGTTACGAGCGCGCAATAGATAATGCAAAGAAATTCTCAATAAAAATTCCGATGTTGAAATAATTAATGAAATCTAAAATGGAGTTAAAATGAAAGTATTAATAGCAGACAAGTTTCCCGATAATCATATTCAAGTGTTAAAAGATAAGGGATTGGAAATCGCATATGAACCCAAGTATGGTGAAAACGAAATCGCAGAAAACATTAAAGGAGTAGACTTCCTGATCGTTCGTTCAACAGTTGTTAACGAGAAAGCATTTACGGAAAGCGACAATCTAAAAGTTGTTATCCGAGCCGGATCCGGTTACAATACCATAGACGTTAAGGCAGCAAGCGCTAAAGGCGTGAAAGTAGCCAACTGTCCCGGTAAAAATGCAATTGCAGTTGCCGAATTGGCGATGGGATTAATGATATCGTTGGATAGAAAGATACCCGATAACGTAGCGGATTTTAGAAACAGCGTATGGAACAAAGCTGAATATTCTAAAGCAGACGGATTATATGGAAAAACACTTGGCGTTATCGGTGTTGGAAACATCGGTAAAGAATTTGCCACCCGCGCCAAAGCTTTCGGCATGAAAGTTTACGGCTACGATATAGTTAAACTTGAAGACGTTGATTTGGAATACATTGACGATTTGAAAAAACTTGTAGCTGAATCCGATGTAATTTCCCTGCATCTTCCTTCAAACGAAAAAACAAAAGGTATGTTCAACAAAGAGATGTTCGATCTGATGAAAAAAGGAGCTACATTGATTAATACATCGCGCCCGCAGGTAGTTGATGAAGATGCATTGATTGACGCTGTTAATAATAAAAATATTAAAGCCGGTTTAGATGTATTTGTAGGGGAACCTGAAGGAAAAGACGGAGTGGTAAAATCCAAACTTCAGGGAATCAAAAATATTTACGTTACGCATCATATCGGCGCTTCAACGGAGCAGGCACAAGATGCTGTGGCAGAAGAAACAGTGAAAATAATACTCACAAAAATTGATAAAGGCGAAGTTCTTCATTGCGTTAATAAATGATATGTAAAAGAGGCCGTCTTAAAAGGAATTGTTCATTAAATTAATCCGCGGCGAAAACCCAGTTGTGTCAACGCGGTATCTGAGACGGCCTCTTTGTTTCTTTAACTTACCCGAAATTAAACCTGCTCCGGTTAAATCCAATTTAATTCAACAATATCATCCGTCATGCCGTGAAAGAAAGGAAGTTTTAGTAAATCGTGCAATGCTTCGATTTCATTTTCGGTAATTTCAAAGTAGACCGAATTAAAATTTAGGCGGATAAATTCCGAAACAATCTCACTTTCATTTATCTTTGCAAGATATGTTTCGAGATTATCTTCAATCTTCTTATCCCAGTTATTAAACCGGTCGGTGAAGTCCTTCAATTTATTTTCATCTTTCGATGCCAGAACAAAGTTAACATACGGTTTGTCAAGCATTTCCGCAATTTGATCTGCTACACTAATTCCTTTATTGAAATTATCCTCCAAATAATTATCGCTTCCTACAATCAGGTAATTTTTAGTTCCCAATTCGGCAGGTTTCGTATCCAGGTGAATTGTTATTTGCGAGTTAAATCTTTCAGCAAATAATATCTTTGTTAGAATTATCTCATTTGTAGTAACATCGCCGGTTAGGTGAATATCCTCAAATGATTGAACGGCAGGCTGCAAATGCATATATGAATTCGACAATAAACCGTCAAACGAGATACCAATCTTTTTTGATACGAATAAATCTTTGTGTTTAATCAAATCACAAGAAGGCATAAGCCCCACATCCGCATTACCGTTTTCCAATTCCCTGCTTATAAGTGAAGCCGGTTCAACAGAAATTGAATCCTTTATATTATCCGGCATAGACAATGCGAATATCGCGCTAAAAATATTCTTTGGAATAATAAGTTTCATTACAAATCCCAGTTTAAAAATAACAAAGCCGCTAACAGCTAGCGGCTCTAAAATAACTATGAGCTAAAAAAACTATCTTACATTTTTATCTTTAATCCTGGCAGCTTTACCAGCAAGATTTCTGAGATAAAACAGCTTAGCTCTTCTAACTTTACCTTCTCTAACAATTTCAACTTTTGCGATTTTGGGTGAATTCCATGAAAAGATTCTTTCAACGCCAACACCGCTTGAAATTTTACGAACAATAAAGGTTTTGTTAGAACCGCCGCCTCTAATGCTTAGAACGTTACCTTCGAATGGCTGGATTCTTTCCTTATCACCCTCAATAACTTTCACATGTACGCGTATTCTGTCACCAGCTTTAAACGCGGGGAAATCTGATCTCATCTGATCAGCAACGAATTCATTTAATTTATCCATGATTACTCCGAACTATTAATTTTCTTCCACTTTTCTGTTAAAATTTTGGATTGCTCTTCCTTCCAATCCCTTATTTTTTTTTCATTGCCCGAAAGTAAAACTTCGGGAACAACCATATTTTTATATTCTGCCGGCCTAGTGTAATATGGCGCCTCAACCACATCACCATCAATTAAAGAATCATTAAGAGCCGATTCACTATCATTCAAAACACCGGGTAATAATCTTACCACAGAATCGATAATTATCAATGCGGGGAGTTCACCTCCGCTTAAAACAAAATGCCCTATCGATATTTCATCGGTTGAAAACTTTTCCCGAACCCGGTCGTCAATACCTTTATAATGCCCGGCTATAACTAAAATGTTTTTAGCCATTGAAAAAACTTTCGCAGTTTTTTGATCGAAGACTTTCCCTTTGGGTGTTGTAAAAACAACATGTTCGTACACCCTTTCTTTTTGAAGTGCTTCGATACATTCAAAAAACGGTTCAGGTTTAAGAACCATTCCCGGTCCGCCGCCGAACGGTTTATCGTCTATCTGTTTATGTTTATCGTGTGCGTAATCCCTAAGATTATGAACATGGATTTCTACTTTTTTTTTATCTTGTGCCCTTTTAACAATACTGGTATTAAGCGGACTAACAAGTGAATCGGGAACCGCCGATATTATATCAATTCTCATCATCTAAAAAAATCTCACTAATAGAAACCAACTCCAATCTTTTTTCCGCCGGAATAAATTGTTTAACATAATCTTTTAATGCGGGCACAAAAATTTCTTTACCATCTTCACTTTTGATAACATAAACATCATTACTAGGTAAAACCAAGACGTCTATCAAATATCCAAAGAACTTTGAGTCCGAATATACTTTGCTGCCTACTAAATCGTGAATATAAAAAGTATCTTCGGGCAATTTCGCTAAATCTTCTTTTTCAATAAAGATTTTTTTACCAATAAGAAACCCGACGTCTTGATCGTTATTAAAATTCTTGAATTTGAGCAGCCACTCATTACCAGCAAAGTCGGTTTTATCGACAATGAACTCTCTTTTTGCTCCAAAAATATCAATAAAGACTTTCTTGAGTTTTTTAAACCGATCAAGAGCGTCAGAAAAAGAAATTAAACTAACAAAACCTTCGCAGCCATAGATAGATTTTATTTGAGCAATTAAATAAAAGTCACTCACAATAAATTAAACGTTGTTTAATCTAAAATTTTCAAAATCGCTCTTTTACCGTCTTTAGCGGCAATGGCTGTTAATAGAGTTCTCATAGCTTGAGCAGTTTTCCCCTGTTTACCGATAACTTTACCAACATCATCGGCCCCTACTTTAAGGGTAAGTTCAATTGTTTTTTCGTCGGGTGTTGCTTCCTCGATACTTACACTATCGGGAGTGTCAACAAGATGCTTTGCAATAAATTCGACGAATTCCTTCATAAGAGTACCTATATATTATTGATAAAAAGGGTACTATTTAGGACAATAAGAACTGCCATTGCCAAGAGAATTACTCAAGTCAATTCTCTTAAGCAGGCGTCTCTTCGGAAGCAGTACCCTTTACTTCCGGCTCAGTTTCCTCAGCTTTAACTTCTGGCGCCTTTGCTTCCTCTAGTTTTTCTTCTTGAACTTCTTCTTTCTTAGATTCAACCTTAGATTTTTTTTCTGCATTTTTCTTTTGAGCAGAAGCTAATTTAGCTTCTTTAGTTTTTGACCATTCATCCATTTTTATGGCAATTTTATCTTCGGATAATCCTTGCTTCTTAAGTTCTCTCTGAAGTATAATACCTTTTTTACTTAACAGACTCTTAACTGTATCAGTTGGTTGAGCGCCTACATTTAACCAATAATTTGCTCTTTCCTCTTGAATTTCAATTGTAGCCGGATCTGTTTGGGGATTATAGAAACCAATCGCTTCGATAAATCTTCCGTCTCTCGGTGATCTAGCATCAGCAGCAACAACTTTATATACTGGCTGCTTCTTCTTACCCATCCTTCTTAATCTTAACTTAACTGCCAAGTTATTTTAACCTCCGTTTAATTAAATAATTTTTCACTTATATTTTATATTATTCGTATTCAACAATTTCTTTCCCCCTCTGGAGGAAAACATTTTCATCATCTTCTGCATTTCACTGAACTGTTTAATCAGTCTATTAACATCTTGAATTGAATTACCGCTTCCGCGGGCAATTCTTTTTCTTCTGCTTCCATTTAAAACTTTTGGCTTTGTCCGCTCCTCAAAAGTCATTGACTGAATTATTGCCTCAACCTTCACAAGCTGGTTATCATCAATATCGGTATTTTTCATTGCAGAATTCATGCCCGGCAACATACCGATAAGGGATTTTAATGATCCCATCTTCTTGATCAACTTAATTTGCTTAAGAAAATCTTCAAAGTCAAATTTGTTAGCCAGTAATTTCTTTTCGAGATCTTCGGCTTCAGATTCGTCAAATTGCTGCTGAGCCTTCTCAACTAATGAAATTACATCACCTTTGCCGAGGATGCGAGCCGCCAGCCTATCCGGGTGAAATACTTCGATAGAATCCATTTTTTCACCCAAGCTTACAAATTTGATCGGTTTTTCAACTACAGCTTTAATCGAAAGAGCACAACCCCCTTTCGAATCGCCGTCAAGTTTTGTAAGAACAACACCGTCAAAGTTAACTTTCTCATTAAATGCTTTAGCAGAGTTAACGGCATCCTGCCCGGTCATCGAATCAACTATAAACAAAGTTTCGGTCGGTTTTACTTTTTCTTTGATTGCAGCAACTTCATCCATCATATCTGAATCAATATGCAACCGGCCTGCAGTATCTATAATAACTGTGTCTAAACCATTTTCTTTTGCGTAAATTATTGAGTCTGCTGCAATTTTAACCGCGTCTTTGCTGCCTTCTATCGAAAATACAGGAACATTAATTTGTGATCCTAATTTTTTCAACTGATCAATTGCAGCAGGCCTGTAAATATCTGCGGCAGTTAAAAGAACTTTCCTTTTTTTACCCGATAGATATTTAGCAAGCTTTCCGCTAAAAGTTGTTTTTCCCGATCCTTGCAAACCTACGTGTAAAATTACCGTAGGGCCTGAAGGATTCAACATTAACTCAGATGTATTACTTCCCATCAATAATGTCAGTTCATCATACATTATTTTTGTAATAAGCTGCCCCGGTGTAATGGAAGTTAATACTTCTTTCCCCAAAGCTTTTTGTTTTACATCTTCAATAAACTGCTTAGCAACTTTGTAATTTACATCAGCATCTAAAAGAACACGTCTGATTTCTCTCAAAGAATCAGAAATATTTTCCTCGGTTAGCCTACCTTGACCGGTAATTTTTTTTAAGGCTCTCTCGAGTTTAAGCGTTATATCCTCGAACATAAAATCAATTTTTGTTTAAGATACAAAATATGAAGCATAATTCAAATAAAATATTAAGATTCTTTAAGTGCATTGGCACCGGATACAATTTCTAGTAATTCGGTTGTAATTGCCGCCTGCCGCTCTTTATTATAAGTTAATTGTAAGGATGAAATCATTTCCTTAGCATTTTCCGTTGCCATATCCATAGCTGTCATTCTTGCGCCTAACTCGGCGGCATAAGAATCCAATAATATCCTCCACATCTGTGCATTAATATGTTTAGGTAATAACGCATTTATAATTTCTTCCCTATTGGGTTCGTATATGTAATCCACAAATTTAGATTCTTCCTCATCATCGGGTTTATCAAACTTTAGCGGGAGTAGTTGCTTAACAACTATCTTCTGCTGGATAACCGACTTAAATTCATTAAAAATAACAACTACTTTATCATACTCACTGGTTAAAAATTTTCGTTTCAATTCTGATATAAACTTTACAGCAAATTCAAAATTCAACTCCGAAAAAATACCGTTATAAAATTCAATAATATTGTAATTACGCCGTGAAAAATAATCGGTTCCTTTTTTTCCAATACAATACAAATATAAATTACCGTTATCGTATTGTTCTTTATATTCGTCTCTCACCAGTTCTTCAACTCTACGAATGATATTCATATTAAAAGCACCGCACAATCCTCTATCGGAAGTAACAACTATAAGAACAACTTTTTCACTTTCAACAATTCTATTGTCGAACAATGAATTGTAGTAATTATTTTCAACATGCAAAAGATGGCCGAGCATTTCGGAAATTCTTTTTGAATAAGGTCGAGCATTAATAACATTTTCCTGGGCACGGCGAAGCCTAGCAGCAGCAACCATTTTCATAGCTTTGGTTATCTGCTGGGTATTTTTAATACCTACTATTCTTCTTTTAATATCTCTTAATGTTGCCATCTATTCAGAACCATTAATGCCGATAACAGAACTATGTGCTTCACACAACATCGGCAATCGATTTTTTATTATCAGCCTTTAGTAAATTTAGCTATAAATTCATCGGCTGCTTTTTTAATCTTTTCTATAACTTCATCGCTTAACACTTTATGAACACGCAAGTCTTCAAAAATTTCCGGGTATTTAACATCTATATATTCTAGGAATTCTTTCTCGAATCTCTTAATGTCGGCTACTTCAATTGGCGCTAAGAATTCATTTGTGCCCATATATACACTAATTATTTGGCGTTCAACCGGAACAGGTACATATTGATTTTGTTTCAGCAGTTCCACCAACCTGGCGCCTTTAGCCAAAGTTCTAAGTGTTGCTTTATCCAGATCCGATCCGAACTTAGCAAATGCTTCTAATTCTCGGTACTGAGCCAAATCCAGTTTTAACTGACCTGCAACTTTCTTCATAGCTTTAATTTGAGCATTACCCCCTACACGGGAAACACTTATACCGACATTTATAGCAGGTCTTACACCGGCATTGAACAAGTTGGGTTCAAGATAAATTTGGCCGTCGGTAATTGAAATAACATTTGTAGGAATATAAGCGGATACGTCTCCTTGTTGTGTTTCAATAATCGGTAAGGCGGTTAAACTTCCTCCGCCAAGTTTATCGCTCAGTTTTGAAGCGCGCTCCAATAAACGTGAGTGGAGATAGAAAACATCACCCGGATAGGCTTCGCGCCCCGGTGGTCTTCTAAGAAGCAAAGAAAGTTCGCGGTAGGCGGCAGCTTGTTTTGAAAGATCATCATAAATAACAAGCGAGTGCTTTCCGTTATCTCTAAAAAACTCGCCCAATGTAGCCCCGGAATATGGAGCAATATATTGCAAAGGTGCAGGAACAGATGCCGGAGCCGCAATAACGGTTGTATATTCCATAGCACCGTGTTCTTCCAGCTTAGCAACAACTTGTGCAATAGTGGAATTTTTCTGACCGATAGCCACATAAACACAAAATACCGGATTGATCCCGTATTTTTTTGCTTCTTCTGTATGAGTATATTTTTGATTTATTATTGCGTCTATTGCGACTGCTGTTTTACCGGTTTGTCTGTCACCGATAATTAACTCTCTCTGCCCGCGCCCAATAGGTATCATAGAATCGATAGCTGTAATACCTGTTTGAAGAGATTCCTTAACTGGTTGTCTTTCAACAATACCCAGAGCTTTCCGCTCGATAGGCATATATTTATCAAACTCTGTTTTACCTTTTCCATCTACAGCTACACCCAGCGGATCAACTACTCTACCCAGTAATTTATTTCCTACCGGAAAAGAAGCCACCCTATTAGTCCTTTTTACAATATCCCCTTCTTTAACCAATTGGCTTTCACCAAACAATGCAACTCCAACGCTGTCTTCTTCAAGGTTAAGTACCATCCCCATTACACCGTGAGGGAGTTCAACCAACTCACTAGCCATAACTTTTGATAACCCGTAAACGCGCGCAATACCGTCACCAACACTTAGAACGGTGCCAACGTCGTAAATATCCACTTCGCTATCGAACCCGCCCAATTGTTTTCTTAATATCGCGGATACTTCATCAGGTCTAATTTCAGCCATTTTATTTTCCTTAAAATTTTACTTGTTAACTGGCAGCAACAGTCTGCTCGCTAAGAAATTTCTTTTTAAGCAGTTCCAGTTGATGATCCACCGAAGCATCAAATACCGTATCCCCAATTCTTACAATAAACCCGCCAAGTAAATCCTTTTTTTGAACAACATTCAGGTTAACTTTCTTACCCGTAAATTTTTCCAGCTTGTCTTTCAGTTTTTGCTGTTGTTGTTCGTTCAATGTTTCGGGGGCTTGAACATTAGCGCTCACAATACCCAGTTTGACATCATTCAGTTCCTGATATCTTTTCAGAATGCCGAACAAATATTCTTCTCGATTTTTATCGATAATAAATAGAATAAAATTCAACACATCCTGATTGACTTTGCCGGCAAAGATTGACTTAAGTATCCCCTTCTTTTTATCGCTGCGTAGAACGGGGCTGGTCATTACGCTTCTTAATTCTTTTGAACCGGATAAAGTTTTATAAACCAACTCGATATCATGAGAAACTGATTCAGATGATTTTTTCTCTTCAGAAAAATCCAAAAGAGCTTTGGCGTACCGGGTTGTAATGTTAATTGTACTCATTAATTAGTTCTTCGATAAATCTTCAATATATTTATCAACAAGTTTTTCTTGTTTTTTCTTGTCTAAATTTTCACGAATTATTTTTTCTGCCGCTCCAACCGCTATATCCGCAATTTGGCTTTTAAGATTATTGAAAGCTTCTTGCTGTTTCCTTTCAATTTCGGCAGCAGCATCTTTAATTAATTTTTTAGCTTCTTCTTTACTTTCATCAACTATTTGATCTTTCAGTTGCTCAGCATATTCCCTTCCCTGGTCAATTATTTTCTGCGCTTCAACTTCTGCCCTTTCCAAATTTGCTTTGTTTTCTTCGAACATTTTCTCTGCTTCAATTCTCGCTTTTTCAGCTTTGTCGAGAGAATCTTTTATAAAGGTTTCTCTTTCATTGAGAGAATCGAGAATCGGTTTCCATGCAACTTTCTTTAAAATCAGCATTAGGATAATGAACGTAATCACTGTCCAAATAATCAGGCCGGGATTAACATCCAATAAACTTCCGCCGCCTGCATCGCCGCTAACAAAAGCCAGCATAGCAAAATTTAAAAAGGCAATCATCTTTTCATTCCTTCATCGTATTTACAAAACAAAGCAGAGAATAATCATCTCTCTGCTGTCGATTTTATTTCAGTGCTAAAAGAATACAAATAACCAATGAGAAAAGTGAGATACCCTCAATGAGAGCGGCGGCAATAATCATAGAAGTTCTGATATCGCCGGCAGCTTCCGGTTGACGTCCACTTGCTTCCATTGCAGCACTAGCAATTTTGCCAATACCAAACGCACCGCCAATTACCGTTAAAGCAGCGCTAAACCCAGCAGCTAAATAAGCAATGTCCATTTATTTCCTCCTTATGTAAAAAATAATTAATGTTCTTGATGTACAGCCATTCCGATGAACAGCGAAGAAAGCATTGTAAAAATGTATGCTTGAATTAATGCAACAAGTATTTCCAATAGATATATGAATAATGCGAATGCAATTGATACCGGTACTACTACATATGTATTAAGAATAAATATTAATCCAAGTAAAGCCAAAATAACTATATGACCGGCAGTCATATTTGCAAATAATCTTATTGCCAACGCAAATGGTTTTGTAAACAATCCTAAAAATTCTACAACAGCCATAATCGGTAAAAGCCACACGGGAATTCCGTGAGGTATTAATCCTTTGAAATAACCGAAAAATCCATTCTTCATCACACCCCCAATTTGGATGGCAAAGAACGAAAGTATTGCCAGCGTAGCCGTTACGGAAATATTACTTGTGGCGGTTGATCCGTACGGAACAAGCCCAAGAAAATTACATGCAAGAATAAAAAAGAATACCGTTAAAAGATAAGGCATAAACCGTTCATAACCTTTTCCAATAGTAGGTCGTGCAATTTCGTCCCTTACATAAAGGATGAGAACTTCCATAAAATTTGCAACGCCTTTAGGCACCCTGGAATTTTTATATGATTTTGCAGCGATCCGCAGAGCAACAACTAAAATAATTAGCGCAACCCACATAAATACAACATGCTTGGTAATTGAAATATCAATACCGAACAAATTTATTTCAGGCAAATGTATAACACCGAAAGGGGAAAAATCCAATTCTTTTGCATCCAAAATATGGTGCATAATCCAACTGGTATCAGTCGACTTACCGGCAGTAACCTGCAATGAATCATTCGCTACATGTAATGAATCAGTTATCATAAGACTAATCTAACTTATGTTTTCTTTAGTTTTTGCCCTAATTCGCAAATAATTGATTTCTAGGACAATAAGTATAAAATAAAAAATAAAGAATGTTAATATAAATCCATATTTGTCAATATTCAAGAATTTGACGAAAATAAATATTGAGACAAGAAGTAGGAATAATCGTATTCCCATGCCTCCCAAAACGGAAATCAGAAATGTTTTATTCGATTTTCCGTAAGAAAATTCCAATAATAAAAATGCCGTTAAAGAATTCACCAGGTTGAGTAAGCCGCCGTATACCGAAGAAATTAGAACCGGATAGCTTATCAAATTGAAGCTGTACAAAACCGCAATACCCAGGTAAGTTATTACATATAATGCCGATATCTGCTTAATTATTTTTTTTCTTCTTTCTCTTTTCATTAATCTCAATAACTGCGCGAATAAAATTATAAATACCGGCAAATCCGCCCAAAAAGGAGAATACAATTGTCAATAGCGGAAAAAGCCCGAATTTTTCATCCAACCATTTCCCGGCAAAAAACATGATAACAATTGAAGCAGCCAGCTGTGTTCCTAAACCCAGGTAAGGACCAATTTCTCTATATGTCCGGGCTAAGTCTTCAGCCGACTTATCCTTTAACTCCATCTACTTGTTTTCAGGCATAGGACGGGTTGAAGAATCCATTGAACTTTTCCCGTCGAATTTTGCCCCTTCTTCAATTACTAAAATTTTTGCAGATATATCCCCTTTTAATACCGCCTTCGATTCCAAAATTAATTTTTCTGATGAATTTACCACACCTTCCAGTTTCCCGCTTATAGATATATTTTGCGCTTTCACTTTACCATTTAATTCCGATCCTTCCCCTAATGTAAGGTTTCCGTTTACAATAACTTCTCCTATAAGCTTACCGTCAATTCGTACATTTCCCTCACTATATAATTTTCCTTCAATCTTAACACCACTGCTAAGAATACTTACATCTTCAACAGATGTTAAATTCCTTTTCTGTGCCATACTAGATTAACTCCCATATCAATTAATTATAAATTTTAGTGGATCTATTGCTTTCCCGTTTTTCCAAATTTCGAAATGAAGATGCGGGCCGGTTGTATTGTAACCGGTATTTCCGCTTAATGCAATTAATTCTCCCTGTACAATATAGTCTCTTTCCCGCTTTAGTAGAGTTGAGCAATGTTTGTATATCGACAATAAATTAGCATCATGTTGAATTATGTACATATATCCGTCATCAGATGTAAAGTCGGCAAAAATTACCAATCCCCCTGCTGCTGCAAATACAGGCGTTCCTTCTTTAATCGAATAGTCTATTCCCATGTGTCCTTTCTCAGGGTTATACCCATTAACAACCAACCCGGTTATCGGTCTAATAAAATATATTTGAGTTTCTTCTTTTTTCTCCTGGTCTTGTGGAAACAATCTGCGGAAAGCATGTAGAATATTACCTCCGGCAGGAAGAGGGGCAGATTCCTTTTTTTGAATGGTATCGTTTGGGGTTAATGTTGAATCAACCATTTTTATACCGCCAAGCATTAAGGCATATTTCAATTTATGATTAGTCGATGCCATTTCTTCAATACTCGATGTAAGGAATATAACTTTCTTTTCAAGCTCTCTAATTCTATCGGCTTGCTCCAACAGCTCCTCGTTTTCTAAAATAAAAATCAATTCTTTTGCAGGGGTTAATGCTAAGAGTGTAATTACAATTAAGGTTACAAAAAATGAGTATCCTAAAATCACATAGAGTACTTGGGGAAGACTGAATTTATATCTTCTGGTTTGTATTGCCGGGAAATTGGGGGTGATATAAATAGATGATTTCTTGATGTTCTGAAAATTAAAAATTCCCAATGATTATTTCCTCAGTTTATAGTGCGATTGAATTTCATAGTTTCCGTAAACAGAGCAAAATTAAATAATAGTATCTATAAAAACAATATTATAAAGGTACATAAAAGTTGTGAATTTTGTATGTATTCTTAGATTATTATAACATTTTTCTACTGAATAATGAGGCTTCTAAGATGTCATTTCCGAAATGGAGTTAAGTATTTCCCCCGGTGTGAGTTGATAAGCGCAATCAAATGTACCAACCGGGCATTCCCGATGACCATGAATACCACAAGGTTTGCAATCCAAATCATCTTTGCTTATCCACCTGCTTTTCCCGTTATACGGGTAGAATCCGAAATTAGGTGTAGTAGAGCAATAAATAGTTAAGATTGGAATATCAGCGCACATACCCATGTGTGTAGGGGCGCTGTCGTTTGAAACCAGGATATCGCAGCTGCGTAATAATTCAATTGATTCAATTATTGAAAACTCCCCCGCAGCGGAGTGTACCGAATTAATAAAATTACTTTCAATTTCCGAACACAAACCGGAATCGTCTTTACCCCCCAAGAGAATAACTTCGAATGCGTTATCAACAAGATCTGCAATGATTTCAATAAAGTATTTTTTAGGATAAACTTTTGTTGCCCATACCGAACCCGGAGCAACCGCAGCATACTTCTTCCCGGCAATTTTATTTAGAAATATTTTGGCCTTTTCTTTTACATGATCCGGCGTTTCTATAACAGGAAATACTTTCCATCCGGCGCCGCTTATATCATGAGAGATTAAAGAAAGATTACGGGCTACTTCATGAATTCCTGTCTCATATTTAATAAGATGTTTATACAAGAAACTGAAAGCGGCAATATCAAATCCGTAGGTCTCTTTAACGCGCGATAAAAAAACCAATATTGATGTACGGAGCGATCTATGCGGTGAATAAATTTTTAGATAACCCCTCTTTCTTAACCGAGCTGCCAATGAAAATAGTTTGATTATGGATTTGTGTTCTCCTCTTTTATCGTAAACGATACTATTGTTCACATAAGGAGAATTTGCAAAAATCTCTTTTGTGCCGGGAATACATAAGACGTCAATTACAGCATCCTTTTCTTTTTCTTTTAGCTTTTGTATCATCGGCAAGGTAAGTATTGCATCACCCGGAAAGGCGGTTTGTATTACCAATATTTTTTTTCGTTCCATTAATACTTCCAGATCTTATGCATCCAAAACCACTGCTCCGGATATTTCCTTACATATCCTTCCAGTACACTCATATATTTTTGATTAAATGCCAATACCTTATCATCCCCATGCAGGTCGTCGGTTTTGAATTCATCAAAATATGCTTTATAAGTTCCGTCCGCTTGACGCACAACTATTGATGTAATAACTGGGGCATTCATTTTAATTGCAATTGCTCCCATTCCCATAAATGTAGCAGTCTCCTTTCCGAAATATTTAACCCTAGGGCTGTCTTTTGCCCCCCTCTGATCTCCCACAATACCAACAATACCTTTGTTCTTCAAAGCAACAATAATTTCTCTTACTGATATACCCAGCAATATTTCCTTACTCCCTAATTTTTCTCTGTTCATCTTCAACCATTTTGTTACATAAGGATTTCTTTGCGGCTTAGCCAGTACATTAAACGGAATGCCCAATTGCGAACTTACCGATGCAGCCCCCAATTCCCAGTTACCGAAATGAGCGGTTAATAAGATTACACCTCTTCCCATTTCATATTTTTCTTTGATCAAATCCAGGTTATCGCATTTGATTTTGGAATGAATAACATCCTTCGTCAAATATGGCATTATTAAAATCTCGAGCATCGTAATTGAAAAACTGTAGTAATTCTTAAAAGCAAGTTCATGAATCTGAGTCTTGTTTAAATTAGGGAAAGCCGTCCCGAGATTATCCAGGACGACTTTCTTTCTGACAGGAATTAAATAGAAAAATATCAGCGCAATAAATTTTGCAAAATATCTCAGGTTATTAACACCTATAATTCTTGCTGCCTGAGAAAATGCAATAAAAACAATATATTCAATTCTATTTTTATCCAATATAAGACCGTTAGATTTATGGAGTCATTCTCAACCTTTCTTGCCAATTCTCATCTTTCATCTCACCACGTTTGGTTGAATGGAGCAATTCATAACTTGAAAAACCAGTTACATCACCGAATATAAATTGTACGCCCGATTCAATCGAATTATAGAACCATATTTCATAAGGTTTCAGTTCCATGCCGCTGTGTGCATAATCTTTATTATCGGGAGGCCCGTAAAGGATATAAATTCTTCCCCTATCGGTAAGATAACCTTCTTTGTATTTATGTTTGAATTTGTCATTAGCATATTCCACACGCTTCAAATATAACTCTTTAAACTCATTCCTGGCGGTAGTAGGATTAATATCTTGAGATTTCCAGAAATTGTATAGATACTTTCTTTTGGCTTCCAACGAAGTCAATTTTTCATATTCGTTTTTTTGATCTCCCCCCAGTACGTAATGAGAATACTTAAAAAGTCTATCGCATTCTTCTTCAGTCATAACTGAGTATTCGCTTTCCATGAATCCAAGATCGGCTAGTTTTTCAGAGAATGTATCAACTATACTAGGATTGTAAAAATAAAATCTTTTACTTGAAAAAACAGCGTCGCTTGTTAATGTATCTATAACACTTAGTATAAAATTATATGTATCGCTGGGGTACTTACTTAAATTTATCAACCCGACATCAACAACCGAATTTTGAGCAGCCTGCATAAATTTCGAACCTTCATAAACAGTGTAGCCGCGGCTGTTGTATAACGCTTTTTGAACTTTGAATGATTTTCCAATTCCTTTTTTCGCAAGGTTATATAATTCGCTGTAGTAAAACAGAACTGGGGCATTTTCACCATAAAGCATTGCCGGGTTAGGTACTACTTCAAGTGTATTTTTATAAAATAGAGAATTTTTATCCGCACCGTCTCTTAAGATACTTGAAGAAAGTTCAATATCGCTAACAGCCATCCTATTGCTTGCAAAGGGCTGAACAATAACAGTTTCGTTAATAGTTTTTACGTTTTCCGATTTATGAGCGTCTTTTCCTTCAACTTTTAACTGGTAATTTCCCTTTGGTATGACAAATGCTATTTGTCCAACTAAATTTTTACTGATGCCTTTAGCTACAGAATCCTTTACTATGTTTTGTACTTTCCAGTCTCGGTTGATATAATTCTCTCCGGAATCGAGATTCTTCATTTCAATATGAAGAATGCCTTCCATCAAGTAGCCCCCTTCTACAGGAGCCAAAGCAAGACTTCCCTGCTCGAACGAATAATAAAACTCCATATAAACCGCGGTGGAATCATAGTTGAACCTTGCATAATCGAATTCGAAGCCGATTTTCTCTTGCCCAAAGCAGACAGAATTAAACAAAACTATTATTGAAATGACTCCTGAAAATAATTTTAACATAAAAATGCCTCTTATTTTAGTGAAAATATTTGAATCTCCCCTCGTAAGAAATCAATAAAGCAGATTTCACTATCTTAAATAATTATATAAAATATGAAAATCAATACAAAATATTTTCACCAAGTGCAAAAATGGCGTACCATTTTTCAATTACAAAATTGTTTAAAATAAAAAACCTAAGCCCTCAAAAAGAGGGCTTAGGAAATATTAATACAGCTAATTCAGAAAGATAACCTAGAAACCGACGCCTACTGTGATTACATGGTTATCGTCAAAATATTCAACTTGTCTGTAAGCATAATCAACCATAAAGTTGATACCGCCAAGGTTGTAATTCAAACCAACACCGGCAGACAAACCGTAAATATTTTGTTCTGTTTCCAAATCAGGAGTAATGTTATAACCGCCTCTAACAAATAAGAGGTTATTAAAGTTATATTCTGCGCCTAATTTATATTCGTCACCCCAGAAGTTATTGTTCTGGAATACACCTGAGAATTGAAGTGAGTTTGATTCATTGAATGCATATTGATAACCCATACCAATTTCGAGTGTTGACGGTAATTCAAATGCAGCTGTTTCCAGTTTATAGAACTGAGCAGGACGGTTGTATTCTTCAGCCGTAGCCTGAACATATAATCCGGAACCATCATAATTCATTTGAGGGCCGATATTCTTCATTGCTATAGCAAGGCTTAAACCTTGAACATTAGCTAAGTTTCTATAAGCAACACCAATGTCGAAAGAAACGCCGCTTGCTTTAACCAAACCTAACTCTTCGGTAATGAAGTTTGTTGTCAAACCAACAGAAACACGGTCGCTAAGCATTCTAGCATAAGTTACGCCTAGAACCATAAACTGAGGTGTGAATGTTTGCCCTGTACCATCAGGATTTTGAACTGTAGTAACGTTAATAGGATCAATATCAAGCGCTTTAATGCTTATAGCAACTGTTCCAAGCCCTTCAAGCGTTGTTGATACTGCGCCGTATTCAACACCAATGTCTGCAATGTAGTTCATATGAGAAAAGAGAGCATTGGTTGTATAATCTGATACTGCTAAGTTGGCTGGATTCCAATAAAGAGCATCCAGGCCAGTAGCATTGGTCAGTGTTGCACCTCCCATAGCGATACCACGGGCACCAACGGGGATAAGCAACTGAGACGCACCTGCGGTCCCGTTCCTATTTCCACCACTGGCAAAAATGCTACCCGCAGTTATCAGGGAAATTAGTACGAAAAACAATGTTAATTTTATTTTTTTCATTTTCATCTCCTTGATGTTTGATAACTAGAATCTATCCAGAATTTGTTGTTCCTGGATAATGGCTACTTTTAGTACCTTTGTGGTTCCTAAATCAGGCATATCAACGTATGCGATATAAAGACCACTAGCTACGGGTAGACCGCCTTGGTTCATTAAATCCCAACGCTGGAACTGGCCAGCTTCGGTTTTCTCGATAGTTCTAACTAATTGACCAGCAAGGTTAAATATTCTGATTGTTGCATTCTGCGGTAAATGAGTGAATGTAACAAATCTTTGATATTTATTAATTTCCTGAGAGTTAACGCCATAATACGGGTTAGGGAATACATTCAGTTCTTCTTGGATATCTTGAACAGCTAAGTCTGCATCATAAGTCGGAGCTGCAGGAGCTGTAAATGTCCAAGTATCAACACCAAGCTGAATCGGGTTAGCATATATTAAATCAACAACGTCTCCTGTTTCCCATTCGCATTCCCAGAATACCAAGTTCCATGTAAGATCAGCCATCGCTGTGGCATCGTGGATATCGGGAACCGGAGCGTTTTCATCATAAGGAGTATTTAAGATCCAGCAGTACATTCTATCGTCGCGTCTGAAAGCGTCGAATGGAGTAACGCTTGCATCGCTGCGTAGTCTGTCGCGCATGATCAAGTTAACTTGTGTATCTGTGTCAACATTCCATACTTCGAAAGGAATACGTACCCAGAAAGGTTCTGCAACACCCGGGTTAGGATTCATCGGGTGATTTGCTAATGCAGCAGTAGAATTGAACGCCGCCAATACAGCTTTTTGCCCTGTTCCTTCCGCAATGTAACGGATATCTGCGTTTGCATCAACATAAGTACCTGTAAATCTTAATTCATAATCCTGTTGTAATAAATCTATACTTGTAGTACCAAAAGGATCACCGGTAATAAATGTATTAACAGCCCATGCATTTGCAGCCCAGCCGCTATGGCTGTAATCATTAATAGTATAGTCGCCAAGTGTTTCCTCACGCAAACGAACACCGGATGATTGTGAGAACGGAGTTCTTACGTTATATAAGTTAAGTGGAAGAGCATAACTTCCGTTTTCCAGCCATATCTGTAAACCGTCTGCAGTAGGAGCTGTAAAGTTACCATAATCTTGTCCATCATAGTAACCAGATCCGCCAATAACAGTTTGGTCGTCAATAACAACCGTGTTAGCTGTAACGTCTTTAACATTCCAGTGGCTTTCGGTTTTGAAAGCATAACCCATTTCGGTAATAGTAACAGTACCTTCGCCATGAACCGTGCCGCCGCCTAATGCGTCGTAAGCTGCGTATGCAGGATCGCTTTGTGCCCAACCATCATCATAAATCTTATAATAGATAGTTAGAGGGAGTGAAGGAACGCCAACGTTGATAAGCAATGTTTCGGAGTCTCCGCCGTGGAAACCGCCGTAACCGCTTACGCTGCTATCGCCGAACATTATAGTGTTGGTAGCATAATCAATAGATTGACCAACATGACCGGCTGATGTATTGCTTGCACTGTTAATAACAACACTCGGCGGGAATTTAAGAAGAACGCCGTCTACGTAGTTATAGTCGATTGTACCTACGTTCATAACAGTCAATGTTACATCTGCAGTACCAGGAGTAGGCGATGTTAAAATTGCGCCTGTTAAATAAGTATTTGACTGATCGTTAATACCGCGTTTTCCAATCTGATCTGGAAATGCAGTTTTTTTCCATTTACCGTCAACATCCATGTAATAATGTTGTTCGTCAAAGAATACTTCGTAATCATGACCGGTAAGTTTAGTAGGATCAGCTACTTGCCACCTGATACTTGCATTAGCAGAACCGTTTGAATGTGTAGCTACATTGCCTTCGCCGTATTCAGAATAAATTCTGTTTCCAGGTTCGGTAGACTGTGGAACAACGGTAATAATACTTATCGGGTTTTCCAATTGGTTAGGCACAGCTTCGGGATCAGGATTAAATGCATATGCTGTAACCGCGAAGTAATAACGGTTTCCATTAAGCAACGGGATGTTACTCTTCAAAGCGTCTGTTTTAATGCTGATATATCTTTGAATACCGGTATCAGCGCCGAATTGAAGAACTCTGCGTGTAACAACACCTGTTGATGCGTCGAACCATAAACCTTCAATTTTGTTTATAAAGTCTATAATGTCATAAGTAGCAACTCTAACTGCTTCTTCTTTTACAGCAGAAGCTGAAGGAAGCTGATAAACATTATAACCTTGGAAAGCAAAGCCGAAACTATTGAGTGATTCTGTTTCTTCAACAGTTGCCCTGTCAAGAGACCAGTCAAGAATAATTTCGCCGTCTAATTCAGTTACATCAACAATAGGAGCTTTAGGAGCAGTAGGAACGTTAAAGAAGTTGTCGTATGTTAACTGTGCTTCCAGGTCGAAGAATTTAAGCATACCAAGCGCGCCTAAACGGTCAACACCCGGTATTGCGCCTGCAGCAATCTGTGCAACTACTATTTCTTGAGTATCGCCGTAAGCCATTGTAAACGGACCGGCAACCTGACCTTGTCTTCTATCTCCAGGGGGATGCTGCATACCGTCAATCCAGCCTGTTCTTGCAATAGGATCACCGGCCAAGCAGAATTTAGTAGTACCGCCGCCTGCTTCTTCAGGAACCGGGAACGGAGCTCCAGTTGTGGAAATTTTACCTTCAAATAAGTTATAGAATCCTAATGTACCTCTAGCATATTCACCTTGTCTAGGATCTGTGTAAACAGCATCGCTATTGATGAAGAAGTAGAATGCGGACATAGGAAGATTTCTCTTACCTTGAATTTTGGCTCCTTTGTAAATAGCTTCATCTGTAGGAAGACCGTCTACAATAGGACCCTGGAAGAAGTCAAAACCACCGGCCGGGGGATTGTATTCATATTGGGCATCGTATGCACCGGCATTGTAAACATATCCTAAACTTAAGGCAGTGTCGCAGCCGACAAAGTCGTCGGAAGCGTCGCCTAAGTCAGGATCACTCCACATGGATACATACATGTCTGTGAAATCCAACCCGTCGGGGTTTTTATTAATCATGATATATTTTCTGAACATTGTGCTGCCAAGAGCGCCTGTAGTATTGTAACCCCAGTAAGTATACTGAACTTCAACACCCATCGGTAATGAACCGTATAAGAAGTCTGTTTGACCTGGGTCGAAGTCGTTACATACGTGCCAAATCGTTTGATCTGAACCGGGAACGCCGGGGATATCAACGGTAGGATCATAAACGCCGTTACCGTCAACATCTTCAAAAGGTGCGCCTTGTGTAGCAGGCCATTCGTTCCAATCTAATTCATATTGAGCTCTAACAGCATCTTGAGAAACGCCGTCGCCGTCTGCAACTTCAGTTGATAAATCGGCTGTTGCATAATCAGGACGAACTCTAAAAATGCGTGCATCATCAGCGTCAGGAGAAGTAGCAACGCCGTTTACAACACGACCGGGTAACATACCGGTTCTGTAAGCAGTACCGCCAACTCTAATTTCGCCTTGTACTCTACCACCCCAAATAAAACCGGATTGGTAGAAAACTGCTCTGTTACTTCCTTTTGGATAAATAAATCCTGAATTACCTGCCTGGCTTATATCTGACCTAGCGTCATTATAAAGCCAAGTAGAAATCAGGTTTATATTAAAGTGGGTATTTGCAGGCTCACCGAAAGTCCTATTGAGAACTTCGGCTTTCTTACCGCCCACGCCTTCTGCTCGAAGGGTAAGAGCAGAAAATACCGCTATCAATAAGAAAATACCTAAATACTTAATTATCTTTATGTTCATGTTTCACTCCTATTATATGGATTTAATTTTCATTCAAATTAGATTTTAATATTCTAATCTTACACCCAATCTAATTTGACGAGGTGGTCCAAACAAGAAACCAGCTTCACCAGCAGCAAAACCATTCGAACCGCCACCATATCCCCATTGATAATCAACTTGTATCGCTTTATAAAGATCTAAGTAAGCTTCGCCGTATGTAGAAACCAATTGGTCCTGAATTTCAGGTTGACTTATGTAACCGTCATCTTCAGTTGAACCGGTTCTACCGAATACGTTAAGCTGGTTAAGAGCATCAAATAAGTTGATAACGTAAACATATACGTTTGCTGATAGTCTATCCCAAATTTGGAAAGTCTTATCAATTCTTAAGTCAACTTGGAAAATAGAAGGAGTATTGGAAGCATTTAACGGCTCAATTGCTTGTCTGAATCTTGAGTCTGTTTCATAATTTAACGCTCCGCCTACACCACGGGTAAATGGATGACCGCTGTTGAATGTTGCCAATAAAGAGATACCGAAATCATTCAAGAATGATGGGCCGTCATTTGGTCCGAACCTGTAATCAATATTAAAATTACCTGAGAAAGCATTCTCAAATGCCAATGGTGAAACATAAGCAGGAGTAAATATTGTTACGTTATCAAGAGGAGCGCCAACAATACCGGCATTGGAACTTGGGAATGAACCGGTTCCTCTAGCATCCTGGTATGACAATGTTGCGTTCATTGATATTCTTTCGTAACGACGCATGTTTAATGTAAGCTCAATACCTTTAGTTGTTGCAAAGTCACCGTTAGACATAGTGAAGTAACTTTGATAAGGAGAAGTTCTTTGAGCTGTTTGTAATATGAATACAACCTGATCTTTAACGTCTCTCATGTAACCGGTAATGTCAAAAGACATAAAGTCTGTCAATTGTTGTGTGAACCCGATTTCATATTGAGTAGTACGTGTAGGTCTGATATTTCTACCGGTAGGCTGAGCAATATGGAAACCGCCTCTCAATTCGAAACCGGTTCTGTATAGACCTTGATATTGATCGCCCAATCTTGGTTGTTGAACGAATTTACCGAACTGAGCATGGAATACGGTTCTATCTGTTACAGGGAATGAGAAACCGAGACGAGGGCTTACAGCGCTGAATGTAGCTGTTTTTTCCCATCCTGCCTCAATGACATCGCCTGTAGCATAGTTAATGCTTAATTCAGGTTGTGATGGATCAACTAGTTTATAGTTTGCGATATCGATATAATCGTATCTCAAACCTACGTTTAATATAATGTCTTCAAATTCAATTCTGTCTTGGATAAATGCAGCGGCAAAGACAGGTTTTCTTGGACCCATCCAGTCGTCTGTATCTATTTCATTTCCAAGAACATCATAACCGTAGTTGGAAACGCCTTCGGTTCTAAGTATTGCTACAGGATCGTCTCCTCTAGCCAGCTTGGTAGCAAAACCCATCTGGGTTAGGTTACCGGGAACTGCCCAGCTTCTAATAGTATATTGTTGATATTCACCGCCGACTTTGAATGAGTGAACTTTACCGATCAAGAATGACAAAGATCCGTTAACACTCCAAGATGTTCTTTCGTCGTTCTGATAAGAAGAAGAAACTTCACCCGGGGCGCTGAATGCAAATCCCTGGATATTTGGACGAGTAGGTCTTTGGTAACGTCCGACAACGCCGTTAGCAATGTCGTTAGCCGTTCTCTGCCAGATAAATCCGTGTTCGGCAGCGGCAACAGAATCGCCGTATGACCAGATATCGTCTTTCAGATAAGGATCCTGGTTGGTAAATGTTTGTAAGAAGTAACCACCTGAAATTTCATAATACATTGTAGGGCTTAAAACGTGAGTTAACTTCACTGTGAAAGCGCCGTTCTTAGAAACGTTTTCGCCGTATCTTGTATTTAAATAACTAAGCACGCTACGTTGACCTGCGTCTTGCACACGGTCTGTATAAGTGCCTGAAAATCTCACTAATAATGGAGTGAAATCCATACTGATTGTTCCGGCATATGTGTAACCGTTATATGCTTGCTGCATCATAGCGCCGGCAGGATAATAGAAATTCTCTAAAACATCACCGGTTGCTCCTTCAACTCTACCAAGGTCAACACCCGGGTAAGGCTGAGGATTACGGTCTCTGTTATACTGGTTGTTAAAGTTAAAGAAGAATTTGAATCTTTGGTCGAAAATAGGGCCGCCGATGGTAGCACTAATTTCGTTATAACCGAACCAGTATGCACCTAATCTTTTTTCTCCGTCAAATGCATCATCTCTGCTTTTGAATGTAATGTTATCGGTTATGTATTCAAAGCTAGCTTTCAACTGCTGCCCACCAGACTTTAATTGCTGACGAACAATACCGGCATTAGCGCCGCCGAATTCGGCAGTGTAACCACCGGATTGAACCTGGATTTCTTCCAAAGCATCCTGGCTGATAGTAACAGCACGCCCGCCGGCCATAGGGTTAGATACAGAGACGCCTTCCAAATAGTATCCTACTTCGTCTCTTCTACCGCCGCGGATGTATACATAATTATTCTGAAGAACAACACCTGCCGTTAAACCGAGGATGTTGTTTACACCTCTAACAGGAAGAGCTTCAATATCTTCGCTGGATGTAATTCTCACAGCGTTTGTAGCGTCTTTCTGAATAAGAGGTCTTTCAGCAACGATCATAACCGTACCTACTTGCACTTCCTCGCTTGGTAGATCAAAGGAAATGTAAGTTGTAAGGTCGGCATTAACTCTTACATTTGTTAGTGTGATTGTTTGGTACCCGAGGTATGAAGCTCTTACATCATAAACCGCAGCATCAAGGTTCATAAGTAAGAATTCCCCGTTTGCATCAGTAGCTGCACCGATACTAGTACCCATTACGATTACGTTTGCACCTATTAAGGGCTCGCCGGTCTGTAAATCAACCACGGTTCCCTTGATCCTACCCTTTGTACCTGCCATCAACAGCGTCGGTAAAAGGGTTAGGAAAAACAAAACGTAAAAAATTCTTCGATGCATATTTTTCTCCTCATTAGTTAATTAAAAATGGGTTGGGAAATGAAAAAATTGTAAACTTTTTTTTCAATCTCACCTCCTTTTCTGACAATTATTAAATTTATTTTCTAACATATACACAAATTTTGTGATGAATTTCGAGGTAAAAAATTGGTACTTACGGAACCTAGCAATATAGTAATTAGTCTTATAGGCATATAATAAAATATCTCAATCCCCCTTATAAAACGGGATAAATGAAAAAGAATTATAATTTCTTATCATCTTTATACCAGCACCCAAAAGAGGAGTGCTAAGTATTTTGGTAATTTTAAATTGAATTTAACATATGCAGGGTTATTTGTCAAGGAATTATTATCAATAAATTATAATATATTATATGAGAATTTTCGTCATAATCTAATATTTTTTTAAAAAAAATGTAGCATCTTTGATTCTTTTTTTGTAAATGTCCCGTTATTATACTTTCTATTCATATTTGAGCAATTCAATAGACACACTGTTTTACCTTATGTTTATAGGTTATCTCCAGATCATCCCGGTACTATTTGTTTTGGATCAATAATAAATTTTTTGTGACTTAAGCCACAAATTTCATTTAAACTTGGGAATAATCCGGCAGTGCAAAAAAATATCTCTAAAAATAAATTTTAGAATTAATGACATGAAATTGATAAATGTATGAGAAATATTAAAATTCATTTTCATTAAATATCAACAAGCCCCCGCTGTATGTGCCTATCCATTTGTTGTCGTTTTTATCTATTGTAACGGAAAAAACATTATCATCGGTTAACCCTGAATTTGATTCATTGTAAACTATCCATGTATTACCGTCGTATTTTAACAATCCCGAACCGAAATTTGCTATCCATAAATTTCCATCTGAATCTTTGTCTAGTGAATAAACACCGTAATAGGGCATCCCGGAATTTTCTTTTGTAAGTGAAGTGCATTTATTTTCATCAATAATATATACACCCCCGAATTTAAGACCAATATATATTTTCCCCTTGATATCAATGTGAAACGCATATACTCCCTCTACGGGGGGAGAGAAATTTAATGAAGTGTTTGTAAACCATTCTGTCCCGTCGAACATTGCAATATCACCGCTTGTTCCAATCCATAAATTATTTTCCAAGTCAAATGTAAGCGCAGTAACTTTAATGTTAGGAAGCGGAGAGTTGGATGTGTTGTATATTATCCAATTTTCATCATCAAACATTGCTATCCCCCCTCCCCAGGTGCCGAACCATTTATTGCCGAACCGGTCGATTGCAATTGCATAGATCCAATCGTGGGGCAAACCGGAATTTGAAGTATCGTAAACCGACCATTCTTTATCTCCGGTAAACTTTGCAACGCCGCCGCCGAATGTACCAACCCATTTATTGTCATCCTTATCAATAACAATTGAATATATCGTATTGTGAGGAAGCTTGGAATTGGAAGTATCATAAATCGTCATCGCGGAATCATCAAACAATACCATGCCGCCTCCCCATGTGCCTATCCACTTGTTGTTGTTGTCGTCAATTGTAATTGTGTGAATCCCGTTGACGGGGAGATCTGAATTTGAAGTGTTGTAAACTTTCCACATTTTGTTTTGAGCCGAAACTAAACTTCCCGCAACGAGGAAGAATAATAAAATGGGAATGAATTTTTTTTTCATATAGATATTCACCGGGAATATTTGAAAAGAAGATGTTGTCTCAAAAGGGAAGTTGTCATCACGAGTACGGTATTTGCCGTACGAAGTGATCTCATTTTTGTAATAAATTTTATAGATTGCCTGCCTACGCCAAAGACGCACAAGTTGTCGTCAGACAAACTTCCCCGTAAATTCCATTCAATGATTATTTTTGTATTTGAGACAGCCTCAACTTTCTTAATTCAATAAAGGGCTCCTCTAAAAACTAATTTTTAAGCAACGGAATACCGGTTCATACCGCTAAACTGGGTTTTCAAAGAATGCCAAATAAAGTTTTTAGAGATGCCCCTAAAAGAAAAAATGAGGACTCCTTAAACAAGCTTATCAATTTTATCAACGAAAGCCGCTTTTGGAACAGCGCCGATAATCGTATCCTTCACTTCACCGTCTTTGATAAATAAAACAGTAGGGATACTTCTAACGCCGAATTTAACCGCAGCTTGTTGGTTTTCATCAACATCTAATTTACCTACCTTAACTTTACCATTATATTCTTCAGCCAATTCTTCCACAATCGGGGCAATCATTCTGCAAGGGCCGCACCATGCCGCCCAGAAATCGACAATAACCAAAGTCTCCGATTTTAAAACTTCCGAATCAAAATTAGCATCCGTTAATGTTATTGGTTTCATAAATATTCTTTCTCCTTTTTCAAAATTACATTTTACCTTTCTTTTTGATCACGTCTCTGGCAATAATACCTTTTTGGATTTCATTTGTTCCTTCAAAAATTCTGTTAATCCTGGAATCGCGGTAAAATCTTTCAATTGGCAATTCCTTAGAATATCCCATGCCGCCGTGAATCTGGAGTGCCGAATCAACTACTCTGTCCAATCCTTCCGAGCAGTACAATTTTACCATTGCCGATTGTCTGGAAATATCTTTCTTAAGATCGTAATCAACGGCGGTTCTATAAACAATCGATTCCATGTTATAAATGATAGTTGCCATATCGGCCAGCATAAATTGAATAGCCTGATATTTAGCAATTGGCTGATCAAATTGTTTACGTTGACCGGCATATTCAACCGACAATTCCAACATTTCTTTTGCAGCCCCAACACAGCAAGCCCCAAGTCCCAATCTTCCTGCATCGAGTGTTTGCATAGCTAACAAAAATCCGCGCCCGTCTCTGCCAAGTAAGTTTTCTTTTGGTACACGAACATTCTCAAAAGTCAATGCATTTGTTACACTCCCTTTAATACCAAGTTTTTTCTCCGGCGGGCCTGCAGAAAAACCGGGAGTATCTGCATCAACAATAAAAGCGCTAATGCCTTGAGAAGTTCTTGCATATACCGAAAGTGTATCCGCAATGCCTCCATTAGTAATCCAAAGTTTCTCACCGTTGATAACCCATTCATCGCCGTCAAGAACGGCTTTAGTTTTAAGGTTAAATGCATCTGATCCGGCTTGCGCTTCAGTTAAACAAAAAGCGGCTATTTTTTCACCGCTTGCAAGAGGGGTTAAATATTTTTTCTTTTGTTCTTCCGTTCCCCCCAAATAAATCGTGTTTGCACCAATAGATTGATGAGCGCCCATAAAAGTAGCAGTTGATAAGCAGGCGCGCCCGATTTCTTCCTGCATCAAGCAGTAGCCGACTTCTCCGAATCCACCACCCCCGTATTCTTCAGGGAAGGAAACGCCGAGTAAACCAAGTTCCCCCATTTTTTTAATTAATTCCTGAGGAATTTTTTCTTCAGTATCAATTTCAGCCGCTATTGGTTTAATCTCGTTGTTGGCAAAATCTTTAACCATATCACGCAGCATAAGCTGCTCTTCCGTGAATTTGAATTCGAACATTATTCTACCTTGTTTAATTGATGATTAGTTTGATTGTAGTAAGCTATTAGTCTTCCACGCTATTAACAACATATTCACCTCCGTCAACTCCTATCACATTACCTGAAATCCAATCTGCATTTGAATGACACATCAATACAATAGCTTTTGCAACATCTTCCGGTGTTGTAAGTCTTCCGCCCGGATTTTTTGATTTTGCAGTACGCAACATTTTTTCGTGCCCCGGAATTTTCCGAAGAGCCGGAGTATCCGTAACACCTGCCATAATTGCGTTGGCGGTAATTTTCATAGGGCCCAATTCGAATGCCAATTGACGAATGTGAGATTCTAAAGAAGCTTTTGCTGCAGAGACAGCTCCGTATGTTGGTATAACAGAATGAGAACCTCCGCTTGTTAATGCAAATATTCTTCCCCCTTCCGCGAAGAGATTTCTTTGAATCAACCCCTGAGTCCAGTAAACAAGCGAATGTGCCATAACATCGAGAGTCATAACCATCTGAGCCTGAGAAATCGCCTCATTTGGATTTTCTGCAATGTATGGTCTTAGTGTGCCGAATGCCAGTGAGTGGACTAAAACATGAACTTTAGGTTGTTCTTTATTAGTAAACATTTCCTGAAATTCATCCAGCGTATCGTTCCTTTTAATTTGATCCGCAGCGTTGATATTAAAAAAGACAGCTTTGTGCCCGGCTTTTTCAATCTTCTTAATAATCTTCTGAACGTTAGGCATTGTAACCTGACGATCGAGGTGTACTCCCAAAATATTGTAGCCGTCTTGAGCAAGCGCAACGGCAGTGGCCCCGCCGAAACCGCTCGAAGCCCCAAGTATTAGGGCCCATTTATTATTCATTATTTTTCCTTTCATATTTAGGTCTCAAAAATAGTGCACCAAACATAAGAATTATGAGGAGTGAAATCAACCGGTTATCAAGACATGAACATCTCCAAATGCAACTAACCGGAATTTATTTTGTTACAAAACTAACGGTTTCCTCACCGAGCAATGCAAATAAACTATTAATTAATTCATCACAGATTTTTACTTTATTATCAAGAAAAAAATCACGCGACGACCCGTTTTGTTTTATCCTAAGAAAAACAGGAATCTCCCCTTTATGGTTATCAAGAATTAACTTTAATTCTTTGATTGTATTTTCATCATGTATGTTCTCGTCAATAATAAGCGCAAGCTTTTTAGTTAACTTAAATTTGGCCACACTTAAAGGCATAACCTCATCGGCATGAAGTTTAATTGCGTCTCCGCTGCTTTCCAATCTTCCTTTAACAAGAATTGTAGATTCTTGTTTAATAAACTCTTCACACTCGGCATAATTTTTAGCAAACATGATACATTCGCATGAACCGCTGAAATCGTCCACTCTGAAGAATGCCATATTGCGGCCGGCTTTATCCATCTTTGTTCTCAATTCGGTAACAACACCGCAGGCTCTTACATGATCGAGATCTTCATAAGTCTCTGCTTCGCCAAGGTGTACGGTAGCAAATGAATTATATTCAACTTCGTACTTTGAAAGGGGATGCCCCGATAAATAAAAACCGAGCACTTCCCTTTCTTTTGCCAGCCTGGTTTTGCTGTCCCATTTTTCTTCAGGCGGAAGTTCCGGTTCTTGAACATTAAGAGCTTCATCATCCGAACCGAATAGACTCCCGGCGTTTGACTGCTTTGCGGCCTGGACTTTACCGCCGAAACTTAATGCATCGCTTATTGCTGCAAAATGCTGCGCGCGGCTTCCATCCGCAAAATCGAAAGCGCCGGCTAAAACCAAACCCTCCAAAGCTCTTTTATTAACAATCCTTGTATCTATATGCGAACAAAAATCATACAGGCTGGTAAAATTGCGGCCAAGTTTTTTATGGCTTTTTTCTATTTCCTCAACGGCTCCTACTCCAACATTTTTAATTGCAGACATACCGAAAATTATTTTACCTTCTTCAACATTAAAAAACACCGAAGGCTTATTGATTGAGGGGGAAAGGACTTTGATTTTTAATTTACGGCAATCTTCCAAAAGTTTGGTTACTTTCTCCGAATTTCCGAATTCATTGGTTAAGTTGGCGGCTAAAAACTCTTCCAGATAATTGGCCTTAAGAAATGCCGTTTGATATGCAACAATACTATAAGCAACAGCATGACTTTTATTAAAACCGTAATCTGCAAATTTATAGATTGCGTCGTAAATTTCCTGTGCAACTTTTTTTGTAAGGTTATTTTTAATTGCTCCTTCGATAAACTTTTTGCCCAGTTCGTCCATTGCTTTTTTATCTTTTTTACCCATTGCCCGGCGGAGCAAATCGGCTTCGGCCAGACTCATACCGGCAACTTTATTTGCAATCTGGATTACCTGTTCCTGGTATACAATAATACCGTTTGTTTCTTTTAATATCGGTTCAAGAATCGGGTGCTGATATTTTATTGGAGTTCTTCCTTGTTTACATGCAATGAAAGTATCGATAAACTCCATAGGACCAGGGCGGTAAAGCGCGTTCATAGCCGCAAGATCTTTTACACTAGTTGGTTTTAATTTTTTTAGATACTCACGCATCGGGGCAGATTCAAACTGGAATACGCCTGTTGTTTGTCCCTTTGAAAAAAGTTCAAAAGTCTTCGGGTCATTCAAAGGGATTGTATCAATATCGATATCCAAACCGCGCGTTTTTTTTACAAGTTTAATAGTATCCTTAATTATCGTAAGAGTTCTCAATCCAAGAAAATCCATCTTTAAAAGTCCAACGCTCTCCAACTCTTTCATGTTGTATTGGGTTACAACGTCGCCGTCTGCGCCTGCAGTTGCCAGGGGAACATAATTGCTTACCTCGCCCGGGGCAATTACTACCCCCGCTGCATGCTTTGAGAGATTTCTATTCATTCCTTCGAGAACTTTAGAATACTTAATCAATTCTTGCAATAGAGGATCATCCGTATCCCGCACCCATTTAAGTTCGGGCACTTCCTTTAATGCTTGTTCTATAGTGAAAACCCTTCCGAATTTGGATGGAATCCATTTAGTAATACTGTTTACAACGGGAATAGGAATTTTCAAAACTCGGGCAACGTCTCTTAGAACAGCTTTTGAAGATAACCTATTGAACGTGATAATCTGGCATACTGATTGTGAACCGTATTTTTCAACTACGTAATCAATTACATCAGCTCTCTGATTATCAGCAAAGTCGATATCAATATCGGGCATTGACTTTCGTGCGGGATTTAAAAATCTTTCGAAGAGTAAATCATACTCCAACGGATCGACATTAGTTATCCCAAGAACATAAGCGACCAAACTTCCGGCGGCGCTTCCTCTTCCGGGGCCTACAGGTATCCCTCTTTGTTTAGCCGCATTAATAAAATCGGCAACAATCAAAAAGTATCCCGGATAACCCATTTCTTTTATAACGGTCAATTCATAATTGAAACGATCGAGAATCTCCGGTGTAACAGGATCATATTTTTTGTTCAGCCCCACGCCGGCAAGCACTTCAAGATATTCGTCCAGCGTCCTGGCTCTTGATTCTTTTGGAATAGGAAAATCGGGATAGTAATAACTATTGAAGTCCATCTTGAAAGTAACTTTATCTGCAATTTCCAAAGTGTTTTCAATAGCGCCTTCATACTTGCCGAAAATCTTTTTCATTTCTTCAGTTGATTTGAAATAGACCTGGTCTGTATTATAGCGTAGTTCCCTGTAATCCGCATTACCTGTTTTATCTGATAGAAGCAGAAGAATATTGTGAGCTATTGAATGTTCCTGCTCGATATAATGAATATCGTTTGTTGCAATCATTTTAATGCCGAGTTCTTTGGAGAGTTTCGGCATTCCTTCGAGAATCAGCTTTTCTATATCAATACCGTGATCTTGAATTTCTAGATAAAAATCTTCACCGAAAATTTCGTGCATAGTAACGGCGGCTTGTTTTGCTTTTTCATAATCACCGTTAACCAGGTGAGCAGATACAACGCCTGCCGGGCAAGCTGATGTACAAATTAGTCCTTCACTTCGTTCGCGTAATATTTCAAGATCAATTCTCGGCTTGTAATAAAATCCTTCCATAAATCCGATACTGGAAAGTTGAATTAAGTTCTTATACCCAATTTCATTCTTTGCAAGAAGTATCAAGTGGTTATATAATTTTTGCCGCCTCCGTCCGTCGGGCAGGTTACTCCCGTTTCTGTCGGTCCGCTTCCCGTCCATCACGATATAAGCTTCCATCCCAATGATCGGTTTGATTCCAGCTTTTGTGCATTTCTTATAGAATTCGGTAACACCATACATCACACCATGGTCGGTTAATGCCAATGCATGCATGTTGTCTTTTACGGCAGATTCAACTAAACCGTCTATTGTGCAGGCAGCGTCCTGCAGGCTGTAATGCGAGTGATTATGGAGGTGAACAAAATCTCCCATTTAAAATCCTTTCGATAAAATATTCGACAACTACTCTTTGCCTGTATGCCCGAATCCCCCGCTCCCTCTATCGCTGGAGTTAAGGTTATCGGATAAAATCAAGTTTACTTTATATATTTTTGAAGCCACCATCTGTGCAATTCTATCCCCCCGGTTGATAATAAAATCTTCATCACCGAAATTGAAAAGAATAATTTTAATTTCTCCCCTGTAATCGGAATCGATTGTGCCGGGAGAATTTAAAATTCCAATGCCGTGTTTAGCGGCAAGCCCGCTCCGGGGTCTTATTTGGATTTCGAAACCGGCGGGGATTTCTACTTTTAAATTAGTTGGAACAAGAGCAACTTTACCCGGTTTGATAACAACCGGTTCTTCAACAGCGGCACGAACATCAACACCGGAACTCCCCTCGGTAGCGTATTCGGGCAACGGAACTTCGGGGAACGAATCCGATATATGTTGTATTTTTATATTTATTACGGTCATTTAATATCCTTTATTATTTTGGGTGAAGAGAACATTTTTAAAACCAAAATCAATTCCGATTTCTTTACAACTCTGAATAGAAGCATTAAAAATAAAAATCCCAGTAACAACGCTATCTTATTAATTATATTCAACTCACCGCTTGCAAGAAGATAATAATAAGCGGAAGCAACAACGATGATCAACAGAAATATTTTAAATAGTTTTCCATATTCATATTCAATTTTGTAAACATATTGAGATACTGCGAATAGCCCCAGGGCCATTACAAAATAACTTGCCAGGGTTGCCAATGCCGCTCCAGTTATTCCCCAAACCGGAATTAATGTAAAATTAACAATAATATTTACCAACGCGCCAATCCCCGTTACAGCAGGAAAATATTTTGTCTTTTCTTCTATGTAAAGCCCAGCGTTAAAATTTACATAGAATCCATGAAAGTAATACCCGAATAAAATTATCGGGACAATTACTACACCCCCAAGGTATTCTTTCCCGATAATTGTATGACCATTATATACTTCAATTTTGGCAATCTCTTCAACAAACAATGAAAGAGAAACAAGAATAACCGCACCTGCAATAGCAAATAATGTTAATACTTTGGAAAATATTTCTTTAGCGTTTTTCTCTTTAGCGTTGGTTAAAAAGAAGGGCTGCCATGCATATTGGAACATTGAAACAAAAAGCATCATAAAGATGCCCAGTTTATAGTTAGCCTGATAAATTCCCAACGTAGTGTCGTCGGCCAGCGATCTTAAAATAGGGCGGTCAATAACTTGTACTATCATTGCCGCAATACTGGCAGGCAGGTAAGGCAAACCGAAACGTAACATTTTTTTCAAAACACTGATATTTACAACCGCTTTGAACTTCCTCACAATATCAGGCATCAGCGCCGCCAACGAAAAACCGGAAGCTATAACATTACTTATAAAGATAGCTTTAATACCAAGATCATAATAAGTAATAAGCACAATGTTAAGAGTAAGATTAAGAATTATGTTGAGAATCTTTATCGTTGCAAATTTAAGTGCCTTGCGTTCCAGCCTAAGATCGGAAAATGGTATTAATGCCAGGGTATCAAAAAGCAGGATAAATATTACAAAATAAATTAGGTATGAATATGATTCCGGTATATTCAATATCATCTTAAGTGAATCTTGAGTAAAATAAATCACCGCCGAAAAAACAATCGATGTTAGTGTGACAAAAATAAAGGGGGTAGAAAAAGTATCTTTCTTTTCTTCTTTGGAAGCAACTGAAGTATATTTTAGAAAAGCAGCATCTAAACCGTAAATATAGACTATGTTGAGAAAAGCTATATAAGCATAAATGTATGCAAAAATACCATATTCATCGGGGGCAATGAAGTTAGTGTAAAAAGGGACAAGCAAAAATCCGAGGAATCTCCCCACGATAGTACTTATCCCGTAAATTGCTGTATCTTTTGTTAGTTCTTTTAGTTTTTCGATCATTTCAATATCAGGCAATTAGTGCCGGCTGCTTTAGTAGAATAAAAGTACACAAAAAAAATCAAATGCAGATTATGATAAATCACTTCTTTTGAAAATAAGGTCTTAGCACATCCAGATATATTTTAGGCGGACGGGTAGCCTTTTTCGTATCCATTTTAATAAAAATATGTGTTGTAAATCCTTCGGCTAATATTTCTTCCGTTCTTTCTTTCCTGATTTTGTATTCAATATGAACTTTGGGTGAATTAATATTATTTACTACTGCTTCAACTTCAATCACATCGTCGTAAAGAGCAGGCTGTTTGAATTTAACACCTGCTTCAATTAGCGGAAGCTGGTAACCTTCGGCTTCTACATCGGAATAGGCTAATCCGGCAGCTCGTAGTAATTCAGTTCTTCCAACTTCAAAATACTCAAGATATTTTCCGTTGTAAACTACCTGCATTTTATCGGTATCGGCATAACGGACACGGATGGAAGTCTTGTGTGAAAACATAGATTATCTATAGAATATTATCAGTAAAAAAAATGAATGAAAAGACCAGGGCTCCATCAAATCAATTATTCCAAATATACACCCATTTTGCCAAACTTATCGAGCCTATGCTGGATTAATTTTTCCGGATTTAATTTTGAAAGATTTTTCAACTCATCGAGAATAGTATTTTTAACTGTTTCTGCAATCATCGCGTAATTTTTATGAGCGCCCCCCAGCGGTTCCGGTATTATCCTGTCGATTATACCCTGCTCCAATAAATCGGGTGCAGTTAACCTTAGGGCTTCAGCTGCTTGTTCTTTAAAGTCCCAGCTTCTCCAAAGAATACTTGAGCATGACTCCGGACTAATAACAGAGTACCATGTATTTTCAAGCATCATCACAGAGTTTCCTACTCCAAGCCCCAAAGCACCGCCGCTGGCCCCTTCGCCGATAATTACAACAACAATGGGTACACGCAGTTTACTCATCTCAAAAAGATTGCGGGCAATTGCTTCTGCTTGCCCCCGCTGCTCCGCTTCAATTCCGGGATAAGCGCCCGGAGTATCTATTAAAGTTACAACGGGAATGTTAAATTTTTCTGCCAACTTCATCAGCCTTAATCCTTTCCTATAACCTTCAGGATTGGGCATACCGAAATTCCTAAACAAATTGGATTTTGTATCTCTTCCTTTTTGATGACCGATGATCATTATTTTTTGATCGTCAATTTTTGCAAACCCGCCGACTATCGCATGGTCGTCTTTTGCTTGTTTGTCTCCATGGAGTTCGATGAAATCGGTAGTCATCATATTGATATAATCTATTGTATAAGGCCGTTCGGGATGGCGCGCCAGTTGAACTTTCTGCCACCTGGTTAAACCTTTGTAAACCGTTTCTTTTAATTGCCTTACTTTTTTCTCCAGTTTGATAATTTCGTCTTTAATATCAAGTGAAGTTTCAAGCTGGTGCATCTCTCCGATTTTATTTTCAAGTTCTGCTATCGGCTTCTCAAAATCCAATATATTCTTTGCCATTATTTCTCCCTTTTAATAAACATATCCGCAAACGTTTTGCCTAGTATTTCCAGGTCCAGCCATATCGTTTGATTCCGCGCGTAATAAATATTCAACTTGTTCAATTCCTCTTCATCGTTTTCATCAATTAATTCGGTTAACCATAAACCGGTTAATCCGGTTTTTCCCAAATACAAGTCGTGGAAGTAAGAATTTAAGCGAGGACCCACAAAACTTTTTTTGCCTGATAATACGGAAGGAGTACCAAGAATAAAATTAATAAAGCGTCCTTTTCTCTTTGTCATTTTCGAAATGAAATATATAAAAGGATAAATGAAAAGTAAAATTATCGCCGCGAAGGAATAATCAAAAAGAGCTTTTGTAATTCTTGAATGGAAAGATGAGATATTATAATTTACTTTTAACAGAGGGATGTGTTCCATCATAGTCACAGATGATTTACCTACCAAGTAATCCATTTCGATCCCGGCGACCATAAATTCGACATTTTCTCCCTGGCATTCGGATACAGCGGCAAACATTTGACTGAATGCAACCTCGTCCGATGAAAATATTACTTTATCAATTTTGTTATCTACAATAATTTTTTTGATATTATTCAAACACCCGATAACTTCGAACTGTTTGATCTTTTTACCTATCCCTTTTTTATCAATTCCAATCATCCCTATAACATGATGCAGGCTGGTTAAGTTGGATTTTAATTTTAAGGCAAGGTCTATTGCTTTTGGATTTGTTCCCACTACCAAAGTGCGTAGTTTTCCCGTACTGCTTATAACGCCGAATTTAAAAAACACTTTAGCTATTATACGCCACGAAGCAAATATGACGACAAGCAATGAATAAGTAATCAACACTACTGCGCGGCTGAATGCAAATTGTTTAAAGAAAAAAGTAAGCGTAGAAAGAAGAACAAACCCGACAACCAGCGCCCCCAAAGAACGAAGAACGGAAATAAGATTTTTTTTATAAGCCCCCGCAAATCCTGAAATTATAATTTGCATTCCCGCCGGAAGAACATATACCCATGGTTTAACAAATTCCGGGAATCCTTTCCAGTAATCGGGGTTGTAAATTTTCTCCGCAAAAAATACGGCAATTACATTCAGGCAAAAATCTATAACAACCGCGGTAATTACAATTTTATAAACATTAGCAAATGCGAAAAGTTTTCTTACAAGGATTGCCGCTTGTAAAATAATTTCGATAATTAATGAAGATGAAAAATGTTTCTTTACAAAGAGGTGCATGGCATTATAAAAAACTTTTGTTTCATCAATACTGCTTCTCTTGGTACTCTCTCCTTTGTAATGAATAACGCTGGTGCTGTGAACATAATAAACTTTATAGCCGGCTTTTTGAATCCGGTAACAAAGGTCGAGATCTTCTCCGTACATGAAAAACAATTTATCAAAACCCCCTACTTTTTCATATGCTTTACGAGAGATCATCATGAATGCACCGGATATTGCGTCAACTTCGTATGTCCGGTTTTCGTCCAGATATGTCAGGTTATAGCGCGCGAATAATTTGCTCTTGGGGAAAAGAGAACTAAGACCTGTGAGTTTTGTGAAGGTAGTCCAAGGCCCGGGAAATCCGCGGCGGCATGAAAGCTGTAAAGACCCGTCGGGATTCAGCACCTTACATCCTGCCATACCTGCATCGGGATTGTTTTCGAAAAATTTTATCAGGTTTGTAAACGTATCCTCTTTAACTATTGTATCGGGATTAAGGAAAAGAATATACTTCCCTTTTGCTATTTCCAATCCCAAATTATTTGCAGCTCCAAACCCTATGTTTTTGTTGTTAACAATTAATTTAACTTTTGGAAATTTCTTTTTGACTGCATCAACGCTTCCGTCTTCAGATGCATTATCAACAACAATTACCTCCGTGGAAATATCTTTTACCGCATCCTTGAGAGATTTAAGGAGATTAAGTAAAAATTCCTTTACATTATAATTGACAATTATTATTGATAAATCTTTCATAAAAACTTTCTACTTTAATAAGCCCAACATACTTTTTAATCTAAGTTTCCATACCATAAATATTGCTTCGCGGACAATCTTCTTGGACATTTTTGAATTACCCTGAACGCGATCGACAAATATTATGGGATGCTCATAAATTCTAAAACCTTTTTTCCATGTTTTAAAATTCATCTCTATCTGGAATGAATAACCGTTGGAATGAATTTGATCAAGGTCAATTGATTCAAGAACTTTTCGTCTAAAACATTTAAAGCCGCCTGTTCCGTCTTTCACCGGGAGGCCTGTAACTATTCGCGTATAGAGGTTGGCAAAATAACTCAACAATAAACGGGACATAGGCCAATTAACTACATTAACGCCGCAAATATATCTGCTGCCGATCACTAAGTCGTAATTCTCAATATTTTCCAGAAGGTTTTTTAAGTCACCGGGGTAATGTGAAAAATCTGCATCCATTTGAAAAGCAACATCATAATTATTATTCAGCATGAATTTAAATCCCGCTACATAGGCAGTACCCAATCCCATTTTGCCTTCGCGTCTAATTAATTTCACATTAGGATTTTTCTTACCGTATTCTTCAACAAATTCCCAGGTTTTATCAGGAGAATTGTCATCTACAATAAGTATATCGAAACCGGGATATAAGTCCAACAATTCCGGTATCATCTTTTTAATATTTTCAATTTCGTTATAAGTAGGAATAATAACGAGCGCTTTCAATTCAATCTCCTCTCTACATTGTTATTTGGGAAATGCAAACGGATTTAATCTTCAAAATGACCTTTCCCGAAAAGTACGACAAAAACCGTTCTGAATAAAATATTCAAATCCATGCGCAGAGACATATTCTCTATATAGAATAAATCGTACCTCAGTTTGGTTTTAACATCGTCAATCGTTTCATCATATTTATGTTTTACTTGAGCCCAGCCTGTTACACCGGGGCGTACTTTCAATCTTCTTTTATAAAGCGGAATTTCTTTAGAAAGTTTTTCAACAAAATACGGTCTTTCCGGTCGCGGACCAACGAGACTCATTTCACCTTTGAAAATATTATACATCTGCGGTATTTCATCAATACGCATTTTGCGAATAATTTTTCCGACCCGTGTAACACGCGGATCATCTTTAGCAGACCATACCGGGCCCGATACTTTCTCGGCGTCGACAATCATCGACCTGAATTTCAGTATATTAAAAATTCTTCCTTTCAATCCTATTCTTTCCTGTTTATAAAACACAGGACCTTTCGAATCGATTTTAATTGCAATAGCAAATCCGATAATCAACGGCATCGAAATAATTAAGATCAGAAATGAAACGAGGATATCCAAAATTCTTTTAACTTTCTTCTCCCATTCGGGCATAAGTTCGGGCATAATATCGATTAGCGGGAATCCGTATATCTGAGATGTACGCGCCTGCCCCGAGATTATGTCGTAAAGGTCGGGGACAATTTTAAGAGATACATTCTTACCTTCGCATATGTTGAGTACATTCATCATCACATTGTCTTCATGTTTTTCCAGCGCTATCACTATATTTTTCACGTCATAATTATCGATTACTTTTTCAAGATTGTCTACATAATCAAAAACCTTAACGCCCTTATATTCCTTTCCAACATTTTTCTTTTTTACGGCTACATAAGCAACCACATCCAAGCCAAGTGCGCGGTATTTATCAATCGAATTGTGAACATCATGAGCCTTGGGATTGAATCCGATTATCAAAGCATTGCGCCTGCCGATTCCATTAACAAGCAATCTCCTTTGAACACTTCTGATAAATAGTCTTCCAGTTCCAACAGCGAGCAACAATATCCCCCAATAAACAAAAATTATAAAACGGTTGGTAGAAGGTTCGCCGTGAGTATAATCGTCAAGTAGGATCAGAAAAAAGAGAATAAATATTCCGACGAAAGAAGCTTTGAACAGAGTTGATAATTCCTCGAATCTTGAAGCGGCAAACCAGGTGCGGTACATACCGACAAATGTAAAAATTATAATCCAGTAAAAATAAATGGCAAGCATCGGGATAAAAAACTCAGGTTCGGATAATAATTCGAACCACCCGGTTTCAACCCTTAAAATGAAGAAAATAAGCCAGGATAGATTGACCGCAAAAAAGTCTATTAATAAGATAAGTATTTTTTCTACGCGCTTGTCCATTTACCCAAAATCAATTATGAATAAAACAGTTGCTTTAACCCGTCAATATACTTTCTGCAATATGCTGACCGATCGATAATGAAGCGGTTGCGGCAGGCGAGGGAGCGTTACATACATGATGAACCCTACCATTACCGATAATATAAAAATCATCCAGCAACCCGCCGGATCTATCGCATGCTTGCGCTCTTACACCCGCGCCACCAGGCACAAGATCATCTTTCCGAATTTCGGGAATTAATCTCTGCAATGCTTTGACAAATGCAGTCTTGTAATAGGATCTGTAAAATTCCCCCATCCCGGTAAGCCAGTATTTTTTTGCAACATTAACAAAGCCGGGCCATGAAAATGTCTCCCATGTATCGTGCAAGTTGAAGTTATACTTTTTATATCCTTCTCGGTGAAAAGCCAGCACCGCGTTAGGTCCCGCTTCAACTTCACCGTTGATCATCCTTGTAAAGTGAACGCCGAGAAAAGGGAAATCAGGGTCCGGCACAGGGTAAATCAGATTATTAACCAATCCTTTTTTCTCATCTTTGATTTTATAATATTCCCCTCTAAAAGGTATTATTCGCAGCGGTAGTTTCGGCTCGGTTTTTTTTGCAATTCTATCCGAATGCAACCCGGCGCAGCTAACAACTTTTTTTGTTTTGTAACTTGCATTGCGGGTTATAACTTCACAATGATCGCTGTTAATTTTTATGTCGGTTACTTCTTCATTAAAATTAAATTGCGCATCATTAGTTTGTATTACTTCGGCATACTTTTTCGAAACATCCATAAAATCTATTATACCGGTCTGCGGCACAAACACACCTGCCACTCCGCCAATGTGGGGTTCGTGTTCTTTCAATTTTTCTTTTGACAATTTCTGCAAGCCTTTTAAACCGTTTTCAATTCCTCTATCAAATAATTTATTGAGATAAGGAACTTCCTTTTCTTCAACGGCTACAATTATTTTACCGCAAATATCATACTTCACATTTTTTTTATTGCAAAAATCGAGAAGCTGGTCATAGCCTCGCCTGCAATTTTTTGCTTTCAGGCTTCCCGGTTTGTAATAGATACCCGAATGTATCACACCGCTGTTGTTGCCGGTTTGATGTAGCGAAATGCTTTTCTCTTTCTCGAGATACAGAATTTTAAGTTTAGGATTCGACTCTAGAATCTTAAGACCGGCTGCCAAACCAACTATACCGGTACCGATGATTATGATGTCTTCCATAGACTTATCCGCTTATTAGTTTTTAATCGAAAAAATTAAACGACAATACTTCCTTAATGTTCGTTACGTGCTAGATAAAAATTGCTAAATGTAATTAGTAATATTATCCTTGTAGTATTCGTATGTTAATTCAATCCCTGTTTTAAGATCATATCTGCTTTCCCACTGGAAAATATTTTTCATCTTTGAAATGTCTACAGAAATGTCCCCCGTTTCAATCTTTTCATAATTCTGCGGCCAGGGCACAAATTCAATGCTTCCTTTATTAACTGTTTCTACCACTTGGTTAACCATATCCCGAAATTGCGTTGAAGCGCCGGAACCAAGATTTAAAATCTCACCGATAGCTTTATCAACTGCACCGGATTTAATTATCGCATCAATTATATCATCAATGTAGATGTAATCTCTCAGTTGTAACCCTTCACCGTAAATTTTTATTGCTTTCCCTTCCATTGCTTGTCTTATAAACCAACCTATTAAAGAATATTTGTTATGTTTTATTTGTTGACGGGGGCCATAAGGATTCGTTATCCTGAGAACTGTACTGGGAATACCGAAATCTTTATAATACATCAACATATATTTTTCGGATGTCAGTTTATGTATACCGTATAAACTAAGAGGATTAGTGCTGCACTCCTCGGTTATCAAAGGGACATCAACTTTTCCGTAAACCATTCTGGAACTGGTAAAAACAATTCTTGCTTTGGAATTATATTTCCTACAGGCTTCTAAGATGTTTAATGTTGCCCGTGAAGTTAAATCCAAGTCTTCAAACGGGATGTTTAGACTATCTATATAACTGATCTGCGCGGCAAGGTGAAAAATTATATCAGCTTTTTCAATTAATGGGAATATTATTTCGGAATTACGAACATCATTTATAATCAGATTGATTTCACCCAGTCGCTCCTTAACATTAAATAAGTTACCGCCGTATAACGGATTAAGATTATCTATGATGGTTACTTTTGCACCAAGACTAAGCAACTTATTAGCCAGGTTACTGCCGATAAAACCCAATCCCCCTGTAATCAAAACCTCTTTATTTTCATAATGGTTTTTCATTTAATTTCCTGATTATTGTATTTATTGAAATTATTTTATTACCCGTTCGTTTATTTACGCTTAGCTAAAGACTCATACAATTTATTATAATTATTGGCCATTGATGCAAGCGCAAATCTACTTTTCATTTTATCATTGTGTTCTATTAGCATGGATGTATTTTTTTGAATTTCTACAATTTTATTTACATAGTCTTCCATATCATTAAGTTCGAATAACTGCATCTCACAATCTCCGACTACATCCGGGTTGCCTCCAACATTTGACGCCAGAATAGGAACGGGGGCGTAAATTGCTTCGATTAAACTAATTGATACTCCTTCATACCGCGATGTTAATGTGAAAACATCAAACCCCTTCATGTATCGGAATGAATTTTTAATTTCCCCTACCAAGAATATATCATCTTGCAAATTAAGTTTTTTTATTTGCTTAATATATTTATCTCTATCGGGGCCGTCACCTATAACAACCAATTTTGCATTAGGAATTTTTTCTTTAACTGAAGAAAAACAGTTAATTAGAAATTCATAATTTTTTTGATAAGCCAATCTGCCGGTTGAGCCGATAACAAAATTATCCGACAAATCAATCCCGCATTTACTAGAAAAATAATCCCTTGCCTCTTCTTTGGGTTGAAAAGTTAATACACTCCCGTCCAATCCGTTATATATTATTTCGGAATGATCAACAATTTTATTTTTTATTACTTCATTATAATTTTCAGTGCATTCGCAAACTATACCGTCCACCGCTTTAAGAATTACTTTAAAATAAAATTTACCTATCCATTTAATTACAACATTTGAGCCGAAATTTTTGTCAATAAAAGATAATCCATGAAAAGTAAAAACCGATTTGGGACCTCTTTTTAATATCATTGCAGAAACTGCACCGATTAATGTGTTTGAGCTGTTCAGATGAACAATATCGTATTTTTTTTTCTTTAATAATTTATAAAGCTCATATGAAAAATAAAGGGCATTGAAAATATTGAGATCCCTTTTAAGCGATTCCAAATGATAATAACGAATCCCGTTTTTGTCTAATTCATGGAACAAATAATCGCCGTCACCGGCAACTACTTCAACATTGCATCCTATTTGTTTTAATGAGAGTGCCAGGTTTAACACAAACATTTGAGCGCCGCCTATTTCCGATTTCGTAATTACTAAAAGTATCTTCATATTTGTCAAATAGATTCGTTATTGGATTTTATTTGCTTTCCAGTCCGTTAAAAATATCAATTACTTTCTTCGTGTTGTCTTGGATATTAAATTTTTTCGATTGTTCCAACGCTTTTGATTTCATAAAATTATAGAATTCTATATCCTTTTCAAGTTTGCATATATCGTTTACAAAACCAATATAATTATGGGGAGGATGCAATAAACCTCCGTCACCTACTACTTCATTCAACGCCGAAGTATCGGAAGACAATACGGGAATCCCGCATTGCATTGCTTCAAGCGGCGGGATGCCGAATCCTTCATAGTAAGATGGAAAAATAAATGAGAATGCCCTTTGATAAACATAAGTTAATAAATCATCTCCCAAAAATTGTAAATATTTGATTGATTCGGATCTTTTTTCTATTTCCGGCATAATCCTTTTATTATCATAGCCTGGCTTACCAATGATAACCAATTTAAGATCGCTCCCTTTTTCTCTCAGCATATCGAATATTTTTATCAATCCCAATACATTTTTCCTTTTTTCAATTGCGCCAACATATAACAAATACTTATCCGGCAATTCCAATTTTTCCGATATTGTACGATCAGCAATATCGGCAGCGGGTCTGAATTTTGATAATGCAGTATTATAAACAACTTTTATCTTATGATCGCTAAGATTAAATAATTCACTTAAATCTCTTTTAGAATGCTCGGAAACCGTTACTACCACATCTGACATCTTCAATGATCGCGGCACAAAGAAATTAAGATACCTTTTATAGAAAAAGGGATAATATTCCGGATAGATCCAGGGTATTGCATCGTGGATAACGGAAATGCATTTAATGCCCGGCATCTTGACAATGGGTATAAGAACATTAGCTGAAAAAAGAATATCAATATTATTTGCTTTTAACAGTTTCGGCAATATTACATTTATATAATACGGCGAATATATCTTGAACGGGATTATTGATTTTTTATAATTAATAATTTTATAAAATGATTTATCGACCGGTAATTCCGAACCGGTAAAAATATAATATTCATTTACATTGTCTTGCTTAGGTAATTCAAGCAAGATATTTAATAAATATCTTCCCGTTCCCGTTATTTGTCTGTCTAATACTCTTGCGTCTATTCCGATTTTCATATTCAATTAAACACTAATTATGCTTCACAATAAATGCAGTGGCAACAACTATAGTTCCTAAACTAAGTACAAAGTTCAACCAACTTAACATTGGAATAAAAAAAGAAAATAAAATTACAAAGACAAAGATTGCGTAGATGGAGATAGTGTTTAAATTAGGATTGCTTCTCATTTTGTAATAGAAATGAGATGCAATCGATCCGATAATAAACGGGAAAATAAATACCCCCATTACACCGAAATCTCTATAATAGGTGAAAAACATACTATATGTATTAAAATTACTTGTAACAAGATGCGGATATTCATTTACATTTGTGTATTCCAGCAGCGGGTGCTTAATACCGGATAAAGATAAAATAAAATCAAATGAAAAATTTCCATAAGTGAATGTTTCCAATTTTTCCACCGCATGAGCGAAATTTTCAAGATTCATTACAACGTACATATAAGGTTCGGTAAAAACGGCATAATCCAAACCGAATTTCATTTTTGAAGTATAATAAAAAAATTGGATGAATAGACTGCTAACCCGAAGAGTGGACAACCCGAACATAAATAATAAAAAAACACCTAAAATTAATAGAATATTTCTTGGCCTGAATTTAGTAGTTCCATAATAAAGGAAAACAACTAATAATATGATCGGGATGATCAGAGGGAATCGCTGCAATAAGAAAAGAAATGAAATGAGTGTAACAAGTAATATACCCATTATTAATAATTTTCTAATTAATAATTTCTTACCTGAGAGAAAGAAAAGAGAAATCAGATACATAATTGTCGGGGCCAAATGAATTACCAATCCAAAACCAAAAACACTCCATTTGGTTCTTGCAATATTCGGTTGCGCTGTGAACAAAGGGATATATCCGATAATTGCATATATTGCAATGTATGAAATTATGTAAGCAGAGAATAATCCGATTATTATTTTAAATAACAAATCGGAATTCATCGTATTATTCTTAATTTCGTTTCTAATTTCTTTAATCGAGAACAGTGGTTTATTAAAATTAATTACATAAATTACAAATACTCCTAAAAGCATCGAAAACATACTTATCATTAAAACAATCCAACTGTAGGCACACCATTCGTACTGGTACCAGCTCAATTTCAGTTCGGCTAAACCTATTGCGAACGACCATACGAGTGCAAACAGCCTTGCCGGAGAAAATATATCTGTTCCTTTCTTAAATATTGATAAAAGTAATAGAACAAATATACTGAACGATATTATCGCACCGATGCTCATTATTAATTTATGTCTGCTATCTTTTTATACACTATTGTTTGTCCATATCTAAAAGCTGGAATAATTCCAAAACACGAATTTAAAAACCGGTAAATCTTATTTCTATTATAAAAATAATTTCGATAAACATGTTCTACCATTTCAAAACCTGTTTCTTTCCCAAACTGAATCAACTCACTTTTAGTATATTCTCTAAAATGATGAGCCCCAATTTCATTTTCAATTTCAAATTTCTGAAATGGGTTAATTCCCAAAATCATTCTCATTCTTTTGGGAAACGAAACGGCATTTGGTGTTTGACAAATAAGGATTCCTCCTTTAATCAGGCATTTATTTAAAAATTTAAAAACCGATTGGGAATGAACGCTAAGATGCTCAAGTACTTCTGCAAATATTATCAAATCATTCTCACCGCAATTTACCCATGATTGTTCGTCAAGACATGCGTTGAGATTATACACAACGTGAGGAACTTCTTTTTCATCAACCGGATCGGCTTTATCCAAAAGTGTTTTGTCCATTTCAAAGCCAAGTGTTGTTACGTTGGAATAATAATCCAATATCATTTTAGTAAAAGGACTTCGGCCAATATCCAGAATTTTTGCATTTTGCTTTACAGCGTATTTTTTTATTAATTTTAATAAGAATTGGAATCTTCCGGAATGTATGGACAGATATTCATTTTTTAAGTTCATTTCAAATTCAGTTGACACAATTTTTTTACCTTATAAATTTCCGCAATTAAATTTTGGATACCTTTGAGGACAAAAGTATATCTCTTTCATCTTTAGTAATACTGTATCCGAAAATAATTATCGCATAAACCACTATAAAAACCGGAAGAAAGAACACGTTCTTTTCCATTAAATGAAAAGAGGGAACCAACATAAAAACAGCAACAACAATTGCAGGAAGTATAATTTGTTTTTGGGATATCCACTCAAAGAAATATTTATAATTATAACCTATAAATCCAATACCCAGAAGCAGGGTGCTTATTAATGCGGCATAAGCTGCGCCTTTTGTATTGTATTGGGGAATAAGAATTAAATTCAGCGATAAATTTATTAATGCACAAGACGCTACAACAATCATCCTCGATTTTTGTCTATTAGAAGTTGTCAAAGTTAAGGCCAGCGGTTCAACCGAATATCTAATAAAAATAACTACCGCAAATATTTTCAGTAACGGTGCCGCTTCAGTATAATTCGATTTCCCATAAACAAAATCGATTACCTCTTTGGAATAATTAAAAAGGAAAAATAAAATCGGAAGTGCTATTATAATTAATAACTTAAAAAAACTATAACCTAGTTTATCCCAATTGTGTTTACTTTCAATAAAAAATCTTGATTGTGTGGGTAATAAGGAATTAACTAAAATATCCGGAATTATTAAGACGAGCATAGCTAATTTAAACACGGATTGGTATATACCGACCGAATAATCATCGCTTAAATAGGCCAATAGCAGCGTGTCAAAATTCAATAACAAATGAGCAAATATAAGATGTACGCCGAACACAATAACTTTATCTTTAATAAGAGTCCATGAATTGATATTAAATCTAAACTTAATCTCTGGTAATATTCTCTTTGTTGTAATGATTGAAAGTACAAAACCAAATCCTCTTGCAGCTACAAAGCCAATAGCAATTGTTATAATATTGATTCCAACCAGTATTAAAACCAGAACAATTAGTAAAAGCAAAAAATTATATAGACCGGATATCATTGCTTCATATTTCAGCTTTTCAAAACCTTTGAGCACAGACATATTGAGATTGGTCATTGTAGAGAAAACCACAAAAAAACTAAATATCAGAGTGATAATCCTAGACGATTCACTGAGATCGCTTACAAGTCCAATTATAATCATTATAAAGAAAGCGGTAATAGAGAATAATAATTTGATTGAAAAATATTGCGAGAATATTCTTTCCCACCTAGCGGGGTTTTGTGCAATTTCAGTTGTAACCAATACATCTAAACCGAAATCGGCAAAAATTATGAATGTAGTTGCAAGTGTATGCGCAAATGTAAATTGCCCGAATAATTCCGGGCCATAGAACCGTGCCAAAATCCAAAAAATGATAAAATTAGCAACCAATCGAGATGAAGTTGAAAGAAAAGAAAAAAGTGAATTGGATTTTATCAAACCTGCATTAACCATAAAATTAGTTCCGGCTCTCATTTATAGTACTATCATAAATCGACATCATTGATTTATAATAAACCTCCGCTGAAAAATTCTCAAGCGCGAAATTATATGATCCTTCAGACAGCATGTTGTATTTATCTTGATTAATACAGTCACACATTTTTAGCAAATCGCTTAATTGGTTGAAATTGCCAGGCTCAAAAGTAAATCCTGTTTTATCATTTATTACAATCTCCGGTATACCACCTATGGCTGATCCAATGACCGGTTTACCGAATGAATAAGATTCAATAACCGACATCGGGTTATTTTCATACCACTCGGATGGAATAACTATGAATGAAGAATTATAAATCAGCTCTTCCAATTCCGCACCCGATTTATAACCGGTCATTTCAACATTTTTAGTTTTTTGTGCTTCAATAAATTTTCGAAATGGTCCTTCACCTGCTATTTTTAATTTTAACGACGGGTTTTTACTAAACGATTTTAAAAGAGTGGCTATTCCCTTCTCTTGAGCAAGGCGGCCGAGATACAAAAAATATTCTCCTTTTACCGAAGAGCGATTAAAGGAAGAAGTAAAATTGTGAAGTACAAAAGATTTTTTGGATAATGCCGGATTAATATCAACAAACTTATCTCTTGCGAATTTACTAACATATATAAAGCGGTTGATGTATTTGGAATATGGATAAATAAGATCTCGTAAATAACTTTCTAATGAGACAAATATGCTTCTTACTCTTCCATCCTTTGAACAATTTTTGACAGCACAATAGAAATAATTTCCACGTGCGCATTTTTCGCAGATGTTGTTTTCGCTATCTATAAAATTACAAGTCGGACAGAGTAATCTGTAATCATGAATTGAAGCAACAATTGGAATATTGTTTTTTTTCAGAATGGGTAAAATCGAAAATGTAACACCGCCGATGATATTATGAATATGGGCAATATCCGGTTTTGACTTTTTAATTAAACTGGACACAACTTCAACCGCACTCTTCGAATAGAATCTATTGAAAACCGAATTTGAATATTCTATTGACAACTCAATATCTTTTTTTAAGTCATGAGATTCTGCAGCTCTAGCTAAAGAATAAACAGTGTGCTTTTTTTTTCTTAAAAGTTCGATTGTATTCAAATAAACAACTTCTGCTCCGCCAACGCGATTATAGTGATTATTTATTTGTAATATTTTCATACACTCTTAAAATGTATATTGGGAAAAGAAGAACCGAATTCCGAAACAACCCGGCAAATTATTTTTTTAATCAACTCTTAATTCCAATCATTTCTTACTCTTTCCGAAAAATCTAGGGAAATCGGAACGAACCCATCCTGTTAAATAATTATATTTATTAGGATTATCTGATTTTATTCTGTTAAATAATTCTTTGAAAAAGATTAAGAATAATCCTACAAGGAGTGAAATCACAAAAGAAAGAATTGCATAAATGGTTCCTTTGGGTTTTGCTTTTCTATCAGCTGCATAGGCATGGTCCAAAACTAAAACCGAAGGAGTATTTCTAACTTCTTCAACTTTCGCTTGTTCATACATTGGTGTAACAAATTCCAATATCTGGTACTGTACCTCCAAGCTTCTATATATTTTCACATATTCACTCCCCAATTCGGGAGCTTTTTTAAACGGAATAATCATCTTCAATTCTTCTTGGGATGAATCTGTTCCGGCATTAATTTTTCTGATTTTATCATTGAGCTCTTCAATCTCAATTTTAGTGCTTTTGACCAAAGGGTGATCAAGAGAATATGTCCTTTCCAAAACATTATACTGAATTTCTTTTTCGGCAAGTGAGGAATAAATAGCTGTCATAGCTTTGATAGATGCTTCAACCTGCTCCGGCATGGAAACAATTCCATATTTTTGCTGGAATTTTTTCATTTCCAATTCAAGGCTATCGATATCTCTAATATTTTGGTTGTATCTTTTTTCAACAAATTCCCTGTTTGCTTTTGCATTAATAATGCCAAGGTTGGTGTTAATCGTATTCAATTTCTCTATCATATAGTTGGCAATGTCTGCAGCTCTTTGGGGGTCTTTATCATAAACAGCAACCACCAGGTTTCCTTCATCTTCAATATCTATTTCAACATTCGAATTAAATTCTTTGATTACTTTTTCATAATAATCATCCTCAAGATCGTATACTTTCCTGAGGTCAAATTTCTTAATTACATCATCCCTAACAGTAGCACTTTTTAATATTGCAATATATTTATCACTTTCACTCGACCCGGTAAGAGCAGATAATCCTTTAGACCCTGAAAAGTTTTTCGCCAAGCTGGTAAGTCCGCTTAATGAACTAAGAAAATCAGTTCTTTCAGCGGGTAAAACAGAAGAGACGGATTTATACCATTTGGGAGCAACCAAAGCATAGGTGGTAGCGGCAATAGTAATAATTAAGATGAACCAAAATAAAAATTTTCTAAATTTGATAACTACCGTCAGAAATTCTACGAAAGAACTACCAACCGAAATATCTTTTGACTCTTTTTCAAAGTTGGTGTTGTTACTCATATTTACTCCATACTGAATTTTTCAAAAAGATCGAGAAAGATGAAATTATTTTATCAACTGACTTACCAGTAATACAATTGTTGCAATACTACCAATAATTCCGGTTACGGCAGAAACACGACTAAGATAAAAGTTGAAAGACCTTGCAGGGTCTTTCTTAACCCAGATATAATCACCCGGTTCAATTGAAACAAGCTGATTGACTTTAACCCAGTTATAAGATTTCCCGTTAATAACATAAACCTCGGTTTCGCTATCGGCAGATTCAGCCAAACCACCGGCGCGTTTTATGTAATCCAAATACCTGTATTCTTTTTTATAGTGATACTGACCTGGATTAACCACCTGCCCCATAACATAAACTAATTCCATAATTTCGGGAATATAAATTACATCTCCATCCTCAACAATAAATTGCTCTTCGGGAGAATTAGGTCCATTTAGTTTTTTAAAATCGACAAGTCTGTTTTTTGTTCCAAGCGCTAAATCCACATCAAGGCGAAAAAGATCGTAATGATCGTCATATAAATCCGAAGTTCTGAACATCTTCCATCTTTCGGTATCAACGCTTGGTCGGAAAGATTCGATGATTGAATTATCAATTTGCTGATTATTATCGTATGAGCTAGTAATTAATTCTTGTTTTACTTTTTTATCCGGTGTTGTTCCTCTAATCAATTCAGAATATTCCAACCATGCGGTATTTTTAAATCCGCCTGCTCTTTGGATTACTTCACCCAAAGAGGTTTTATTTTTGCTGATATATATATAACCCGGTTTATTAACTTCCCCCACTACCAGAACTTTGTAATCCTTTCTTTCATAATTCTCACCAATTACACGAACAATGTCACCTGGCATTAATTTAATACTATCCGCTTGATTCAAACTAACAGTATCCCTTGATGTGGTTTGTCCGTCATAGCTTACTCTTATAATTTCGGCCCAACTCACATTATTATATGCAGCATCAACACCATGAGCAAAAAGCAACGCATCACTCAATTTGTCTCCTTCAACAAAAGAAAATTTTAGACGCTTATTTACAGCGCCGTCAACAATAATATAGTTGGTTTCAAGATTTATGGTAGGGAAAATAATTAGATCATCCTGCTGTATATACGGATTCTGATTTATATCCCCTGTTAAATAAAATTTTTCAAGATCAATAATTGAAACGGCACCGCTGGGTTTAATAATTTTTATATTTCGTTTGACTGTTTGCTCCATCAACATATTTAATTGACTCGCAGTCGAAGAATTTTGGTCTTCATCGTTATTGCCGCCAAGGGAAGTATATATAACCCTGGTGAGAAAATGATCGAGTCTTTCGTTAATAAACGCAGAGAAAGTACCGTTGATAAAAAAGTTGCCGCCGATTGATACGCTTATTAAAGTAGTAGGCGAAAGTTCAGTCGCTTTTTTACGTAATGCGTCAAATTCATCCTGCCCGTATAAAGTTGTTGCGGCAATAATTAATGATAATAAGAAAAGCAAGCTTAGTTTTTTCATATTTGTTATTTGTGTTTATTTAATAAAATGCTATTATCTGCTGTATTGTGTATGGTAATATTTAGCATACTCCCCTGTAATAATCTTACCCCACCATTCTTTATTGGCAAGGTACCAATCAACGGTTTCTTTGAGTGCGCTTTCGAATTTCTGCGCTGGGGTCCACCCCAACTCGCTGTTTATTTTTGTTGAATCTATAGCGTACCGTTTATCATGACCGGGACGGTCTTTTACGTACTTAATTAATTGTTCCGATTTACCTACAAATTTTAAGATCAGTTTTACAATTTCGATATTGGTCATTTCCTGGCTCGCGCCGATATTGTACACTTCACCCAATCTTCCTTTTTCCATAACCAGATTTATGGCAGCACAGTGATCGGTTACATGTATCCAATCCCGAACGTTAAGACCATCACCGTAAACAGGCAATTCTTTGTTGTTCATTGCATTGCTAATCATCAGCGGAATTAATTTTTCGGGGAATTGATAAGGACCGTAATTGTTGGAACATCTTGTAATCACTACCGGTGTTCCGTAAGTGTGATGGAACGAGAAAGCCATCAAGTCGGCCGATGTCTTGCTGGATGAATAAGGACTGTTAGGCGACAATGGTGTCTGTTCAGTGAACAGGCCTGTAGTGCCAAGGCTCCCGTATACCTCGTCTGTAGAGATTTGAACAAATCTTTCAATATCAAATCTTCGTGCGGCTTCCAATAAAACATTCGTACCTATAACATTTGTCCTAAAGAAAATCTCCGACCCTAGTATACTTCTATCAACATGAGATTCCGCTGCAAAATTTACTACAGTATCAATAGAATATTTTTCGAATATGAAATTAACAAGATCGCTGTTGACAATATCTCCCTTAATAAATTGATAACGGGAATTTGTCTCGAACTCTTTTAAGTTTTCCAGGTTACCTGCGTAAGTAAGTTTATCTAGATTAACCAATTTTATATTGGCATTATTATTAATAAGATAACGGACAAAATTACTTCCTATAAATCCGGCGCCGCCTGTAATTAATATGTTTTTCAAAATATCCTCATTGATAATTGAAAATCATTTGATTTGCAAGGAATGGTATTATTATTTCGAAAGAAGAATCAGTCGACTTTACCAGCTTAAGATCTTTACGGTTATTTATTAGATATCGAACAAAGTTACTGCCGCAAAAACCGGCAACACCTGTAACTAATATGTTTTTCAAAATACCCTCTTAGAATGCAAAAAAACCTATGAACAAACCAGTTTGCAAAAAGAAAGAGTCAGCCTTCAAACTGGCAGGTATACCTTGTAGAGATTGTTCGTTATCCAACTCCCAATTGTTAGAAAAAGTTAACTGGTAACCACCGCCGATTCTTAAAGCGATAAATCTATTTAGCGGTATGTCAAAATTTAATGTCGGAGCAAATATATAATAATTGTTGGAAATTTTCCTATTTATATTTTCCGAAGGAGAGGAAAAGCCGTCCCACAAATCATCCCAGATTGCAGAGCCTTGGTGCTGGTAAATATCGATTTCCAACGACCCTGTTCCAATTAAAGCACCAATTGAAACGGCAATATTTTTAATTGACGGGATTGTATATTCAACCGTAATTCCTCCACCGCCAATAGAATAATCAACCTGCCGATTGTAGCCGTTTATATTTCGGCTGCTGCTTGAAGAACCGGCAAAACCAATTCCCCCTATTCTTAGGTTATCTATAAACATAATATAAGCATATCCGCCGCCGCCGTAAGTGATAATCCCGCTTTCCGAAAATTTTTCCAAACCGAATTCGACTACCTGTTTATTCAATTCATCAATATTCGGTGAAAACCAGATTGGTGTAACACCCCCCGCAAGACCGAATTTAGCTATCCATCCCACTTGGTCCATAGTTTGTGCTGAAACCATGCCGGGAATAAAAAGGACATAAATTAATAAGTAATATCTTTTCATAGTTTACCGTTGAATCATTTTTGAGATGTCAAAATAAATAATTCCGAATTGAATCAAAACAAAAAATAGAATATTAGAGGGGGGAAACAATAATAAAAGGCCGAACCGATGCTTTTGCCAATGTTACCACAACAAGGGGTGATCAATTCGGCCTTAGTGTATCAACCAGAATATTTAGAATAAGTTGCTAATCCATCATCATTTTTAAGAATGATGAGCTATCTTCATCCCTATTATCTTTTTTCTTAAAATCATTATCATCTTCAAACGCATCTATTTGATCTATACCTTTGGGTTGAGAAAATCTATCTTCTTCAAGAAGATTGTTTTTTGATCCCCTCACCCGAAAGATAGTTGGAATTTCCAAATCTTCTTCCAACTCAAATTGATATTTCTTCATGTTAAACCCGCCGCCTGTAAAGACTTTTTTCTCTTTTTCCTTTTCTTCTTTAACCGGCTGCTGGTTATGTTCGGATAATGTCCCTTTAGTATTAAAGCCGGTGGCAATAACCGTATAAGAAACATATTCTTTCATATCTTCTTTATTAACCAGTCCGAAAATTACATTAGCTTCTTCGCCTGCTGCTTCGTAAATAATTTTATTTCCTTCTTCAATTTCCTGCATTGTAAGACTTTGAGAGCCGGAAACATTCAACAGAATATTTTTTGCTCCCTTTATGCTTACACCTTCCAATAATGGTGATGATATAGCTTTTTGAGCCGCTTCAATCGCGCGGTTATCGCCGCTTGCAATACCGCATCCCATCAAAGCTTCACCGCTTTGATTCATAACGGAACGGACATCGGCAAAGTCAACATTGATTATTCCGGGGACAGTTATAATATCGGCAATGCCGCGTGTGGCCTCATATAATACTTCATTCGGTTTATCGAATGCGGCTAGTGCAGATACCGAGTTATCCAGTATACTTAAAATTCTTTCATTAGGGATAACGATTAAACTATCAACATACTGGCGCAATTCATGAATACCATCTTCGGCATTCAACATTCTCTTTTTGCCTTCCCACCTGAAAGGCTTAGTAACAATACCAATCACCAAAGCGCCAACACTTTTAGCAATAGACGCAATAATAGGTGCGCCGCCGGTACCTGTTCCACCCCCCATTCCCGCGGTTACAAATACCATATCGGCATTTGCTAACACTGCTGCAATTTTATCGTGATCTTCTTCAAGAGCTTTTCTTCCAACATTGGGATCGGCCCCTGCGCCAAGCCCGCGCGTCATATTTTTGCCGACTTGTATTTTGTGTGTTGCGCTACTCTTTTCGAGTACTTGTGCATCAGTGTTTACGGCGATATATTCAACGCCGGTTAATCCTCTTTTAATCATGCTGTCGATAGCGTTTCCGCCGCCGCCGCCAACACCGACCACCTTAAGATTGGCCGATAATGGTCTTTCACGATCGAGTGTTACAAATCCAGTCATTAGAACCTCCTTGTTGTGGTATATTTATAATTCATCAAAAAATTCTTGTATTTTTTTGAATACCTTGTTTAATTTAAGAGGTGTTTTTGCTTTTTCCTCTTTGTTCATTTTATAACCTACATCGTCGGTTGAACTTGGTATTCCCCTGATCAAACCAGCAACTGTTGCAAACTCCGGACTTTCAATTTCTTTGGATAATCCGGAACCCAATTCCAACGGTACACCCATCCTTGTAGGCATCCCGAAGACTTCTTCAGCCATTTCGGTACACCCTCGTAATAGAGAACCGCCGCCGGTTAATACAATGCCTGCTTTAATTTTACTTTTAAAACCGGTATGTCTTAATTCATTATCTATTAAAGAGAATAATTCTCTCATCCTTATACTGATTATTTGCGTTAGGAGTGTAATAGGAATTTTAATATTTCCTCTTGCCCCTACACCTTTTATATAAATATCTTCATCTCTAATAATTGCGTCTTCACTTGCGTATCCGTATTCACGTTTCAGTTGTTCAGCGTCTTGCGTTACAATACCCAAAGTTTCCCTTATGTCGTTTGTAACTTGATTACCGGCAACACCGATCACTTTAGTATGTTTGATTGCTTTGTCGTGGAATATCGCTACGTCGGTTGTCCCGCCGCCGATATCAATCAACATTACACCCAAATCTTTTTCATTTTCTTCAAGAACGGAAATGCTTGAAGCAATAGGTTGAAGGACCAAATCTTCAACAATGTAACCGGCTCGTTCAACCGATTTTCTTATATTCTGTAATGCCGGTATGGATGCAAGCACCACATGGTTAACAGCTTCCAACCTCGATCCGCACATACCAATCGGGTTTTCAATTCCCCCCTGGTAATCAACAAAATATTCTTCGGGGATTATGTGAAGAATCTGCCGGTCTGAAGGAATCCTAATTGTTTTCACATCAGCCCGCAGCCTATCTAAATCATCTTTGGAAATTTCCTTTTCCTGATTACTAATGGTAACATAATTGCGATGCCGTAAACTTGTAATATGTTCCCCTGCCACTCCGACGGTTAATTCTTTCACTTCCATACCGGCGCGGTTGATCGCGATTTCCATTGCTTGCTTAATAGCTTCGGCGGTTTTGGCAATATTGGCAACCAAACCTCTGTGCAATCCTTCCGAAGGCGCAACACCGAATCCCAGGATGTTGACGCTTGATTCTGTGTGTTCCGAAATTACTGCGCACACTTTAGTAGTACCTAAATCCAAACCTGCTTTGATTACTCTGTTCATGATCTTAATTCCCCATCTACAATACGTTCGGCTGCAAAACCAAGGTATGCGTTATTATCATATCTCAAATCGATATAGTCCAAGTAATTATTTATTTCTTTTCCCCTCAGCAAACTCCATAGCGTGCTGAAATAAATCACTTTTTCAATTTCATTATTCCTTCCAATCCAAACCGGGTAACCGGCCACCGAAAAGAAAATTACGATATCTTTACCGCGCCGTAAATCTATCTCCGAAATGTTATCGTATAATTCCGGGCTAATCAATTCCAACGTGGATAAAATTTTATACGCTGTTAAAACGTCTTTATTTCCTTTGAGGTTTTTCATCAACTCAATACTATTGTTAGATACCGGGTTGCTTATAACCGGGTAATCCAAATTTTTTGTAAAGGGAAGTATCGGGAGTACTTCCATATTTTTTGTAACCAAAAATTGTTCATCGTTAACAAATAAAACCGATTGAAATGTTTTTTCGAAAATATTCACAGAGACTTTGCCGTCCCCTTCGTAAAGTACATCGGCTCGTCTAACATAAGGATGTTTTTCAATCCTATCCTTCACAACCTGAATACTCAAATTACTATAAGCGTTTTTGTCGTCTAAATTTGCAAATTTAAAATAAACATCGTTGGCAAGATGAATATTCCCTTTTATCTCTATAACACCTATCACGTAACCTTGTTTGTCTTCAACGACAACCGCTAAGTAAATAATCAGTATCGTTAACGCGAAGAAAAATGTTAGTCCTAATATTTTGAAACCTTTTTTCAAATCGGCACACCAATATTGATTGAATTATTTTTTGATCAAGTTGACAAAAGCATTACAGTACTTCCAAATATCGCCTGCACCCATCATCACTAATATGTCGTCTTTCTTATAAATACTTTTTAAAAGTTCGGGGAGTTTATTTTTATCAGGTTCATATACTACGTTTTTGTGCCCGAAACTTCTTGCCGTATCTGCAATCAATTTCCCGGTAATTCCTTCAATCGGTTTTTCCCGCGCCGGGTAAACATCTGTGCAAATAAACACATCCGAATTGAGAAAAGACCTTCCGAACTCGGCCGAGAAATCTTTTGTACGGCTGAAAAGATGAGGCTGGAATACCGCCACCAATCTTCTTTTCCACCCGTTTCTAATGCCGGATAAAGTTGCGTCTATTTCCGTTGGATGATGCGCATAATCATCAACTACCATAATGTCATTATCATATTTAACTTCAAACCTCCTGTAAACCCCTGAGAAAGATTCCAATGCTTTTTTAATAACGTTGAATTCTATTCCCAACTCTTTTGCAATACAGACTGCAACGAGGGAGTTTTTAATGTTATGAACCCCGGGAATATTAAGAGTAATTCTGCCAAGCTCTTCGCCAAGATACATTACCGTATATGTGCTTCTGTTTTTATCGTGCATAATATCCGTAGCGCGAATATCGGCTTGAGAAGTTAAACCGTAAGTAAAAATTTTCTTATTTATCTGGGGAATGATATCCTGCAGAGCAGGTTCATCCAAACAAAGAACAACAAAACCGAAGAACGGCACCTTATTTGCGAATTCGACAAAAGCTCCTTTAAGATCGTCCAAATCTTTATATGTATCCAGATGTTCGCTTTCCAATGTTGTTATTGCAGCAATTGTCGGTGATAATTTCAAAAAAGTCCGGTCGAATTCGTCGGCTTCCACTACAATATATTCGCCTTTACCAAGACGGGCGTTTGTTCCTCCCAAGCTGCTCAGTTTACCGCCAACAATAATGGTCGGATCAATCAGCCCCTCGGTAAGAACTAATCCGACCATCGAAGTAGTAGTTGTCTTGCCGTGTGTACCTGCAATCCCAATTCCGTATTTCATACGCATACATTCGGCAAGCAACTCTGACCTTTTAATTACGGGAATTTTTCTATCGTAGGCCGACTCTACTTCCGGGTTATCGGTATTTACAGCGGATGAATAAACCAGTACATCGGCATCTTTCAAATTTTCTTTTGAATGCCCTTCGTAAATTGTAATTCCCTTTTTGCTGAGGCTGTCTGTAATTTCCGACAAAGACACATCGGATCCGGAAATTTCGAAACCCTCGCTTAGCAGTATCTCTGCAAGCCCCGACATTCCGATACCGCCGATTCCTACAAAGTGAACTCTCTTTATTGTATTCATCATCATAATCATCATTCCTTAAATTTATTACCTTATCTCGGCTAGTCTTATTGCATTTTCGGCAACAATTTTAGCCGCATCGGGTCTCGAAAATTTTTTTATATTCTTCTTTAATTCGGTCAATCTTGCTTTATCATTTATCAATTTAATTATAGTATCGGCCAATTCTTCACTTAGGTTTTTATCTACTATCATTTCACATGCGTCACCATCTTTAATCGATTTTGCATTTTTATATTGATGATCGGCAGCCACAAAAGGAGAAGGAACAAAAACAACAGGAATACCCAGCAATGAAACTTCGGCGATGGTTGTAGCTCCTGCTCTTGCCAGCATCAAGTCACATGCAGAAAATGCTTCCGACATACCGCTGATGAATGGAAATATTTTTACCGTCTCATCTGCCAGGTGTTTGTACTTTTCAAAATAATTCTCCCCCGTCTGCCAAATTAATTGCACACCTCCATTTTTCAGCTTATCAATATTGGCGGCAACGGCGTTATTGATGGATAATGCACCTCCGCTTCCGCCAAGAATAAGCAATGTTCTTTTGGCCGGGCTGCAATTGAATTCTGCAAGAGCTTTGCTTTTGTCTATTATCTTTAAATCAACTCTTGTCGGGTTTCCCGATAATATAAGCTTCGATTCATTTCTGAAATATTTTTTAGAATCTTCAAATGTTATATGAATTTGTTCTGCCCGTTTTTCCAACAACCTGTTGGTAATACCGGGATAACTGTTCTGTTCCAATAAGATTACTTTCGCTCCCATTGTTGAAGCCCCTACAATGACAGGCCCGGCAACATAAGCGCCGGAACCGACAGCTACAGTCGGTTTAAATTTCATATTTATCCAAATCGATTGAATCATCGAAACAATCACTTTTACAGGGAACAATATATTTTTTAATGTAAATTGTCTTGAAAATCCGCTTATCCAAACTGTCTTAAAATCATATCCCAACGCGGGAATAACTCTTGCTTCAATTTTATCTTTGGTACCGACAAACAATATTTCCGATTCGGGTTTAAGCTCTTTGATTTTTTGAGCCACGGCCACGGCAGGATAAAGATGCCCTCCCGTTCCACCCCCCGCAAAAATGAATCGATATGTTGTTCTTGTTTTATTCATGCTTGTGCATATCCTACTTCTCTTCTTTTCTGGTATTGGAAACCGATATTCAAAATTATTCCAATAGAGATAGCGAACAGAATAATTGAAGTACCTCCGAAACTAATGAAGGGTAATGTAATCCCGGTAGTTGGTATCAATCCCATAACTACAGCGGCGTTTATAAATGCGCCTAAAATAATATTCAGAGACAACCCGAATGCCAATAGTTGCCCGAATCTATCATTTGCTTTCATAGCAATTATCAACCCGATTGAAAATACCAAGAAGAAAATAACGAGTACGCTTACCGAACCGAAAATTCCCAACTCCTCCCCAAGGATAGAGAAAATAAAATCGCCGTAAGATTCTGGTAAGAAGAGATCGCTCTGCCTGCTGTGCCCGATTCCTACTCCCAGCCATCCTCCGCTTCCCAAAGCTATCTTGGCTTGTTCAACTTGAATATTCATCGAACCGTTGCCTGAAAAGCTTTGCACGAAAGACATAATTCTCCCCTGTGAGTGAGGGAACATCATAATTGCCCCGAATCCCAAAGTACCCCCGGTAACGGCAAGAAATAAAATATGCTTAAACCTTGCACCCCCCACATACAACAACACGAATGATGAGATAACAATTATTATACTGGTGCTGACATTCGGTTGAACAAAAACCAGGCCGGCAACTAGGAATACCCATATAAGAAGAAATATTAATCCCTTTTTAAAATCTTTAATTATGTCCCCTTTTTTCTCAATTAAATATGCAAGGTGCATTACTAAAAGCAGCTTTGCCATTTCCGACGGCTGAAACATGAATAATCCCAAATCAATCCAACGTGATGCTCCTTTAACTTTTGGAGCCAATACAAAGGTTAAAAAAAGTATTAATACAATACCCAGTAATAAATACTTGCTGTACTTTTTATAATAATCGTAAGGTATAAGAGCAAAAATTACAATTACACCGAATGCAGCAAATACTTTCCAAAGATGTGATTGGAATAGGTAATAAAAGTTATTGAACTTCATCGCACTGTATGTACCGCTGGAGCTTAACACAAGCAAAGCCCCCAACAGAATGAGCACTGTTATCAAAACAATATATGTTCTTATTAATACTTTCATCACTATAATCTATTTACCGAATCTTTGAAAACTTTACCTCTATGCTCATAATCGTTGAACATATCGAAACTTGCACATGCCGGCGACAGGAGTACGATTGAGTTTGCTTCCGCTTCCTTTCTGCCTGCTTCAACTATTTCTTCCAACGTATTCATTATTGAAACAGGAACTATCGGGTTAAAAAAATCATAAATCTTCTGTGCCGATTCACCGATAGCAAATATTTTTTTTACTTTATCTTTCACCAAATCTTTTATATGGTTATAATCATTCCCTTTATCTTTACCACCGAGTATTAAATAGATCGGTTTATCAAAACTTCTTAATGCATACCAAATGGAATCAATATTTGTAGATTTCGAATCGTTGATAAACCGTACTCCGTTAATCTCGCGAACAAACTCGAGGCGGTGTTCAACACCGGGAAAACTGCCGAATGCATTTGCAATTTCTTCATTAGGTAATTGTAATAATTTTGCCACGATCAATACAGCCAAGGCGTTGGCAATGTTGTGTTCTCCTTTTATATTTAACGCATCGGCACCGCAAACTATTTCCTTATTACCTTTCAATACGAACCAGAGTTTATCATCAATAAAAAAGCCACCGTTTTGAACTTCTTTTTTTAAGGAAAATTTGAATCTATTTACATTCGTATCTCCAATATATTCCGGGATTGCAGTATCATCTGCGTTGGAGATGAAATACTCGCCGCTGTTTTGATTTTCGGCAATTTTTAATTTGGCAGACGCATATTGGTTAAAATCATTTTCGTACCTATCCAGGTGATCTGGAGTAATATTCAATACCATCGAAAATTTCGGTTTGAAATTTTTGATATAATCAAGCTGAAAACTCGAGACTTCCAAAGAAACAAATTCACCCGGTTGAACAATATTCGCAATTTCAGAAAACGCCAGGCCGATGTTACCGGCTGCGTATGTTTTTATTCCGCATTCATTCAAAACATGAGCGCACATTGCAGTTGTAGTGGTTTTCCCGTTTGTACCGGTTATTGCAATAATATTTCCTTTGCAAAACCAGGATGCAAATTCAAGTTCACTGTAAACCGGCATTCCAATTTCTTTGGCTTTAATCAAAACGGCCGATGATGATGGAACCCCGGGAGAAGTAACAATAAAATCACAATCAAAAACTTTATCTGTATGTCCGCCGGTCTCAAATTCAATCATTCCATTTTCGAGTAAGGCAATGTTCTTAGCGATAAATTCCTTCGCTGCGCAGTCGCTTACGAAAGGAATACCTCCCATAGTTTTTGCTAACTTGGCAGCGCCAACTCCGCTTCTCACTGCTCCTAAGATCGATATTTTTTTACCTATTATTTCCATTGCCGATTAATTTTACCTTACCTTGAATGATGCCAAACTGACTATCACGAGAATAATTGTTATGATATAAAATCTTATAACTATCTTCGGCTCAGCCCAACCCACCAATTCGTAGTGATGATGAATGGGAGCCATCTTGAATATTCTTCTACCTTCGCCGTATCTTTTCTTTGTGTATTTGAAGTAAAGACGCTGGGCAATCACTGATAAAATTTCTAAAAAGTATATTCCGCCCAAAATGGGGATTAACAATTCTTTCTTAATAAGAACCGCGATGATACTGAATGCACCCCCCAACGCGAGAGACCCTGTATCCCCCATAAAAACTTGAGCCGGATAAAAATTGAACCAGAGAAATCCTAGTCCCGCGCCAACCATAGCGGCGATGAATACAGTAAGTTCACCCGAACCTTCAAGGTAAATGATGTTCAGGTAATCCGAATAAATAACGTTACCAGATACATAACTTATAATACCAAGAGCCAGCATCACGATTATCATCGTTCCCATCGCCAGCCCGTCCAATCCATCGGTTAAGTTCACGGCGTTTGATGTTCCGGCTATGATGAAAATAACAGCCGGTATATATAAGTATGAAAAATCGAAATTCAGGTTTTTGAAAAAGGGCAAAGTTGTTTGCGTATTGAACTCACGAAACTCTGGTAAATAAAAAATCGACAATCCCACAACCAATCCGATAATGAACTGCCCCAACAATTTATAACGGGCGATAAGCCCGTTGGGATATTTTTTAACCACCTTCAAATAATCATCAAGGAATCCGACCAAACTCAACCAAACCGTACCGGCCAATACGAGAAGTATATAAGGACTTTTTATATCGCTCCAAATAAGCACAGGTATAACAACAGAGATAATAATGATAATACCTCCCATCGTAGGTGTTCCGGCTTTCGATTTATGACTCTTTGGCCCCTCCTCTTTAATAGTTTCACCTATCTGTTTCTTCTTCAGGTAATTTATAATTTTCGGGCCGATATAAAACGAAAGAAACAGCGCGGTTATTGCCGCCAATGCCGATCTGAACGACAGGTAACGGAACACTCCGAATCCCGGGGGGCTGAATAACTTTTCGAAATATTCAAAGAGATAGTAAAACATTTATAGAGCCTTCTTTTCAATTAGACTTAAAAATTCTTCCATATGCATTCCGCGTGATCCTTTAACTAAAATAACCGAACCGGCAAAGTCTTCGCCTTGCAGAAATGAATTCAATACTTCGCGCGACTTGAAATGCTTCGTGTTTACTTCGGCTTTTGCCAGTTTATCATTCAATGCTTTCATATATTTGCCGATCAAGTAAACATCAGATATTTTGTTTTTCGAAATGAACCGGGATAAATCTTCATGCAGCTTTTTGGATTTTCTCCCCAGCTCAAACATATCCCCCATCAATAAAACTTTACGTTTATGTGTTTTGATCGTCTCAACAAGTTCAATCCCGCTCTTTACTGATTCGGGATTTGAATTGTATGTATCGTCGATCAACATCAGATTTTTCTTTCTTATTACTCTTAAGCGTCCTTTTACGGCTGACAATTTTTTTATTCCGCATAAGATTTCATTTTTAGTCAATCCCAATTCAACTGCCACGGTGTAAGCGATCAAAAAATTCTTCGCGTTGGAGATTCCGCAAACAGGAAGAATCGCTTTTATTTTTTTACGTCCGTCTGCAATTTCAATCTTCGTTCTGCCGTCGGGTGTATAGCCTGCAATTTTCCCTTTCACATCCGGTCGATGTGTAAAACCGAATGTCGTTTTGTTTTTAAATTCTTTCGCTATCGGTCTAAGTAAAGGATCGTCAATATTAATAAGAATCTTACCGCCGCATGAGGCGGTTTCGATTAACAATGATTTCTTTTCTTTGAAAACGCCTTGTTTGTCTTTCAAAAATTCAAGATGCGAACTGCCGATGTTTGTAATCAGTGCCATATCCGGCAGAGCTATCTTTGCCGTGTATTCAATTTCGTTGAAATGATTCGTGCCGTGTTCAAGCACAATTACTTCTGTCTTTGCATCGGCATCAAAAATTGTTAGCGGAACGCCGATATGATTGTTATTGTTGGCTCTGGTTTTAACTACTTTGAATTTTTCGGCAAGCAAAGTAGCAATCATTTCTTTCGAAGTAGTTTTACCGTTACTGCCTGTAAGTGAAACGACTTTCGCATTCAACTTTTTACGCCAGATACGGGCGAGGTTGCCGTATGCTTTTATAGTGTCATCGACTGTTACGATTACGGCTTTCAAGTTGTCAAAGTGTTTCAATTGCTTTTTATTAATAACAACAGTTTCAGCTCCCATTTTTACGGCGTTATTAACGAAAGCGTGTCCGTCAAAATTTTCACCTTTAATAGCGAAGAAGATCGAATTCTTTTTTACATTTCTTGAATCGATCGATACATAGCGCGCCGGTTTATAATCGTCGGGATTATAAATCACGGCAGTCGGTATTTCAAACAGATCCTCGATATTAATTTTTTTAATCGGCATTACGCTAAGTATTTCTCCGCTGTTTTTTTGTCGGAAAAGTATTTTCTCACTCCGTGAATTTCCTGGTAGTTCTCATGCCCCTTGCCGGCAATGAGAATCACCGCATTATCTTCGGCATTTTCTATTGCTGTTTTAATAGCTTCTTCTCTATTTTCAATTACCTCGTAGTTATAGCTCCTCATTCCGGCTGTAATTTCCTTAATAATTTCAAACGGATCTTCCGTTCTCGGGTTATCCGAAGTAACAAAAGCTTTGGTACTCAAACTACCGGCAACTTTCCCCATCAAAGGGCGTTTGGTTTTATCTCTATCGCCGCCGCAGCCGAATACCGTGTAAACTGGTCGTTCATCTTTAACTATGTGATGGATGGCTTTCAATGCTTGTTGTAAACTGTCGGTTGTGTGTGAATAATCAACAATAACTTTTTTATTCCCTTTGCTTAGAACTTCAAATCTTCCGGGTACCTGCGGAGTGGAATTAATTCCAAGTACGGCAAGGTTTATTTTCACACCTGCCAAAACAGCCACTGCAAATGCTGCCGTTGCATTGTAAGCGTTAACCTCGCCTACCAATTTCGTGTTGAAATTATATGTTTCGTTTTTGTAGGTCACTTTGAAGGTTGTGCCTTCCAACGTATATTCAACATCGGAAATTTTAAAATCGGCTTTGTTATCAAAACCGAAAGATATTTTTTTAGCATCGGCATCTTTTAATAATGCAGGCCAATGCTTGTCGTCTATGTTGTATATGATCACTGCATCAGGTTTCACCAGATCAAAAAATATTTTTTTCGAATTCAGGTAATGGTCAAAAGATTTATGAAAATCCATATGATCAGAAGTGATATTCGAGAATACCCCGAAATCAAAATCAAGATGATCCACCCTGTGCAAAAAGGCGGCGTGTGAAGATACTTCCATCACGCAATGCTCTGTCTGCCGGTTAACCATTTCCCTTAACATCATATTTATTTCATTAGATTGAGGCGTGGTAAGTTTTGACTGTACTGTTTCACTTCCGAAATAATTGGCTATTGTGCCAATCAGTCCTGTTTTAATATTCACATTTTCCAGAACATTTTTTAGGAAAAATGTTATCGTTGTTTTTCCTTTAGTACCGGTAACGCCGGTTAGCTTTAATTTTTTTGACGGTTCATCATAAAATGCATTTGATATTTCCGCTAATGCTACCCGGCTGTCGGGGACAACCAATTTCACGCAATCGGTATGCGAAAAAATTTGATCCGGTATGGCATCTGCTTTTTCCATTACAACAGCGCATGCGCCTCTGGTAATAGCTTCATTAATAAATTTGTGCCCGTCTACTTTGAAACCGCTCATAGCTACAAATAGGGAGTCTGGGCTAACTTCGCGCGAATCGATTGTAATATTGCTGATATTTTTAAATTCGACTCTTCCGACCGCCTGAGTGATTTTCACCTTATTTACTAATAATGCTAACTTCATATTTATCTCTAGTTTAACCCTGTTAAGTTTCCGGGTTTGCATACTATTTTACATTCAGTACCTCGGACAATTTTTGTGCCCGGCTGAATACTTTGCGAAACTACATTTCCGTTTCCGCTTTTTATGGTTTTAAGCCCTAAACCTGCTAGAATAGTGTTGGCTTCTCTAAGGGACATTCCCCGCAAGTTAGGCATTGTACTTCTATTGAGATACGATTCAAAATGTTTGTTGGTTTTAACCGAAGCTTTATCATTCCCTGCAATATTGGAATAACTTGTTCCTTTTGCCTGCGGGCTGATATCGGAAAAGAGACCGTCAATAACTACTTTATCTCTTTTGATTCTGCTTTTATCAGGGACAATATTTATATCAGCTTCCACAAGTCTTTTGGCAATTTTTTGAAAAATCGGCGCAGCTACTCCTCCCCCTGTTCTCGATAAATTCGGCGCGTCGATTAATATCATACAAATTACCTGGGGATTATCTGCCGGCAAAAAGCCGATGAACGATGTATTATATTTTTCTTTCGAATACTTTCTATCAATTAATTGCTGCGAAGTGCCTGTTTTACCGCCGACCAATACATTCTCCAGGCGAGCAGCCTGACCGGTTCCCTGCTCTACCACTCCTATCATGAAACTCCTGATCAACTCCGACGTTGCTTCGCTTATCACTCTTCTTATTTTTTTCGGTTGATATTCTTTTATAGTCACATCACGGTTATCTGTTACTTTCTTTACAATGTAAGGTTGATAAAGCGTACCTCCGTTTATTAATGCAGAATATGCCGTGATCATCTGCAGCGGAGTAACGGATATCTCGTAACCGAACGACATAAAAAGTTTACTTATTTTTGAAAAATCATCCGGCTTTTTGAGATAACCCTTTACTTCACCAACCAAATCGATTGATGTGAAGTTGCCGAACCCGAAATCTCTCAAATAACGGTAATAATCTTTATCATCTATTTTTTCGACGAGTTTGGAAATCCCGATATTATTTGATTGTTCAATCACCTCGCGGGCATTTAGACTTTTATGTTTAGGATCTCCTGTTATTTTTACATTACCTACTTTATAAACTCCCCCTTCCGTGTTAACTACATCATTTTCTTTTACCAATCCTTTATCCAACAAAATTGCCATTGTTACCGATTTCATTGTTGAACCGGGTTCATAAATTGTTGTAATTGCCCTGTTTCGTCTCTCTTCATTGCTGAACAGATTATAATTTCCCGGATCGAAACTTGGAAAATTTGCCAATGCTAAAATCTCACCGGTATTTGGATTCATTATAATTCCAACCGCCGAATCACCTTGATACATTTTCAAACCGGCTTGAATTTCTTCTTCTAAAACTTTTTGGTATGTCCTGTTGATCGTTAGAAAAACATTATCCCCTTTTACTGCGTTTTGCGACGACTTTTCATCCACGGATACTGTTCTGCCTTTCACATCTCTCTCAATAGAACGAAATCCGTTTTTCCCTTTCAGTTCGTCATTGTAGAATCTTTCGATTCCATTTATACCGACACAGTTTCTATCAACATATCCCAATATATGAGAAGCCAAACTTCCGTTGGGATATACCCTGGTGTAATCTTCTTCTTTGAATACGCCTTCCTGAACATAATCATTAAACACAGCGGTTTTGTCTTTGGGTATTTTCTTTTCAATACAAACGTTCTTGCTTCCTTCACGAATTATTTTTTTGTAATAATTTTTATCTTTACCAAAAACCGACGCAAATTTTAACGCAATGGCATCGATCTGTTTTTCATCGACCATTCTTTTATCTACATAGTAGGAAACCTGATCTTTGGTAAAACTAAGCACTTTACCGTCTCTATCTTTTATTAATCCTCTTTCGGCTTCTACAGCAAAAGTTTTGTTTTGCTGACGATATGCCTTTCTTACATACATTTCATGATTAGTAATCTGAATTTTGAAGAGGTTGAAAATCAACACTCCCAAAACCAATACTAATAAAGATGTAAATAATAGGGCTCTCGTTTTATTCATAACTTTTTTCTACAATTTCCTTTATCTGTCTAATTTCTCTTTTGCTAACGGTAATTGTCTCAAAAGGTTTTAGTGAACGAATAAGTCCCAACGAATCACCTGCAATTTTTACAATTCTTTCTTCAGACGATAATTGTTGAACTTCCACAAGCTTGGCTTCCAGTTTATCTCTTTTGCCAATCAGTTCTTCCTCTTTCCGTATTTTAATTCTGCCTTGCACTTTAACTTCTTCCATCAAGTATATGTAACCGAATAAAAATGCTGCAACCAGAATGATTATGGTTATCAAATATTTGGAGAATGAGCTTTTATTTTTCATATTTTTCTAGCCGCTCTTAATTTTGCGCTGCGGCTTCTTTTATTAATTCTAATTTCTTCATCCCCGGGTATAACCGGTTTTCTTGTTAAAATTTCCAACCCCGGTTTTTTCCCGCAAATACATATCGGGCTTTCGGGGGGACAAATACAATCCAGGCTTTGATATTTAAAAAACTCTTTTACGATTCTGTCTTCAAGTGAATGAAAAGAGATAATCACGATAATCCCCCCCGGTTTGAGAAGTTTAACCGATTTCTCTAAAAAAATTTTTAATTCATCAAGCTCATTATTCACATAAATTCGTAATGCCTGAAAGACTCTGGATAAAGTTTTATTAGCATGTAAAGTTGGGATTACGCTTTCGATTATCCGTGTCAATTCGAGAGTGGTTTCTATCTTCGCGTCTTTTCTTTTTTCAACAATTCGGCGGGCAATTTGTCTCGATTTTTTTTCTTCCCCGAATTTGAAGATTATATCTGCCAGTTTTTCATCCGAATACGTATTTACAATCTTAGACGCCGGGACACCTGAATTTTTATCCATCCGCAAATCGAGCGCCGCATTTTCACGATATGTAAAACCGGAATCAGCTTCATCCAACTGAAATGAAGATACTCCCAAATCAGCCAGGATGCCGTCATAAAAGTCAATGAACTCAATCTTTGAAATCACATCTATGTTTGTGAAGCTTGCGTTATAAAATTTTGCACCCGGATAGTTTTTAAATTTATCAACACAAAAATTGAAGGCATTCGAATCTTTATCGGTAGCAATATATTTATAATCACCGCTGAGAAGATTTATAATGTTACTTGCATGCCCTCCAAAACCTAGTGTGCCGTCGAAGTATTTTCCACTTCTATTCTTAACTAATAAATCAATCGTTTCGTTTAAGAGTACCGGTACGTGGATACTCATTTTGCTTTCGTGTGCATAACTTGTTTTGCAATTTGTGCAAATGGTTTATCGTCTCCCATCTTATGTTCCTCGTAGATAGCCGGGTTCCATATTTCAATTTTCTTGTTCTGCCCTAATATCATTACATCTTTATCAATCCCGGCAAACTCAATTAAATTTTTCGGAATGAGAAGCCGGGCCTGAGAATCGAGATGATCCTCGGCTGCCAATTCTAAAAGACGGCGTTTGAAGTTGGATTCTTCCAGATCGAAATCGTCCAATTTGCTTATTCGGCTGTATACCTCTTCCTGCCAATATTCGATGGGGTAAACGTCGATACACTGCACTATACCCCTGGTCATAATAAAATTATTATTAGCTTCCAGATTGATGTATTTCCGAAACTTGGCCGGAATACTCACTCTGCCTTTTGTGTCGATTGAATAATTAAAACTTCCTAGGAACATCATTTCACCTTATGGGAAAATTAAACACTATTACCCACTTGGCATGCAAATAAGTGCTTTTTTATGGGAATGTCAAGTGTTTTTTTTAATAATTGATTGCAATCAAAGGGTTTAGAAGAGGATAGTAACTCTATTGATGTATGGATTGGATGGAATTTAAAGCTATCGGGAGATTAATATCTCCCCGATGCTTTAAGTTAAAACAAAAGAGAGACAAATCTTTTCATGCCATTCACCGGTTAAGATTTTTACGAAAATTATTTGAGGCAGAATCGAGTTGAGATTCCCCCTTAACTGAATTTCAAGTCTGATTACCAGAACAATTATAGGATTAGAATAATTGTGAGGAAAAAGTGGAAAGTTGAAACCGGAGCCATCAAGCGGATTCCTCCGTAGGGGTCCCGCTGCAAGCGGGAGAACCGCCGACCTGCTCATTACGAATGAGCTGCTCTACCAGCTGAGCTAAGTAATTTCGAAACATTTTTCTTATCAGATATATTCTCATTTACAGAAAGATACGCTGCAAAAGGCGGTTTTATTACTGGATTAAAACAGCTTATATACAAATATTCATTTGGGTAATTTTATTGCTTTGTTTTAATTGATATTTTTGTATCATAATCAGATACTCTAAATCTCTAAATAATTGACAAAAATATGTCCTCAATACGCTCTCTTTATATTTGCTTGATGCTTGAAAATGTATTACAACTGTTGTACATTTATACCAAATAAAATTAGGTGAACGCTATGACAAAAGACGTAATATTATCAACAAGGATAAATTCCAATCTAAAAAAAGAAGCGGAAAATATATTAAAGAAACTCGGTTTAAATAGTTCTGCGGCAATAAGTTTATTCTACACAAATATTGTTTTAAACAACGGACTCCCTTTCCGGTTAAGGTTAGATTCCGTTCCCTCAATCAGCGATGCCGAACAAAAAAACATTGAAAAGATTTTAAGGAAAAGAACCAAAGCCGATAGAAAGATTGTAAGCAGTGAATCTGTTGAGATTGATTTATGAGTAAAGTGCTACTCGAAATACTGTACGAACGGAAAGCTGAAAAATTTCTGAATAAAAATGAAAATAGAATTGCAAAAGACAGTGCCAGAAAACTCGTTATAAAAGCAGTAAAAAAATTAACCGGTAAAAACGAAAATATTGATTTGGTAAAAATGAAGGGCGAATTTGAGGGACACTTTAGAATCAGAAAAAACGATTTACGGATTGTCTTTAACATTCAAGAAGATGAAAATAGAATTATTGTTACTGTTGTGAATATAGATTTTAGAGGAAACGTGTATAAGTAATTTTTATTAACCATAATCGCTAAATAATTAACAAAAATAGCTTTACATAACAATCCCTTTCATTAGAACCGTATCATTCCCATAAATTAAAAACTTTACATTACGCTGAAAAATAGATTCCCCAAAGTTCTAACCTTTGTCTGTATAACTTCTTTAACTCTTTCTCTCGTTCAATTATCATTTGAGTAATTTTATCATCTTCAAGTATCTTTCCTATAATCTTTGATCGCATTTTCGAAAATTCCTTTTCCTTTTCTTTGTATAATTCCTTGTTTTGTCTATATGAGTTTTCAGAATAAAATTTCGATATCATCTGATATTCCGGTAGGTTATCAAGTGATCTTTTTGGTTTTTTTATTGTTTTCATTTTTACTGTTTTGCTTATAGAATGGAAGATTCAAAAAATATAATTTTGTGTGTAGGCGCGGAGTATCCTTGGAGTAAGTATTTTAATTTATACTCTTCCATTTTACCTACAGCAGTATCATAATTCTTAAATTCATTGATAATTACGTTATTTTCTCCTGAGTCAGGACGAATTAAATTGTGGAGGTCATGGAAAAGAAGAAAATATTTTTTTCTAATCAAAAGATCATTATAGATTTCACCCTGTTCACGTATTTCCACAAATTTAATCTGTTCATTGGAATACTGGTCGATAATCAATTTTCCTTTCGCTGTATGAAAAATAATTTGTCTTGTCTCTTTTGTTGGTTGCAATTCATGATCAAATGAAATAGCAAATTCTTTTTGGAATGACTCGATATTGTTAAGTAAATCGTGTAATACTGTGATCATGTTATAAACTTCATCATCTGAATATGTATTCCATGCCTTCTCATAAGATATTAATTCGTTTTCGAAAAACTCCAGGTATCCGATATAGCTCAATAGAGTTGAATCATGTTCACATGGACTGTAAAGCCTTAGTGTTTTATAATTTCCTTGATCACTAGATTCAATTACAAGAGTGTCGGAGATTTTATTCATAATATTGTTATAGTTGTCTCCGTATCGAAAGATGAAACGGTCAAGTTTTACCTCTTGGGCAATTACTAATGAGTTTAACAAGTAGAATAGAATTATCATACTATTTTTCATGAGAATTAACCTCCTGTCAATAAAAAAATCCCATCCCGTCAGTTCCTCAGCCTGTGCGTTCAGGCTCCGGTTTTCCGGACTGATGAGAAGTGGAATAATAAAACTCTATGTCTCGCACTTATTGAGGAATTATTCTCAGTTTTAGTTCAAGATAAAAATTTTCTAATTAAAGGTAAAATTAAATTATTGATATTTTTTTCAAAGGATTAGTGTAAATCATTTAATAAAGCCCAGTAATAAGCCAGGATAATCACAATTCATTCTGAATGGTTTCTTGAATATTTCATTTTTTACAAAAGAGGGTGAATTATTTCTCAAATAAATATAATTCTCAGATACCCTTCAGACTCATTTTAAAGGCCGTGGTGACTATTAGATTACAAGTGTAGCTGTATTCTGTTCTACAAATTCATTTAAGGAATTACTGTTATGCTGATGGGGAATAATCCGCCGATTCTAATTCTTAATTCATGTTAGGCCATTCAAACATTTTATCTCGTTTAAATGTGATCACTTATTAACATGGACTTGGTCCATCGAATGATTTTTCTTGACTCTCAATTTTCAATTTTTTTCTTTTGTAAAAAATAGTGAACAACCACTTGAAAAAAGTTTGATATCAGAACTTAGCCTGAATGGTTTTATGGGTTGTGGTGACCCTCGCTTTCCGTTCGGGCTATTTTCGTTTAAGTAAACGTTCTTTGGTCACTGTGGGTATTAATTGATACCGGAATTCGGTGTCAATAGGTAAAAGAAGAATAGAAAATGTTTGAAACCGGAGCCATCTAGCGGATTCCTCCGTAGAAGTCACTATGTGAGAACCGCCGACCTGCGACATATAATCAAAAATTAATATGCTTATAAGTATATCACTTTCGCTTTTGAGTTGAACTTGGTTTTCAATCTTAGAGAAGTAATGTAGAAATGAAATTGATGCAAAAGAAACCGGAGCCATCTAGCGGATTCCTCCGTAGGAGTCACTATGTGAGAACCGCCGACCTATCACATATAATCAAAAATTAATATGCTTATAAGTATATCACTTTCGCTTTTGAGTTGAACTTGGTTTTCAATCTTAGAGAAGTAATGTAGAAATGAAATTGATGCAAAAGAAACCGGAGCCATCTAGCGGATTCCTCCGTAGGAGTCACTATGTGAGAACCGCCGACCTATCACATATAATCAAAAATTAATATGCTTATAAGTATATCACTTTCGCTTTTGAGTTGAACTTAGTTTTCAATCTTAGAGAAGTAATGAAGAAATGAAATTGATGCAAAAGAAACCGGAGCCATCTAGCGGATTCCTCCGTAGGAGTCACTATGTGAGAACCGCTGACCTATCACATATAATCAAAAATTAATATGCTTATAAGTATATCACTTTCGCTTTTGAGTTGAACTTAGTTTTCAATCTTAGAGAAGTAATGAAGAAATGAAATTGATGCAAAAGAAACCGGAGCCATCTAGCGGATTCCTCCGTAGGAGTCACTATGTGAGAACCGCTAATATTGACAACATTAAGTCATTCTACTCCCTTCTCAAATTTAGTTCATATACGTAATTTCGAGAATAAATAAAGTAGAATATTCTATCAAAATATGAATTATATACATGCTCTTTTACACTATCCTTCAAGTTAAATGAAGAAGCTAATTCCATCCCATCTTCCACAATCAATAGCCAAACCTCATCACAGACTTTTGAATATCTTGTGAAATTTTTATTTTTGGTCTCAAGGATTTCTTGCAGAAACTCTATGCTATTATCTGGAATAACGGCAGCATCTGAAGTATGAAACATTGTATTTTTGAAAGAAGCCCATCTGTATAGACTCATTGATGCAATTTCCTTAGGAAGTAAATGAACATCTGGTCCAAAATGCCTTAGTATTTTCTCTCCATTCACATTTGGTAAATTCGTAAGTACTGTATTAAATATTTTTTCAGCAACATCAGAAACTTTTGTTTTGGGGAATTCATGCAATTCATTGAAATGCACACTCACGTAAATATTGGGAAGACCTGTATTATTATATTTTATTTCGGCTTCTTTAATGGCTTTATTCCTTAGTGTCCATCTTTCTTGAAGTAATTGTTTACCTTTTTCTTTCTTCCTGTATAATTGAGTATGCTCAATACCTATTATATTCGCTCCAGTCTCGATAATAAAATCAGGATTATCTTTATGAATAATTTTCCCCTCTGGGATATTAGTATAAACATCTTTAAATCTTTGGAAATGTCTTGCTTCTCGTTCTTTGCTTGTCTCAGAAATCATTAACTTATCACAATTTATAATGGTTGAAAGTAGAAAACCATTCAACAACATTTACTCAATAAGTATAGATTGCTCAAATGTTTGGCAATATTATGGAAAGTAAAATTTGTGATGCTTTTGAAACCGGAGCCATCTAGCGGATTCGAACCGCTGACCTGCTCATTACGAATGAGCTGCTCTACCAGCTGAGCTAAGATGGCCTCTTAAAAATTTATTTCAGTTTCTTTTTGTGTCTGTTCTTACGTAATCTTTTTTTACGTTTGTGTGTAGACATTTTATGACGTTTTCTTTTTCTACCGCAAGGCATAAACATTACCTCCTATTGATGTGTATTTATTAATTCTTCAGCTTTCTTCGCAATATTTGTATTAGGATCAATTTCAACTGCCTTTTTCCACCAAGAAACGGCTTCATTTTTATTGCCGGCGGCAAAACTAACAATCCCAATATTAAAATTAGCTATTTGATGTTCCGGATTAATCTGCAAAGCTTTTTTCATTGTAGTAATTGCACTATTAAAATCATTCAACTGGTAATAACAAACGCCCAAATCCACTATAACATCGGGTTCGTTAGGGCGCAGTTTCAAATAGTCTTGATATTTACGAACCGCTTTATCATAAAACCCGGAATCATTTAGTAAATGAGCCAGGCTAAGTAAACTTTTAAAATCAGCCGGATTATTTTCAACAACTTTTTCCAGGTTGTTGATTTCCTGTAGTTTGGAAAGATCCGTTCCCTGCTGCAAATCCGATAAATTTTTCTGCTCACTCGGTGCAATATAATCAGGTGAATCGAATACACCTGCCACAAATAAATTTATTACGCCAACCAGTACCAAAGCTAAAATAAGATAAACAAGTTTACTCCCTGTAAATTTCATTGAACTTGTTTTCTTGAAAACAGGTTTACTCTTTTTATTCTCTTTCTTTGTTCGAGTTTTGGCATTATCAGAATTCGATTTCAATTCATTAACAATTTCGGAAGCTGCAATAATCTTAACAACTCCACCTTCCAACTTACCGCCGCAACCTTCACATAGATCATTAACAATTTTATTCTCCTGTCCGCAGACAGGGCAAATAATATATTTGTTGTCAGACAAATTATTTCCCTACCTTTCTTCAATCCAATTAAAGTACAAATAAAACTATTTCACCGCCTTGTTTAGTTCCTTCATACCTCTATCAACAGCGGATTTAAAATCTTTGGAGAATTTAAATACAGGTACATAATGATCATCAACAAAGACTTTTTCCCCAGTTCTGGGATTTCTGGCATACCGAGCATTTTTCTTTTTAACTTTGTAACTGCCAAAGCCTCTTATTTCAATACCTTTTCCATCTCTCAAAGCTTGAATAACGGTATTCAGAAATCCTTCGACTATAGCTTCAGTTTCTAATTTAGTTAAACCGGTACCTTCAGCTACTTTCTCAACGATATCAGCTTTGGTCATCTGACTACCCCTGTTTATGGACAAATTATTGATAATAAAGCTTTGCAAGATATTAAAAATCCACTAAAAATCAAACCAATAAAATGGGAAGAATGGGAGTTATCTTATTCATTTCAAATAAGTTAGAACGATTATTGTGTGTATCATTATGAGATAGACTCTCAATTTAATCTGTTTATCTGAGTAAAAAACACTGAAAACAGTCCAAAAGCCTATTGGTACGGCTCTTGCATATATAATAACATAAAAATAAAGGATACTAAAATGTCATTACTCCCTATTATTTATACAAGTCTTCTAATTACCGGTGCATTTTTGGTTATTGTAATAATAATCTCATATATATCATATAAAGTTAAGAATAAGGGGCAAAAAATCAGGCCTGTATCTTATGATCCAAATTCCGATTTTAATTATGCCGTTCAAAAAATTTCATCTCAGGTTCACAAACATCCGGTGAAAAAAGAAACCCCCAAAATTGTTATTGTAAAAAGAGAGAGAAAACCGAGTCTCGATTCAAAGCCAAATCATAAAACAAACTCTCGATTAACAAGAACATTGAACTTGAAAGAAGGGCATTCAATCAATATTAATTCAGGTTACAAAAGCAATATAATTGAGAATACGAAAGTTAGAAGTCTTCAAAGCGAAACCAAACCCGATTTCATGAAAAAATCTTCAGCGGGAAAACATAATAAAAGACTTGAAGTAATAAATTCAAGCGATCAACGTAATAATCAAATTAAAGTTTCCCAGGAAAGAAGAAATTTAGCCGCACTTTCAGAGAAGCTTACGAATAATGATCTTCTCAATTATTATACTGATAATGAAGATTCTAATTTTTATTCATTAAAATCTGCCGGGATTGCGTAATTTGAAAATGACAAATACCTTCATCATTTTATCATTCTAATGGAAATCCAATCTTGAGATTAATAAAAATCAACCAATAATAGATTATTTGTTAATCATATAATTAATTGATATTTTTGATCCCAATATTATGGAACTAGTACCAATCATATATACCGCACTTGTTATCTTTGCAATTCTTGCATTAGGAACAATTCTTATTTCTTACATAATGTATAAGATAAGAGAAAAAAATGCTCCGGAAGATGACATTGAAGAAGAATCATTACTACATCCGAAATCGGATTTCATGAAAAAATCTGCTCAATCCGGAAATGAACCCAAGAAACATGAAACAAAATCTTCACGGGAAGAAAAAAATAGGAATGAGCGGGAACGTTCGAGAAAGAAGCCAAAACCCGAGAAAAGAGAAAGCAAGCGTAAGGCGGATCCGATTAAAGAGAATAAAAGGATTAAAGTGCTTAACCAGCTTCACCCAAATGTGAATAAATCTAACGTCTCTTCAGAAGATGAAGAGAAGATAAGACTGACAAAATCAAACGGGGTTTCAGCAAAAAAATATTCCGAAGAGGATTCGGAATTTTTCAGGCTGGATACTACCCGCAATACAAAGAAATAGTAACCCTATTTTTATTTTATTCCCGCATTCACTTCAGTAAATAATTTGTATATTTAGCCCGCATGTAATATGTTTAATCAAACAATATGTCTTTTTAATTAAAATCACCGGAGTAATGTGATGAAAGAAATTAGCATAAAAGTAACGGGAATGTCTTGCCAGCATTGTGTTACGGCAGTAATAGTGGAATTAAAAAAACTTCCGCTTGAATCTTTTGATGTAACAATCGGTACGGTTACGGCAAAATACGATGAATTAAAAACAAGTCAGAAACACATTGAAGGCGCGATACGCGAAGCCGGATACGAAATGGCGCAGTAATATTGATATGAAAAATTATAAATTACCGGTTGAAGGAATGACGTGCGCAAGCTGCGTAGCACGTGTAGAAAAAGTAATAAAAAAATTCGAAGGCATCGAAAACGTTACAGCTAATTTTGCAACCGAATCGGTCTCTTTCGATATACCGGATAATAATGTTGACTTAGAAGAAATTGCCAAGACAATGGAAGAATATGGTTATAAGTTAAAGTTGGAAGAGGAAAAGAAAAAGCGATCAGAAAATACTTCCAATGGCGATAAAGAAGACGAATATTTTATTAAGTTAAAAAAAGATTTTATAATTGCATTAATACTTACCCTTCCTGTTTTCGTAATCAGCATGGCGATGGATTTTGTCTTCTTCAAAAATATCTGGCCATTCAACCCAGATTATACAAATAAAATTCTTTTGATTATCACTACTCCCATCATGTTCATTCCGGGTAAGAGATTTTTTATTGTATTCTGGAATAACTTAAAACATTTCTCGGCAGAGATGAATACACTTGTTGCTATTGGTACAGGCGCTGCATATGGGTATAGTGTTGTTAGTACCCTCTTCCCTGAATTGATTTCGGCTTCAGGTAAAACCCCTCATGTGTATTTTGAAACGGCAGGTGTTATTATCACGCTTATATTACTGGGGCGTTTACTTGAAACCAAAGCCAAACGTAAAACCAGCGGGGCTATCAAAAAATTATTGGAGCTTAAACCTAAAACCGCTACTATATTAATAGATGGGAAAGAAAACAAAATTGCCATCACCGATCTGGAAATCGGACAAACAGTAATTGTGAAACCGGGGGAAAAAATTCCTGCCGACGGAAAGATAACATCAGGATTTTCCACTGTTGATGAATCAATGTTGACCGGTGAAAGTATGCCGGTTGAAAAAAATGTTAACACAAAAGTTATTGGCGGCACAATAAACAAAAACGGATCTTTCAATTTTTCAATTACAGCCGTCGGGGATAATAGTGTGCTCGGACAAATTATTCAATGGGTTGAAAACGCACAAGCATCGAAAGCTCCTATTCAAAAACTTGCCGATAAAATTGCAGGTATCTTTGTACCGGTCGTAGTTGTTATTGCAGTATTGACATTCATTTCCTGGCTCATCTTCGCACCGGGAAATGCTTTCAATATTGCATTGATAAACTTTGTTGCGGTATTAATAATTGCTTGCCCCTGCGCGCTTGGGTTGGCTACTCCAACAGCAATTATGGTCGGAACAGGGTTAGGCGCTAATAAAGGTATTTTAATAAAAAACGGTGAAAGTCTTGAAACAGCACATAAGCTTTCGACAATCTTGCTGGATAAAACCGGCACCATCACCGAAGGCTCACCTGCAGTTACAGACATAATCGTAAAAGAATTTGATGAAAACAAATTACTGATTATTGCCGCATCTTGCGAAAAAAAATCCGAACATCCAATTGCCGATGCAATTGTAAAATCCGCAAAGGATAAAAATCTTTCTTTGGCGGAAGTTAGTGAGTTCAACAGCCATTCCGGTTTTGGTATTTCCGCCATAGTTGAGGGGAAAAAAATCTTAATTGGAAACACAAAATTTGTTTCGGAAAAATCAAGCGGTATTGAAAAATTTCTAAACGAGGTTGACCGGTTAACCGATGAAGCAAAGACAATTGCTTTTGTGTCGGTTGATGGTGTTGTTGTCGGATTGATTGGTGTAGAAGACCCGGTGAAGGAATCTTCCCAACGGGCAATTGAAGAATTAACGAAGATGAATTTGAAAATTGTGATGATATCCGGAGATAACACAAAAACAGCAGAGGCAATCTCAAGACGAGTAGGAATAGATAATTTTGAGGCGGAAGTTCTCCCCGAACAAAAAGTAGAGATTGTAAAAAAGTATCAGTCCGCCGGCGAAATTGTTGCGATGGTTGGCGATGGGATTAATGACGCCCCTGCATTAGTACAAGCCGACATTGGAATTGCTATCGGAACAGGCACAGACGTTGCGATTGAATCGGGTGATATTACGCTTGTAAAAGGTGATTTGCTTGGAGTGGTGAAAGCGATAAAACTTTCCCGCAAAACAATTCGTGCAATCAAACAGAATTTATTCTGGGCGTTTATTTATAACACACTGGGTATTCCACTTGCGGCGCTGGGTATTCTTAATCCAATGTTCGCGGCTCTGGCTATGTCGATGAGTTCGGTATCTGTGGTAACAAACTCGTTAAGATTGAGAAGAACAAAAATCTAAAATGGACTTAAAATTTTGTAAGAAAATTTAATAGCAAAACGAGCGCTCCGTATCCCAGCATAATTAATGTTATGGTTAAAATAGATCTCTTCCATTTTTGATTTCTCGAAAAAGTCCTAAAAGATTTTTCCCCTGGGTATGATTTTCTTTTGTAATCCCCCTGTTTTATCGACCAAGTACCGAATTGAACATTTACTTCTTTAATTCTTTTCTCATCTGGAGATCGCATATTAAATAAATCTTTGTTATAAAATAATTTCCCACTAACATATTCTATTATCGTGACATTCAATAAAATGTTTAATCATTTAAAAGGATGTGACATGTATCAAAATTTATTTCTTAGGTAACCTTTCTAAATATGAACTTGTGCTTAATATCGCAAAAGTATCCACTTTTCTTAAATCTTCTATATTTAGACAATCCATGTAACTCATAGCGCTTTTTAATCCATCTGATATATTATTGATAACATTCCTAACTGTGCCTTTATAAGGAACCATTGTTTCTTCTCCTTCAATAAATTCCCCTTTCATCTTAACACCAAATGAAGCCGAACCTCTATATTTCTTCCATAATTGATCGTTGTATTTTATCACTTCCCCGGGAGTTTCTTTTGTACCGGCTAACATGCGTCCCATCATCACAGCGTCGGCTCCAAGTGCAATAGCCTTTGCTACATCCCCTGAACTTTTTATTCCTCCGTCGGCAATCAATTCAATTTTAAGATTATCTTTTTCTCTTGCGTAGAAAACATCTAAAATCGAAGAGACTTGACCAATACCGATTCCTGTTTGAATTGATGTAGTGCATACGCTTCCGCCGCCTATGCCAATCCTTACAGAGTCTGCTCCTGCTTCCACCAATTCTTTCAACGTCCCCCCTTCTGCAACATTGCCTACCATCACTCTCACATCAAATTTATTTTTTATTTCTTCACATTTTTTTAATACCGCTAGGTTGTTTGCATTGGCTGTATCAATACAGATAATCATATTGTGTTCGGCAAATTTTTGAATCACAGCCAAATCTGCATTCAAATTTATTGAAACAGCTTTTATCCCGTTCGAATTATCTTTTACATTCAATAGTTCGTTTAACGAAGAATCGAATCTATTAACAATACCGAGGCACCCCATATCGGATAGTTCCTTTGCCATTGATATCCCGGTTACCGTATCCATCGGACTAGACATCACCGGTAATTTCAGATCAAGCCCCATAAATTTGCATTTTATGTCGACATCCCCTCTACTTCTAATTCGCGAAATTTTTGCAGGTACCAAACTGATATCATCATATGTAAGAGAAAGGCTGTAATTGTTCAATTCACTTTTTGTATAGATTCTCATTTTAACTCCAATAAATAGATACGTATTTCAATGCGCAAAAAGAAGAGGCCGGCTCAGTTGAAAAATTCCTTTTGAGGCCGCCTCTTTAATAACGGGTTGGAAAATAAACACAAAATCAATTCTCTGCAAGAAGTTCTTCCATTCTATCGAGCAGGTAATCCATCTTTTCAGCCACAGCAATTATCGGGTCAGGCGAATTCAAATCCGCTCCTGTATTTTTTAAAAGTTCTATCGGGTATTCGGAATTGCCTGCTTTTAGAAAACTAAGATACTTATCAATAGCCGGTTTGCCCTCGGTTTTCAATTTTATTGCTAATAATTCCGAAGCGGCAAAACTTGTTGCATATTGATAAACATAAAAGTTATAATAGAAATGAGGGATCCTCGACCAACTGAAAGCTTCCTCTTCGTCGAGAATCATTTCTGTACCCCAGTGTTTCATATATAAGCTGCCGAATATTTCACTTACGTTATCGGTTGTTAATGGCTCCCCTTTTGAATTCATCTCATGAACAATTTGTTCGAACTCGGCAAAGCGGGTCTGCCTGTAAAATGTTGTTGTTATGTTATTCAAATATCTTTCAATCAAAGAGAGTTTTTCATCTTTACTGCTCGATTTATCCATCAGATAATCGAGAAGTAATGCTTCGTTTAGAGTTGAAGCAACTTCGGCAATAAATATCGAATAATTTGCAAATACGAAGGGCTGATTCTGTTCGGTGTAAAATGAATGAAGATTATGCCCCATCTCATGAGAGAATGTGAAGACATCACCTAGCTGGTTGTTCCAGTTTAACAAAACGTATGGATGAAACCCGAAAGTAACCCCGGAGGAATATGCGCCGCTTCGTTTCCCTTTAGTTTCATAAACATCAATCCATCTGTTGTTGAATGCATTCTTTAACGTGTTTAGGTAATCTTCGCCCAACGGCTGTAACCCTTTAAGAAGAATTTCTTTCCCTTCCTCATAAGAATAATCTCTCATCACCGAAGGGAAAAGAGTAACGTAGGTATCATACGGGTGAAGCTCATCTATACCTAAGATTTTCTTTTTGAGCCTGCCCCACCTGTGAAGGGGTTGAAGATTTTCATTTACACTGTTTATAAGATTGTCATAAACATTTTCCGGAATATTGTTAACTTTTAATGCAGCTTCTCTATCGGACTGAAATTTTCTCACCTTCGCGTTAAATTGATTGGCTTTTATATTGCCATTAAACAAAGCGAATATTGTATTTTTTAAGTCGTTAAAGGGAGTATAGAAATTTTTGTATACTCTTTTACGATATTCTCTATCAGTTGATTCGAGAGCAACGTAATAGCGCCCGTGGGAAATATCTACTTCATTTCCTTTATCATCCTTAACCCTGGGAAATTTTGCGTCTGCATTAGCAAACAAACCGTAAGCATCATGCGGTAACTGCTGCAGAGGTCCTGATAATGCAAGTATCTCTTCAATTTCTTTTGAGAGAATGTGCGGCTTCATTCTTAATAAATTTTCAAAATAATGCCGGTAAATATTCAATTCATTTTTATCGCTAATGAACCCGGTAATTTTTTCTTCCGGAAACGAAAGGAGTTCGGGTTCAACAAAAGAACTTTCGGTGTCAATTTTTGTATTTAGAGTATTTGCTCTTTCATACAACGCCTGGTATTTTACATCCCCTAAATCAATATCTTTCGCCAAAAGTGCGTAGCGAATAACACGTCCGAATCTTATTCTCAGTTCCTCATCAAACTTTAAGAACTCAAATAATTTCTCAGCCGATTCTCCTAATGTTCCTTCAAAATCATTATACTTTAAAATCTGATTTTCTATCCATCTAAAATCTTTCTCGAGCAGTTCTTCCGTTTTATAAATATCGGTTAAATCCCATTTGTACTTGTCGTCAATTTCTTTACGAACCGGTAATTGGCCGTTTCCTTTTTCGGAGTAATAATTCATAATAAAAAATCCATCCTAATAAACTTAGTTTTGTTTTTGTGAATTATTAATAATCTTTATATTTGCCTCATAGCAAATATAAAAAAGAATCGTCTTAAATAAAGCTTAAAATTTCAGATTGTCACATTAGCAGAATTTGATTATAATATCTAAAATCGGCGACAGTGATTATTACCTCATTTTTTTTTGAACTCTCTACATATTTCTTTAATTTTTGTTTTTCCAAAAACAAACAGAGCAACTCATGACAGAAATTACGCAACATGATGCCTCCACGAAAGAAACATGGAAATTTCCTAAAGAATTTTGGCTTGCAAATTTGATGGAGCTTTGCGAGAGAGCAGCTTACTACGGTTTTTTTATTGTTCTTACTTTATACCTTACCGATATAGTAGGATTTAGCGATAAGGAGACCGGGGTAGTAGCCGGAATATTTTTTGCCGGTTTATATTTTCTTCCCCCATTTGTAGGTGCGATTGCCGACAAAATCGGTTTTAAGAATGGTCTTATGGTTGCATTCTCACTATTAACCATTGGTTATTTTTTCTTGGGAGTATTTCATTCAAAATTATTAGTAATATTATTTTTATTTATTGTTCTGGTTGGCGGATCATTCATTAAACCGCTTATTACCGGAACAGTGGCAAAGACAACAACAGAGATCAACCGCGCCAGGGGTTACTCGCTGTTTTATTGGGTTGTAAACATCGGCGCATTCAGCGGCAAAACTTTTGTACCTTACATACGACAAGGGATAGGACTGGAATATGTGAATTTCTTTTCTTCGGCTATGTCTTTTGTAGCATTGTTATTTGCCATATTTTTATTCAAACAAGTTAAAAGAGATTCAGAATCCAAATCAATTAAAGATGTTTTCAATTCCCTCATTGCGATATTCACAACACCAAGATTAATAATATTAATACTAATTGTTACCGGATTTTGGATAATACAACACCAGTTATATGCAACAATGCCCAAATATGTAATAAGACTTTTGGGAGAGGAGGCTCGCCCCGAATGGCTTGCTAATGTTAATCCTTTAGTTGTTGTAATATTCGTGGTACTAATTACACAGTTGTTTAAAAAGAAAAAGGCAGTTACGGCAATGCTTATCGGCATGATTCTAATGCCATTCTCGGCATTCGCTATGTCGTTAAGTCAATCTTTAGAAAGTATAACAGGAACTTCTATTGAAATATGGGGATGGTTTTCTCTCCATCCTTTGACGGTGATGATGATAATAGGTATTGGAATCCAGGGTTTAGCCGAATGTTTTATATCACCGAGATTTTTAGAATACTTTTCATTTATGTCCCCCAAAGGTGAAGAAGGACTGTACCTCGGTTTCAGTCATTTGCATTCATTCTTTTCGGCTTTACTTGGTTTTATTTCGTCGGGATTTTTATTGGATGCATACTGCCCCGATCCTAATACATTGCCCGCCGGTTTAACCGAAATTCAAAAGGCAGCTTATTATGCAGACGCACATGTTATTTGGTATTATTTCATGGCGGTAGGATTTGTATCGGCTGTTGCATTGTTAATTTTCAGATATGTAACAAATAGGATTGACAAGAAAAAAGAATTAGCCGCAAAATAGAAATTTAAAATAACCCGATTTATTAAGGCAAGTGGTTTAAAACCCTTGCCTTTTTATTTGATAAGAAAAATTATTTCAGCAATAATGTTTTATTGTAAGGGAAAGAATGATTCCCATTTTTATTAGCGCAGATAATCCTGATTGTATGTTCACCTTTCTGAACATCCTTTAAATGTAATTTGATGCGACTCATTTTATCGTCAAATATAAAATCCGATTCTGCCCCGTTGAAATATATTTTTATAGACCCGGGATTTATACCGCTCTTATCCGATAATTGGAAAACCAATTGCAATTCATCACCGCTCAAACTGCTCTGCTCCATTAATAAATCTATTGTAGGAATACGCGAAATAAAATATTTAGCTAAACCTCTGAAAATTCCCCATGCCTGAATCCTGTTAAATTCATCTATTGCAAGTCTTTGTTCTTCCATTCTATTGGTAAAAAATGCACATTCAATTAACACTCCCGGAATTTCCGTTTTACGAAGAACATAAAAACCTTCGCCGGGGAAGATAACATAATCGGAGACCGTACCGTCAAATGAAACCAATCCTCCAGGATTTCTCATCACGTAAGCAAGGTCACGCTGTATGTACCGCGCCAGGTCTCTTACGCAGGGTTCATAATCATACTCCCCTTCCTTGGAATGATAAAATGTTGAGGTGTAGTTTGTCCAGTAATCGTTCCCTTTAGCAGATGCATTATGATGAATGCTGATAAAAATATCTGCGCCGCTATCGTTTGCTTTCGCCGCTCTTGTGTCCAGATCAACTGTTTCATCTCCGTAACGAGACATAAAAACAACAGCGCCGCTTTCTTCTAAAAACTCTTTTAGATACTCAGCTACTTTAAGATTAACTTCTGCTTCAATTATCTTTCCCATAATACTTTTATTTCTTTTATCTTCCCCTCCATGCCCAGGATCTAAAAATATTTTTAATCCTTTTAAATAGTTTCTGTACCTGTCTATTATTTCAAGACGCATGTAGTCGTCTTTAAGTTCAAGAGGAACTTCGTAGTATGGCTCTGTTATTATTGAGTAAGGAGCTTGAGGAATATTTAAACCGCCGGTGGTTGACACACCGGAACAACCCCCGATTATAATTACCGCCGCAGAAAATAAGAGTACTCTTATAAAAAAAATTTTATTCATCATATCCTTGTTAATATTCTTTAATACAGTTTTTATTATCCATATAAAAATGACATTGTCTGCAATGTTCAAAATTGGGTATGTACTTTTGATTCCTAATTTGATTTACTATACTATTTATCGATATACCGAATTCAGTAATATCATTTTTTTTAATATCGTGTTTAACTGCTTTCCCCGGGTGTTTAATAAAGATTAACCATAATTCGATTTTATCTATTTCCTTATACAGTTTACTGATTATGTACGAATAAAATTTCAATTGCGGTAAGTAATTCTTCCCCTTTTCACAAATTTCTTCGGGGGTGATATTATCCGTCTTATAATCAATAATAATCGCTTTGTCATTCTGCAGTGCAAACTTATCGATAATACCATAAAGGTAGTAATCTTTCTCTTCTGTATAAATTTCCAACTCATTTAACGAATTTTGAAGACCGGTTATATATGAATGAATTTCCGAATCGTAAAAATTATTTAAATCCGTAATTATATCCGATTCGATTTCATCGATATTATTTTCATCCATATTATGCAAATTGATTTCTTCCAACAATAAATCCTTTACACGGGGGGGAATATTTATTTTCTCTTTTTCACTTTCCAAAACGGCATGAATAACTCTTCCTTTTACATCGCCGAAAAAACGCGTCTCTTCATCCTCGTTATAATTAAACTCATAGTTATGCCGGTACTTTTTTATCATCTTAAAAATCTTGGAATAACCCAGTTCGTATATTAATTGAAATTTAACCGGGCATTGCATAAAAACCGAAATTTTTGTTGCGGAAACAATTTCACGTTTTTCCGAATCATCAACAGGTTTAATTAATATTTTCTGTTGCACTTCTTCACGATCGGCATTTTTATCTTCAATAACAGCCGCGCTGTCTATTTTCTTTATGATGGGAATATTTGTTTCGATTAACACTTCTTCGGAAATGAATTTATTTTCAGGGGCGCCCATAAATTTCAGTTTGTTTTTCAATATGTGGAATGGCTCATCAAGGTTGAGTTTTAATCCATCAACAATAAATTTTAAAAAGGAATCATTCTGCAACCTGCCTTCTTTAACCGAAGCGCTTAAGAAAAGATAATTTGCGGCGCGTGTAACTCCTACGTAAAGCATCCGTTTAATTTCGGAGATTTGCTTGCGTCTTATTATGTAATTGTAAAGACCTACAATTGGAGGAGCCGAATATTCTTGAAAATAATTTCCATCAAGCACTACTTTGGTTAACACGCCCATATTTTTATCAATACTTACACTTTTGGATTTAACGCGGTCTTCTTTAGTATACTCGTTGCATTTATATAGAAAAACCGCTTTATATTCAAGACCTTTTGCCTGGTGAAGCGTCATTATCTTAACAGAATTATCTTCGGTTGCCAATGCTGCTTGGGATTCATCATCGAGAGAATCAATTGCCCCGGAGAGATAATTAACAAAATCATAAAGTGTTCTGAAACTCTGGGATGAAAACGAACTGGAGATGCCGATTAATTTTTCAATATTCGCTAATTCCTGATGGGCATTGGTGCGCGAAGCAATAACGGCACGGTAACCCGTATCATGTAAAATTGTTCGAACCAAAAATGTTATATCGCTTTTACTCGCAATTGCAAGATGACCGGTTAGCTTTTTAGTTAATTTGCTGATGTGATTATTGGATTGGGCATAACCCAGCAGTTTATCATAAAAGCTCTTCCCGTTTACCAATGATATGTAAAAAATCTCAGTATCGGATATTGTGTAAAACGGAGATCGTAAAATGCCCACTAACGCCGCGTCATTGTTTTTATTCAATAAAAAAGAGAGGTAATTATATACATCGTAAATTATTTGACGCTGATAAAATCCTTTACCCCCAACAATAGTGAAAGGGATGTTATATTTTAAGAAAACACTTTCAAGCTCGGCAAAAGAACTTCTCTTCCTGCAAAGAACCGCTATATCGCTGAAACCCAAGCCGTTATTGTTTTTCTCTGAAATAAAATTAGCAATCCTCTTTGCAACCAATTCATTTTCTAATTGGCCATCATCGGAACAGTCTGAAAGTAATATTTCAACCCCCCCCGGTTCGTTTTTATCTTTGACGCAAATAAGTTCATTGTATTCAACTTCATTGAATCTCAAATCGGGTTCTTTAAATAATTCTTCAAACAATGTATTGGTGAAGAGTGATATTTGCGGGCCCAGACGAAAACTGTGGGGTAAAGCCAGAAGAGCTGAAGAGTCTACTTCTTTAACAATTTCATTTTTCGTCCGGTTGAAGACTTCCAACTCGGCGTCGCGGAACATATAGATACTTTGTTTTTCATCCCCTACAATAAAAAGATTACCCGAACGGAGATAATTTAAAATCGGCATAAAGATGTTGTACTGTATTTCATTTGTATCCTGGTATTCATCAATCATTATATAGTTGTACCTGGATTTTAAGAAATCCCTCACTTCATCATTTGTAATTAAATCTTGTGTAAATAAAAGTATATCCTCAAAATCGAGATATCCTTTCTGCTTTTTCTTCTCAGAATATTTATTTTGGATGAATTGAAAAACTTCAAGAAGTATCTTCCCGAAACGCGCCAATTCCTTTTCAGATTTTGCAAAATTTTCATCTATTTGTATAACTTTAATTTTTCCAAAAAACGCTTCAACTTCCGCAATTTTTTCCGGCATCGATTCAATTATTTCTTTCTTCATGTAGCCGCGAAGTCTAACCGTCCCTTTTTGAGTAAGCATCTCTTCACTTATCTTATTTAGGAGCAGTAAGATTTCAATTATATCGGCAGAGCTTCCGATTTTTTGAAGAAGGTTGCCAATCTCCAGGGCAGTTTGATTATCGCTTGCATCGTCAAGTACCGATGAATTGATAAATTGAATTAATTTCAACACGCCGGATATTTCATTTTTGAATATGTCTTCAATGCCGGATCTGAAATATTTATTGAAATGCCCGGCAATTTCTTCTTCACTTTTTTTATACAAATCTTCCGCAAGGGTCAATACATTTCTCCTGCTTTTAAGCATTTGACGAATCTGCATGCTTAAAATATTTTTTGCGCCGAAGAAACGTATTAAGTATTTAATTTTCTCAGAAGCGGTTTCATCTCTTATTAAAAAGTTCAGACTCTCCTCAATGCTTAGATCAATCATCTCATCGGAAACAGTTTGGTCTATAGGAATAAACCTGGCATCCAAACCGGCTTCCGGAGAAAATTCCCGCAGAATATTAACACAGAAAGAATGTATTGTGGAAATGTTTGCAGAAACCAACTGTCGTCTTAACCGGAGTAGAATTTTAATTTTTTCCTTATCTGTTTCATTATCAAGACGGTTTTCAATTTCCCCTGCAATTTTTTTATTTAATTCACCCGATGCTTTATCGGTAAAAGTGATAGCGACAATATTATTCAAAGAGATATTTTCATTTACCGCAATTTCGACATATCGTTTGGATAAAATAAAAGTCTTCCCCGAACCGGCATTAGCCGTAAGAGATATATGCCTTTGATAATCTAAGGCTTTTTCCTGATGTGGTGTAAGCTGCATTATTTCTAATTTGCTTTGGGAAATATTATTAATATAGTGGTTCCGTTCGAAGATGTATCTTCAACTTCAATAGAACCGTTAACGCTCGATATAAATCTTTTTGCCATGCTCAACCCTATTCCCATACCTTTAATCTTTGTTGTAAACTCTTCATCAAATACTTTACTAACAATTTCCTTAGGAATACCGGAACCGTTATCTTTCACCCTTATTAAACATTCGTCATCCGACTGATTGACATGAATATCAACACTTAGGGCTTTTGCTTGTAACGAATTACGAATCAGATTGATAATTGTTCTTTTAAGTTGTTCTGGGTCCGCCACAATTAATATCTCGCGTGAATCAGAAATTAACCGTACATCAGCATTTTCTTCCAAGAAGAGATTGACGGCATCATTTAGAATCTCAACCGAATTTATAACTTCTACGTTAAGGCTGGGCATACGAGCAAAGCTGGAAAATTCGGATGCGATGTTTCGCAATGTTTCGATCTGGCTGATGACTGTTTGCGTAACCCTGTTGAAAATATTATCGAACTTGGGAGATTTATCCTTGTAGGCAGCAATTAATTGTTGAATGGAAAGTTTCATGGGCGTTAAAGGATTTTTGATTTCATGCGCAACCTGTTTGGCCATTTCTTTCCATGCGGTTTCACGCTCCATCTGCGCTAATTCCGACTGACTCTTTTTCAATTGCTTAATCATAATATTGAAATTATCTACAAGACCTTTAACCTCGCCGGAATAATTTTCTTTCAACTCAAAATTCAAATCTCCACCGGCAACCGATTTTGTGGCTTTGGTAAGTTTTATTATTGGTAAGGAAATTTGGTTTGCAAAAATTGTGCTTATAATAATTATTAAAATAGCGGCCAATGAATATGTACCGAAAATAAAAATATCCATTTCAATATCAGATAACGGAAGAATTATCTTGTTAAAAACATCGTTAACCCTGATTGTATATTCCTCTTCTCCCAATTTAGCCTGATAATAGAACGAACTAAAATTATAATTCTCAACATTTTCGGTAACTACATATTCTTTATCCCCGGAATTATAAATCATATTAAAAACAATTGGATTAATTGTTGCCGGGAATAACCCGAGCCGGTAATAAATATCTTCCGTACTAAAAAGCAATTCCTCTTTGTCATATAATGAAAAACTTACGCCAAGATCTTTTTCTGCCTTTTTGAATATAGCATGGAAATTAAGGGAAGTATTGTATAGATAATCATTAGCGTATTTTTCAATGCTTACAGCACGTTTACCTAATTTATAAGAGACGGCGGATATATTTTTCTCGGTAGTTATCTGGCCGAAGTAAAAGGCAAGTAAAATCAAAGGGATAATTGATATAATGAGAAATGCTGCGAGAAGTTTATTTCTAAAACTTATATAGATTATTTTTTTCTGCCAGTAAAGAATTGCAATAACAATAATCAATAAAAACAAAATGAAAATTATATGGATAAAAAAGACTTTGAAAAAATCGAATAAACTCCATGAAATATCCCTGTATTGCTTTGCAACAGCTACAACCCTTTGGGTATCATCTTCCATTACTTTTAGAACATATATAAAATGAGATTCGTTGTGCAATGATATGTTCAGCCAGGCTTCATCAGCGGAGGAAAAATCCGCATCCAGTATTTGGTTAATTTCCCGGGGAGTTAATACAATATCGGCGTGAAAAGATTTTAATTCACCATCTCGAAAATCGAATATTTTCATTTTCGAAAAATCCAAAGCCGAATTAAAAAATGTACGGTTGGTTGATAAAAATTCAGGTATATCTCCAAATTTTTTCAAATCAATCTCTTTGAGAACGGAAACTTCCAAATAACCTGAAATTTTACCATCAATAATTATTGGAGCAATTCCCCTAATCAGTTTATTCTCAGAGCCGGGTATATCCTCGTTGAGAATTATAATACCGTTTATTTCAGCTACCGGGATAAAAGTTGAGCTGCCAAAAAAAATTCCGGATCGAAAAGCAAATCCCCCCAGTTTATGCATCTGTGCATCGTAAAAATTAATTATACTGCCCACTGCTTCTCTTTGTAATACACTCTTGCTCCATAAAATAAATGAAGCCGCTTCAAAATTGGATTTGGTTTTAGTCAACGCATTCCGGATAACTTCATCCTCTAAAGAATTATTTATTGTTTCATACACCATAAAATTCAAATAACCTTCATTAGGGCGTATAAGTTCAAGCGCAGTAGTTTTAAGCGATTCTTTCTCCAGGTCTGCATTATAGAAAAACAACAAGTTGATCGAAATAACCGAAGCAACCAACGCGAAAAATATGTGGTTAAAAAGCGCACGTCTGTTTGCATATAAAATCATATATGCCAGAATGAAAACTAATAAAATATGCAGTATTCTTATTAGAGGTGTGCCCTGCGGATGATTTTGAAAGAAATCATATAGCATCGCGGTAATTTGAACGAATACAAAAAATCCTATAAATGAAATCAGCTTTCGACTGCTGCTATTAGATTTTTTCGATTCAACAATCAAAACCAGAACAACCGATACAATAACCGAGCAAAAACCGAGCATTAATACATTCAAGTGCATAAGAAGCATTGGTAAATCAAGACTTATTGTTGGATCTTTAAAGTACCGCAGACTGGAATCAAATATTACGCTTCGGATGGATGCCCCGAAACCGCGAAGAAGTAATAGATAAACAGCACTGACAAGAAACACTATAACCATATTCAGGAATTTACCGTTGCTTTTATTACGTTCATCACTGTCCCGCTGTTTTAGAGAAACCAAGAATTGATTATAACCCAATAAAGAAATTATAAGAAACGAAGATACCGTTATAAAAAACTCAAGAGGCGAACGAACCAAACCCCATGCAAATGTAGAAGAAAAATATGCCGAGTTAGTTAATTCCCCTTCTACAAACATGGTAGGTATATTAAAAAAGAATGCCGTTAAACGAACAGCCAATATATAAAATCCGATTATGCAAAACCTAAGGAGTGGTTTTTGAACTTTAGATAAATATCCTCTAAACCCCATACCTAAAAAGAATATTGAAAGAAGCGTTAACAATGATTGAAAAGCATCATAATTTGCTGACGTTGAATTTATCTCAACGTCACGGTTGGGTTTTAAAATCGTAGCTACTGCAATTTTATTATTAAAATTATTCAATAATTCAAAAGAATATTTCCGTCCATCTTTAGTGCGTTGAGCATCTTTCTCATAATCTATTTCAACAGAAGTAAACAACTCGCGTGATAATTCTTGCGAAAAGCTTAATTCCCTGAAATAATTATTTTCCAAAGAATATTTTTTTTCGACCGGGCAGGATACTACTATAAAATAAAGATCGTCGTTAAAAGCTGCCGTATCCACAATGGTAAGATATTTTAGTAAACCTCCGTCAATAAAAAAGGATTCGCCCAATTCTGATTGCAACGGGAATAACAATTCTCGTTCCAGGTTTTCCTGCATGGTCCATGCAAACAACTCCATTTTGTTGGTGTATACCTGTATTCCGAATTTACTATACGCGGGGGAATTGATACGGCTGATGATAAAATCCTGATTTAAAAACTGAGTGGAGGATGTTTTAACCAAATCATTTTTAAGTGCTGAAATAATTTGAAGAGTTTCGGACTCCCTTTCTTGAAAACGGGATATTATTGATTCACTTGCAAATTCCAGTTTGTCGCGTAATTCATTCTCCCAGTTTTCGATTTTATGTTGGATTACTATTGGGGAAAGAATTCCTGTAATAATAATTAGGATTATTGAGACGCCAAAAAGGAGAAAATATTTATTGGTATCTTTCAAGAGTTCTTTCATGGCGCGGAATATTAATTAATTGTTATTTGTGTTATAATCCACCGTTCATTTACTTTTTTTAGGGAAATAAAAACCATAGCCGAACTACGCACACCTCGGAGGGAATACCTCAGCACCCCGGAGGCAAACGGGGAATTTCTATCAATTACTTTACTTGTAAATTTGAAATTGAGCGGTTTATATAAACCAAGAAAATCTTTGATAACATAATAGGCCTGACTTGAACTAAAATACCCCGAATAACCATTACCCAAGCTTAGATATGTCTTATCCCCGAAGTAATTTGAAAAGAGTTCAACATTACCGGTAGATAATCCTTCTTCAATCTGAAGAAAAATATTAGCGGCTTCTTTATTTTCAATTTCGGACTGCGTTAATTGATAAGCGGCAGTATAATTACTGCTTCCTATAATTATCATCACACAAAATGAAAGTAATATTTGAAACTGCCTTTTCACATGCTCATCCTTCTTTTGAACAAACTCAAAATAAATAAAACATAATAAAAAAGCATACCTAATAAAGGTATGCTTTTATTCCCAATTAAAACATGCCGGGTTATTTAATTCTTTCCATATTCTTTTTCATTACACCAGGTCTCGGGGTTCTTACTGTTGATGTTACGCTTCTCTTCAATTCCTGGTTACCTTCAACCAATTGATATGCCCAATCGAATACCATTCTTTCATTTGTAATTTGTTTGATCCTGATCTTTGCAAAGTGATTATCCCATGTCCAGATAACATAAGTGTGACCGATTATTGCTTCGGTATATTTCACGTTGTCGCCGTCTAAAAGAGGAACCCAACCGGAAAGAGGCGCGTATGAAATATCATAAATATCATACGTTGCTCCCATATCCTGAATATCCGTATCGTCCCAAACATTCAGATAAAATGTTCCGCTAAAATTTTCGAAGAAGAAGTCGGAATAATTATCATTATAAGGACCAACCAAATAATCGCTGAAATCGTATCCCGAAGTTGAAGGATAATATATATAATCAAAAACCGTTTGATTGAATCCTTCCGGGCGCGGTGTATCGTAAATTACATCGTAGCTTAATTCACTTTCATTGCTGCTGTAATCATAAGCTGTAACAGCATAGTAAATCGTTACACCGTTTTCGGCACCGTAATCGATAAAATAATTGTCTGTTGTACTTCCTATTAGCGTATATTCTCCTTCGTATGTATAGTTATAATAAACATTATAGCCTGCAACATCGGATTCGTAGTTATGATCCCACCCGATGTCTACGCGGTTATCACCGGTAATTGTCCAAATATTAGTCGGGGGTGAAGGAGGAGTATCATCGTAATCATAATAATTTTCTTTTGTACAGCCCCCAAAAAGCGTCAACCCGATTAAACCGGTTAAAAATGCCATTGATAATCTCTTGAGTTTCATCTTTTCTGTCTCCTAAATGTTCTGCACATGTATAAGCAAGTCGAATGCCAAAAATATCCGTTATTTAATCCGTAAATATTCTACATGGGAAAATATAAAAAAATCACCAAATCGGCTTAAAAACATAATCTTTCATAAAAATTTATTGCTTAATTAATCAGTATCGATATTGTCTTTTAATAATCGCTGTTCCGTAAAATAAAAAAAGTGTCCCCTTTTAAGTACACAGTTGGACACTTTTAAAATAATGTAGAAGTTGGTGATTAGATATCAACAAATTTATCATCAACAAACATTTTGGATTTATTGATTACCGCAACTGCTTTACCGGTTATCAATCTTTTATCGTAAGGAGAATTTTTCGATTTTGATTTGAATTTATTCACATCCACCGTCCAAATTTTATCCGGATCAATTATCGTTAAATTAGCTTTCTCCCCCACTTCGAATTTAGGTATCGAGATATTCAAAACCTTCCGCGGATTGATCGAGAGAGCATTTGCAAGTTGTTCCATAGTGATATGTTTTTTATGATAAAGTTCGCTCAAAGTAAGACCGAGAATTGTTTCCAATCCAACTATTCCGACGGGAGCGTAAATAAACTCAAATTCTTTTTCTTCGATAGCATGCGGTGCATGGTCGCTGGCTATGCAGTCAATCGTACCGTCTTTCAATCCCTCTATAATTGCATTTACATCTGCTTGTGTTCTTAACGGCGGAGACATTTTATAATTAGTGTCGTAAGTCTTCAACGCTTCTTCAGTTAAAGTAAAATGATGCGGAGTTGCTTCGGCAGTAACTTTAATTCCTTTCATTTTAGCTTGACGTACAAGCTCAACTGCATTTTTTGTACTGACGTGAGCAATGTGGAGTTTACCACCGGTGTATTCGGCCATCATAATATCGCGCATTACAATTAAGTCTTCCGATATAGAGGGCAGAGCCATCATCCCCAATTGAGTGGATGTAAATCCTTCATTCATATATCCGTCTCCCAAGGATTCGTCTTCGCAATGTTCAATAATGGGAGCGTTGTACATTTGAGAATATTCCAATGTTCTTCTCAATAGAGATGCTGTTTTAATCGCTGCGCCGTCGTCGGAAAATCCTACTGCGCCCGCTTCGTGTAGTTCCGCCATTGGAGCAAGGGCTTCACCTTTTCTATCCAAAGATGCAGCAGCTATCGGATGAACTTCAACCAAATGATTTTTTGCTTTTTCTTTTATGAATCTGACCACCTCGGCTGAATCGATAGCCGGAGTTGTATTCGGCATACAGGCTATTTCTGTAAAGCCCCCTGCTGCCGCGCTGTTGCTGCCGGTTAGAATTGTTTCTTTGTCTTCGCGTCCCGGTTCACGTAGGTGAACATGCATGTCGAACAATCCCGGTAGGCAATACTTATTTTCAAATTCATAAACTTTAGCGCCTTTCAAATCGGCTTGAGATAAATTGCCGATTTTCTTTATAACTCCATCCTCAATAAGCAGATCGGATTTCTCATTCAACTTTTGGCCGGGATGAAGCAGAATAATTCCTTTTAATACAATTTGCATAATATACCTATCCTTTAATTCATTGTGCCAAGTAAATAAAGAACGGCCATCCTGATTGCAACGCCGTTTGTAACTTGATCTAAAATAACTTGATAAGGACCGTCGGCAACTTCGGATGTAATTTCGACACCGCGGTTGATGGGGCCCGGATGAAGTATTAAAATATCTTTATTATTTTTTTCCAAACGTTCGGCAGTAACGCCGAAATAATTATGATATTCACGAACCGACGGTAACGATGCACCGGCTTTGCGTTCCAATTGAATACGGAGTACGTTCAGCACGTCGCTTTTTGAAATCGCTTCATCAATGCTATACATTACTTTAACGCCGAGTTTTTCAATATCTCTCGGTATCATTGTAAGTGGACCGCATACGGAAACTTCTGCCCCCATTGCCTTAAGTCCGTAAATATTGGAAAGTGCTACTCGGCTGTGAGCAATGTCGCCAACTATACATACTTTTAAACCTTCCAATTTACCGAGGCGCTCGCGGATTGAATACATATCGAGCAATGCTTGTGTTGGGTGTTCGTGTGCGCCGTCGCCGGCGTTAATAATGTTTGCTTTCGAGATGCGTGTAAGATACTGGGGCACACCTGAAGATTCATGACGAACAACAATCATGTCTACCTTCATAGCTTCGATGTTGCGTACCGTATCTTTAAATGTTTCACCTTTCGCAGTGGCGCTTCCCGACTTTGCGAAGTTTAATGTATCAGCCGATAATCTTTTTTCGGCAAGTTCGAAAGATATCCTTGTACGTGTAGAATTTTCATAAAAAAGATTTACAATTGTCTTTCCCTGCAGAGTGGGTACTTTTTTTATGGGTCTTTCAAGAACTTCTCTAAAAGTTATAGCTGTGTCTAATATTAGTTGGATATCTTCCTTAGGAACATTGTGTAGCCCTAAGAGATGTTTGCTTGATAATGCCATAAACTATTTCTCACTTATTTTTGTCTTCAGTAATGTCAACTAAAAATACGGCATCTTCGCCGTCGTGTTCTTTCATTTTTACGCGCACTTCTTCGTTGAAAGAAGTAGGAATGTTTTTCCCTACGAAGTCGGCTTTAATAGGTAATTCCCTGTGTCCTCTGTCTACAAGCACACAAAGTTGAATTGTGTTTGGTCTTCCGAGATCCATCAAAGCATCCAAAGCGGCGCGTGCACTGCGACCGGTGTAAAGTACGTCGTCGATAAGTATCACGTTTTTTTCGGTGATATCGAATGTAATATCGGTAATAGATACTTCGGGTTGTTTAAGGCGCTGCCTAAAGTCGTCGCGATAAAGTGTGCAATCGAGCACTCCGAGATTCGGTTCGGAACCGTCAATCTCTTTAATTTTTTCGTGTATTCTTCGTGCAAGATATTCTCCGCGGGTTCTCATTCCGATAAGAACAACATTTTGAGAGCCCTTATTGCGCTCAAGAATTTCGTGAGCCAACCTTGTAACGGTGCGGGATAAATCGTTTTCGTCGATAATTTTTGCTTTTATGTCCATATACAAAAAATCCTCCTTGGCTTATGCCGCAGAGGTCCTTATTTGTGTTTGTATGTATGTATTTTTTTCATTCCTTATTTATCTCGCCGGATAAAGTTAAAGGATTATTGTTTCGTCAAAGGTATAAGAAATCCTGATCAAAGTAAAGTTTAAAGATTGTAGTAAAGAGTATCTGAGACAATTTTTTGCTGTGATAGTGATTAAAATAACAGACCCTGCCGGAGCAGGGTCTGTTGAGGAGTAAATTATGCGTAATCCCGAATCCTACTGCATTGCCTCTTCCAGCTTGTCGGAAATTGCTTCATATTTTGTAACAAAATCTTCATCCTCTGCGCATACATATTTTTGCTGCCATTCCTGAGCCCAGTTGCCCATCTCCGCGCTCATATTTGCCATTTTTGTAGCAGATCCGAAATCGAAAGGATTGGATTTTACTTTTTTAGCAACAACAATAAATTTATCGACCCATTCAGAATATCTTTTTAAATAATCCTCGCAATCGGCGCTAGCCGCGCTAACTTTGCCGGTGGCGGATAGTGATGCTTGGTTGTCGGCTGCCGATGCTTGCGTGCCGGAATCATTACTAAGGCTCGCTCCCGATGGTGTACTTACAGATTGGCTTATTATATTTGATGCTCCCAATTTAAATTCTTTTTTCTTAGATAGGTCCCCTTCATCAAATATGTATTTAATTTTACCTTGAGATTTACCATCCTTAGTAATCTTCAATGTAATTTCGGCACCGCTCAAAGGTTTTCTTCCGGATTCATGATTTTGATCGGTAAGGAAAATTACAAACGGATATTCCGTTTCTCTATCAAATGTTCTTGCTGTTATTGTGGCTTTACCGTTGCCGTTATCATTCAATGTGAAACCGTCGTAATTCGCCACGAAATAGTATTCAATATTATCACATTCGGGATCCACGGCTGTTATGGTTCCGGTCCATTGTTCGCCTATTTTCACATTGGTATTTGGTTTATTTGTAATGTAAGGTAAAATGTTATTGTCAATATCGGGTTTGCCTTCGAACCATAATTTGATGTGTTTGATTTCATCTTCATAAGTTGAATAGAAAACATTCACGTCGTTATTTTTATCGACGAACATATCGATAAATATCTTACCCAAATCGTCCAACTTGATTACATCTTTCCATGATCTGTCGATTGTACATTTGCGGTAAGCTACTTTTGTAAATCCGCCATCGTTGCAGTAAGCAAGAAAGACAACACCGTCTTTATCAACAGCTACTGCTGATCCGCTGGTTCCCGCATCACCTACAGAGCTGCGCATCCATTCTCCGTTACATTCGTTTTGTGTAAGTACATTTACACCTCTTAAGTCGCTGCTTTTGTAATCGAAGAATGATATCACCGGTTTACCTTCAGGTGTAAAGGCTAAACAGGTATTCTTCTTGTAATTTTCCGAATTGTCAGAATCGTTAATTAACTCGTCTATTTTCCACTGACCGCCGCCGATAGATTTTTCGGCTAAGTTCAATGTCTTGGCTCCACCAAAAGTTACCATCACTTTACCATCCTTGATCCGGATTGAAGGTTCCTGTCCGTAATCGTTTCCCGTGTCATTTACACCTTCTCTAATTATTTCACTTGACCAATCACCGCCAGCTGATTTGTAAAAATAAATTGATGAATGACCGCGCCCGGATAAATCGGTCTTGGCAATAACATGTACCCCTTTCGAATTATCCACAGCCAAATCGATATAATTTTCAAATATGTAGAAGTTATGAAGCTGAGGCATTTTGTCGTGAGATACTTCCGTAAACTTCCAAGCGCCATTCAGCGATGATTGGTAACCGTAATACATTGTCCCCGGGTATCCTACCAAAATCACGTGAAGCCCGTCATTTTTATCGATATCCATTGCTACATACTGAATAACATCGCCGCTAATCGGTTCATTGTTTGATATTACTTCTGTTTGCCAACTGCCGCTTTGGTTTGTTGCAAGATAAGCAGTGCCGAGGTTTCCGTCGCAGAATAATACGTGATAATGTCCGCGGCTGTCTTCAACCGCTTTTACACTCTTTAGATCTTCGGATGAATTGGATGATTTGTAAATAACATCCACTTTGTTTTTTACCGGGATGTTGTACACATCCGGATTTGTTTTCTGCGCTAATGAAAAGTCGGTGAACACAAATAATAAGAGTAATAATGTAGTTACTGATTTAAATTTGTTGTTTGTCATTGTTCTATCTCCCATGAAGTTTGCCGCAATATAAATGGGAAACTACATTTTGTCCCGGTAGATTTGAATTAGGTGGGTCTAACTTTGAATTCAATTAAGTTGGAACAGAATTCGGCACCGGTAATTTTCGAAATTTCGGTCATTCTATGAGAGGGAAATATTTTACAAGGAATCCAGATAGTCAAACAGAATGGATTTTTTCTGGTTGGATATAGGGATGTGGGATTTGTCCGTCATAACAACGGCTCCCCCCTCTTGCTTATCGAAGTAGGCAATGTAATTAAGATTGATAAGATGAGATTGATGAACTCTCATGAAACTATGCCCGGAAAGTAATTCCTCAAATTTCTTGATGCTTTTGGATACAATAATCTTCTTGCCGGTATTTAAATGGAATGTGGTGTAAGTGTTGTCAGATTCGCATCTCAAAATTTCTTTTACGTCAACGATGTGAATTTTATCGGAGGTCTTTAGCACTATCTTTTTCAAGCCCGGTAATGAACCGCTGAAATTTGAGAAGATGGCTTGGAACTTCAGCTCGTAGTCTTCGCTGATTTTTTCTTCCAATACTTTCTCGATAGTCTTTATTAATTCAGCCGGTTGAAACGGCTTAAGTATATAATCGAAAGCGCTGAACTTGATAGCTTGAATAGCATATTCCTGATGCGCTGTGATAAAAACAACTTTGTATTTTTTGTAATCGATTTGTTTTAGAATATCGAAACTGGTTCCGTCCGGAAGATCAATATCCAACAGCAGTAAATCAGGTTGATGTTTTTGAATTTCCTCAATAGAATTTTTTACATTGCCGGCCTCGGCAACAATTTTGATTTTATTGAAATGTGAAATTAGAAGATTCTTCACCATCTCTCTGGAATTTAATTCGTCTTCTACAATAATCACTTTAATCATTATCAACTCCGTATTGAGGAATAGTGAATACAACACAAGTGCCGGTTCCGTTCTCCGAAGAAGGAGATGTTATTTCAAAACCGATTTTAACTTTGAACAACCTTTCAATGTTGGAAATCCGCTCGCGTGTAATTTTTGTCGCTAGCGATGTGTGAGATTTTTCTTCACTATCTTCGGTTGAACCAATGCCCGGACCGTTATCTGTAATTGTAATTTTCAGATTAGGTTTTTCGTAATGGAATTCGACATTGATTTCGCCGTTGCCGTTTTCTTTTGAGCGCATGCCATGTTCGACAGCGTTTTCAATGAAGGGCTGTGTGAGCATCGGCGGGAGCTGCATAGCTTCTTCATTAATACTTTCCCCTTTCGAAATTTTATAGTCAAACACATTTGGGAAACGCAGCTTTTGCAGCTTCAAATAATAATCGACCAGTGCGATGTCATCTTCCAACGGGACGAAATCATTTCTGCTCCCTTCCAGTACAAGCCGCATCAATGCCGAAAATTCACCTATGTATGAAACCGATTCGATTGAATTATTTTGCAAGATAAAATTCTGTATAGCCGTAAGTGAATTATAAATGAAATGGGGATTCATCTGCGAACGGAGAAGTTGCAATTTACTTTGCTCAACCGCCAATCTGGATTTTAATTTGTTTTGCTTCACATATAATAACGCGATAGAAAGTGCCAGGACTAAAAATGCCACGGATCCTATAATCAAATATTTTTGCGATTCAATCTGCTGCTGCTGAATTTTAGTTTCCTGGTCCAATATCTCTATCTGTTGTTCTTTCTTTTCCGTTTCATATTTTGTTTTTATTTCTTCTATCTGCTTTTCTTTATCCAGATTGTATAGAGAATCTTTTAAAGCATTATATTTTTCGAGTGCTTTCAGAGCCGCCGTTTGGTTATTTCTCACTTTATAGATTTTATACTTCAATTCGGCAACTTTGGATTGCTCATCAAGCAAGTTATTGCTAACGGCTTTACTTTCCACACTGTTTATCAAATTCATGGCTGCTGAATAATTTTTCTTCTCAAAAAATATTTCGGCAATAACAATTGACGACTGCACCAGCCCGATCTCAAAATTGATAACCTTATACTCATCCATTGCTTTAAGATGAAGATCGCGGGCTTTGTTCAGGTTACCCAGTTCTTTTTCAATATTCCCCATGTAAGTATAAAGCGTAGCGATTCCTCTTTTATACTTTCCCTTTTGGCTGTAAACCATCGCCGTATCGAAATATGCCAGCGCGTTTTCGTACAGCTTTTGATTCTTGTAAATCAATCCGATTTCACTGAAGAGGTATGCCAGTGTTTCATTGCTCTTAATCGCATCTCTATACTTAAGAGCTTTTTGATAATAGAACATCCCGTTTTCATTATCATCTCTTATCCGGAAAGTTTCGCCGATCGATGTCAGACTAGTTACAATCGCGGTAGTATCGGTAAGCAATTCTCTTATTTTAAGCGATTCAATATAATTTTCAATCGCTTTGTCATATAATCCTTTAAAGTAATTGACAAGACCAATATTATAAAAATTAACCGCCACGCCGGAGCTATCATTAATTACTTTGTTAGCTTCCAAAGCGTTCCGAAATTCAACCTCGGCTTGATCCAGATCATCGGTTAAACCGTAACACATTCCCATTAAGATATATACGTCCGGAATTTGATCAACGGCATCAATCTCTTTATAAACCCGCAATGATTTTTTAAGATATTTCAATGCTAAGTCATAATTAGTGGAATCAACAAAAACTTTTCCAAAAGTTCTTAAATACTTAGCCGAGTCCTCTTTCTCTGTAACTAACTCGAGTCCGGTATCAAGGTAAAACAACGCAGTGTTATACTCACTTATGCCGTCGTATTGCAAAGCAAGTTTTTGATATATATCCACCAAGGCATGGATATCATTTTCAGCTTTTGCTTTTTCGAGTTTTGTTAGGAGACTATCGGGATCGGCAAGAATGGCTATCTGAGTCGTTAAAAGTAATACTAGAAATAGTAATTTTTTCATCGATCCAATTTTTTGTTTGGGGCAATTTGTAACAATCAAAAGTAGAAACAAAAAATTGCATGACCCGTAAGCGGTGTCACACTAATTTTTAATAAATTTATTATAAAAAAGCCGCACGAGGCGGCTCAAAATTAGTTAAGAATTTTAAACTCAATGCGTCGATTCATCGCTCGCCCTGCCGGAGTATTGTTATCGGCTATCGGTTTGGTTTCGCCGTAGCCCATTGTCTGAAGGCGTGAAGCGCTTATACCTCTTGCAACTAAATAATTCATTACTGTACGGGCTCTTCTTTCAGATAATGTTTGGTTATAACGCTCGGACCCGACATTATCGGTGTGTCCTTGAATTTCAATTCTCATATCCGGGTTGCGTAATAACACTTGAACGGCATGTAACAATATGGGGTATGCTTCCGATGAAAGGCGGGCGCTGTTAAAATCGAAATTCACGCCAACCAAGACCCAGCGGGAAGTATCTACAGTTTTTTCTACAACAACTTGAGTTTCAACCACTTCCGGGATATGGCGCTGAACAATCTGTTCAATCCTATCATAATCAACCGGTTCCGGTGCATCCATACTTATACCGCTGTAGAGTTGACAAAATTTTGACGGCTTCCCTTTTTCAAAGTAATATATGAATCCGATATCTATAGTCATGTAAGTATCATTGGGTCCTCCCAATATTCCACCGGATGTATTTGCTCCCGACATTCCGTCCAACTTATTATCCGCAACTGTATGATAACCAAATTCTGTTTTTAATCTCCAATCATCACCTACTTTCCATTCAACGCCAAGCGATGCATTTACCTGGAAATCAAAATAAGAATCATCTAAAGTAGGATCGGGATTATTACCGAATTGAAAATAGATTCCCCCCATACCCAAGCTAATATATGGAGAAACCGGCTCACATGGAACAAAGTAATACAAAAAATCAAGATTACCGTTATATCCAATTGTCTTTGAAATTTCTTCAGGTATTCCGAATTTCCCTTCCATGTGTAAAAACCTGCCGTTAAGTCTTAAGCCCACGTGCTCTGAAAAATTTCTTTGCAGTGAAAGAAATCCTCCGAAGTTATTATCTCCTGCAGCAGTGAGGTTATGATTAACAAATCTTGGGTATGTACCTCCAAAACCGAAACCCCAGCTGTTTTCCGCCAACTGCCCCGAAGCATCTAAATTTAATACCAAAAACAAAAATATAGAGACCAATGAAAAAAGTTTTTTCATAACTTACTCTATCTTTGTTAAAAAACTTATTTAAGAGTTTACCATAAAGCTAAGTATTTTATAATATTACGATGGTATTTAATAAAATATGAGGCAATAATCAAGTATATAGAATTAAAATTTGGAGTACATATTTTTTTTCTATTCCTAAAACTATATATTAGCAACATATAATTTTGATTGATTTACATACCATTTTTTCAATAGAAATGTGGTTCATAATTTTCGGGGTGTAGTCCCGATATAAAGCATCGGGATAAACTCCGCCCGGTAGCGCGTCCCGATCGAAGATCGGGAAGACCGTAGGTTTTCTTTGAAGTTATGGATATAAATTTGTTTGTAAATATTTTCGGGGTGTAGCGCAGCCCGGTAGCGCGCTTCGTTCGGGACGAAGAGGCCGTAGGTTCAAATCCTATCACCCCGACAATGGCTTTTCATCTGTACATATTGTTTAGTAAGTCTAAAAATAAATATTATATCGGGCACACTAACAATATCGATCGTAGATTGTCGGAACATAACTCAGGACAAACAAAATCTACGAAAACAGGTACCCCTTGGGAATTAGTTTTAACGAAAGAATTCGATTCGAATGTTGAGGCTAACAAAGTCGAGCTTTATTTGAAAAGGATGAAAAGCAGAAAGTACATTGAAAAATTTATTGATGATAATTTATAATCGGGGAAGATAAACTTGGCCCGGTAGCGTGTCCCGATCGGAGATCGGGAAGGCCATCCCCCCAAAAGCGGGATTACCCCGACATTTTTTTTCTATGTAATTGTTCTATGATTTTTCGACACACTTTGGGGGAAATATGAACTCCAAATCTATCCTAAAAAATTCAATTGCTCAAATTCATTTCACAATTCAGAATTGATTGAATTGTAAAAATTTTACTGTACAATCTATAGCAGCACCCGGGAACAAAATTTAATTAAATAATAAATTCAGGGTATACTATATGAAATCATTCTTATCAAGAGCATTCTCAAAATTTCTGGATTATATTGAAATCGTTGGCAACAAACTCCCTCACCCTGCCACGTTATTTGCACTACTGGCAGTACTTGTAGCTGTTGCTTCATTGATTGGGGATATTTTTTCTCTAACAGCTATTCACCCGGCAGACGGTTCGCAAATTGAAGTGAAAAACCTTCTTAACGGCGACGGCATAAGATGGATATATACCAATATTGTAAACAACTTTGTAAACTTCCCTCCGTTAGGTTATGTATTGGCTGTAATGATAGGAATAGGCGTAGCAGAGGGATCGGGATTATTTACAGCAATGATCAAAGCGCTTGTTTTGAATGCGCCAACAAAACTTATCACTGCATCATTGGTATTAGCCGGTATAATTTCTCATCTTGCAAGTGAAGCAGGTTATGTCGTATTGATTCCGTTAGGCGCAATGTTATTTCATGCGATTGGTCGTCACCCGATGGCAGGATTGGCCGCTGCATTCTGCGGTGTGAGTGGCGGCTTCGGCGCTAACTTCCTTATCGGTTCTGTTGATCCTATACTCGCCGGTTTATCTCAAACAGCCGCGCAGATTATTGATCCGACCGAAACGGTAAACCCGGCGGTTAATTTTTATTTCATGTTTGTATCTGCATTTTTTATTGTTGCATTAGGTACATGGATTACTGAAAAAATTGTTGAACCTAGACTTGGCAAGTATCAAGGTAACGCTGAAAAAATTCCGGTTGATAGCATTGACCCTATGGAGAGGAAAGGTTTAAGATGGGCAGGTTTAAGTTTGCTTGTTATTATTATTTTACTCGCAATATCTATTGTTCCCGAATGGGGAATCTTTCGTAATCCCGAAACAAATGAAGTGCTCCACTCACCATTCTTCGATGGAATCATTGTAGGTATTTTGATTTTCTTTTTAGTACCCGGACTAGTTTACGGTCTGGTTGTAGGATCAATTAAGAACGATACCGATTTCATGAAACACATAATTAAAAGTATGGGAACTATGTCAACCTACATTGTCCTTGTATTCTTTGCTGCACAGTTTGTTTACTTTTTTAGATACAGTAATTTAGGATTGATACTCGCAATTGACGGAGCTCAATTCTTGAAGAATATAGGTCTTACGGGAATATCATTGATAGTTGCATTTGTATTCCTATCGGCATTTATAAATTTGTTTATGGGAAGCGCCTCAGCGAAGTGGGCAATTATGGCCCCGGTATTTATCCCGATGTTTATGTTATTGGGATACCACCCCGGTTTAACACAGGCAGCATTTAGAATCGGCGATTCTGTAACAAATCTTATTACTCCTATGATGAGTTACTTCGCTTTGATAGTTGCATTCGCACAAAAGTATGATGAGAAGTACGGCATAGGGACTATCATTTCAACTATGGTTCCTTACACAGTGATGTTATTGATTTTCTGGACTTTACTACTGGTTGTTTGGATGTTCTTCGGATTACCCGTAGGGCCGGACGGACCTCTCTATCTTTCTAGTTTGTAACAAACCAGTCATCAATTTTAAGGATGGATTCGATTTCGTTTTCGAATCCATCCTTTATTAATTTTAAAAATTATTAAATCAGTGACTAAGTTTTACTCTATTCCCATGCAGGTATACTTGTGTTATCATCATATTTCCAATAAGGAGCCCACACAAAATTTACAAGTTTCACCGAAATATCAGTTTTCTTAGGACGCATACTTACAGTTTCAAAAACCTCATTTGAGATATCAAGTTTTTCAGAGTAGGCATCAACTTCTTCCTGAAACTTGATTTCCAAATCTGCCAGCTGCTGTTTTAGGATTTCAAGATTTTCAGCAGCTCTTTTTACATCCTGCGATTCTTTCATCGCTCTGGAAGCACTCCGCATTGATGCCCCGGCCCTTCCAACAGTTGACGTACTCACTGTTTTTCTTCCTAGAAACGCTCCCAACAAAGTTGAACCGATATTAATTGCTGTCTGCAATTTTTGCTGCTGCGCTTGTGATTCTTCTCTTGAGATTTTTTCTTCGGCAGTTCTGATTTTAGATTCCAAAGAAGCTGTTTGCTTAGAATACTTCTCTCGTAATTTGATCATCCATTCATCACGTTGTTCTCTTGAAACCTGGCCGATGCGAATTCTAAAATCTCTTTCGCTCTCAAGTGGTTTAGATGTTTCTTTTAGTGAAGGACTTTTCAAAAGTTCTAATTTATGATTCCGGAAAATATGATCTTTAAATTTGTCCTCCCATTCCTTGTAATTTTTCTTATCGGATGCGCTTGAAGGCAACACCTCGAATCCTCCGTTACTTTCTGCTGCTTTTGAGAGATCCGATGTGTCCAGATCAATCACAGAGGCATCCTCCCAATTAACAGGAATAATATCGGCAGTAACTTGGGTTAATAGACGGAGCGAATCCTCCAGTTCAATTCCCTTTTTCAAATCAGAAAAGTGAACATCAGCGTGACCAAATAAAAACGGTTTATATACTAACTTGGAATCCGGTTCATCCGATCCTCTTACGGGAATATAAAGAGGTTTTATATCCGGAGGCAAAGCTGGAGGAATAGAAGATAACTCTAAATCTGGTTTCATAAGAGTAGGAGATGATTTTATCGCAACAGATTCTTCCGGGTGATAATTCTGCATCAACTCTTTTACTTGTGTACGTGATAAAGGACCGGCTAAGTAAGACATTGCCCAGCGGGTTTGGAATACTTCAGGTTTATTCTCGTGAACATTGTGTAAATAAAAAACTCTCTTATCTAAATTTGAAATGATGTTGCTAATCTCTTTGCGGTTGAATGCTTTTCCCCCTTCGGCAGTTGCCCCTTCCAATCCGTCAAGCAGTCTATCCCGATCACGCTCTGTTTGAAGTCTTCCAATAAACCATGTCCCAATATTTGATAATGCTTTGTAATCAAGGTCAACCGGATTTTGTGTTGCAACAACTACTCCCAATCCAAACGCGCGTGCTTGTTTAAGTAAAGTCATCATTGGTTTTTTTGACGGCGGATTTGCAGTCGGCGGGAAATACCCGAAAATCTCATCAAAGTATAAAAGTGCGCGAAGACTTGTTGTCCCCGATTGTTTACGCATCCAACTAATTATCTGATTTAAAAGCATCGAAACAAAAAACATTCTTTCAGGATCGGACAAGTGAGCGATATAAAAAATCGATACGCCGGGTTTACCTTTGGGAGTAAACAATAAATTATCAATATCGAGGGCTTCTCCTTCAAACCAACTTTGGAATCCCGGTGCCGATAACAAATTATTAAGAGATATTGCAAGATCGAATCTGTCTTTGGATGGATAGAAAGACTCAACATCGAAGGCACCGATTTTTGTTATAGGGGGTGATTGAACAGATTGAATTAATTTTTCGAGATTTAGATTTTGCCCCTGTTCCCAATAGTATTTTAGTATGTTCGAAAGTAATATATGTTCTCTACTGCGTAAAGGATCGGCGGTAATTCCTAATAAACCCAACAGCCCTGTAACAGTAGCAGAAATTCTTTCACTGAAAAGATCGGAATCTTCTAAAAGTTCCTTCGATGGAGCATCGAACGATTTTAGAATAGAAATGGGAAGTCCAGCATTGCTACCGGGAGTATAAATTGCAAAGTTAGCGCTTTCCTTCCATCGTTTGATTCGTTCGCCGCTTTGCCCCCATTTCTCTAAACCTGATTTCCATAACTCCGATTGTTTAGCTGCATAATCTTGTGGAGACATTCCCTTAGTTTCAGCGTCGGACTTGTTGATCCACGGTAAGAAATCATCCGGTTTTAAATCAGGGAATGAAAGGAGCAGGTTTGTCATATCCCCTTTGGGATCAATTATAATTGTTGGGATATTATCTACCGAAGCTTCTTCAAGAAGAGAAATACAAAGACCGGTTTTACCGCTTCCGGTCATACCAACACATACAGCGTGTGTTGTTAAATCCTTTGAATCGTACAGGATCAGGTTATCTGTTAGCTTTTTTTCATTTGAATCATATGCTTTACCGAGATAGAAGACTCCGAGTTTTTCATAATCTTGCATGAGATACCTATATGTTTTTGGTTCAATATAATAAATTCCTAGCAGATTTGATTAATAAACTCTATCTTAGTTCAAAAAGTGATTTTAATTAAAATCAATAACTGGTTTGGGAATTTATATACTTATGCCTGTGTTATATTTTTTATTGAACGGGAAGGTAGTTCTGCCAGAATTTGATCACCACCTTAAGTTCAGAAAATTTTACAAAATTCTTTAACCAAACAGGAGATTCTAAATGGATTTATTAGATTTACTGACAAAGAACCTTGGTGTTTCAAGTGAACAAGCAAAAGGGGGCGCAGGTTTACTTTTCAATTTAGCTAAACAAAAACTAGGTGGAAGCGATTTTTCAAAAATTGCCGATCTTGTTCCCGGAATGAGTGGTATTTTGAAAAGTGCTCCAAAGAGTGGCGGACTTTTAGGTACAATCGGCGGATTGGCTTCTGCCTTCGGCGGTGGATCTAAAATTGGTGATCTGGCAAATCTTGCCGGTGGATTTTCAAAACTCGGTCTTGATGCAGATATGATTCAAAAATTTATTCCGGTCATTCTTTCTTTTATTGAAAGCAAGGGAGGCAAAACTGTTAAAGATATTTTATCCAAGGTACTTAAATGATTTTTTAACTTTAATTTCTTTTAATTATTTACCAACATATTTATAGGAGAGACCTAAATGGCTAATTACAAAATCGCAGACATCGAAGGAATAGGACCAGCATATGCAAAAAAATTAGGCAATGCCGGTGTTAAATCAGTTAACGCTCTACTTGCAAAAGGTGCTTCCAAAAAAGGGAGAAAAGAATTAGTTGAAGCAACCGGAATTGACAACACATTAATTTTGAAATGGGTTAATATGGCCGATCTTTACAGAGTAAAAGGGATTGGCAGCGAATATTCCGAACTCCTTGAAAAAGCCGGCGTTGATACGGTAAAAGAATTAAAGACACGCAAACCGCAACACCTTCATATGAAAATGAAAGAAGTTAATACTACTAAGAAACCTTTAGTTAGAGTGCTTCCCGGTTTAAAGAAAGTTGAATCGTGGGTTGAAGCTGCAAAGAAACTTGATCCTAAAATTACCTACTAGTCTTTAGGAAAATATTTTGGAAACCCCGTTAATTATCAGCGGGGTTTTTTATTTTATAAACAATTGTATAGTCCTGAAATAAGTTGACAAAAAAAGTCAACAAAAACCAGGACAAAATATGAAAAAAGAGAGCGCATCAAGGTGGTTTACAATTTCAAATTCCTCCTCTTTTATCTTTTCCTTTTACTGAGTCGGTTAGTTCATCGCTGGGAAGCATATACGCAACCCAGTTGGCTTGTTCATGCTGTTCATTGTATTAAATAGAGTATGCAGTGTGGTTAACAATCCGGTTGTTTGAATTTATTGAAGGTATTTCAATATTCTCAATGTACGTGTAAACAAATACATCAGTCGATTCCGTTTTATGTTCTTCTTTCGACAGCAATAAATAAATCACTACTGCGGCCAAAATTACACAAAGTATAATTATACCGAATACTTTTTTTTTCATAGAACTCCATAGGAATTTCCATAGTCACCCGTTACATTTTTACTTCAAATTTAGTATGTAACGCAATTTTTTCTATTCTTGTTAGGCGCCGTCATTTTCAAATTAAAAATAAAAAATTGTCATAAAGTGCCTTCCTATAATTAAGCAATTGAACCCAAAATATAAAGCAGTAGCTGAAAGATGCCCATCATATTTAATTACATTTGCAAAATAATACACAATGTATTATTTTGATATCGGAACTATAAGTCTGTTTATAACTTGGAGAAAAAATGAGTGAAGTAATTAACAATAGCAGAATCCGCATTGATAATCTCAAGGATTTGATTAGAGATATTCACGGAGGCAAATCAATCGAAGAGTCAAAGAAAAAATTATCACAACTTATGGGGAGTATTCCGCACGGGGAGGTTGTTGCCGCGGAACAGGAATTAATAAACGAAGGTTTCCCTGAAGAAGAAATTATCAAGTATTGTGATTTACACTCTGAAGCCTTAAAAGGCACTCTTAACGAAGAGGTACGAATCAATGTTCCGGATGGACACCCGGTTCATACATTCAAAATGGAAAATGGGTTAATCAACAGGAGAATCGAAAGTTATCAAAAAATCCGCAGCAGTGTAAAAGAGTGTAAGCATGAAACTAATGCTACACATGAACTATATGAAGTAAAAAAGATATTAAATGACTTTGCGGATCTCGACAAGCATTATCTCCGTAAAGAAAATCTTTTATTCCCGTTTCTGGAGAGAAATAAAATAACCGGCCCTCCTACGGTGATGTGGGCAAAGGATGATGAAGTTCGTTCTTTTATTAAGTCTTCTATGGAGGGGTTAAAAGACTTGAACGAAATCAACGCCGGCGATCTTCAATTATTGATTGAAACAATATTGGATACATTGGTAAAACTTGTTGCGGAGATGATCTATAAGGAAGAGAATATTCTTTTCCCTATGGCCTTCGATACTCTTACGGAAAATGATTGGTTTGAAATCTATTTACAAAGCGATGAAATTGGATATTGTTTATACGACCCGAAACAGGCATGGAGCCCGGAGTTAATAGATAAATCCAAGTATGAAGAAAAATCTGTAATTGATGAAAAAATTAGATTATCTACAGGTTCATTTTCCGTAAAGGAAATTGATGCGCTGTTTAAAACACTACCTGCCGATATAACATTTGTGGACAAAGACGACAGGGTAAAGTTTTTCTCCGAGGGTAAAGAAAGAATATTTGCGCGGAACAGAGCTATCTTAGGGAGATTGGTTCAAAACTGCCACCCTCCTTCAAGTGTTCATATTGTGGCAAAAATATTGGATGATTTCAAAAACAAGAAACAAGACGAAGCTTCTTTCTGGATCAATTTTGGCGGCAAGTTCGTTCATATTGCTTATTATGCCGTTCGCGACGAAGACGGTAATTATCTTGGAACGCTTGAAGTAACGCAAAACATCGGGCAATACAAAGAGCTGCAAGGTGAACGAAGAATTTTACAATACGATAGTTAGAGGAAAAAATGGATAAAAATTTATTAATAACACCTGACACAAAAATAAATACGCTTCTTGAATCCTATCCCCAATTAGAAGATACATTTATGAATATTTCCCCCAATTTTGAAAAACTGCGGAATCCGTTTCTCCGGAAAACAATTGCTAAAGTAACGACTCTTAGGCAGGCTGCAATAGTCGGGAATGTAAGTTTATCCGAACTCATTAATACATTACGAAATAAAGTAGGTCTTGAGGATATATTATTGAATCAAAATAAAGAAGAGTCGCTAAACGAAGCGCCCGAATGGTTGATAGATGAATATATTAAAATTGAGTATAATGCGGAACCGGACTTAGCCCAGGGTATTCATCCGGTACAGAAAGTAACAAAAGAAATGGAATCTTTGAATCCTTCGGATATTTACCTGTTAATAACTCCTTTTGTACCGGCTCCTCTAATTGATCTTATGAATAATAAAGGGTATAAAGTCTATACGAAAAAGTCTTCAAATAGTGAGATTCTGACGTACATAAAAAAATAACATTTTTTTATCATTAAATAGGACACGCTATGCTTATTTCATATATTCAATAAATATTAAGCAGTACACCGTTTGTTTTTTCATGTTCGCGAAATTCATATTAAATAACAATAACTAACAACAAGAGGGAAAATATGAAAAAATATTGGATCTATTTTGCCGGAGTAATTCTTGTATCTTTTACTGTGCTCGGTCTTGTTGGTATCGGTATATACCAAGAGAAACCCCCGATACCGCAAAAAATCGTAACAACAGATGGCACCTTAGTTTTGACTATTGAAGACATTCAACTGGGTCAGAATGTATGGCAAGCAATGGGTGGAATGGAAATCGGATCTGTTTGGGGACATGGAAGTTATGTAGCGCCGGATTGGACCGCCGATTGGCTCCATAGAGAACTCATTTTCATTCTTAACAAGTGGGCCGTCTCTGAATTTAATATCAGTTATGATAAATTGGATGTTGAGAACAAAGCCGCTTTGCAGGAAAGACTTACACAACTAATTCGTAAAAATACTTTTGATGAAGAAACAGGAGTTTTAACAATCGCTCCCGTAAGAGCTGAAGCTATTAGGAGCAATACAACTTATTATAGCTCGGTTTTTAAAGACGGTCGTACCGAATATTCCATTCGTAAAAACTCCATCACTGAGGATGTAAAACTAAAACAACTAAGTGCATTTTTCTTTTGGAGCTCCTGGGCTGCAAGTACAAACCGGCCCGGTTCTGATATAACTTATACAAGCAATTGGCCGCATGAAGATTTGATTGATAATAATCCATCAGGCGATGCAATTGTTTGGACCGGGGTGAGTATAATTTTCTTACTTGCCGGTATCGGCGGAATGGCATGGTACTATGCCTCGCGGAAAAAAGAGGAAGAGATCGGGGAGATACCAAATGACGATCCGTTACTTGGGGTAATTATCACCCCTTCTCAAAGAGGAGTTATTAAATATTTTTGGACCGTCGCCGGGCTGTTTCTCCTTCAAATAATTTTAGGAATTATTACGGCGCATTACGGCGTTGAAGGGAATGATTTTTACGGCATTCCTCTTTCCGAAATATTACCATACACTATCACCAGAACATGGCATACGCAATTAGGAATATTTTGGATAGCTACCGCATGGCTGGCAAGCGGATTATTCATAGCCCCGGCTGTTTCCGGGTTTGAACCTAAAGGACAAAAATTGGGAGTTGATATTCTATACGGCGCGTTACTCTTTGTTGTGCTTGGTTCAATGTTCGGCGAATGGTTGAGTGTTATGAATTTAATGCCGGATAACTTATGGTTCCTTTTCGGTCACAGCGGATATGAATATATTGATCTTGGAAGATTTTTTCAAATAGCTCTACTCATAGGACTCCTATTATGGTTACTCCTGATGGTAAGAGCTTTATTGCCGGCGTTAAAAAAGAAGGACGATCAAAAAACAATTCTAACGTTATTCGTGATTGCATCAATTGCTATCGCGTTGTTCTATGCGGCGGCATTGATGTACGGTAAACACACAAACCTTGCTATAGCCGAATTTTGGAGATGGTGGGTTGTTCACCTTTGGGTCGAAGGTTTTTTTGAAGTTTTTGCAACAGTAGTTATTGCATTTTTATTTGCGCGTTTGAAACTCGTTAGTTTAAAAACAGCCGGAGAGGCAACAGTGCTTGCTGCAACAATATTTTTATCCGGCGGAATAATCGGGACACTCCATCATTTATATTTTTCCGGTACGCCTATTTATGTATTGGCTCTTGGTTCAACATTCAGCGCATTGGAAGTTGTTCCACTACTCTTTGTAGGTTACGAGGCTGTCCAAAACTACCGTTTATCTATGAAAAAAGAATGGATTGTTAAATATAAATGGCCTATTTACTTTTTCATCTCGGTAGCTTTTTGGAACCTGGTTGGCGCCGGGCTATTCGGTTTTATGATCAATCCTCCAATCGCCCTTTACTACATGCAGGGGCTTAATACAACACCTGTTCACGGGCATGCGGCTCTTTTCGGAGTATACGGTATGCTGGGCTTGGGCTTAACTCTATTCAGTTTACGCAGCTTTCATACTACTGCCGAATGGAATACAAAAATTCTCAAATATTCCTTTTGGGGGTTAAACTTCGGGCTCTTTGCGATGGTAGTATTCAGCCTTCTCCCGGTTGGTTTAATGCAAACATGGGCATCGGTAGAACACGGTTACTGGTATGCCCGCAGCGCGGAATTTCTTCAGACGGAAACCATGCAGATATTAAGATGGATGAGAGCATTCGGAGATACAATTTTTGCCGTTGGCGCCGTTGCTTTTGTGTTATTTGTTTTTCAAAATACTTTCCGGAATAGAAATAAAAAATGATTTATCCGAAGCGAAGCCGGTTATAAAATCGGCTTCGCTAATTTAACAGCGAATCGGTTACAAAAAGTATTTTAAGTAAATCCTTGTTGCGGCATTCGATGTTTGAGTATCCGGATAATTATCATATTCTCCATATCTTTCATACAAAATTAAATCCGCTCCAACAGAAAAGTTGTCAAATATCTTGTGATTGATTCCGACATTCAGTATCCCGACAAATTCTTCGCTGTCAACTCCGCTAAGAGTGTGTATCCAAAATCTTTTATAATTAATATACAGCATACTTCTATTTTTTAAAAATAGTTGCAGTGAAGTTTTAGCCCCGGCGCCCGGTCCTTGATTGTAATCTTTCCCGATATCTGCGGTATACTTGGAATCGGTTGCTCCCATCAATACACCTGAAATACCGATCGAGCTTTGAAGCGTTACGCTTGACGATATACTTGTTCTATTCGCCAGCTGGACGGATACACTTGTAGCCGATAATTTGTAAACCATATTAATGAATACATCTAATTCTTTATAGATTCCAAAGACATTATTATTAATTCCCAAAAGATCTACCTTCCAATCCCACAAAACACCGCTGGCAGAAAGACCGATAATATTATCCCCCTCCGCTATATTCAACTCGCTGTGTAAAGTAAAATAATCGAACGGTCTATCATGTTTCGTTGTTTCGAATTTATCTCCATGCTCCATATCAAATCCTATCAAAACAAATGATTGTATCCTAGATAAACTTCTGTTTAGAAATACGGAATGATTCCCTAATGAAAAGCTCGATTTGAATTTTTGCTGTTTATGTGGAAGACCGTCCCGCCACATAGCCCCCGAAACAAACCTATTAAAACCTTGAACGGGATTAATCAATAATGCTAAGAACTCTCTTCCAAATCTTTCAATCCCTATAGTACTTTCATCAATAACCAAATTTGATACACGGTAAGAAATTTCTCCTATTATAATTCCGCTTACCGGAGTATTAACTATATCGTTATATGAGGGAGCTTCATTCTCCATCAAATATTCCCACATAAGACTTCCGAATACCGGGTAAGGCGCCGATTCCCAAAATTCCAACCCGTTCGATCTAGCCGAATTAAAATAAGCCGCACCGTGATACGGATGCAGAAATTGATTCATCGGGAATCCATCCGAGTCCCATTTAAACCCGACTTCAAAATTATGCTTGATAGTGTGAAAATCTATATCGGCCCAATCTTCGCCAGTAAAAAATTTGTGGTAGCTCCAAACAGCCAAGTTTGTACCCAACACCTCAAGCGCCGGAATAAGATAATTTTTCTCCTTTAACGGTTCAGTATCATTAGATATAACCAAAGTATCTTGTGTGGAGGTTGAATCTTCCTGGACTAGAATTGTATTGGATGCTCCATGTAAACCTATGCTAGTTATTGTAATCAATATCATCGTCAAAAACATTTTATTAACTGAATTTAATTGCGCATTCATTTCTTTCCATCCTCCTTCACAAATCCACTCTTACTATATTTTGCTGCTAAATTTTAAAAATCTCTTATTTCTCATTTTATAAAATCCCTTACATTGGCACCACTCATAATTCAGTGGGAATTATTATCAACCATATTTATCAAAAACTATATTTTAATTTCGTATAAATCATGTCGTTTTTATCATACCTGCCGAATTGACCTTCTTCCCCAACAAATAAATTTGCGCCTGCCGTAATCTCAAATCCATCAACTAAATCGTAAGTTAATTTAGGACGAATAAGAGCGTCCCCGTTATTAAGCCCGATGTATGAAAATAATTCAATGTTGAGAGTCTCCCGCAAAAAATTTATTGAAGCAAGAAACGTAACCGTATTTTCAAATTCATCATTGATCAAATTATCATTATGTTCAAGTATAACCTGCTGAATGAATTGACTGCTCAACTTCAAATCTCCGATGCTGTAATCGACTCCCAATAGATAATGAAGATAATTCTTCTCCTCAGTTCCATCCGGGATCAAAGGATCAGCCGATTGAAAAAATTTACCGTTGTAAAAAGCTCCTTCGCCGCGGAGAACCGCAGGCCCGATAGTAGTGCTAAAACTACCTCCTAAAGTTGCAAGCCTATGATGCTCCGGTTTTAGCACAACGGAATCGACAATTCCATTGGTTTGATTGATTATTTTTTCAGAATGAAACGCCGGGTCATCATCCCATGAATAAGCCGCCATCAATTCAAAATCTATTGACGATGAAAGCATCGAATACTTTGCAAATATTTCACTGTTCGATAATTTTTCTTTTACCTCCACGTTGGAATAATCTAAACTAAACGGAAGGGGGTAATCCGGTTTTATATTCCAGATAGAATTAGCATCCGGCATTTGAGTGGGAGTAAAAACCGGGATCCAAACAAGTTCGAACGCGCTGCTTCCCATATAATAATTCAATTTAAGAGAGGTTACGCCAATCCGAATTTCGCTGAACTCGGGCAAAAGAAATTCTCTCATATCTTTCGGTGAAACGATGTCGGTAATAAATACTCCGTCGGCTTTACCCCATACAATTTGCTGTTTACCTATTCTTAAATCTATAGAATCAAAATACAGATCCATGTACGCTTGCCTGAATCCCAGCTCCAAGTCCTTATCGGAATAATGATATAAAAAAGGATTCACTTTAAAATATATACCGTCGCGGGTGTGTTCGAAGTTGAGATCGAATGTGTTCTGTACTATTGAATATTCGCTTTCACCGGTTGTTAATGCGCCGAGATAAGTCCGGGCATAACCGTTAAATAACAAATCCTGGGCGCTGGCAATTGAGACTAGCGCGATGAACATTACAAATATTCTTAAAATCTTTGCCGTCATTATATTCCTCTCTTCATAATTCTTTCGGTGAATTTACCCTCGTCAATACCGATATTGATTTCCACATTTTTCAGGTTCATTATTGTTTTATGTTTTTTTTGAACGTTGTGCATAACCGATTGAAGGATTATCCAGTAACCGTCAATTTTGTCATACTTTTCGACCGATAGGGTTTTCAAGTGATCCCCGTCCTCATCATAAAATTCTTTCTTCAAACCAATCCATTTATCTTTGATTATCCAGGTAACCGTTCTTGAATACATGTACCCTTTTTCTTTCGGCAGACTTTCAATAACGTAGCAGACCTCGCCGTTGATTATTTCTTCGCGCAAAAGTTTATGAGTATCTTCGGATGGGTGCCGGTCACCGAGATCGTCATAGGTGAAATCGGAGCCCATAAAGTAATCGTTCTTGCTGTCGCTTGATATTCTTTTAACTTTCTTAAGTGCGGGGAGGTAAATCCATTGGTCATCATCCCGTCCTTCTTCGTCGTAACTCCAATTCATGAATGATGTATTACGGACATCGGCAGGCGAAATAAAGAACATTATACTTTTTTCTTCTTTACCGAAATCTTTACTGAATTGTTTAATCTCGCGCACTCTTTCATTGCCTCGGGAATTTCGAAGCGTCATTGTTAAATCCGATGTTGCGTCTTCCCCGGTTTCACGGTTATACACATTTTCAATAATTTCCCGCCCGGTTATTTTTTCCTGTGCCTGCATTGAAATACCGAAAGCAGACATCATCAATGTTATTAATAATATTTTTGTGAGATTCATTTTAATACTCCTTCCTTTATTTGTAACTCAATTTCATTTATTATATTGTTTTCAAATTCTTCGGTTAATTCTTCCATGTAAAGGAAGACAACTTTTCCTTTTTTATTTACCAACAGAAGATTTGGGTTGGCTTCCGATAATTTCCACCTGTGCAATACTATTTCGTTTTTATCCAGCACATAGATTTTGGTTGAATCTTCCTCCGCTTTGCTTTTCACCTTCCTTTCGATAATTGAATTTGGAATCCAGGTTGCTTCGGTGTTTAGTATAAGCGTTACTTGAAATTCTTCTACCCGGTAACCCTGTTTGTCTATCTTATTTAGAAATTGCTGAACGCTGCTCTGTTGGTCGGGGGCGACGTAGAGCACAAGATTAATTTTCCCATCAAGTTCTTTACTTGACCAACCCGATCCGTTTATATTTCCGCCGTTTTCGTTAATCAAATAAATAGCGGGGAGACTTTTGTCTATTTCAACCTGAGCCGAAATTTCAAATGATGTGATCGTTACTCCGATTAAAATTGAAAATAACTTTATGAGTAGATTGTTTTTAATTACCTTCATTTGAATTCTCGTTTACCTTTATTTTTTTTGTGTTCTCTTGGCTCTGTACCGGTGAGATTACTTTCTTCTTGAAATAGATATTAGATTTATAAAGAACCAAAAACATTATTGTTACAGTACCGAGAAAGCTTGTAAACATATTAAGAGATACCAGTGCTCCAAGCGAACGGTTCGGCGGAAAAACGGAAAACAATAAAACCAGGAACCCGGCAATCACTACTAGTGCATTAAAACTTATCGCTCTACCGGAATGATGCATTGTTTCTTTGATTGTCATTTCTTTGTCCCCCGTTTTTAGCGCATAAATTTTGTACCGCTCTATAAAATGGACTGCATAATCAATCCCGATGCCGACCGCTATACTTGAGATTAAAGCGGTTGTTGTGCTCAGCGGTATCTCAAATAAACCCATCAATCCGAAACTGATTACCGCCGTTATAACGATCGGTATCGACCCGATAAGGCCTAACGATATTTTTCTAAACATTATTGAGAGAAGAAAGATTATAAGTAATAGTGAAAGCAGCAGGCTGGCAATTTGCCCTTCCAAAATGAGATCGGTGAATACAAGCGCTTTATATCCCGAACCCGCGTAATTAATATTAACGTTATGTTTTGAAAAATCATCTTTGTACTTATCCAATATTTCAATGGCGCGGTTAATTTCTTTCGAATTATCGCTTTTTAATTGGACATTTACATTTGCCTGTTTGTAATCATAATCAACTACTTTCCAGAGATTATCAGGATCTCCGGACATTTCATAAAGAAGAAGGTACTGAGCAATCATATTTTTTGAACCGGGGATAACATTATATGCTTCATCATCAGCGTTCATTACTTTGTTCATTCTTTTCAAATAATCGGCAAGCGAAAATGAATTCCCCACAACATCTATCGATTCGACATCCGTTTGCATTTTGTCTATTAACCGCTGAACATCCGGTTCTTTGAATTTGCCTGGGTCTTCGGAATCAAGAATTACATTAATTGTATTTGTACCACCGAAGTGTTGGTTTATAAAGGTGTCGGTTTGAACTATATCGCTGTCTTTTTCAAACTTATCTAGGAAACTAGAGTTTATCCAGACTTCGTTAATCCCGATAACCGATACAACGATAATAAGCGCCGTAACGGAAATAACCAGAGCTTTAAACTTTACAACTCCTTCTGCAAATTTATGCGAGAACTCCCCGCTCTCTTCTTTCGATTTTTCCCGATGAACTTTTCTTCTCGGCAATCCGAAAATTATTATTGCAGCCGGAATCAAAACAAGCGAAAAGACCATCGCCATCATAACTCCAAATGCGGTGAACAACCCGAAATATTTTATTGGATATACTTCCGATGTAAGAAGAGATACAAATCCCACCGCAGTTGTTATGGAAGTCATTACAACCGGCTTCCACATTCCTTTGACCATATCTTTTACAGCATCTATTTTATCAGCATCCGGGTGATCAAATAGGTATAAATCAAGATGACTATAGAGATGAATTCCGTCTGCAACGCCTATTGCAATGAGCATAACGGGAATCATAGTAGATACGGAATAGATAGGAATACCGAACAGAGCCATTAATCCGAAAGCCCAAATTGTGCTGAACAAAACCACGAGTAAAGTAAAGATCGTATTTCGTACGCTGCGCAATACGAAATAAAGAACAAGTATTATAACTGCAATTACAATCGGTACCATTATCATCATATCTTTCGGGCCCAGGTAAGCAAGCGTTCCTTCCACAATCGGCACTCCTGCAACGTGGAGTTTTTCCGGACCTTCGTAAGATTTTGCCAAGTCCAAAATTGTGTGATAAAATTCTGTTGAAAAAACATCATCGTCAATTTCAGCAACGATAAGCGCTATTTGCTCGTTTCCCGAAACAAGCCGTTTGTATACCATTTCGTTATTGCGGACATCTTCCTTTAACTGCTGCAAATCTTCCTCGGTTTGCGGGATGGCTTTATAAAAATCTTTTACATCCAAACTCCCTTCGGTACCGATAATATTCTCCGCCGTGTAAAGTGAAACTACATCCTCTTTATTAATTTCATTCATCTTTTGCAGATCGCGTGTAAGGTCTTTAATTTTCTTCAAAGTCACCGGGTTATAAATCCCGGTTTCTTTTTCCACCGCGATCAGGATACCATCATTAATGTTGAATATTTCTTCGGCTTGATCACTGAAAACAAACGCAGGATGATCATAGGGCATATATTCATCAAGGTCTGTTTCCATTCTCGAATTTTCTACCATTTTATCTAGGAAAAGCGCGGATATAATTAAGATTAAGATAAGAGCCGCTGCCGACCTTATAAGGTGTTTGTTTTTTGGGCATTTCATATTTTTCTCACTTTAGTTAACATTAACAAGCTTATAGTTTAAAAATCTCTTCCCTTTTTTAGTTAGGGCTCCATTGAGTATTATCTTCAACATCTGGTCGAGTTCATAATAGTTCTGTTTTACATTCCTTTTGGTTACTTCATTTATTGCGCCGTAGATTAATTTGAGATAAAGTTCGGCAGGATGATCGTTCAATACTCCCTTTTTAATTCCGCCGGTAATCAGCAGACGCAGCAGCGGGATAATATTATGTTTCCGAAAACGGGCAGCTTTGATCCATATCCCCGGGTAAGTGCGCTTCATTTCCGCAAATGATATATCATCAAAAGCCCTAAGATTCATTTTCACAGTATCAAAAATCGTGTGAAACTTTTCAACAAAGGGGGACTCATTTGCCACTGCATAAATTACATTATGATATGCTTCGTTTAGCATATCCATCATAGTCGTATCAAGCAAATTGCTTTTACTACGGAACAATTTATATATTGTTTTTTTGCTGATATTAAGCTCTGAAGCAATAACACTCATCGGAATAGAATAAAATCCATCCTTTTGAAATTTCTGTCCCAGGTATTTTTGAATCTCTTCTTTATTCATTTTTATTTGTTGTTAACACTAACTAACTTAGTTTTTAAAAAAATATCAACTCTTTATCATTTCACGTATTGCGATGATGATTTTATCGCTTCTGTCTAAGAGACTAAACTTGAACCCGCTAAGCCGCCATTCTAAAACCGTCATCCTAATAAAACCCAGAATCATAGCAACAATATCGTCTGTTGCTATACTCTTTAATTCATTCCCGGTTTTTCCCTGCTCAACAATTAAGCTCAATAAATTTTTGCGGTATTTAATTATCCTCATCAATTTTTGCTTTAGAAGATCGCTTTGATTGAAAATATCTTCCGAAAAAAGAACCGAGGTCATTTCTTTATTTTTTTGAAGAAAATCGAAATGAAATTGAATGAATCTTCCCAACTTTTCGAATGCAGTCTCTCCGCCGGATAAATGTTCTTCCAACCGGTGATCGAACTCTCCTATGCGGGATAATATTCCAAGTATGATATCTTCCTTATTTAAAAAGTGACGATAAATAGCCGGTTCGCTTATCTTTACTTTACCTGCCAATTCGCGTATGGATAATGATTGATAACCCCCCTCGTGAATTATATTTATTGCTTCATCAATAATAATTTTCTGTCTTTCTTCAGTAGTCAATCTTGCCATTTTTTTACTTCCATAATGTTTGTTAACCCTCACTAACAAACATAAACTAATTTTTCCCATTTGTCAAGTTCATTTTTCCATTAAATCCTTTCCTCTAACGCTCCGCAAGCCAATGTTAGCAGAATTATTCAGAATTTTTGCGGTAAGGACCCGGCTAATTATACCACTAATTACAAATACGCTTCTTTCCACCTTTTCGCGTCGAGGTGATTTACAATCTCAAATTCATCTTCATTTATCTTTTCGATAGCGCATTACTTAAGGGTTAAAAACTCTTCCACCGTAATTCCGCTTTTTCTTATTAATGAACGCAGCAATCCGGGGGCTAGTTCTTTATGGTTCGGAATGGACAAAGTAGGTTTTAATTCGTGGTAGAGGATTAGATGACTGCCGGTTTGATGATCAACTATATAACCAAGTTTACAAAAAATCTTTACTGCCTGTTTACCGGAAATATTCGATAATATTCCCATCAGATTGTCACCTCACCAAGGAAGAAATTGTCATAATTACTTCTTTCAAATCTCGAGTGTTTTTCTTCAACTGCCAGCCATCCTTTAATAGCATCTTTTACATTTTCTAAAGCCTCGTCCATAGTTTTCCCTTGACTCATACACCCGTTTAATTCAGGAACGTCAACAACATATCCTTTGTACTCTTTGTCATACATAATTACAACTTTATATTTCATCGCTGCCTCTTCTTTTTTTATGTCCGGCAATAAATAGCTCTCAAAAATTGCCATCGATTAGGAGTTGAGATAAATTAGTGATTTTTTTATAAAATTACTATCATTGCATATTCATCTAAAACTACTCAATATGATAAAAAAACTTTGAGGGATGTTTGAATTTTGTTGATTCAAGCGTCCTACTTAATTAGATTTTAATGAGTCCAAATCTAAGAGAAAGATATCGATGTTGTTTCTGAAGAAATTTGATAAATAATATTACATATAACAAACTATCGGAGCTACCTATGGATGACTCAACATCTAACCTAATATTTTTTTTAATATTTGCTTTTGGAATAGTGCTAATAATTTTAAAAATTCTTTTTTTCTCTTCTAATGAAGAAATTAAAAAAATGGCTGATGACGCCAGGGAAAGAAAAAGTAACGAGATAAAAAAAGGCATTCAATATTCCAAAATACACGGCACAAAGAAAAGTAGGAAAATCAACTTATAGCATCTTTCAAAGCAAAGAGTAGTTGCATCAACTACAAATACGCCTCTTTCCACCTTTTCGCGTCGAGGTGATTTACTATTTCAAATTCTTCTTCGTTCACTTTTTCTACATCACCGAAGTATTTGTTTTCAGAACTGTCTTTTTGTGTTACGGCAAGAATCTCTTTGGCAGAAAGAACATGAAGCGTTTCAACTACAATGTTGTGCCCGTTTTCCATGTCTACTGTTCCCTCTAACAAGTATGGCCCCATTGACATTGTAAGCTCCGCATACTTTTGATATGCCTGCGGGAATATAACCGCCTCGAACGTACCGGTGAGATCTTCCAGCGAAAGAAATTTCATGATATCCCCTTTCTTCGTTTTGATGCGTTTGGACGCCATATACCATCCCACCATTTTAATTTTGCGGCGGTTGTGCTTGGGCATATCCGCGGCTTTCACAATTTCATTTTTGTTTATCACTTCACCGAAAAATTCCAGCGGATGGCGGCTCACCATGTAGCCGAACGTTTCATACTCAACCGAACAAATTTCCTCGATAGTGTATTCAAGATTTGTAACGACTTCCTTTTCAAGATCGAAAGTCTCGCCGGCAAAGAGACTGTTGGTCTGCTCGTCGAAAATTTTCCTGTGATGAATGTAAATATCAAGCAGGCGCATCAAGGTAGGGCGCGTTTGACCGAAACATTCCATGGCCCCGCATCTTATAAGCGTTGCGGTCTCCTCGTATGCCAGATGTGTGCGCACCAGGAAATCGGCGAGCGAAACATACTTACCGTTGGCGGCCCGCTCCTTTTCAATCCGGTCAATCGAATTGCGCGAAATATTTTTTACAGCCATAAATCCTATACGAATTACATCGCCGCAACCTACGTAATCATACTCACTTTCATTTACGCATGGAAGCAAAACTTTTATGCCGAGCCTTTTACATTCCTGCACATAAACCGCCGACGAATAATAGCCTCCCCTATTGCTTAATACACCAGCCATAAATTCCGCCGGGTAGTGGACTTTAAGATATGCAACTTGAAACGACAGCAGCGCAAACGAAGCGCTGTGCGCTTTACAAAAAGCATAACCGGCAAATGATTCGATCTGCCGCCACAGTTCTTTTATTATCGGTCTGGTAAATCCCTTTTCAATGCACGAATCATAAAACCGGTGCGCAAGTTTTTTCATCGCGTCGCGCGAGTGCATCTTACCGCTCATGGCGCGTCTCAGAAGGTCTGCTTCTTCAAGCGTTAGTCCTGCAATGTGGTGTGCAACTTTAATAACATCTTCCTGGTAGATCATCACGCCGTATGTTTCGCCAAGCCATGTTTCCATTTCGGGTACAAGATATTTTCGTCTGCGGGGATCTTTATGGCGCGCTATAAACTCCTGCATCATTCCGCTTTCGGCAACACCGGGGCGTATTACAGAACTTGCAGCCGTCAACATTTCAAAAGTATCGCAGTCAAGGCGCTGCAGCAGCGAGCGCATCCCCGGCGATTCTATATAAAAACAGCCGATTGTTTTTCCTTCACGGATTATTTTTTTCGTCCCTTCATCATTAAAGAGCATCTCGTAATCATAAATATCAAAATCAACACTCCCCGTGTTGCGCGGCAGCGGCGCATGAATAGACGCAACTTTGGGACTCCGTTTTGTTTCGGGCAATGTGTAGTCTTGCATATCCAGCAAGGCGGATTCTTTATTTTCGTTTAGTATTTTCATTTTATATAGTGCACAATTGTGCACTATATTATTCATTTCATACTCAAAATGCAATACCATACAAAACTTTTTAGCGGGAAAATGTGACGCCGGTAGATACAACTTAAAAAAGTTGAATAAAATTCTTATATTGAAGAAAAATTTTTATAAAACTCTGCTTTGGAGGTAATCGTGAGAAATCTTGTTATGGAGATTTGTGATAATAGTAAGTCGGCGCTAAAGTCAATAGCTTTAATTCTAATGGTTCTGGTTTTATCTGTAAATGTTTTTGCACAGGTTAATAATGATATTAACGCTGAGAAGGAATTCATTAAGGTATCGAAAATAAAATCCATGTCGCGATCCAGTTATAATTATACCTTCGGCGAACCTTCTTTACTTGGAGCCCAGATAAGTTCTGCCGAATACGATATGTATGGAAATAAAACCGCGCACATAAAATATGATGAAGATGGACAGATAGAATATAAACTTACATACGGGTATGATAATTCTGGCAACATGGTAAGAATGGCAAAGTATGACGCCGATGGAAGTATCCTTGAAAAGTTCGTCTATAGTTTTGACGATAAAAATAATATGATGGAAAAAAGCGCGTACGATTCCGATGAGAGCCTGATGAGTAAATCCAAATATGATTATGACGCCGATAACAACCTGGCTAAAGAAACTATCTTTGATGAAGACGGGGATATTGTTCACCGGGATATATACGAATATACACCAACCGGTCACCTGTCAAAAAAAGTAACTTATGATAACGAGGGACTCCCTATTGCTAAAATGGATTATAAATATGATGCAAACAATAATATGATTGAGGAAATCAAATATGTAGAAGAAGGTGAAATTGAATATAAAAAAGTGATGGAATACGATCAGAATAATAACATGACGCAAACGGTTAAATATGATTACGACGGCGACGTGATGGAGAAAGCAATATATAAATATGATTCGGCTAATAATTTAATTGAATCTACCGAGTATGATGACGACGGAAGTATTCTCAAATCTTTGAAATACACCTACGATACACACGGCAATGTAACTTTGGAAATGGCATACAAATCCGACGGAAGTATTATTTACGAAAATTCATATAAATATGATTCCAACAATAGACTTTTAGAACAAACTGAAAATAATATTGACGATGACATTTTCTTTAAAAGTAAATTCATGTATAACAATAAAAATCTTGTAACCGACCAAATTTATTACGATAAACTTGACGAACCGAAACGCCTTGTAAAAACTACTTATGAATTTTATAACTAGCCGGCTTTTAGGGCAGCTTAAAGGAAATGGATTTTTCCCCAATTTCGGCTGCCCGTTTTTTTCTCCCTTTTCAAATCTATAATCGGAATTTTAACCGTCGAAGCGGTCAAAATTTTACCGGGGAATATCAAGAATTTCCTCTATGAAATAATTATTAATTTTTTTTTAATGCTTGCATGATAGCCAAAAAAAAGCTAGATTTTTGTCCAGATAATGGGGCTGAAATCATTTTTTTATCTGTTTTTTTTTGAAGCTGGCTGCTGAAAAATATTGAAAAGTTATAAATTTGCACCGGCTTATTAAATTTATTCTATTATTTTATAAAACTTTTGTTATATTAACCGCGCTATTTGGTGCAAGTTGTTAATAGATTGGTTTATAAACTAAAGCGCAGAAGTTGAAAAGTTCTTTAGTCTTCCATTAGTATAAAGAATAGAAAAGCTAATTTCGCAAATAATTTAAGTGAATAGATACGCTTAAATCATGAAAATAGACTCGCTCAATACTGTAATTCAAATTATAGTCTCATCTATGAGTTTAATAAAACTAACCAACTTAATTCCACAACAAATCAAGGGGTTGACCTATGTCTAGACTCTACAAATTTATTGCCCTGATGTTGCTGGTTTCTTCATCGGTTTTTGCACAGTATACTATTTCAGGTAAGGTTACTAGTGCTCAAACAGGTGAGAACCTAATAGGGGCAAATGTTATTCTTAAAAGCACTGCAATGGGTGCTGCTACAGATGAAAACGGTAATTTTTCTTTTGCCGCTCCGGCAGGGAAGTATACGATTGCCGCTAGTTTTATAGGATTTGAAAAACAAGAAGTTGAAATCAACTTAACCAACAATATGGTTATCGATTTTCAACTAAAAGATTTTCAATTCTCAATGTCGGTTACGGTAATTGCAGACCGTGCGCGCGAATTTGAGACGCCGGTTGCATTCACAGATATCGATAAAAAAGAAATGGAACAAGTTCTCGGTTCAAGAGACATCCCGATGGTATTAAACACTTCCCCCTCAGTTTATGCTACTTTGGGAGGTGGAGGCGCCGGTGACGGTCGTTTCAACGTTAGAGGTTTCGACCAAAGAAACGTTGCCGTTATGATAAACGGTGTGCCTGTTAACGATATGGAATGGGGATGGGTCTACTGGTCTAACTGGGACGGTGTTGGCGATGCTGCCGGTTCAATCCAGTTACAAAGAGGTCTCAGCGCTACATTATTGAGCACTCCTTCAATCGGTGGTTCCATGAACTTACTTTCCGAACCGACTTCTCAAACTTTCGGAATAAGATTGAAACAAGAATTCGGTACTAACAAATTTTTGAAAACTGCTCTTTCGGCAAGCTCAGGTCTTATTGACGGTAAATGGGCTTTTAACTTAAACGTTGTTAGAAAAACCGGCGACGGTTTAGCAGACAAAGCATGGACAGATGCTTGGGCTTATTACTTCGGCGCTGCATATAATATCAACAACAACCATAGAATAGAGCTTTATGCTTTAGGCGCACCTCAACGCCACGGCCAAAGACGTTACGCGTTAAACATCGGTAACTACGATCATGATTTTGCATTAGGATTGAAAGGACCTAAAGGATATGATCCCGACGCCCTATTAACTACCGATAATCCAACCGGTAAATTCAGAGAATTAGGCCTTAGCTACAACCCTAACTGGAATGTTCTCAATCCTGATTTCGACTTAGGCGATGAATACTGGAACGGCGGTACACATGAAAGATATGCTACCGATTATTTAAACGAAATTGAAAACTATTTCCACAAACCGCAGGTAAACTTGAACTGGTACGGTAAATTTACAGACAGTTTTAGTTTATATACTACTCTTTATTATTCAGGCGGTCTTGGCGGCGGTACAGGCACATTGGGTAATATCAGGTATGATTACACAAATTACCAAAGAATTCCTGATTGGAATGCAACAATCCAGAATAATATTAATGACGGCACAAAGGGTTCACGCGCTATCTTAAGAAACAGCGTTAACAACCAATGGTCAATCGGCGCTATTTCGAAAGCTATCTTCCAGGTTAATGAAAACATCAGCGCCCAGTTTGGTGTTGACTGGAGAACCGGTAAAGTATTCCATTTCCGCGAAGTTAGAAACTTGTTAGGAAATGATTTTATCGATCTTTCCAGACCATACAGCGAAACTAGAATTTCATCAAAGAGCGATTTCTGGGTTGGTGATGATTTCATTCGCAGATTAGGCGACAAAATCGATTACGATTTTGAAAACACAATCGATTGGTTAGGATTCTTCGGGCAAGCAGAATATACATCCGAAAAAATGTCCATGTTCGGTATTGTCGGTTGGAATATGAAAAAATATACTTACCTAAACCACTTTTTGGATGACGGGTCGGGTAATGAACTTACCAGTGAATCGGATAACTTAAGCGGTTACCAGGTTAAAGCAGGTATGAGCTACCGTTTAACAAAGAACATCATGGTTTATGCAAACGGCGGTTACGTTTCTTCAGTTCCGATTTTCGACAACGTAATTAACGACAGAACCGGTTTTGTAATTACAGATACTGAAAACGAATTATTCATCTCCGCTGAAGGTGGATTGGAATATCATACATCAACATTCGGCGCTAAAGTAGGTTACTACTATACACAATGGAAAGATAGAGCTACCACTGAAACAGCAAGAGTTACACAAGATACCGAAGGTATGATTCTTATTTCCGGCATGGATCAACAACATACCGGTCTTGAATATGAATTCCATTATCAACCGGTTGAATTCTTCAGATTAGATGTTGCAGGATGGTTCGGTGACTGGTACTTTACCGACGACGTTTATGCAACTTATAAAGACTATTCCGGCGGCGGCGCACAAGACGTTGAATTCAACGCATATGTTAAAGACTTAAAAGTCGGCGATATGCCTCAAACTGGACTTGCAGTTACTTTGAGCGTTATGCCTATTAGAGGAATGAGAGCTGCTTTACAATTCAATACTTACCGCGATCACTATGCTAAATGGGAACCGTTCGATAGAACTAATCCTAATGATAGAGAACAAAGCTGGAAAATTCCTGCATACAGCGTAGCTGATTTCCATTTTAACTATGATCTGCCTTTCGAATTTTCGGGTGTTGGAATTCAAGTTTTCGCACATGTTTTCAACTTATTTGACGAAATTTATATTTCCGACGCTACAGACAACAGTTCATATAATGCTTATACGGCTAACGGTAAAAATCACTCTGCAGACGATGCCGAAGTTTATATGGGCTTAGAAAGATATTACAATTTCGGAATCAGAATTAATTACTAATTCTCTCCTTAATTTATTATTTCAAAAAAGCCCCTCGCACAGAGGGGCTTTTTTATCTCATCATCCCCCGTTATTTCTTTACCCCGCCAAATTTCAATTTCCGTTTTATATAATTACATTTGGGTATTCTTTTTTAATACAAAATAATTCAGAGTACATCCGATGAAAAAATCACTTCTAATGCTACTTATACTTTTTAGTTTCCTTTTTGAAATTAATGCAAAGCAGCCTTATGTTATCTTAATTTCATTCGACGGGTTCCGCTGGGATTATCTTAATAGAGGAATTACACCCAATCTTGATAATATGAAATCAGTGGGGGCATGGGCATTATCGCTGAGACCGTCTTTTCCTTCGAAAACATTCCCGAATCATCAAGCAATTGTTACAGGGATGTACCCGGCTCATCACGGAATAATTTTTAATGAATTCAAGGATCCCTTCACCGGCGATATTTATATGATAAGCGACACCGTTGCTGTACGCGACGGCAAATGGTACCGGGGCGAATCATTCTGGGAAACAGCCGAACGACAGGGCATTACTACCGCGTGTTATTTCTGGCCAGGATCGGAAATACCCGAAATTCCCCGCCGCCCCACATACGGCGAAGCTTATGAACACGAGCGCCCTTACGAAAAACGGGTAGACGGTGTAATCGAATGGCTGAAATTACCGGCAGACAAGAGACCTCATTTCATCACTCTTTATTTTCATGATACCGACACATTCGGACACCGCTTCGGCCCTAACTCACCCGAAATAAATGAATCAATTGCCCGGCTGGATAAACTGATCGGCAGGTTATTCAACGGGCTTGATAATATTAATATGATCGATAGTGTGAATATAATAGTTGTATCGGATCACGGAATGACGGAAATCAGCGGAGACAGAATTATCAACACTCCGGAAATATTAAAAGGATATGAATGCGAATACGGCGGCAGCGCCCCCGTTCTTATGATCAATCCGCCTAAATATAAATTGAACGAAGTCTACAATATTTTAAAAGAGAATGAAAATCATTACAAAGTATACCTAAGAGAAAACATTCCTTCGCATTATCATTTTTCAGGCAACGCGATGATTTACCCGGTCGTTTGCATCGCCGATATAGGATGGTCGTTACTGGGAGCGGAAGAATATGATAGTGAAAAGATGAAACGCCGCAAAGGAGATCACGGCTTCGATAACAACCATACCGATATGCACGGAATCTTTATTGCAAAAGGACCCGAATTTAAAAATGGATACACAACCGGCACAGTTTGGAATGTAGATATTTATCCCCTGCTTTGTAAAATTTTCAATATCTTCCCATCTGCAAACATAGACGGGAAACTTGAGAGAATAGAGTTCCTATTAAAATAATTTGTTCTAACCTTCGCGGTATTAAAAACCTCGAAGATTTTTCAGCTTGCAAAATTTTAAGCACATTTCACGAGTAATTAATGAAAGACATACTCAATATTGATTATAAGAAAATAAAACTCGATAACGGATTGGAAGTGGTTCTTTACCAGGACAAAACACTTCCGGTTGTTGCTTTGAACTTATGGTACAAAGTCGGTTCGGCTAACGAGAAAAAAGGTAAAACCGGGTTCGCGCATTTGTTCGAGCATATGATGTTCCAGGGTTCCGAAAACGTTCCCAAGGAAAAGCACTTCAAATTCATCCAGGAAGCCGGCGGAAGACTTAACGGTTCAACCAGCAACGACAAGACAAACTATTATGAAACGGTTCCGTCGAACTATCTCGAGATGGTTTTATGGCTGGAGTCGGATAGAATGGGTTTCCTCCTCCCCGCTTTAACAGAGGAGAAACTCAATAACCAGAAAGATGTAGTGATGAACGAACGCCGCCAGCGGTATGAAAACCAGCCATACGGTTCGGCGTGGGAAAAGCTATTTTCAAATCTCTACCCGGCTAATCATCCCTACCATTGGCCTACAATAGGATGGATGGAAGATATAGAAAAATTTGAGTTGAATGATGTGCGGAATTTCTTTCAAACCTACTATGCACCAAACAATGCCAGTCTTGTTTTAGGGGGAGATTTTGAAATCGAACCTGCTTTGAAATTGATCAAAAAATATTTCGAAAACATTCCTAAAGGAAACGGCGTACCTGCAATAGAAGTCCCCAATGCCGAACTAACAAGTGTAAAAAAAATTGTATTTGAAGATAATGTTCAACTCCCCCGTTTATATTTAGCCTGGCACTCGAAGAAACTATTCGCCAATGAGGATGCCGTGTTTGATCTTCTGTCCGAAATACTCACGGCGTCAAAAAATTCCAGGCTTCAGAAAATATTGTTGTTCGATAAACAAACCGCGCAGGATATATCGAGTTTCCAATTCTCCTCTAAATTGAGCGGGTCATTTCTGGTTGTCGCTACTGCTAAACCGGGTATTGAACTCCATACATTGCGCGAAGAAATCTTTACCGAAATGAATAACATAGCCGAAAAAGGGATTACCGAAGAAGAATTGATAAGAGCAAAGAACGGCATTAAATCATCGTTCATTTATTCTCTTCAGAATATTGATAATCTTGTTGATCATATAAACCACTACAACTGCAACCTGGGCGAACCCAATTCGTTTGTTTACGATATTAACAGGTATAACAATGTAACAACTGATGACATTGTAAAGTGTGTTAAAAAATATTTTGAACAGCCGTTTGTTGAGTTGAATATAATTCCCAAACTGAGAGAACAAAATAATGTTAAATAGAAAAATTTCTCCCGAAGCTGCAGGAAATATTTCGTTTCAACTTCCTGATATCAGGAAGACCAAATTGAACAACGGTCTTGATCTTTTATTCGTCGGGAAAAACAACCTCCCTATCGTGCAGGTCAATCTGGTTATTTCTGCCGGAAGTAAATACGAACCTCCCGACAAAAAGGGAACCGCTTATTTAACTTCCGCATTGATCGACGAAGGAGCGGGAAAATTCTCCGCATTGGAACTGGATGATGAAATTGAAAAACTCGGATCGGTTCTATCTACTTCAATAGACCATGACACGATACTGATTTCCATGATGACTTTGAAGGAGAACCTGGAAAGATCGCTGGAATTATTAACCATGGTAATAACCGAACCCTTATTTACCGAAACCGATTTTGAGCGGGAAAAGAAAAAACTGCTCACTAAAATTATCCAATTAAAAGATGAACCTTCTTATATTGCAAATATTTCCGCGGAAAAAATAATTTTTAACGGCTCTCCATATGCAATGCCTACAATCGGTTACGAGGAAACAGTTAACGCGCTCACTAATAACGATATTAAGAATTTTTACAAGGAATATTTTACGGTTGACAACTCTGCAATGGTGGTTGTAGGTAATTTATCCGAAGAAGAATTGTCGGTTTTGCTGAATAAACATTTCTCCGTCTGGAACAATAAACGGAAAATTGAAGAACCGCATATTTTTACCCGGAAAGAAAAGACCAAAGTTTATGTTATCCATAGGGACGGCTCCGCACAAAGTGAAATTCGGATTGCACATTTATCGGCAGGAAGAGATACCGAAGATTATTTTGCCAAATCAATTATGAATTCTATTCTTGGAGGACAGTTTTCTAGCCGTATTAATCTTAACTTACGAGAAGACAAAGGTTATACCTACGGCGCCAATTCTTCATTCAGTTATCAAAAAGGAACAGCGTCATTTACAGTTTCTACTGCAGTTCAGAATGAGAATACAGGGAATGCTGTTAAAGAAATATTAAAAGAACTTGAGAATATTAAACAAGGCATAGACATATCCGAGTTGGATTTTGCCAAATCGTACCTTGTTAAAAGTTTCCCTCTTATGTTTGAAACATATTCCCAAGTAGCAAGAAATTTAGCTCATCTCATTATTCATTCTCTGCCGATCGAATACTTCAATGATTATATTGATAACCTCGAAAAACAATCTCTTGAAGATGTGGAAAACGCAGCCAAAGATAATATTGATACGGAACATTTATGTATTTTGGCGGTTGGAGATAAAAATGTAATAATTCCCCAGCTTGAAGAAGTTGTAAATATTAAACCGGTAGAGTTGGATACAAACGGAAATGTTATTTAAGCGTTTTTAATTCCGAAGGGAGTACAAATTTGTGCCCCTTCTTTTTGGCCTTTTCTATTTCATTTTGAAGGCTATCGAATCCCTCCGCCGTTATTAAAATCTTTCTACCTTCTTTCGATTCGCTGCTTGCGCAGTAAAATTTCAGGAGTGAAACCATCTCATTTTTATCGGTTGTAATTAAAGGAGAAAAATCGGAACGTGTAAGAAGTTTTATTCCCCTTCTTCCGAATTCATCCCGCACAAAATTGAAGATTGTTGAACGATACAATTCAGATCTTTCGTCAATAACAAAGAAAACCGCGTCGTTAAAAGAAGTAATTATTGAACCCACCGATGTTTTAAGCAAATCTTTGGATAAACCGGTAGAGAGTTTATAAATAGATTCATCAATTTCATCATTCAATAAAACCAAGTATTCTTTGTTGAACTCTTTAAATTTGGCTTTATTCAGTTCATCTTCCTTTGACGGAATTATTGCCACCGCAAATGGAGAGGGGCGTTTTATAAACTGCTCGAAATCATCTTTGCTCATATCATACGCATTTTCAATAATGAAAGATAATTCCGCATGCGGGCGACTAAGTGTTTTATCGTATTCCAGTTTGCCTGAAAATTTCAACATATCGTTGGAATAAATCTCCAGGCTTGTATTGCCGAAATTTTTTGATTCCTGTGAATAGAGCCTAACTGCGGGAAAATCCAGAATATTTTTAACATCCCGCAAAATATATGGAGCTGGAACATCCGGGGGTAATTTTATTTCGTAAGAATGGTTGAGTGAATCCGACAATGCTTTCCGCCGTGGAATTTTTTTAATCCACCCGGGAATAATCCCGTACTCATTCATAATTTCCAAGAAGAGACTGTCTATTACGGCAACGGGAACATCCGCCGGGATTATTTCGTCTTCATCTTTTTCTAAAACTTCAATCACAATATTTGTTAGTAAAAGGAAGATCGAAATACCGATAAGCAAATTAATAAGTCTTCGTTTCATAGTTTACATTCTGCCGGTAAAAAAATCTCCGAAGAAGCTTTTCAAAGATAATTTTCTTCGGAGATTAATTGCATAGAAAAATTTTAAATATTACTTCCCCTTGAATACGGGTTTGCGTTTTTCCAGGAATGCTATAGTCCCTTCGCCGAAATCGTCCGTTGCGCATGCAACCGAGAATAAAGCGGCTTCATATTTCAACCCCTCATTTTCAGGCATTTCGTTGCAGGCAACAACCGAATCAACAGACAACCTGACGGCCAATTGTCCTTTCGAAGAAATCTTCTTTGCCATTTCCCAGGCTTTTGCAAGAAGTTCATCATGTGGATATACATGATTAACCAGCCCGATACGGTATGCTTCATCTGCGTCCAGCATATCGCCTGTAAGAATATACTCCATCGCGCGCCCGGTGTTGATTAAGCGGGGCAGTCTTTGCGTACCGCCGTAACCTGGAATAATACCTAAATTAACTTCCGGCTGCCCGAATTTTGCTCTTTCGGATGCCAGCCGAATATGGCAAGCCATCGAAAGTTCGCATCCTCCCCCCAATGCAAATCCGTTCACCGCTGCAATAACAGGCTTACCCAACTTTTCAATTTGATTAAATACAGCTTGACCTGTTTCTGCAAAATTTTTCCCCGCAATTCCATCCAGTTTATTCAATTCCGAAATATCGGCTCCCGCTACAAATGCTTTTTCGCCGGCGCCGGAAAGTATAACAACATTAACTGAATCATCATTTTTAATTGCGGCAAATAATTCTTTCAGCTCCGCCATTGTCTCATGATTAAGAGCATTCAGCTTGTCGGGTCTGTTGATAGTTACTGTTGCAATAGATTCTTTTACTTCATAAAGCAAATTTGTAAAATCCATCAATCACCTCTTTTAAAGTCTGACAAAAATTGGTAATCTTATTTTGAAATCGAACGATAAATACTGGTTGTTCTGGAAATAATGGTAATGCGACATTACATCCAGCATGAACATTGAAAATCCTAATCCGATATGAAAACCGATATAGAAAGTATCTTCGTAATAAGTATTTCTTCCCGTTCCGGTTTTGAACTGATGAAACTTTTCCATAAATCCCAATGAAGCGCCGGTTTCCGCAACAGGCATTAATAGAACAATATCTTCCACCAATGCGGGGAAATAATATCTAACGCCAAGATCAAAATTTATCATATTATTTGAAAAGGAAGAGTAATCGGTTTTTTCATAATAACTTTGTTTGCCGGGAAAATGCTGGTAACCGATTGTTGAATAGACAAAAAATGGAAGAACTTCATTATCCGCATAAGAAAAAGATACATCGAAGCCGGCTCCGATGTTTTGATCATCGGCAGATTTTCCTATTGGAATACGGGGACCAACACCCAGCGACATGAAGAGCCCAACCGCTCTTTTGTAAAGGTATTCCTGCGCCTGGAGCGACGATGTAAAAAAGACGAAGACAGATAATATCAATAGTATTTTTTTCATTTGGATTTGAGATTAGTCAATTAGTGATTGTTTTATTATGTCGGTTCCTATTCCGTATTTGTAAACAAGTTCTCCCCCCTGCCCGCTTGTTTTAAAGACCAAGAATGCGCCAATCAATGATAGAATAATAAATACAATTTTAATAAGCCCAATAAATTTCTTTTTGACAACAAAATAAGTCCTTAATCCTAAAATGGCAAAGAAATACCAAAGCGTTATTGTTGCATATTCCTCGTGCATTTCGAGAATATCTCCCGGGATAAAACTCCCCTTTTCTGCCAAATGTTCTGCGACTTCTTTAGCTTGGTTGCCGGTTATTACGGCTGCAACAGTACATAAAACACCCAAAATCAAAATTAGGTGCGCCCCTTTTGTTATCATTTCATTTTTGAACAAAATTCCTGCAATTTCAAAAAGAGTATAAAGAAGTAAAAAAGCAACCGGGAAATGAACAACCAACGGATGTAATCCGGCAATCGATTCCATACTTTCAACCTTTCATATACTTTTGCAAACTAGCTATCCGCAAAGGATGCTTCCCCCGTTCACATTCAAAATTTCTCCGTTGATATGGCGTGCCAGGTCCGAAGCCAGGAACAGTGTTGGTCCGGCTACATCTTCCGCGCTTGCAATTCTTCCTACCGGGATTGATTTTTCAATGCTCTTTTTATATTCGGTATCGGAGAAAACTTCCGTGCACATATCGGTATCAACCCAGCCCGGTGCAACGGAATTTGTATTGATATTAAATTGCGCCAATTCCGAAGCAAGTGATTTTGTGAATGAAATAATACCTCCTTTTGATGCGGCATAATGGGAGTGATGCGCTTCCCCTCTCTGCCCCGCGGTTGAGGAGATATTGATAATCCTTCCGAACATATTTTTTTTCATATTAGGAACAACGGCTTTGCAAAAAAGAAATGATCCTGTAAGATTAATATTTATGGTTTCTTCCCAAATAGCTAAATCCATATCAATTGAACCGTCGTTCCAAATACCTGCATTATTTACCAGGATATCAATGCGTCCAAAATCTTTTACTACCTCTTCTACGCAATTATTAATTTCCGCTTCCGAGTTGAGCTCAACTTTATAAGCTTTTATTCTTGTTTTACCTCCAAGAACCGAAATTAATTCTTCGGCAGCTTTGGAATTATGTTGATATGTAAATGCAATTTCGGCATTAGCTTCTGCAAATAATTTAACACAGGCGGCGCCAATGCCCCTCGACCCGCCGGTTATAAGAGCAATTTTTTTATTCAGGTCAATCATTTTCAATACCTCACTTTATAAAGAAATAATCCTTTGGACGGAACCGACTCTGCCGCCGCGGTTCTGTCTTTTGCGTTTAAAACTTCATCTAAATATTTTTCATTAAGGCTATTATCAACTGTGTAGAGAAGAGTGCCGACTAATGTCCGCACCATCCCGTGCAAAAACCTGTTAGCTTCCACATAAAATGTAGTTACATGATTTCCTTTCCGCCAGTGGATATTAAAAATAGTAGAGTTTCGATTTTTCACATCCGACTCTTTACGCGACATTGATGTAAAATCGTGCGTTCCAATAAAGTGTCTGCTCAACTTGTTCAATGCATCAATCTCTTCATTCCCAATCCGATTATATTTGTATGAATATTTATTATAAAACGGAGATTTTGCAGAAGTGATAAAATACAAATAGCTCCGTTTAGTAGCATCGAATCTTGCATGGAAAGATTCATCAACTTGTTCCATGTTAATTATAGAGATACTTCCCGGCAGCAGTGCGTTCAAAGAATTTACAAATTTATACGAATCAATTTCCAGCCCGGTTCTGAAATTAGCAACCTGACCGAACGCATGGACACCCGTATCAGTGCGCCCGGAACCAATCAAATTTATTTTTTCTTTTAATAGTATTTCCGCTGCATCTATAATATGCTGTTGTATTGTTGGGGCATTGCTTTGAATTTGCCAACCGGCAAAATCGGTTCCATCATATTGAATTGTAAGTTTATAATTTTTCAAAACGGGGCAACTTAATTTATTTTATGATACGGAAATTCCTTGCGTTAAAATTTCAAAACGAAGTTGTAAAATTAATAGATACCCCCGGTTCAGTATAATGGTTGATTACATTCATCGAAAAATTCCAGCTTACCTGTTGTTCGATATTTTTATTGTAAGCAACAACCAGGCGAACCGCATTGATAGCGCTGACCAAACGATTAAGAATCAATCCGCCAACAATAAACCTTATATTATTGAATGCACTTTCACTAGAACTCCACATCTCTCTATATTCTTTTCGTTGTTCAGAACTTTCCCAATTCCAGTAATGAGTTTGGATATTGTAGATATCATCAAATTCTCTATAGAGTTCCTTTTCAATGTTATATTGATCTATGCTGGTATAATCTCCAATAACGGCAAAATATGTTTCGTCTTTACCTTCCAATGAAACGCCGCCGTGTGATTGGGCGAATGCCCTGTAATTACTTTCTTGTTGATTACCGTAAATACTAAATCCGGTTAAAGCTCCCCATAAAAGCCCGTCGGCAATTGTAAAATAAACGCCGTTGTTATAATTATCTGCATATAACTCTCCCATCCCCGGAAGCAGAAGAGAATATAATATAGCCAACCCGGTTTTTTTCTTTTCTGGCTGAATCATATCATTTTGAAATTCGATATTATTTAAATGGGAAATGTTTAATTGGTTTTTTAAAGAAAGGATTGAATTGTTCCCGCTGCTTTGAGCAATAATCAAAGAAGGTAAAATTAAGAATAGCAATAAGAGAGTTTTCATTTTTTCCTCGTTAAGTTGTAAATCAATTCCTAAATCAGATCAACAGTACAAATATCCTTGTAAACCTCCTTTATAATCACATTCACGAATTGATTGGAAAGGTCTTCTTCACCTTTGTATTGAGTTCTCACATAATTAGATGCAAAACCCTTTATAAAATTACCATGCTGTTTGTTCTCAAACAAGACGGATACTTTATTTCCTATCATTTTTTTATAGAACTCATTTTTCTTATTTTCGCTTAAAATTCTGAGCATGCTGTTTCTTCTTTTGCGCTCAACAATATCCACGTTCCCGCCAAAATCAACGGCTCTTGTATTCGGTCTTTCCGAATATGTAAAAACATGTAAATATGAAATAGGTAAATCTTTTAAGAAATTATACGTTTCTAAAAAATCTTGCTCAGTTTCCCCCGGGAAACCGACAATAACGTCGACTCCTATACCTGCGTATTGAATTTTCTCTACAGCTTTGAGAACAACTTCTTTATAAACTTCTTGAGTATAACGCCTCTGCATTAATCTCAAAATTTTAGGACTCCCGCTCTGTAACGGTATATGAAAATGATCGCAGAGCTTTTCATTGCCGGCAGCTAAATTAATAATTTCATCCGTCAACAAGTTGGGTTCAATAGAACTTATTCGAAGCCGGTAATCTCCCGGTACTTCCAGCATTTTTAGAAGAAGACGGTAGAAATCGACATTCAATGATTTACCGTAATCCCCCACGTTAACTCCAGTAAGTACAATTTCCTTATAGCCTGCTTCCAAAACATTTTTAAATTCGGAAAGGACTTCGTTCATATTAAGACTGCGGCTTTTACCGCGCGCCAACGGGATTGTGCAGAATGAGCATTTATAATCGCAGCCATCCTGAATTTTTAGAAATGCTCTTGTACGTCCGTCCGTTTCCGATGAGTGTGCCGGATGAACTGATTCAATTTTATCGGTGGGAGTTATATAAATACATGAAAGTTCTTTTTTATTAAAATTTTCGGTTAATGAGAAAATATTGAATTTTTCATTTGTGCCAAGTATAATATCCACGCCGGGAATTTGTGAAAATTCTTCAGGGCGCAGCTGAGCATAACAGCCGGTAACTGCAATAAATGCATTCGGATTATTCCTGAGTGCGCGTCTCACAATTTGACGGCATTCTCTATCTGCATTTTCCGTAACTGTGCATGTATTAATTACATAAACATCAGCACACTCTTTAAAATCAACAACATCGAATCCTTTTTCAATAAACTGCCGGCTGATTGTGGATGTTTCGGAAAAATTTAATTTGCAACCCAACGTATGAAATGCAACTTTGGAAGCCACACCAATCCTTTCGAAATATTAAAAAAGCTGTACTTAATTAAAAGAAAAAAAAATCTTAATCAAGTACAGCCTGAATTTATTTACAAATAAATAAACTACCTGCCTTATTCTTTTTCAGTTCCGGATTCTTCGCCTTCGCCATCTTTCTTTTCATCGGCAGCTTCTTCAGT